>ERZ888423.121-NODE-121-length-79590-cov-13.500308_pt1 | contig 79590 bp, 73 predicted proteins | sample MGYA00520523_ERZ888423 | MGnify/ENA primary metagenome ERZ888423 (study PRJEB32303, sample SAMEA104408611) | aquatic metagenome | biome: Brackish water; feature: Pelagic; material: water | place: Baltic Sea | collected 2014-06-08T10:24:00 | depth 30,27 m ... | reverse complement strand
TCTTCGTAGGTCGGATGCGGGATCCATTCGCCTTCCTGGCTGTAGGCCAGGCGGACGGTGCCAAGCGGACCGTCGAACGGGATGCCAGAGATCATCAGTGCAGCGGAGGCTGCGTTGATCGAGAGCACGTCGTGTGGGTTTGACTGGTCAGCACCGAGGACAGTGGTAACAACCTGCGTCTCGTGGCGGAAACCCTCAGGGAATGAGGGTCGCAACGGCCGGTCGGTGAGGCGGCAGGTGAGGATCGCGTCCTCGGTCGGGCGGCCTTCACGACGGAAGAAGGATCCAGGGATCTTGCCTGCGGCGTAAGCGCGCTCTTCGACGTCAACCGTGAGCGGGAAGAAGTCCATGCCCTCACGGACGGACTTCGCTGCGTTCGCAGTGGTCAGTACTTGTGTTGCGCCGATCGATGCCACGACGGCACCCATCGACTGGGGGGCAAACCTGCCCGTTTCAAAGATGAGTGTCTTGTCGGTCCCCGAAATGGGCCCGGACACGGTAATGGCTTCAGCCATGATGGTTCCTTTCGATCACGCGACACCCTGCCGCGTGGCTTCTGTGCGAAGAAAGGAGCCGGTTCCCAGGTCTGACCCGAGATCGACGGCTTGAAATCAAAGACTCCGCACGACATCTCGGAGCCATCCACCGGCAACAAGCGCCAGAACTCCGTCGACCGGACGTTCCGGCCAGAGACCAGTGTAACCAGAGTGGCCGCAACAACACGCGGACCCCAGAAATGCGAAACGGCCACTCGCCGAAGCGAGCAGCCGTTTCAATCAAATTCTCTTTCTGATCTACTCAGACGGAAACATGGCTTTCCACACGCAAAGAAACCGAGAGGGAAAGCTGGCCCGCCTCAGCGAACTACCTCCGAAGGCCGAGGTCTGCGATGATTTTGCGGTAGCGCTCTATGTCGATGCCCTTGACATAGTCGAGCATGCGGCGGCGGCGGCCGACGATCATCAAGAGGCCACGACGGCTGTGGTGGTCCTTCTTGTGCATCTTCAGATGCTGTGTCAGGTGGGTGATCCGCTCGGTCATGAGCGCGATCTGCACCTCGGGGGACCCGGTGTCAGTTTCGTGGATCCGGTTGTTTTCGATGGTCTCAACCTTGTTGGGCATAAGACTGCCTTCCTCGTCAGCATCACGCTGACCGTTGTGGAGGTCGCAGCCGGCTCGGATGAGCCGATCTGCATCGCGCCCACGCCAAAGCCTGAGCGGACTCGGCAATACTACGGCGCGACTGACGCAGCCACAACGAGCCGAACCCACGCCGAGGGGAACAGCACCGTTACGCTCGCCAAAGTGCTCGGCGCTGTTTCAATTTCGAAGGTCTCCAAGACCTTTGCGAGCCGTGGCCGACGTGGCCCCGGGCCCGTCGTTGCGCTCGCATCGGTTGACCTCGAGATCGAAGCGGGCGAGGCGGTCACCCTGCTCGGGCCGTCCGGGTGCGGCAAAACAACATTGCTCCGCCTCATTGCTGGCTTAGAGAACACCACCAGCGGCTCGATCACGATCGACGGACAGCTCCCAGCCGAAACGCGGTCACGTAAGCAGATTGCTTTCGTCCCGCAAGCGCCAGCACTGCTGCCTTGGCGAACGGTCGCCGCCAACGCTCGCGTCCTCCTCGACGTGAACCCGAACGCTGGCACAAAGAACTCGGCCAGTGTCAACGAACTCCTCCAATCGGTCGGGCTCGGCGACTTTACCGAGGCGTATCCACACGAACTGTCCGGCGGGATGCAGCAGCGGGTCGGCCTTGTCCGCGCCTTCGCACTCGACGCCCCGCTCATTCTGATGGATGAGCCGTTCGCTGCTCTCGATGAGCTCACCCGAGCCGATATGCGCCATCTCCTCGTCCAACTCCGAGATCAGCGCAGCTCGACGCTGGTTTTCGTCACGCACTCGATCTCTGAGGCCGTGTTTCTCTCCGATCGTATTGTTGTGATGTCCGGTCGTCCTGGCCGGATCACGCAACTCATCGACGTACCACTCGAACGCCCTCGACAACCCGAGCTTGAGGACGAACCGGAGTTTTTTGCAATCACCCGGCAACTGCGGCACGAGCTCAGCAAGAGCCGATCTGGGTCATGACCAAACTGAACCCGATCACGACGCACGTGCTGCGCACCTGGTGGATCGCCCCGTTTGTCGGCGTCGTCGTGTTCGCTGGACTCTGGGAAGCCCTCGTTCGGATTTTTGATGTCCGGCCGTTCGTGCTGCTTGCGCCTTCGGAGATCGGCACTGAACTCATGGCCACACCGGGCTTCTTCATCGAAAACGCTGTGGTCACGGGTCGCCACATGGTGATCGGTTTGGTCATCTCGCTGATTGTGTCGATCGGTATTGGAGCTGCGATGGCTTCGGCCCGATTCATCGAGGAGGCAACACAACCGGTCCTCGTCTTCATCCTTGTCACTCCGTGGGTTGCCTACGTCACCTCAGTTGTCACGTGGCTCAACTTCGGCGAGGCACCGATCGTCTTCATGGTCGCGTTTACGTCTTTGCCGATTTTCACGTTTGGCGTCGTCGGCGGCATGAAGTCCGCTGATCAGTCAGCACGGGAGCTGTTTGCTTCGATCGATGCCCGCCGGATCGACGTGCTCTTCCGCCTCCGGCTGCCGGCCGCGCTGCCATCCATCTTCACGACTGCCCGGTTCGCCGTGGGCCTTGGCCTTGCTGCGGCGTACTTCAGCGAAGGTGCCGCGCTGTCGAACGAGGGGCTCGGCGCAGCGGGCAAACGAGCCGCAGCATTTAACAACGGACCCACGCTCTGGGCCACCATTGTCACCACCGCAGCGCTCGGACTCATCGGGCTTGGCATCATCGCTGCAATTGAGCGTGCGGCCCTTCGCTGGCACGTCTCGCAGCGCTAATTCGTCCGGCCCGGTACCGCAATGTAGATGTGTCGATGGAGCAACGATTGAGTGAAGATCGTCCCGATACTTCCCGGCGATGTGCGTGATCGTTAGCATTCATTTACGCGATCAAGTGCAGTCCGTTCAATTCGTTTTCAACGCTGTCCAGACGCCCCGTCGAGCCTCAATGGAGATCTACATGCGAACGCGACACCTCACCGCTCTCGCCAGCGCCGCCATACTGGTCTTGGGCGCGTGTGGCAGCGACGACCCGACCAGCGGATCGATTCCTGGTTCCGACGCCGGCACCGCCGTGGCCGCCATCGATGCAGCTGCCAACACTGATGTCATCGCAGGCGAGCCCTTCCCGGACGCTCGATGCGAAGCGAACAAGGCTGCAGGCACGATCACCTACCTGACCGGCTTCGACTTCGCTGCAGCAGCATCAATCGTCGAGGTCATCGCCGCCGAAGCAGCCGGCTACTACACCGACCTGTGCCTCGACGTCGACATCAAAGCCAGCTTCTCGGTTGCCAACTACCCCCTGATCGCCGATAACACGGCGCAATTTGCCTCAGGTGGTTCATTCAGTGAGGTGGCTGCATTCTCTGTCGCCAACGATGCTGACTTCGTCGTTACCGCTGTCGAAGGGCGCACAGCAATCGAGACTCTCATCGTAAAATCTGGCCAGGCTGCCGAGCTCAGGGATCTCGCCGGTTCGACCATCGGCGTGAAGGGCAAGTTGCCTCCAAGCATCGAGGCCATGATGCTCAGTGCTGGACTGACCGAGAGTGTCGATTTCGACACGGTGCTACTCGACGGGTTCGATCCAACGCAGCACATCGCCATTCCCACGATCGTCGGCTTCCCTGGTTTTAAGAGCAACGAGCCAGGCGGACTCAACCGGGCCGGTATCGGCTTCCAAACATTCGATCCGCTCGATTTCAACATTCCGGGCTCGTTCGGAGCAATCTACGCGAGCCAAACGTTCATTCTCGAGCACCCCAGAGCCGCCGAAGACTTCATGCGGGCCACCATGCGAGGGCTCGCTGACTCTCTCACCGATCCCGTCGCGACCGCAAACATCGCGGTTGAAAAGGTCAACGCGAACGGCAATCCGAACTTCCTGTCCCCTGAAGGCGAAGTGTTCCGGTGGGAAACGGACGCCAAGTTGATTATCGACACGACACCTGAGGGCACAGCATTCGGTATTCCCGACGCAGCCATGCTGCAGGCCGAACTCGATGCGTATGCCGCTGTCGGCCTGTTTGGCAAGAACGAGACTCCCGACGCTGCGTCACACCTCTACAACAACATCATTACCAGCGTCTACGACGCCAACAACATGGTGATCTGGCCCGCCTGAGACTTCGCCCTTCGGCTGCCCCTACTGACTGAGGAGTGCTCGAGCGTGGGAGATGTCGAGGTCGAGCTGTTCTTTCAGTGATTCGATGCCGTCGAACTTTCGCTCGCTTCTTAGGAAGTGAGTGAAACGAACTCGTGCTTGCTCGCCGTACAGATCGCCTTCGAAGTCAAGAAGGTGAGCTTCAAGAAGTGAACTGTCGGCGTGTTCGTAGAACGTTGGACGTCGGCCGAGGTTTATTGCACAGGCATGCGACTCGCCTGATGTGCGTTCGTACCAGCCGGCATAGACGCCGTCGGCCGGCAGCGAGATCGAGTTCGGCACTTCGACGTTCGCCGTAGGGAACCCAAGCAGTCGGCCGCGCTGATCGCCGGTGACGACCGATCCACGGGCTTCGAAAGTGTGCCCGAGCATCTCGTTGGCACGGGTGACATCGCCGCCAGCGAGCGCACGACGGATTGCGGTACTGCTGATCGGCTCATCGACCCCGTCGACACGTGGCAGTAATTCGAGCGGCTCGACCTCGAAGTCATGCTCAGCGCCGAGCTCGCGCAACAAATTGACATTGCCGTCTCGGTGTCGACCGAAGTGGAAGTCTTCGCCGACGACGATCACCTTGGTGGCAAGGCACTCGACGAGCACACGTTGCACAAATGACTCAGGTGACTCCCCTGCTTGCTCTGCATTGAAGGGTACGACAACGACCGCGTCGACGCCCGTTGCTTCGAGCAGTTCCATCTTCTGTTCAGGTCCAGTGAGGAGCAAAGGCGCCGATTCAGGCCGGACCACCGAAGCGGGGTGACGGTCGAACGTCACGACTGCCGACCTCGCACCCAGCTCGAGCGCGCGTTGTCGGACGTGGGAAATCACGGCTTGGTGGCCAAGATGCACCCCGTCGTAGGCGCCGATCGTAATGACGGTCCGCTCGCCAGGGAACGCACGAACGGTCTGATCGTAGATGATTTGCATCGGGCTCGACGCTACCCGTGGGTGCCCATCAGGCACTATTCGAGCAAAGGGTGCCACAGCACAATCTCTACCCTTGAGGGACCACGACGGCGGGTTTGGCCTCGCCTCGGTACGACTCGTAGACCGCGATGAGCGAACCCGCCGGGTTGAACAGTGCCCACGGCCCGTCGCCTTCAAAGTGTGGGAGCACACGGCCGTTTGCAACCACCGCGGCGAGGTCGTCGGTGATATCGACTCGATCGAGCGTGCGGACAGCCTCTTCGACGGGGAGCAGTTCACAGTCATCCGGTCCCGCCGCCTCACCGATCGTGAACCGGCCAACAGCGGTCCGGCGCAGGTTGCGAAGGTGGGCACCACCGCCAAGCATCTTGCCGAGGTCGGCGGCCAGCGTGCGAATGTAGGTGCCGGGCGTGCACTCGACGGCGGCGAGAAAGACGTTCGATTCGTCCGTCGGCAGCAACTGGAACGAATAGATCGTGCATGGCCGCGGCGGCCGTTCGACTTCGATCCCCTGGCGGGCCAGTTCATGGAGACGCTTGCCATCGATCTTGATTGCCGAGACCATCGGGGGAATCTGCTCGATTTCACCCGTGAAATGCTCGGCGACGAACGCTTGGGCGTCAGCGAGTGACACTTCACCCATGTCGTAGGTGGCGGTCACTTCGCCATCGGCATCGAGCGTGTCGGTCTCGCTTCCAAACACAATCTCGCCGAGGTATGCCTTGCGTGTCTTTTCAACGAAGCGGAGCAGCTTGGTTGCCTTGCCGACAGCGACCACGAGCACCCCTGTGGCGCTCGGATCGAGCGTCCCACCGTGGCCGACTTGGCGTTCGTTGAAACGAAGCCGCAGCATGGCGACCACGTCGTGACTGGTGATACCCGTCGGCTTATCGACGATGACAATGCCGTGCGTCGTCGGCGGCTTTTTGCGAGCCATATGAGGACCGCAGCGATCAGTCGGTGGCTTCGCGCGAGCGGTATTGATCGCGCTCGCGGTCGGCGCGCAGAATTGTGTCGATGCGCTCCGCGGACCGGATCACCATGTCTGGCCTGAAACTGAGGATCGGTGTCTTTTTTGCTTTGATCTGTCGAGCGATCGACGACTGGAGCTTGATGCGATGCTCGCCAAGCGTCTCGACGATGTCGTCGTCGCCTTCCTCACCAGTCAGGGAGTCAAAGAAGACAATGGCACGGTTCAACTCAGGGTCGACGTCGACCGACGTGATCGTGACGAATGCAAGCCGCTCGTCGTCGAGCCGGACGAGATCGTCTGCGATGATCTCGCGCAACGTTTCACCTACACGTGCACTTCTCGGGTATTTCTGGCCGGTGTTGCGGCCGCGTCGCTGTGCCATATCGACATCCTCTCATGTCAGTTTCGGTTGGGGTCAGACCCCAACTGAAACTCAGGTGTAGTCGGGAGCGTCCCGGTTGGATCGTTTGAGTTCGGCAACGCCCGACACTGCGAGCTTCTCGATGGCATCCCAGAGTTCGGATGCTTCGACGCCCTTCGGCGCCTTCGAGATAACGGGACCGAAGAAGCTGCCTTCTTTATCGCTGCCCGGACGGAAGGTGAGGATCGGCGTACCGACGTCGTTGCCTGCGCGGCTTAAAGCCAACTCAGTTTCGGCTCTGATGTATTCGTCGTGGCTCTCGTCGTCAGCATCGCTCAGGTACGCGGCCGAGAAACCGGCCTCGTCGAGCACTGCTTCAAGGAACGCCTCATTGTCGGCGCGCGCTTCATCTCGACGGTTGTTCAGATGCAAGGCCTCGCCGAGCGCCGCGTACCACGAGCCGACTGCTTCGCCATCCTCTTGGAGCCGGATCGCATTAGCGATACGCAGCCCCTTGTGGCCAAGGTAATGACCGGCGCGGTACGCCGGCGTGTACCACTCCTGGTTGGTCTCCTCGTTGAGGATCCACAGCGAAATGAATCGCCAGTCGACCTCGTACGAGCGTTGCTGTTGCACATCCACCACCCAACGGGAGGTGATCCAGGCCCATGGTCAAACAGGATCCCAGAAGAAATCAAGATCCGGTTGCTTGGTCGCATCAGGATGTGCCATGAGACAGAACCCTATCGGTCACTCTGTGCCCGGCACAGTGTGACCTGGCACAGAGTGACCGCCGCACGATCAGGTACGAGGAATTTCGCGATCTTCGAAGGTTTCGATGAGGTCGCCGGGCTTGAGGTCCTGGAAGTCGTCCAGGCCGATACCGCATTCGAATCCCTCACGGACTTCTCGGACATCGTCCTTGAACCGACGCAGTGTTGCGATTGCGCCCTTCCAGATGATCGTCCCGTCTCGGAGGAAGCGCACCTTGGAGCCGCGTGTGATGAGGCCCGACGTGACCATGCAACCTGCGATTGCACCCTGCTTCGGCACCCGGAAGATCTCGCGGACCTCGCATTCGCCGGTGACCACTTCTTCGTACTCGGGGTCGAGCATGCCAATCAGCGCCTGCTCGATGTCTTCAAGCAACTTATAGATGATCTCGTAGGTACGGATCTCCACTTCTTCTTGCTCAGCCAACTTGCGGGCCTTGCCGTCAGGGCGGACGTTGAAGCCAAGGATCGTCGCATTGGTCGCATTGGCCAACGTGATGTCGTTCTCGGTGATCCCACCGACAGCGCGGTGGACAAACTGCAGGTCGACTTCTGGCCTCTCGAGGCGTCGCAGCGACTCGGTGACGGCTTCGAGCGAGCCCTGAACGTCAGCCTTAAGGATGATGTTCAGCGATGCCCTCTCGCCGGCCTGGATCTGTGCGAACAGATCCTCGAGTTTGGTGCCCGTCTTGACTCGGCTGTCTTCACGAAGATGACGTGCTTTCAAACGGAGCGCACGCGCCTCGCCAACGGTCTGAGCAATCTTGGTGTTCGGAGCTGAACGGAACTCGTCACCGGCCTCGGGGACATCAGACAGGCCGAGGACCTGAACCGGTGTCGACGGGCCAGCGGACTTGATCATCTCGCCCTTGTCGTTGATCATGGCTCGGACCTTGCCCCAGGAACCACCGGCGACGATTGGATCGCCGATCTTCAACGTGCCCTTGTCGATGAGGATCGTGGCAACCGGGCCACGTCCCTTGTCGAGCTGGGCCTCGATGACGACGCCCTTGGCACGGCCATTCGGATTGGCCTGGAGGTCTTCGATTTCGGCAACAACCTGAAGCTGCTCGATCAGTTCGTCGACGCCGACACCCTGCAGGGCCGACATCTCGACGACGATCGTGTCGCCGCCCCATGACTCGGGAACGAGTTCGTATTCAGCGAGTTGTGTGAGCACGCGCTGCGGGTCCGCGTTGGCCTTGTCGATCTTGTTGACCGCAACCACGATCGGTACACCAGCCGCGCGGGCATGGTTGATGGCCTCGATCGTCTGAGGCATCAGGCCGTCGTCAGCAGCAACCATGAGCACGACGATGTCGGTTGCATCGGCACCACGAGCACGCATCTGCGTAAACGCAGCGTGACCCGGGGTGTCGAGGAACGTGACCGAACCGTGCTCGTTGTGCACCTGGTATGCACCAATGTGCTGCGTGATGCCGCCAGCTTCGCCATCGACGACGTTGGCACCGCGAATGCGGTCGAGCAAGGTGGTCTTGCCGTGGTCGACGTGGCCCATGACAGTGATGACCGGCGGGCGAGGCTCCATGTCCTCTTCGTCATCGGAGTCGTCGAACAACGCCTGCAGCCCGAGCTCTTCTTGCTGGCCAGGCTCGACCATCAGAATCTCGGCGCCGACTTCGAGGGCAAAGAGCTCCATCTGCTCGTCGGCGAGCGTCATGGTCGCGGTGACCATTTCACCGTTCGTGAGGAGGAATCGGAGCACGTCAGCAGACGTACGGTTCAGCTTGGGACCGAACTCCTGCGCCGAGACGCCACGCTCAACGACAACGATGCCGTCGGGTACAGGTACGTCTGACGACGTGTACTGCATTGCTTGCGGTTGCAAATCGTCTTGATCGCGACGACGCCGGCGGCGACCGGTGCGACGAGGGGGCCTGCGTTGGCCGCTGGGCCGGTTGCCGGGTCCACGACCCGGACCACCACCAGGACCACCACCAGGACCACCACCAGGACCACCGGGGCCGCCACCGGGGCGGGGAGTTCCGGGAGCTCCAGCAGGTCGCGCGGCGTAACCGCCTGGACGACCACCGGGGCGCGTGTTAGAACCCGGTTGAGGGCGAGACGAGCCAGGAGGCGGCGGAATGACCTTGCCGCTCGGCGACAGCGGACGACCTGGAGGCGGTGGTACGGGCTTACCGCTGAGAGACAACGGCTTGGGCGCTGTCGATGCGGGTGCATCAGTGGCAGCAGACGCCGTAGCGGTCTGCTCAGGCGGACGACCACTCGCATCTGGCCGCGCACTCGAGATGACGCGCGATGGCGGCGCGGGTGCGGGCTGCGGTGCGGGCTGCGGCGCGGGCTGCGGTGCGGGCTGCGGCGCAGGAGCAGCGACGGGCATGCGGCCTTCAGCTGCGGCAACCACTGCATCGGCAGCGCTCATCGGAGCAGGTGCCGGGGTAGGTTCTGGCGCAGGCGCAGGTTGCGGTGCAGGCTTGGGAGCTGTTGCTGGCGCAGCAACAGGAGCAGGTGCATTAACCGGAGGCATTGGCTCCGCAGCGACCGGCGGGGCTGGTGCAGGCTCCTCGGCAACCGGAACTGCATCGACCGGCGCGTCAGCGACCGGGGTTTCAGCAGGGGCTTCAGCAGGGGTTTCAGCAGGGGCTTCGACCGCAGGCTCGACAACGTCGGCTGCATCATCAGCTGCTTCATTGACTGTGGACCCGGTCTCGACTGCGGCCGTCTTTTTGGCCGGCGCCTTCTTGGCCGCGGCCTTCTTCTTCGCCGCCGTCTTCTTCGCCGCCGTCTTCTTGACGGGCTTCACCTCTTCGGGCTGCTCGTCACGCGTCAACTCATCGCGCTCAGCGCGACGAATCACCATGTCGGCGTATGCCTCAGCGAGCGACGACGAAGGTCCCTTCGCGGCAACACCGAGTACTCCACAGAGGCCAAGGACCTCTGCATTTGTCATCCCGAGATCTTTGGCAAGCTCGTGGATTCTTATCTTCTTTGCTGCCACGCTTCGATTCAACCTTTCACAGTCGTCATTCCCTCGCAGATGTGTCAATGAATGCACATCGCGCGGTGTTCGTTTCACCCGTCAAACCGTCGGATTTCCGACGGCTGGTGTCATAGACGGCTGAATTGTTCTTTGATGTTTGTGATGTCGTCACTACTGACGTCGCTGCGCCAGGCACGAGCAAAGGCTCGTTTGGTGATTGCGGTGTCGAGACACTCCCCCGCAACACCACCGTTTCGTTGATCTCGACAGACCCATGCCCCTCGCCCGCTGCTTGAACCATCGACGGTGATACCGCTGGGTGACCGAGTGATCCGAACAAGTTCGGATTGTGGTCGCTTGGTGCGGCAGCCGATGCAGCTGCGGGCGGGGCCAGGAATCTCAGTCGTCTTCCTCACTTGTCGCTTCGCCATCTGCTACCTCGGTTGCTTCAGCGGGAGCTGCTGCATCGTCGGCCGCAGCTTCTGCGACTTCAGAAGATACTTCGTCTGTGTCAGCCGGGACCTCTGCAGATTCAGCTGAAGCATCGATGTCAGACCCGGACGTGTCGTCGCCTCCACCGGGCGGCGTGTAGCCAGCACCTTCGGCCGCGTCAACGCTACGGAACCACAGCTCAGCCTTCGTCGCGTCGTAGTAACTCGAGCCGGGAACGTGGTATACCTCTGACTGCTCGTTGCCCTTGATCTCGAAGCCCGGGGGCACCTGATCGGGGTCCGACATCGGCATCACCGAGCCAGCCCAGGGGCCAGCCTTGAGCTCTTCGAGCACTTCGGGGATCTCGGCGTCAGCAGCAGCGGCGGCTTCGGCTTCGGCTTGGGCCTCTTCGGCCTTCTTGTTCCACTCGGATTCGGAGATGACGGAACCGTCGGCTGCATGCCACTCGTTCTCGCCGGTCTCGGCGTTCGGGCGCCACTCGCCGACGGCGTACTCGACGTCGGAATCACGGCCGTGACCGGCCGGGATTCCTTCGGCGAGTTGCGTCTCGGAGCGGATGTCAACTCGCACTCCGGTGAGGCGGGCGGACAGACGGGCGTTCTGGCCTTCACGACCGATTGCAAGACTGAGCTGGTGATCGGGCACGATCACGTCAGCAGCGGTGCCGTCCTCGGAGATGATGACCTGAGTGACCTTGGCAGGCGAGAGTGCCTTGGCAACAAAGTCAGCGAGGTCTTCGCTGAATGGCACAATGTCGATTTTCTCGCCACGCATCTCGTTGACGACCATGCGAACACGACCACCGCGTGCACCGACGCAAGCGCCGACGGGATCGACGTTGTGGTCGTTCGACCAGACGGCGATCTTTGTGCGGTGTCCGGGTTCACGGGCGCATGCTTTGATCTCGACAATGCCGTCAGCGATCTCAGGAACTTCGAGTTCGAAGAGTCGCTTGATGAGGCCGGGGTGGGTACGAGAGACGACGATCTGCGGGCCTTTCGGCGTCCGGCGAACTTCAACGATGTATGCCTTCTGGCGGTCGCCCTGGGCGGGACGCTCGAACGGCACCTGCTCGGCCTGCGGCAGCAGCGCTTCGGCGCGACCCAGATCGAGAAGGGTATAGCGGGCATCGGTGCGCTGGATAATGCCGGTGACGATGTCACCCTCGCGGTTCGCGTACTCCTCGAACTTGCGGTCCGATTCGACTTCGCGAATGCGTTGGCCCATCACCTGACGGAAGGTCATGGCGGCGATGCGGCCCATCTCTTCCTTGCGCGGCGTGTCGTCACGCTCGTTTACCCAGTTGCCGTCTTCGTCAACGTCATAGGCAATGAAAGAGAACTCGAGTGTCTCGGGGTTCACTTCAACGACAACTTCGTCGGCGGCATCGTCGCGGCGCTTGTAGGCCGAGGCGAGGGCGTCAACGAGGACGTGCAAGAGCGCCTCTTCGGAGATGCCCTTCTCCTGGGCCAACATGCCAATTGCTTCACTCATGTCCATATTGGTCATGACGTCTGCGTCTCCTTCTGCGTAGCGGTCGTGTTCTTCTTCGCAGCCTGCTTCTTGGCAGGCTGCTTCTTGCCGGCGTTCTTCGCGTGTTGTTTGGGGGCGCCCGGTTTCGGACCCGGCCCCCACTCAAACACCGTGCGCGCTTTGTCAACTTCGTCGATCGCAAACGTGCACTCGGTGCCGTCGTCGAGCAGCATCGTGACGTTCGTTTCGTCTGCTGTGATCAGCTGGCCGTCGATGCGACGCGGATCGGCGTTGGGATCGCGAAATCGCACCGTGACGTCCTTGCCGACCTCGCGCTGGAAGTGGCGCGGTGTGCGCAGGTGCCGCTCGAGGCCCGGGCTCGTTACTTCAAGCGTGAATCGCGTGTTAATCGGATCTTCGTGGTCGATTTCACGAGAGATCAACCGAGTTGCCAGCGACAAATTGTCGAGCGTGATGCCACCGTCGGAACCAGGTTGCGTATCGAGCGTGACGCGCACAGTGACGCCTCGGCGCTCGATGTCGTACACCTCGAGGTCGAGATCGGAGGCGATTGGTTCGACGATTTCCCGGACGCGTGCGAGCTCACTGTTCTCGGTCATTTCGATCTGCCTCCTTTCTGTGCTTGCGCTGAACCCCGTTCAAAGAACAAGGCGTGAGGCAGAGCCCCACGCCTTGGTCACGAACCAAATTGCGAAAGACGATGATAGCAGAAGACCGCACCGTTCGGGCCGGGCCCTGCAGGAGTTGCTACTCAGCAACGCCCCTCGCCGAGCCAACGGTGTCTTCGCCGCTCACCAGAAACACGACGCACAGCACTCCACGATCGTTGACGTCGTTCCAAACCTGCTGGTCGGGGAGATCGCACTGATATCGCAAACCGACTCCGCTTACGCCTCCCCAATGAACGTATCGAACTCGGCAACGCAGCCTTCTCGAGCCAGCTTGCTCGTTGCCTCCTCGCCAGGAAACACGTCGCCGACCAAGTCGAAGCTGTGGAACATTTCGGAGTTATGCGGTCCGGAGCACGGCACACCCAGGACCGATTTGAACCTCGTCGATGGTTTCGGCGCCAAGACAGTCGCCGGCCTTCACACGAACCAAACCAGCCTCGCCAGCGCCGAGTCGGACGGTTTCATGTAGTTGTCTTCCTCGCCGAGAATTACCACGCTACTGCCAACACATATCAACCTCCATCAACCGAAGGCGAACTGTCTCAACCGCAGCCGGTAGCTTCGTCTCGTGCTTCGGATGTCCAATCTTTTCCTGCGAACGCTGCGTGACGATCCGTCGGACGCAGAGGTTCCCAGCCATCGCCTTCTGGTACGTGCGGGCTACATCCGCCGCGCTGCGCCCGGGGGATTCAGCTGGCTCCCCCTCGGCTGGGAGGTGTTCCGCAACGTCGAACGCATCGTCCGCGAGGAGATGAACGCCGCCGGATTCCAGGAAGTCCATTTCCCGGCGCTCCTGCCGAAAGAGCCCTACGAGGCCACCAACCGGTACGAGGAATACGGCGACAATCTGTTCCGCCTCACGGACCGCCATGGAGCCGAGTTCTTGCTGGCGCCGACGCATGAGGAGATGTTCACGCTCACAGTGAAAGACCTCTACAGCTCGTACCGCGACCTGCCGCTCGTGATCTACCAGATTCAGACGAAGTTCCGTGACGAAGCACGCCCGCGAGCTGGCCTGTTGCGTACCCGCGAATTCTCGATGAAGGATTCGTACAGCTTCGACCTCGACCAGGCCGGGCTCGACGCCGCCTACCAGGCGCACCGTGACGCATACGTCAAGCTGTTCGAGCGGATGCAACTCCCGTTCGTCATTGTCGCCGCAACCTCGGGCGCCATGGGTGGTTCAGCATCGGAAGAGTTCCTCGCTCCGCTGCCGGTTGGTGAAGACACGTTCGTCCGCTGCACGAACTGCGACTTCGCAGCAAACGTTGAGGCTGTCCACACCCCTGTGCCCGAGGCAATCCCCTTCGACGGATTGCCCGCGTCGATGGTGCACGACACGCCGAAAACGCCGACGATTGCGAAGCTTGTTGACTACGTGAACGGAGTCGGCGAAAGAAGCGATGCAACGCTGCGTCACCCTGACCGCGACTGGACCGCTGCCGACACGTTGAAGAACGTCGTCGTCAAGTTGAAGCACCCCGACGGCACCACCGAGCCGCTGGCCGTGGGTCTCGAGGGCCACCGCGAGGTCGACATGAAGCGCCTCGAAGCTCAGGTTGCTCCGGCCGAAGTCGCACCCTTCGACGAAGACGATTTCAAGCAGTACCCGGCCTTGAAGAAGGGCTACATCGGGCCGGGCTCGCTTGGCGCTGGCAACGAGTCCGGCATCCGCTACCTCCTCGACCCACGCATCGTCGACGGCACCCAGTGGATCACCGGCGCCGATCAGTACAACCAACACGTTCTACACCTCACCGCAGGTCGCGATTTCACCGGCGACGGAGTGATCGAAGCCGCCGAGATCCTCGACGGTGACGTGTGTCCATCGTGCGGCTCAGCCGTCGAGATTGCACGTGGCATCGAGATTGGCCATATCTTCCAACTCGGCACCAAGTACGCCGAGGCACTCGAACTGACTGTGCGCGACGAAAACGACAAGCCGGTCACCCCCACGATGGGTTCGTACGGGGTCGGCGTGTCGCGCTGCCTCGCTGCTGTCGCTGAGGCATCCCTTGATGACAACGGATTGTGCTGGCCACGCGAGATTGCCCCCGCCGACTTCCACATCGTGAGCGCCGGCAAGGAAGGTACCGCTCACGGGCCCTACGCCGAAGAATTGGCGGCTTCGCTCGAGGCTGCTGGCCTGCGCGTCCTCCTTGACGATCGGCCGAAGACTTCTCCGGGCGTCAAGTTCAAGGACGCCGAGTTGATCGGTATCCCGACAATCGTTGTTGTGGGCCGCGGTCTGAACAACGAGGACGATCCGACCATCGAGGTCAAGGATCGCAAAACCGGCGAGCGCGAAGACATCTCGACCTCAACAATCGTCGACCACCTCATCGCCCTCGCCAAATAGTTACGTATGGGGTCAGGCCCCTTTCGCAACTCTTAGCCGTGGCGCACCAATCCCTGGTCAATCACAACGCGCTCATCGCCGCCTCCGGCTGGCGCTGCGCTCGTGGTGAACATCGCTTCGCCGCTCTCGGTCGACCACATGCGCACCGTCAGTGCGTCGCCTGGGATGACCGGTGAGGCAAAGCGACCTTCGATGTGCTGGAATCTCGCCGGGTCATTGTCGCACAGTGCGCTGAGGAGCGCTCGTGCCGTGAAGCCATACGAGCAGAGGCCATGCAGAATCGGCGTGTCAAACCCGCCCATCGCGGCGAAGGCCGGATCGGTGTGCAACGGGTTGCGGTCACCTGACAAGCGGTATACGAACGCCTGGTCGCGATCGGTCACGTAGGTGACCTTTTGGTCGCACGGTCGCTCCGGCGGCACGTTCTTCGGGCCGGATGGCCCACGGTCGCCGCCCCAGCCCCCTTCGCCACGCATGAACGATGAGCCCACGTTCGTGTAGAGCGGCTCGCCGTCCATCACAGCGACCGTTTCTGACACCACGACAGCGGCACTGCCCTTGTCGTAGATACCGATGATCTTGCTGGTCAAGGTGACCGTACCTTCGATGGGAATCGGGCGGTGCAGCGTGACGGCTTGCTGGCCGTGGACCAGCAGTGCCGGATTGAACGATCCAATCTTGCCCATCGCCGAACCTCGACCCCACCCGACCACAACGGGGAAGGTCGGATACACCAGTTGCTCGGTGTCGTTGCTGTTCTCGGTCGTGAACGGCAAGTCGTCGTGGCCGGCACCGATGCCGACCGCATAGAGCAAGGCGTCCTTCGAGTTCCAGCTCGCTTCGATCGGTTCACTCGTAGATCCGACCGCATCGGGGTTGATTGGCATGTTGTTACTCCCTGGCTTGGTGACGTTTTCTTCGGGGTTCCTTGGGTTTCGCGGCGCTCAGCCTGTGACGGTCTTGCCGTCCATGCCCGTTCTCCCGCGGGCGTTGGCGAGCAACAACTCGACAATCGGCCCGAGCGACTCGGGGTCGTCAGTGGGCCCGACGGCCGGGCCGCGCACCCAACCTTCGGCAACGGCGAGGAACTGCCCGGACGCCTCGAAGACACGACCGGTGACGTCAGCCGCCTCGTCAGAAACCAGCCAGGTGACGATCGGGGCGATCCATTTCGGCGATCGAGCCTCGCGCTCCTCGTCAGTCTCCGGCGCCGGGCCGAGGTCTTCGGTCATGCGGGTGAGCGCCACCGGAGCGACGGCGTTCACTGTCACTCCGTAGCGACCGAGCTCCATCGACGTGATCTGTGTAAACGCCGCGATGCCGGCCTTTGCGGCGCCATAGTTCGACTGACCGACGTTGCCGTAGATACCCGAAACCGACGACGTGTTGACGATACGACCAGCAACCGCGTGGCCCGCCTTTGACTGCTCGCGCCAGTAGACCGCCGCGTGACGAGCCGGGGCGAACGTGCCCTTCAGATGCACGTTGATAACTGCGTCCCACTCCTGCTCGGTCATGTTGGCGAGCATCCGATCGCGCAAGATTCCGGCGTTGTTGACGACAGCATCGAGGCCGCCGAAGGTCTCGATCGCCATGTCGACCATCCGCTTGGCACCGTCCCAATCGGCCACGTTGTCGCCGTTCGCAATTGCCTCGCCGCCCCCGGCAATGATCTCGTCGACGACTTGCTGGGCGGGCGATACATCGGTTCCCGTACCATCGCGCTCGCCACCGAGATCGTTCACGACAACCTTCGCTCCGTGACGAGCCAAGCTCAACGCATGCTCACGGCCGATGCCCCGGCCTGCTCCAGTGACGATTGCGATCTTGCCTTCACAGAGTCTTGCCATGCCGACGACTGTATGAATCTGCTCGCTGATTGGTCGTGTCGAAGGCGACAGCCAGCACAGAGTTGCGAAAGGGGCCTGACCCCATACGCAACTATCTGAGGTTGACGCCGGGTCGTTTGAACAACTTGCGGTGCCACCGACTCGGGGTGAGTGCGACGGCGCGCGGCTCGTCTTCGAACATCCAGCGGGCGAAGTTGCGCTTGCCCCACGGGCCACTGGCAGCGACGACTCTGATCGCACCGCGCGCACCCCACGGTTTGGCGAGCACCTTGCCGAGCGCCCGCGACATTTTGTGATCGGCAAACAGGTGATACTCGACTTCTCGCTCGTAAATACCTGCTGCCGCGCTCGGGTGGAGTGCGCCGGCGGCGTCGACTGCTTCGGCTGCAAGTCGGCCTGTCAGTAATGCCTGACCGATGCCTTCGCCCGTCATAACGTCGGTGGCCATCGCAGCATCACCGGTAAACAGGACGCGGCCGCGAGCGAGCACTGCCTCGTCGACACGCGCCGGGATCGGCCACGCGGTGTGTCGCTCCTCCAACTTGAAGTCAGGCCCCAGAGCCTCGACGATGTGCGGGCGCTCAAGCAAGTCAAGCCACAGCTGCTTCATATCTTTGGTCTTGACTGCACCGCCGCGCAGCACCCCAAAGCCGATGTTGAACCGCCCGTTCGGCAGTGGGAACGACCAGGCGTACCCCGGCAGAAGGTCGGCTTCGAACCAGACGTGCAGCTGCTTCGCCGCTGACCCGGTCGCGCCGCGGCCGTACTGCCGAAAACCGTGCCACTCCCCCAAGTATCCCTGCTCGTTGATCCCGAGCGCCTTGCGCACTGGGCTCCACATGCCATCAGCGGCAATTACATAGCGAGTGGTGATGTCGAGGCGTTCCGCAACGACCTCGATGCGGTCATCATGCTCGACCATTGACTCGAACCCGTGCCCGTCGCGCACATCGACCCCGGCAGCTCGAGCCAACTCGACGAGTGCGTTGTCGAGTTGGAGTCTCGGCGCAACGGCGGCATACGTGCCCGGTCCGTCGAGCGGAACATCGACCGAACGACCTGACGGCGAGCGCAGCGATGCGCCGTCGACCTCAAACCAGTCGTCGACGGTGTCCGGGTCGAAGGCAAGCAGTTCGAGCTCACGCAACGCCAGGGTGGTCAGGCCATCCCCGCAGCACTTGTCGCGCGGGAAGGCCGCTCGATCGATCAACACAACGTCACGGCCAGACCGAGCGAGGGCAATTGCCGCTGCCGATCCGGCGGGGCCGCCACCCACCACCAGCACGTCGGTCGACACGTTCTCGTTCACGTTGTGCAGGCTAGAAGCGCTCGCCGACAAGTGCGTGATCACGCTCGTCGATGTGCAAACAGTTACACCTCTGGGTCAGCTCGGCAGCTCGGTGTGGACGTTGACGCCAGCGACTGTCAGGCCGATGCCGTCTTTGTCAATGTCGCCCACTGTGCCGGCGCTCTCGGACACCTCTTCGATGTCGTCTTTGATCTCTTTGCCTTCGTACAGCTCGCTGAGGGTGACCATGGCACCAGCCAACGCTGCACCGAGCAATCCTCCCTTGCGACGACCGGCTTCGATAGAAGAGAGTTTCCGTGACGCTCGATATTCCTCCCGGTCGCGGATGATTCGCACTTGCAGCTCGTCGTCCAACCCGGCGAGTTCCTGAGCGTCGTGTCGGTCGGAGGTCGCGTTTGTAGCGCCGTTGAGATCTTCGCTCATGCACAAAGAATACTGAGAAACGTTGCCGCGAAGCAGGCAGCCCCGAACGGCGGCGTCGATGCATCACAGCTAACGTCAAGGGTCGAATGAGCGACTTCGAGATGGCGGACACCAACCCGTCCCGGCCCAACGCAGGCACTCCCACAGCAAGCGGCGGCCTCGCGGCGCCCGTCGCGCCAATGAATGACGCGGCGACTGCAGAGACCTTCGAGAAAGTCTTCTTCGAGTTGCGCAAGGTGATCGTCGGCCAGTCGCGATTGTTGGAACGTTTACTCGTTGGCGTCTTGTGTCGCGGCCACTGCCTGCTCGAATCGGTTCCGGGTCTCGCAAAGACACTCGCCGCTGAAACGCTCGCCGCCGTGGTCGGTGGGTCGTTCGCTCGGATCCAGTTCACCCCCGACCTCTTGCCGTCCGACATCGTCGGGACGCGCATCTACCGTGCGGGCAGCGAGACCTTCGACGTCGAACTTGGCCCCGTGTTCGTCAACTTTCTACTGACCGACGAAATCAACCGTGCCCCCGCCAAGGTCCAGTCGGCACTGCTCGAAGTGATGGCCGAACAACAGGTCACTATTGGCGGCATCACTCACCCGGTCGACCCGCCCTTTTTCGTCGTCGCCACACAGAATCCGATCGAGTCCGAAGGCGTCTACCAACTCCCCGATGCACAGCGCGACCGATTCATGATGAAGATCGTCCTCGATCATCCGACAGCAGATGAGGAGATGATGATCCTTGACCGGATGGCTGTCACCTCAGCTGCACCAGTGCCGACACAGGTCATCACGCTCGATGAACTCATCAGGTTGCAGCAACGCGCTGACGAAGTCTTCGTCGACCGTTCGGTCTCGCAGTACGCCATCGATCTCGTGCAATGCACGCGCTACCCCGACCGTTTCAACCTCGCCGATCTCAGCACGGTAATCGGCCTGGGTGCCAGCCCACGTGCAACGATCAACTTGGTCAAGGGCGCCCGTGCCATTGCGATGCTCCGTGGCCGAACCTACGCCACGCCGCAGGACGTCTTCGATCTGGCGCCTGAGGTTCTCCGCCACCGCCTGTTGCTGACCTATGACGCGCTCGCTCGCGACATCACGGCAGACCATGTGATCCAGCGAATCTTGGCGACCGTTCCCGCGACTTGGGTGTCGCCCAAACCGAACGACGCCTTCGAGCGGAGCTGATCGATGCCGGCAGCTGCAACCGCTGGCAACGTCGCTACCGATGTTGCTGCCGATGCCGATGGTGATGGTGATGGCGCGTCGGGCACGGGAGGAACCTGGGCGCAAGGTCCGCCCACCGAGACCGTCAGCGAGCTCCTCCGGACGCTCGAACTCACGATCAGTAGGCGGCTCGATGGCGTACTCCACGGCAACTACCAAGGCCTCACCCCCGGCCACGGGACCGAGCCCGGCGAATCTCGTCCGTATCAACCGGGCGACGACGTTCGGCGCATCGATTGGAACGTGACAGCCAGAACGAACGAGACCTACATTCGCAACCAGATCGCCGATCATGACATCACCGCCTGGATCGTCGTCGACACCTCAGCAACCATGCGATTCGGTACCGTCCCCAACGACAAGGCAGCCACAGCCCTGGCCGCCGCTGCGGTCATCGGGTTCCTCACCGCCCGCAACCAGAATCGCGTCGGCGCCATTTTGGTTGCTGGGCCCGACATCCACGTCGTGCCGCCCCGAGCCGGCAAGAACCAGGTACGCGCCATCCTTTCGACGATCGCATCGGCGCCATCGTCAGAAGGACGCGGCGCGGCCGACCTCGCTAGCGCACTCGACCGTGTCGGAGCCGTCGGCAAGCGCCGCGGCTTCGTCGGCGTGATCTCTGACTTCGCGGGCGACACCTGGGTTGGTCCGCTCGGCCGTCTGGGACTTCGCCATGACCTCCTCGCTGTGACGATTCACGATCAACGTGAGTACGACATCCCCCCAATCGGACTGGTCCACCTCACCGATCCCTCAACCGGCAGGACACGCGAAGTTCGAGTCACCGCCAAGGTGCAACGCAAGTTTGCCGACGCTGCTGCCGAGCAACGATTGGGCCGCCTTGATTCCATCGGCCAGAGTGGCGCTGAGGTGATCGAGCTTTCTACTGACGGCGATTGGCTCGGCTCCATCGTGCAACACGTGCAACGACGTCGCACCCAAGCCGTGCGGGGCGGTGTGCTGCGCCGATGAGTAACGACTTCATGGCAGGCGGACGACTCTGGTTGCTCCTCATCGTGGTTGCATTGGGCGTGCTCTACGTCGCCTCCTTGCGTTGGCGCAGTCGCACGGCTGTCCGGTTCACGCAGATCGATCTGCTGGACAAGATCGTGCCTGAACGTCCGAAGTGGCGGCGCCATGTGATCGCAGCCATTCAGCTGCTCGGCCTCGCTGCAGCGGTCATTGCAATCGCGCAGCCAGTCGACCGGTCCACCGAACGCACCAACAGCGAAGGCCGGATCCTGGTCTTGTTTGATGTGTCACTCTCGATGGAGGCCACCGACGTCGACCCCAGTCGGTTCGAGTCGGCCCGCGTTGCAGCTCGCGACTTCATCAAAGAAGTGGATGACGGCGTCGAAGTTGGGCTCGTCTCATTCTCCGGGCGAGTCACCGTTACCGTTCCTCCGACGCTCGATCGCAGCGCGCTTGACCAAGGTCTCGACCGACTCGTTCTCGCCGAGTCGACGGCGATCGGCGACGCACTCACCACCGCCACCGAGCTCTTGACATCGTCCACCGAGGACCGCAGCGACGTGCCTGCAGCCGATGATGGCATCGCTCCCGGAGTAATCGTCCTCCTCAGCGACGGCGAGACCACGGTCGGCCGGCTCACCTCGGAGGGGGCTCAAGATGCCGCCGACGCAGAGATCCCTGTCTTCACGATTGCCTTTGGCACCGAGGCTGGGGTGATCGAAGACCCGGTCAGCGGCCAGCGCGTGCCGGTGCCCGTGCGCCCCGCCGATCTGGAACTCGTTGCTGAGGCCACTGGTGGCGCGTCGTTTGAGGCCCGAACCGGCAACGAACTCGTCGAGGCGTACGACCAAATCCAGGCCTCGCTCGGCGACACCCTGGGTGAAGAGATTGAGATCGTCAAAGAGCTGACCTGGCGTTGGGCCATGGCCTCGTTCCTGCTCCTCTCACTCGCCTGGGCCCTGAGCCTGTATTGGCTCAGAGGCATGGTCTGACTTACATCACCTTGCTGTAGTCGATCGGTGCGTAGCAGTCATCGATCCGCGACGTATCGACCAGGATCACCGCTCCAAGTGCTCCGTCAGTAATGCGGTCCCACATGAAGGCGAAGCGGTCCTGTCCGGGGGTCCCGAAGAGGTACAACTTGAACGCGTCATCGACCGAGATGCGACCGAAGTCCATCGCCACCGTTGTCGACGATTTCAACCGCGTGCCGGAGGTGTCGTCTTTCCAACACCAAATCCGCCCGCGATCACGAGCTTGGCCGAAACGGCCTTCGATGCCGGTGCGTGATGCAGGAAACGATCAACAGCAGTGATCGGCGGCCTCTCAGAAGCGATCACAGCGTCGCAAGAGCATTTCGAATGCGCATGAGCACCGAGGTTTCGATGCGGTGGATGGTTTCGTGACGTTGCAGCAGGCCGTCGCTGATCATCTCGCTCGCCACGACTTGCATGGCGCGCAACGGGAGCTTCATGATTGCCGCGATCTCGGCAATGGCGATCGGCTCGTCGAAGTGCTCGAGAATCCGCCGCCGCTCGAACTGCATGGTGTGGAGTTTGGCGAGACCGTGCGCAGTTGGGCTGACCATCGTCTCAAGACCGAATTCCTCCGACATCGCCACGGTGCGCCCTTCGGTGACCATGAATGCCCGGACAACTTCGGCACCCTCTTCGATCTCGTCCTCGTAGTTCATCGCACCGGGGCGCTCTTCAACTGCTCGACGAGAGCTGGTGAAAGCACATCGTCAAGGCGTTGCGCCAACAGGGTCATCTCGTATCCGACCAACCCCAAGTCGACATCGGCGTTGGCAACGACACCCATCGATGCTGTCTCGGACACTCTCGCGACGAGTATCCAGCCGTTCGTCGCCTCGATAATCTGGCGAGTGAAGTCACCGAGACCGAAATTGTTCACGGCGCCCTCAGTCAAACTTGCGAGGCCAGATGCGATTGCTGCAAACGTCTCGTGGTTTGCCGCGCTGTAACCAGACGATGCAGCAAGATGCATGCCATCGGCCGAGACCGTCTGGGCAAAGGTGACGCCGTCTGTGTCGTTGACAAATGACTGGAGGATGAACCCCAGTCCGCCGTCAGATACAGGAAGATTCATCGGTGGGTGCCTTGGTCGGTCGTCGGTAGTCCTTCACGGCGGTCGGCATGTCCTGTGCCTGCCTGGAAGCCGGAAAGTGAGTTTCTGACCTGGTCAGGTGAGCGACCTGGGCCCGGTGGAGCCGCCAGGGTCGCGCCAGTGGGCCCCTCAGTGGTCGCTGGAGTCAGCGGAAGGTTGGCTCCAGGGCGCCGTGTAGTCGCACCGAACTTGTTGGCCGGCGCCGTCTGTGGATCGGTCAAGATATCGCCGGTCGGCGACGTGAGCGGTCGCCTTGGGTCGGGCAGCGATCCGGGGAGGTGCGGCACTGGCGATGCTGCATTGGGATCGTGAGGTTCGGCGACATCGTGGACTGAAGCCAGGGCCCGTCGGAATATCGATGACACCTCCGACTGTGTCGCTGCCGCGGGAACTCTGACAACCGGCGGTACGGGTTCGGAAAGCAGCTGATCAGCGGCGACAACCGGTTCGTTCTGCTCGACATGGACAGCTTCGACGGTGGGCGGAACGTCGAGTGGCTTCTGAGCTTGTGCAGCCTCGACCGCCGATTGTTCGGCAGCAGCTAGCGTCTGGCCGATTGTCAACAGATCTGGCGGTGTCTCCAGGTCTCCGGATGCGAATAGTGCACTGTCTGGGAGCGCGACTCGCACTGCGATGCCACCACTCGGGCTCTCGTACAAGCGCACGGCAACCGACCTCCGAGCAGCAAGCCGACCAACGACGAACAGTCCAAGGAACTTCGACGGTGTCTCTTCTTGCGCAGCAGCGAGCTCAATACGACGGTTGGCCTCTGCGAGTTTGTCTGGCGACATGCCGATGCCATCGTCGTTGACGGTGATCATGTAACCGCGTTGGGTCATGCGAGTGGTGACCTGCACGATGGAATCTGGCGGCGAGAACGTCAGCGCGTTCTCGATGAGCTCAGCCACGAGGTGCGTGAGGTCAGCCACGAATTCTCCGCGAATCTGCTGACCGGACTCGCCGACGATCTGGACCCGGTCGAAGTTCTCGACTTCGGCGAGCGATGCGCGCACGATGTCGCCGGCAGCTACTGGATCAACGAAGCGACGGGTCTGCTGCGCACCGGCCAGGATCAGCAGGGACTCAGCGTTGCGGCGCATTCGAGTCGTCAGGTGGTCTACCTCGTACAACGCCTGCAGTGCAACGGGGTCTCGCTCATAGCGCTGGAGGTCATCGAGTTTGTGCAGCATTCGATTCAGTAACTTTTGGTTTCGGCGACCAAGGTTCATGAACATGTCGCCGACCGCCCGACGCGATATTGCCTGTTCGCCGGCAAGTTCGAGGGCCGTGGCCGACATCTGGTTGAACGCATCGACCAGTTGGCCGATGTCATCGTTTGTCGAGGAGAAGATCGTCTGAATCTCCGGCAGTTCAGCATCGCCGTCGAGACGCAGCGCGGCAACGACCGCGGGGAGCTCAACGTTTGCGACTTCGAGACTGCGCTGGGTGACTCGGCGAAGTGGCTTGCGAATGCTCACGTACAGGAGGTAAATCAGTGCACCAACGATCGCCACGAAGAGCGCAGCGAGCGCCATTGTCACGTATGCCGATCGCGAGGCGTCGCCACGCACCGCGTCGACCTTTTGAATCGTGTCGGCCGAGAGTTCTGCTCGGAGCGTCTGCAACTCAGCGGCCTGCACGACGAAGGCTTCTTGCACATCGGCAGCACTGAGGGACAGCGGCTGACCTGGTACGAGTGACGCCATTGTCTGTCGTGTCGCCTCGACCTGTTTGGAGGCTTCGCCATTGACGACAACCTGGAAGGAGTCGACCATGTTCGTTACGCCGAGCTGATCGATTACTGAACGCCACAGCTGAGCGTCTTGCGCCGCTCCGTTGCCGACCTGAAGCGTTGCTTCGGATCGTGAACTGGCTGGAAGGCTGGCGAGCGCCACGTACACCTGGCCCTCGACGTTTTGCTGCCGAGCAAACTGATCGAGCAGCTGGAGGGTCGAGATGTCCGCTGCCAGAGTGCCGTCGACGAAGAGTTCGTTAGTGAATTTGGTGGCGGCCTGCAGCTCGTCCGTGAAACGGTCGAACTCGCGTGTTGCTTCGAGGATGCTGACTGCATCTTCAGACATCGCTTCGAGCGCAGTGGCGTCCGCCGCGAAGACAGTGCGACCGACAGCGGCGCCCGAGAGGCGATACGTACTCGGGCTCGAAGGAATCACGCTACGCAAAGCGGGGAGCCGAGCGCTGAATTTTGCGACGCGATCGATCGTTTCCGGATCGGATCCGTGGGGATTTGCAAGCAGCGCTGCGATCGCAGCGTCGGAACGCTCACGCTGAGCAACGACGTCGCTCTCGTTTGCACCGAGTTCGTTCAGAGTCAGAATCTCGTTATCAACCTGCTCGATCACCTGACCAAGCGAGTCGACTCGACGAACTTCGTTGGCTTCGATGCCTCGACTCGAGGCAACTTCGAAGTCCTCAACGACTCGGCTTGTGACCAGCCCAGCAATCGCAGTCAAGGGCACGAGCCCCAGCAGACCAAGTTTCACCGGCAACGTGATTCTCGAAATCATATGGACCCTCTCGGTGGTCGCCTGTCTCATCACCCATTGGCCTGGACTTCGTCTCCGTTATGTACATCGGTGTCGATGGATTGACCTTGAGACGTTTTGTTTCTGGAATTCGTCAAGAAAGAACACGTTCGCGATCTGCGTCGTGTCGTCAGTCAGTCGGCCAAACAACGGCAATCGGCTCTGACAATTTGGCGAGCACGCTGGCGAGATTGTCGGTGCCGGCACTGGTCGGCACCGCATCGCCGGGTGACTGCAGTGTCAGCGGAGCGAACTCAATCGTTGCCGGGGCGGTCACGTCTGCTCTGCGGTTCGACACGATTGCAGGATCGACTGCCACCGCAACGGCCACCGCAACGGGTTCAGCAACGGGTTCAACGACGGGTGTAGTCGGCACGCCCAGCGAGTCCGTTGCCCTACTACTTCCTCGCAGTGCGACGACTTCGGTTTCGAGCACTGTTACCCGCTGCTGCTCGATGGCGAGTTGGTCGCGAAGGCGGTGCACTTCGGCGACGACATCCCGGCTGAATCTGCTCAGCTCCGCAGCGACAGCATCAAGCACATCTGTACTGCTGGAATCGCTCGTCATCGCTTTGTCCTTCGGTGCAATGTCAATGCCGCTACGGATTCATCCACGGCTCTGTTTTGGGCACCACCGCCGAGGTTCTTGAGCGAGGGTCAACGACAATCCTAACCACATGACCAGTTATGGCGAAGCAATGTCACTGTCGGTGTTACTGGCCGTCGGGGTTCGTGCTCATCGGCGGGACGGTTGTCGGCGCCGTCACCGTTCCGGCTTTGCTGCCCGACAAGGCCGACAGTTCTTCGGCAATCAAACGCACGACCAAGTCGTCGAGCGCGAGCACTTCGTAGTCGGTGGAGGCAATATCGGTCGATCCCCCGGTCGCCGCTCCGCCTGCTCCGTTGCTCAAGAAAACGAAAGGGGCCCCCGTTGCTTGTGCTAACTGGCGGAACACCGCTTCTGCTTGGTCATCGCTTTCTGACGACGCGACCGGGAAGATTTTTATCCCGCGCTCGATCGCAGTGACGACCGATTCGCTGTAGGGCGTCGAGACCTGTCGGCCGACCTGGGGCGGGGCATCTGCAACGATAAATATCAGCTGGATCGCCTCGACCGGATCACGCCACGTCGGCTTGGCAAGTGCATCGGCGAGCCCTTCGTCGAGTGCTTCCGGGTAGTCGCCGCCACCATCGGCCACGACATCGGCCAGCGCTGCACGAAACTGCTCGACGTCGGATGTGAAGTCATAGTTGGCGGTGACGAAGGCATCGCCCTCATCGCGGTAGAGCGTCATTGCAAACCGCACATCAGGCGCCGGGTCGAGTGAAGCGACGCGATCTGCAACGATGTCGATCGTTTGCTTCAGCCGATCGATCTCGTCGCCCATCGAGCCGGTCGCGTCAAGTAGGAACAACACGTCGAGTGGCACGGGTGCGGCAAGCGTTGTAGACGGAGCGACAATCGTAATGTTCTGGCCCGCTGCTACCGACACCAGCTCCGTGTCGGACATGCCCATGCCAAGACCGAAGTCGACAATGCCATCTGTCGACCCGCCGTAGAAACCTGGATGGAACCGGACAGTGCCGTCGGCGGTGGTCCGAAGTTTGATCGGAATGCCGTCAGGTGTGAGCGTGCTCGACGACGCCTCAACCACGACGCCCGGAACCGGGTTGCCTGCTTCGTCGACAACCTTGACAATCGTGCGCCCAGCAGCATCAAGGTCGCGGGTGACGACGCCGAGCCCTTTGATCCGGTCGAGATAGTCGAGAAACCCCTGGTAGTCAGCATTGTCATCGACGCTTCCCGCCCGGAGGGGCGTCGTGTCGACGGGGCCATCGATCGCCTCGATCGACGGGTCGATCGGCCGGTCCTCAAAGGGCGCCGGCTCGGCACGCGTACTGGAAGCGTCTTCAAGGACGCCAGACTCGGCAGCAATCTTCGAGTCGCCTGCGCCGCTGGACCACTCCGGTTCACCGTCGATCCATCCACCGCTCGCCGGTGCCGCTGTCGGGGGAACTGTTTTGTCGGTCGTGACCGGCGTCGGGGCAGGTGCGCTTTCACCGATACCAACTTCGGGGTCGTCGCTGCCGCACGCGGCCATCATCAACGTGAGCCCGGCGACCATGGCCACGAGACGTTGGAATTGTGTGCGCTGCTGCATCGTCTTTGGACGCTGCAGCAGCCGGGTTGGTTCCCGTCAGTCGATAAGTTCGCGAAGCTGCTCGATCATGGCAGTCGAATCGGCGCCGACCGGGTTGACCGACAGGTGCGTGACCCCAGCCTCTTTGTAAGCCGCGATGCGTTCCTTCACATAGCTGGCTGGGCCAACGAGGTTCGTATTCGCGAGCATCTCGGCAGGCACAAGCGAAGCGGCCTTGTCCTTGCTGCCATCGAGGTAGTTGTCCTGGATTGCAATGGCTTCGTCGACGTAGCCGTACTTTTGCATGATCGTGTTGTAGAAGTTCTGGTCGCGAGCGCCCATGCCACCGACGTACAACGCCACGCTTGGACGGGCCATATCGAGGACTGCATTGGCCTTGTCGCCCACGAGGTCTTCACCGATCGCGACCATGCCGCCAGCGGAAATCTGAACGGGACCGAGCGATGGGTCACGCTTGGCGGTGCCCTTCTTAAGGTCTGCGCCCCAGACGTTGTGGAACTTCTCCGGATCGAAAAAGATCGGTAGCCAACCGTCGGCGTGCTCGGCGGTTGCCGAGACCGACAGGCCCATCAGACTGGCCCAGAAGATCGGAACGTGCTCGCGCACCGGATGGTTGATCAGCTTCAGCGGCTTGCCGAGGCCCGTTCCTTGCCCATCGGGCAGCGGAATTTGGACGGTCGGGCCGTCGTACACGACCTTCTCACGCTTGGTGACCATGCGGCAGACGTTGATGTAGTCGCGGATGCGCGGCATCGGCTTCTCGTAGGGAACGCCGTGGAAGCCTTCGATGACCTGCGGACCAGAGGCCCCAAGGCCAAGGATGAACCGGCCGCTCGACACAAAGTCGAGGCCTGCGGCGGTCTGACCCATGCACGCTGCGGTGCGCGAGAAAACGTTCAGGATCCCGGCACCGATTTCGATCGTGTCGGTTTTGGCGGCGAGGTAACCCATTTGCGACACCGAGTCGAAGCTGTACGCCTCAGGCACCCAGACGACGTCGAGGCCAGCCTTTTCGAGTTCCTGAACCTTGGCGACGTCGGCATGGAAGTCACCGGAGTAGCTGATCTGCATCGAGAGCTTCATGGCTCCAACGATACGTGAACAGCCGTGTACTCAACCAATCGAGGCGGAGTAGCCGGCGCTGGGCTGGGGTGGCCGCGAGAGCGTCAGCCGTTGAGGTTGCCGCTGCGGAAACCTTCGAGGTCGAGCGTGACGTACTTGTAGCCAGCGCCCTTGACTGCGTCGACGATTTCGACACGCCGCTCGACGGCTGCGACGAGCTCTGAGGCTTCGACCTCGATGCGCGCCGTGTCGTCGTAGTGGCGCACGCGCACCTGGGCGAATCCGAGCCGATGGAGCGCTGCCTCGGCGCGGTCGACTCGCGAGAGGATCCCGACCGACACCTCGGTGCCGTACGGAATCCGAGAGGCGAGGCACGCCGCTGCAGGCTTGTCGTGCGTGCGCAACCCGAGATATGCCGAGGCTGCGCGAACGTCGGACTTGGTGAAACCGGCGTCAACGAGCGGGAAGACCGCCCCCGCCTGCTCGGCTGCCTGTTGACCTGGGCGATGATCGCCGAGGTCGTCGATATTCACACCGAGCACAATGGTTGCGCCTTCGGCCTTCGCAATGGGCCCCACAACGTCCATCAACTCTGCTTTACAGTGGAAGCAGCGGTTGGTGTCGTTGAGCCGGTAGGCCGCTCGTTCCATCTCGTGGGTAATGACCGGCGTCCAGCGCAGGTCCCACTCTTGGGCAAGTGCCCGGCAGTCTCGTTCTTCGTCGCCGGCCAACGACGGCGACACAGCCGTGACGCAGTGCGCACGTTCAGCGCCGAGTACGCGCCGAGCGGTAGCTGCCAGGAACGCGGAATCGGCGCCGCCGCTAAAAGCGATGACGGTGTTGCCGAGCTGACGCAGGCCAGCGTCGAGTGCATCGATCTTCGCTGCAAGTGCGGGATCGAGCGTGGCAACCATGAGCGCCAGTATGGCCGAGCTTGGTCGATCAGCCCTTACGGGCTTCGTCCTCGGCCTTCAGCTCGTTGTTGACCTTCTTGGTGTGACGGGCGCGAATCGTGGGGTCAAGTTCGACCTTGCGGATTCGGATGTTTTGCGGAGTCACTTCGACGCATTCGTCGACGCTGATGAATTCGAGTGCGCCTTCGAGCGACAGCAGCTTCGGCGGCGTGACCTTGACAGTGTCGTCGGACGACGACGCGCGCACGTTGGTCTGCTTCTTCTCACGGCAGATGTTGACGTCCATGTCGCCGGCGCGGGAGTTCTCGCCAATGATCATGCCTTCATAGACGTCATCGCCAGCCTTGACCATCATGGACGAACGGTCCTGCAGGTTGATCATGGCGTAGTTGGTCACGGGACCTATACGGTCACTGACCAGTACGCCCTGCGCACGAGCACGGATCTCACCGGCCCATGGTTCGTAGCCTTCGAAAATGTGGCTGATGATGCCGGTACCGCGGGTCTCAGTCATGAACTGTGTGCGGAAACCAATGAGGCCTCGGGCCGGCACGAGGTAGTCGAGGCGAACCCAGCCGCTGCCGCCCATGTTCTGCATCCGGCCCTTGCGGGTGGCCAACAACTGCGTGACGGCGCCGAGGTATTCGTCGGGGACATCAATGGTGACACGCTCGACCGGCTCATGCACCTTGCCGTCGATTTCCTTGGTCAACACGATCGGCTTGCCGACGGTCAGCTCGAAACCTTCGCGACGCATCTGCTCGACGAGGATCGCCAACTGCAGTTCGCCACGGGCCTGAACTTCCCAGGCATCGGGACGCGCTGTCGGGAGCACGCGGATCGATACGTTGCCGACGAGTTCTTGGTCGAGGCGGGCTTTGACCAAGCGGGCGGTGAGCTTCTTGCCCTCGCGGCCTGCGAGCGGTGAGGTGTTGATGCCGATGGTCATCGACAGTGCTGGCTCGTCGACGGTGATGAGCGGCAGTGCCACCGGATTATCGATGTCCGCCAAGGTCTCACCAATGAAGATGTCTTCGATACCGGCAATGGCTGCGAGGTCGCCCTGGCGAGCTGACTCAACCGGCACGCGGGTGAGGTGTTCGGTGAGGAACAGCTCGGAGATCTTGGCTCGGGCAATCGTGCCGTCAACCTTGCACCAGGCAACCTGCTGGCCCTTCCTGATCTCGCCTTCCATGATGCGGAGCAGCGCCATGCGTCCCAGGTACGGCGAGGAATCGAGGTTGGTGACCCATGCCTGCAGTGGGGCACCCTCGGTGTAGGTCGGTGCGGGAATGCTCTCAAGAATGACGTCGACGAACGCCGTCAGGTCTTTGCCGGTCACGTCGCCCTTGACAATGGCCTGCGCCTCGTCGAGGTCGAGCGTTGCCCAGCCGTCGCGGCCCGAGCAATAGACGATCGGAAACTCGACCTGGTCTTCACGGGCATCGAGATCGAAGAAGAGTTCGTACACCTCGTCGACGACTTCGGCGGTGCGCGCGTCGGCTCGGTCGATCTTGTTAATTGCGAGGATCACCGGCAGGTTGCGAGCAAGCGCCTTACGCAGCACAAAGCGGGTCTGCGGAAGCGGGCCCTCAGCGGAGTCGACAAGGAGCACGATGCCGTCGACCATGGTGAGCGCACGCTCAACTTCGCCACCGAAGTCGGCGTGGCCGGGCGTGTCAACGATGTTGAGGGTGATCTTCTCGCCGCTCGCTTTGTCGTCCCAGACGAGGGACGTGTTCTTGGCGAGGATCGTGATGCCCTTTTCTCGTTCGAGGTCGCCGGAGTCCATGACTCGCTCGACGACTTCTTCGTGAGCGCTAAAAGCGCCCGACTGCTGGAGCATGGCGTCGACGAGCGTGGTCTTGCCATGGTCGACGTGCGCGACGATCGCGAGGTTGCGGATGTCAGTTCGCGAAGACAGTCCGTCTGCGAGCGTCTGGGTTGTTTCGGTAGAAGACACGATTGACCACGCTATCCACGTTTCACAACCGAACGATCGATGCGCCCCGCGTCACATCACCGTCACGGTCGCAGCCGAGGCCAGCGAACCCCAACCAGTTGCGAACCACTCAAACGGCAGGAGCCGGTCGCCCACGTTGGGTCAGACGGGCCGGGCAGCCTTACGGCGCGATCATGACGGAGGTTTCACCCGAATCAGCCCACGCGCCGCTCACGCCCAACCCAATACGGCTCGCGCAGGTCCTTCTTCAGGATCTTGCCCGTGGGGTTGCGCGGGAGTTCGGTCACCCAGTCGACCGTCGTCGGGCACTTAAAGCCGGCGAGCTGTGTTTTGGCGAACGCAATGATGGAAGCCGCCGTGGCGTCATCGGCTGTGGCACCCTCGGCTGCGACCACGACGGCCTTGCCAGTTTCGCCCCACTTCTCGTGCGGCACGCCGATGACCGCGACGTCAGCAATGGCCTCGTGCTTCATCAGCACATTCTCGACTTCTGCGGGATATACGTTCTCGCCACCCGAGACGATCATGTCTTTGACGCGGTCGTGGATGTAGAGATAGCCGTCGGCGTCGAGGTACCCAGCGTCGCCTGACTTGAACCAGCCGTCGTCGGTGAGCGCCTTGGCTGTTTCTTCCGGCATCTTCCAGTAACCCAGCATGTTCTGCGGTGTGCGCACCCAGATCTCGCCGACCTCACCGACCTCGACGTCGTCACCGCCGTCGCCGACGATCCGCACCTCGACCCCTGGGCCCGCAACACCACACGAACGCAGGCGATGCTTGTTCGGCCCATTCGGATCGTGGTCTTCGGGCGGCAGGTTGAACACTGCGCCCGTCGTTTCGGTCAGCCCATAGGCCTGCCAGAACTTGCACGGCTTGAACTTCTCGACACAGGCCGCCAGCACTTCTTCGCTGATCGGCGACGCTCCGTAGACAAGGATCTTCAAGCTGGAGAAGTCAGCACCCTCCATGTTCGGCATCATCAGCATGAACTGCAGCACTGCTGGCACGACGAAGCCATGGGTGACCTTCTCGTTCTGAATCAGGTCGATCAGACCAGCCGGGTCGAGCTCGCGGAGGATCACCGTCGTGCAACCCTCGTACATGCCTGCCGTCGCCCAGCCGCCGCCACCGATGTGGAAGAGCGGCATCGCTGCGAGGTTGACCGCATCGCCGGAAAGCTCCCAGATCTCCTTGGCCACCGGGAGCAAGCTGAAGAAGTTGTCGTTGGAGAGCATGACGCCCTTGGGACGCCCGGTCGTGCCCGACGAGTAGAGCTGGAATGCGACGTCGCCGCCGACGGCTTCGACGCCGGGGTCTTCGGCATCAAAACCGTTGATCCAGGTTTCGAAGTCGTCGTAGCCTCCGTTGGCTTCACCGACCCCACCGATGACCAGGATTTTCGTCGTCGAGGTCAACTCGTCCTTGATGGCATCAAGAATCGGTACGAAATCAGGCCCGGCAACGAGCACCTTGGCTTGCGCGTCGTTGACGATGAAGGCAACTTCCGGCGGAGCAAGGCGCCAGTTGACGTCGACTGCAACGGCGTTGAGGAGCGACGCACCGAAGAACACATCGAAGTGTTCGATGCCGTTTTTATCGAGGAATGCCACACGGTCTTCAGCTCCAACACCGACCGACGCAAGCGCCTGAGAAGTTCGTTGCGCACGCTCATACACGTCGGCCCACGACAGACGCCGTTGCCCTTCGATCAGGGCGGTGTGCTCGGGCCTCCCCACACCATGTGTTCGGACGATTCCGGCGACGTTCGTGATTGCACTCATGATGTGACAATAGACACATTGATATCCATGACCCAATACCAGCTCGACATCAGCCCACGCTGCATCCCTGAGCACGGCTTGGCCTCAGACATATTCTCATCTCAGATCTCACTCGCCGTTGTCAGACCTTGTCGCACCTTGTCACACCTTGTCACGCCTTGTCACACCTTGGTCTGACCTCGGTGTGACGAAACCACGTTGACTCCGGTGTGAAATGACGTTTGGAGTTCGCCTACTTGCCTTCGAACTTGGGGGTGCGCTTCTCGACGAAAGCCGCAACAGCCTCTGCGTGGTCAGCAGAGTTGAAGCACGGCATCTCGAGGGCCATCGACACATCGAAGCTCGTCAGCAACGCTTGCTTCAATTGCTGGTTGACAGCAATTTTCGTACCCTGCACTGCGAGTGGCGCCTGCGCTGCGATTCGCTCGGCCCACCGGAGGGCGCCCGCCCCAACATCGACGGCCGGGCAAATCTCGGCTGCGACGCCGAGCCGTAGTGCCTCGACGGCGGTGAGTGGGTCCCCGAGCAACAGGTGTCGCTTCGCCGCCATCGGGCCGAGCAGGAGTGGCCAGATTGCTGCGCCGCCGTCGCCGGCGACGAGCCCGACCTGGACGTGCGGATCGATGATCGCCGCCGTCTCGGCCATCACGATCACGTCACACATGAGCGCGATCGAAGCGCCAAGGCCGACCGCCGGGCCGTTCAGCCCGCACACGATTGGGATCTCCACATCGAGCTGATCCCAGATGATCTGCTTTCCCTCGCGACGTAATCGTGTCAATCGGTCCGGAGACCGCAGTTCAGGGAACCAAGCCATATCGCCACCGGCCGAAAACGCCCGACCCGATCCTGTCAGCACGATCACCCTCGCCCCATCAAGTAACTCGTCGTCGCCTATCTTGAGCATGCGAAACAGCTCGCCGAAGTCGTGATGCAATTGCTCGTCGACGGCATTCATCGGCGAGTTCGGGTTGTTGATCGTGGCGGTTACCACATAGCCGGTGCGGGCAAGCGAGATCGTCTTCATGTACGGGAACGTACGCGAGCTGCGCGGTTGCGTTCCCACCGGGCTCCTGCGTCCCTCTTGCCAGCGCCTTACTCTTGGCATGGACCATGGCGTCATGGACAGACAACAGGCAGTCCGATGGCTCCACCGCAGAGCTGGGCTCGGTCTCCACCCCAATAACCTCAAGGCCGAAGTCGAACGCGACCCTGGCGAGGTGCTCGATGCCCTGCTCGCTTCACCGGTCACGCCTCGCAACATCTGGGCCGGCGTCGACCTCGATAGGCGGAACAAAGGCCGCACCAATGCGGTTCGAGCCTGGCTCGATGCCCTCGTTGCAAGCGACCGTCCGTTCCACGATCGCCGAACCTGGATGTTGCATGGATGGCTCGTCAGCTCAATGGACAAGGTGCCCAACCCCACAGCGATGGTCGAACAGATCCAGCTCTTCGAACGGTCCGGCAACGTCGACTTCGCCGATCTCCTGAGTGACCTGACGCTCGACCGGGCCATGCTCGTGTATCTCGACGGCCGGACATCCACCGCTGAAGCCCCCAACGAGAATTACGGACGAGAACTCCTCGAACTCTTTAGCCTCGGCGAGGGAAACTACACCGAGGCCGACGTTCAAGCAGCTGCGGTCGCGCTCACCGGATGGACGACCAATCGACGAGACCGCAGTCCAAGATTCGTTTCGCGACGACACGACGACACACCACAAACGTTGCTCGGCGCGACCGGCGTCAACGACGTCGGATCGGTCATCGACGCCGTCATCAACCATCCGGCGCACCCAGGCTTCGTTGCAGACCGCATCATCTCCGAGTATTTGGGCGACCTCGCCGACGGCATTGGCGAAGGCGTCCGAACCGATCTGATCGGCACATACGAGGCCAGCGGTCGGCGCCTCGATCCGGTCATTCAGCGTGCCCTACAGCTTGGCCTCGACGGTGCGTCGGCAACGGTGGTGCTCGACCCGATCCGTTGGCTGGTGATCTGCGCTCGCGCCACTGCCGTCGACCTGAGTGGACTCCGTCAATCAGTGACCCGGTCAATTCGCGAGATGGGCCAGGTCCCACTGTTTCCGCCCAGCGTCAACGGCTGGCCCAGGGGAACCGAGTGGCTGACCTCGAGCTCGCTCGTTGCCCGGACCAACGTTGCAGCCGCAATCGCTGAAGCAACTGACCCGACCGAGCCACTCCGCATCGCTGCTGACGACAACGACGTCGACCAGCTCGCCGAGCACCTCGGCCTTCGCGAGCCGTTCGGCGTCGGCACACGCAGTGCCATCGGCTCGGCTGCCAATCCGGTTGCACGTCTCACCGTCGCGCTCATCTGCCCAGAAAGCCTCGTTGCATGATTGTCATTTCGCGGCGACGCTTCCTTGCCCTGTCCGGTGGCCTGCTCGCATCCGGGTGCGCCGCGACGCAGTCGGCCGACCCGGCCCTCCGATCGTCTCCACTTTCCGGGCCAAGGTCGGCAACGCCCGGTCCGCTCACTGCACCCACCACCACCACCACCACCACCCCGGGCGTGGTCACCACCGTGTCGACCCCGCCCGAACTGGCCTCAGCAGCTTTGGTCGATCAACCGGTGCTGGTGCTCGTCGAATTGCGCGGCGGCAACGACGCTGTCAACACACTGCCTCCCTTAACCGGCGCTTACCGCGATCTCCGTCCGACGTTGTCGCTTGCGGAAAGCGAGATCCTGACAAGCACTGCGCTTGCGGGTCACGGCCTGCATCCGTCGCTGAGCCCACTCCTGCCGTTTGTAGAAAGCGGGCGTATGGCAACGCTCGCAGGCATCGGATTCGACGATCCGAACCGATCGCATTTCGTGTCGATGGATCGGTGGGCCCGTGCTGACCGACTCGACGACAGCCTCGGTTGGCTCGGTCGCTGGCTTGACATGCTGCCGGACGAACTCACCTCGCTCGGCGCCACGTCGCTTGGCGCGGTCGGCGAAGTAGCCATCGGGGCCTCAAAGCGCGCCACGGTGATCGATGACGTCACTGCATTCACATTCCCGTCGACGCTGAGCAACGCCACCATTCGGATTCTCGGCGAGCAGCCCAGCAACGACCCAATCGTTGCTGCCGCTCAGCGAGCGTTCGTCAATTCGGTCGGCTCCATCGAAGAATTCGACGAGATCGCTGACGCTGTGCGAGCGCGCACTCCGGAGCGCGACGTCGATGCCCTCGGGCTCCAGTCGGGTGCGTACACGGCCGGGCTGGCCGTCGCCGCCGAGATGATTCTTGGCGACGTCGGAACGCGTGTCGTCACCATCTCGGTCAACGGGTTCGACACGCACAGCGAACAGTTGGAATCCCATGCTGCGCTCCTCGCTGATCTGGCGAACGGGCTGTCCCGGTTCTGGGCAACGCTCGACGACGCCGGTGCCGGCGATCGAGTTCTGCTCGCCACGACCAGCGAGTTCGGCCGACGCGTCGGCCAGAACGCCAGCGAGGGTTGTGACCACGGCGCAGCCGGCGTGTCGTTCTTGATGGGCAACGGCGTCAACGGCGCTCTGTTCGGGTCACTCGACACCGGCGACCTCCTTGACGGCGATCTTCGACCACAGCTCGATCCTCGGCTGATGTTCACCGCATGCCTCGACTGGCTCGGCGGCGACGTCGATCAGATCCTCGGCAAACGCTACGAAGACATCGCATTGCTCAAGTAAGCGAGAGCTGTGTGACCAGACTTTTGAGTCTGCGACGCCAGTCGCAGGGCCGAAGCGTGCGCCGCGTGGACCCGAGAGCAAAGCGAATTCGGGCGCCAGCCCGAAGACTTTTGAGTCTGCGACGCCAGTCGCAGGGCCGAAGCGTGCGCCGCGTGGACCCGAGAGCAAAGCGAATTCGGGCGCCAGCCCGAAGACTTTTGAGTCTGCGACGCCAGTCGCAGGGCCGACGAAGTCGGCCGTGCAGCGCAGCTGCACACTCAAAACATTGAAGTATCGGTGTCCTGGCCGAGCAGGAGCTGGCCGATCTTCTCGTTCAGCTTGGGTGCGGTCTGAATGTGCTGGGTAACGACGTGGGCGTCGCGCAAGCACCGGCCAAGCAGGCTGGTGTCATAGACCGCAGTACCGCCGGCCAACGTGAAGGCGGTGTCGGTGACTTCAGCACCGATGGTTGCCGCGTTCGTGGCGGCAAGCCTAATGCCGGTGCGCTGCTCGATTGTTGCGTCGTCGCCCGCCAGGACAGTTGCCCAAGCGGTGCCGACTTCGTCATGCAGAAAGGCGCGTGCTGACCGCAGCTTTGCTTCGGCGCGGGCGACTTCGATCTGTGTGTATCCACTTTGAGCGAGCGTCTTCGATGAGTACTGGGGCCTCTTTCCCTGTGCTATTTCGATCACCTCGTCAAGCGCGCGCCGTGCGATACCGAGGCCGACCGCGCTCACGGCCGCCGCGAGGAGTGCGAAGTTCGGGAACCGTGCGAGAGGCGTGTCGACCACTGGGTGAGTGACGCCAGGCTGCATGGTGAATTCGGCGGGAGCGAACGCGTCTTCAACCGAGTAGTCGAGCGAACCCGATCCGCGCATTCCAGAGGTGTGCCAGGTGTCGTGGAAGGTGACGTCACTTTGCGGAAACCAGCACAGGCGGAATGTGCCATCGTCGCATCGGGTTCCACCGAGCACCCATTGGCAGTGCTGCGTTCCGCTTCCCCAAGCCCAACGGCCGTCGACGCTCAATCCGTCGACACCATCAACTGATACAACGCGGCCCTTGCCGTTCGGTGCGAAGACCCCGCCGGTGACCACCTGTGGGTCTCCGTAGATCTGCTGGGCGGCACTCGCGGGCAGGAACGCTGCCATCGACGACGTGGTGGAGGCGATCATCGAGCACCACCCGGCTGCGCCGTCGGCGAAAGCGAGTGTGGCGATTGCTTCCAGAAGCGTGAGCGGGTCCGCCTCTGGGCCGCCGTATTGCGCTGGCAGACACATCCGCATCAAATCCGCATCGGTCAACGCCTTGACGGTCTCGCTCGGCAACCGCCGGTTGCGTTCTGCAAGATCGGCGTGGGCCTCGATGAGTTCAATGAGATCGTGTGCGGCATCGACGAGCGTGACCATCGCTGCACTGTAGAACCCAGCGCCAACCGCCTCACATAGTTTGCGTCGACAAATCGGTTGGCATACGCACAAAAGCTCGACGCAAACGAGGTTTTCCGACGCGTCGGGTCGATGTGATCTAGCGTCCACAGCAGGAGGTCGAGAACGTGAAGTTTGGTTTTGTGATTCCGTGGGCTGACGCCACCGACGTCGGGGACCTCGCGGCTGCAGCCGAACAAGCCGGCTGGGACGGCCTCTTCGTGTGGGAACCGGTCTGGGGTGTCGACGCGTGGATCTCGCTCGGCCTCGCCGCTGTCCGTACCTCCAAGATCAGATTGGGCACGATGCTCACAGCCCCATCACGCCGTCGGCCGTGGGAACTGGCGAGCCAGGTGGCAACCGTCGACCGCCTCTCCGCCGGTCGGGTCACCCTGTCGGTCGGCCTCGGTGCGACCAGCAGTGGATTCGACACCTTCGGCGAGGAGTGCAACCGCAAGGTGCGCGCCAAGCTCATGGACGAGTGTCTCGACGTTATGTGCGGTCTTTGGCAGGGCCAGCCCTTCGAATACGGGGGCACGCACTACACAGTAAAATCCACCGAGTTCCCGACTATCGGCCACACCGTCCAGCAACCGCGCGTCCCCATCTGGTGCGTTGGAGCCCTCGGCCGACCGAAGTCGATGCGCCGAGCACTCAGCTGGGACGGGATCATCCCGCAGGTGATCGACCCGTCAACCGAGATGGGCATCCGCCAACCAACGCTTGGCGAGGTCGCTGCACTGCGCGCCAAGATTGCTGCGCACCCCAACACCGACTTCGACATCGTCGTCGAGGGCCAGGGCACCGAGCATTCGCCGAGCGCATACAAAGACGCCGGAGCCACCTGGTGGATCGAATCGATGTGGGGTGCGATGTCCGAACACTCCCCTGTTGCGGCCGCACACGACCGGCTAATGCAGGGACCGCCCAGCTAGGTGGCTACCGTCGCGCTTCGTGACGACAATGGACTCAAGCCCCAACGAAACGGGATGGAATCTCGCCGACGTCTGGGAGACGATTGCCAGTGGACTCGGCGAGGCACTCGCCCAGCAGCAAGGCGCCCGCCAGATCAGCTGGACGGAGATGAACCGGCGCGCCAATGGCGTTGCGGCTGCCTTGCTCGCTGAGCCCGCAGCAGCGGAACAGGACAAGGTCGCCCAGTACCTCTACAACTGTCCTGAGTACCTCGAGTCGACCTTCGCTGCGTTCAAGGCGGGCTTCGCCACGGTCAATACCAACTATCGGTATGCCGCTGACGAGCTCGTCTACCTGTGGGACAACGGCGACGTCACCACCGTGGTCTTCCACGGAACCTTTGTCGACCAGATCGAGGCCATCCGTTCTCGCGTCCCGCGCATCACGACATGGCTCTGGGTCGACGACGGCGCTGGCCCGTGCCCCGACTGGGCAACGCCCTACGAAGTCGCTGCCGTTGCTGGAACCGACGAGAACGTGTCGGGGCCATGGGGCCGCTCGGGCGACCACCTGATGCTCCTGTACACCGGCGGCACCACGGGCATGCCAAAGGGCGTCATGTGGCGCCAAGACGACTTGTTCGGGGTACTCGACGCCAACAATCGCATGCGACTTCCGCCCGAGCAGGACCTCGATGCTGTTGAAACACGCGCTACCAAGCCCGGACCGCGCAATATGCCGGGGGCACCTCTGATGCATGGAACCGGCTTGTTCAATGCGATCAGCAACCTGATGGTTGGCGGCAGTATCACCACCGTCGTGGGCCGCAGTTTCAACGCCGCCGAATTCCTCGATTCCGTCGAGCAGTACGAGATCAACTCAACGTCGATCGTCGGCGATGCGTTCGCCAAGCCGATCCTCAAGGCTCTCGAGGCCGAACCTGATCGTTGGGACATCTCTTCGCTCCGCGTCATCGTGTCGTCCGGCGTGATGTGGTCAAAAGAGACCAAGGACGGCCTGCTCCGCCACAACGATCGGTTGATCATGGTCGACGCGCTCGGATCGAGCGAAGCAATCGGCATGGCGACGAACACGACGACCTCCGAGTCCGTCAGCGACCCGAACCGTCAGACTGCCCAGTTCCAACTTGGCCCCAACACGCGAGTCATCACCGACGACGGCAACGACGTTGTCCCGGGCTCTGGCGAGCGTGGCCGGGTGGCCCTCCGCGGCCGCACCCCGATTGGCTATTACAAGGACGAGGCCAAGTCGGCCGAAACCTTCGTGATCATCGGCGGCGAGCGCTATTCAATACCGGGCGACTACGCCACGGTCCAAGTCGACGGCACCGTCGCCCTCCTCGGGCGAGGAAGCCAATGCATCAACACCGGTGGCGAAAAGGTATACCCGGAAGAAGTCGAAGAGTGCCTGAAGCGGCATCCCGCCGTTGCCGACGCAGCAGTCGTGGGGTTGCCGGACGAGAAGTGGGGCGAATCGATCACTGCGCTCATAGAAACTCACCCTGGCGCCTCCGTCGAATCACAAGAGCTACGCAATCACGTCAAGGCGAACCTCGCTGCCTACAAGGCTCCGAAGGCTGTCTTCGAAATCGACACGGTCGGGCGGGCCAACAATGGAAAGCTCGACTACCGCGCCCTCAAGCAACGCGCGATCGACCTCACCGCCCAGTAGTAACGCAAGAAGAGCAGAGGGCGCGGGCGTCTCTTCAACAGCGACCAAACGGGCCTGACCCGATACACAGCTCTGGCCGGTCGCGTAGCCTCATCATGATGGATCAACCGACGGCAGCCACCTTCCGGTGGACCGACTACGACGCAATACTTTTCGACCTTGACGGCGTCATCACACCAACCGTCGAAATTCACGAGCACGCGTGGGGTGAACTGTTCGCCGACTACCAATACACCGGAGCCGACTACCTTCAATACATCGACGGCAAGCCGCGCTACGACGGCGTCCGATCGTTTCTCGCTTCGCGTGGCCTCACGCTCCCGGACGGCGATCCGTCTGACGCTCCGGGAGACACCACGGTCTGCGCAATGGGTAACCGCAAAAACGCACTCTTCAACGAAGTGCTCGAACGTGACGGCATCGCCCCGTATCCCGGTTCGGCAGCCACACTCGAGCTGCTGGTCAAGGCATCGATTCCCGACGCCATTGTGTCGTCATCGAAGAATGCCGTTCCGGTCCTCAAAGCTGCCGGGTTCAGCGGCCGATTCGGCGTCGTGATCGACGGCATTGTCGCCACCGATCAAGGGCTTGCCGGGAAGCCCGCTCCCGACAGCTACCTGCTTGGTGCCGAACGCCTCGGCGTTGACCCGGCACGAACAGTGGTCGTCGAAGATGCCACCTCCGGCGTCGCCGCGGGCGCAGCCGGACACTTTGCGGTGGTTATCGGAGTCGATCGAGGCGCCGGCCCGCAGGCGCTCCTCGACCACGGCGCGACATTCGTTGTTGCCGACCTCGACGAGCTACTGAACTACTGAACTACTGAACTACTGAACTACTGAACTACTGAACTGACATGGCCAACCCAACTCCCCTTTCCGAATATCGATTTCCCGTGGACCCGTGGCGGCTGACCGAACTCGAATACTGCGACGACGACCTCGGCCACACCGAGACGCTATTCGCTGTCGGCAACGGCTACCTCGGCATGCGCGCCAACCCGGAAGAAGGGCGCAACGCTCACTCCCACGGCACCTACGTCAACGGGTTCCACGAGACCTGGCAGATCAAGCACGCCGAGAACGCATACGGATTCGCCACGACTGGTCAGACGATCGTCAACGCTCCCGACGCCAAGCTGATGAAGCTGTACGTCGACGACGAGCCGCTCCTGCTCGAAAGCGCCGAACTCATCGACTACGAGCGAACACTCGACTTTCGTACCGGCGAGTTGACTCGTAGCTTCGTTTGGCGGACGCCCGGCGGTAAGCGGGTCCGTGTGGCTTCCACGCGCCTCGTGAGCTTTGAACACCGCCACGTCGCAGCGATGACGTTCGAGGTCACGCTGCTCGACGACGCCGCGCCCATTGCCATCTCCTCGCAGTTGATGAACCGGCAAGACGGCGAGGACGAATATCACGTTCAGGAAGCGGCGCTCGGAGAGGGCGACGGCACCACCGATCCGCGGCAGGCCAGTCAGTTCGCCGATCGAGTGCTCGAGCCAATGTTGAGCGAGCACGACGGCGACAACACCGTCCTTGGCTACCGCTGCGTCAACAGCGGGATGACGTTAGCCGTCGGCATGCATCACGTCGTCGAGACCACCGGTGAGGTCCACATCGAGTACAGCACCGAAGCCGACCTCGCCAAGACCGTGTTCACCGTCGAGACGCAGCCTGGCGACACAATCCGAATCACGAAGTTTGCGTCCTACCACTCTTCCACTGGTGTGCCAGCGGAAGAGCTTGCTGACCGTTGTCGACGGACCCTGCAGCGCGCCGCCGACGATGGTCTCGACCAGTTGCGTTCCGAACAACAGTCGTGGCTTGCCGATTTTTGGGCTGCATCAGACATCGAGCTGCGTGGCGATGATCGAGCGCAGCAGGCGCTGCGGTGGAACCTGTTCCAGCTCGCCCAGGCTTCTGCACGGACGCACGAGCAGGGCATCGCCGCGAAGGCTGTCACCGCCGGCGGTTACGACGGGCACTACTTCTGGGACACCGAGGTATACGTCGCACCATTCCTCGCCTACACCAACCCACAGGCCGCCCGGAAGGTCCTTCGCTTTCGGTGGCAGATGCTCGACGCCGCGCGAGCGCGCGCCAAGATGCTCAGCGAGAACGGCGCGCTCTACCCGTGGCGCACCATCAACGGCGAAGAAGCGTCGGCCTACTACGCCGCTGGCACCGCGCAGTATCACATCAACGCAGCGGTGGTCTTTGCGCTTCGCCGCTACCTCGACGCAACGGGCGACATCGAGTTCCTCGCACATGAGGGCGCCGAGATTCTCATCGAGACCGCGCGAATGTGGGCTGATCTTGGCTTCTACAACACCAACGGATCAGGCAGCTTTCATATCCACCGGGTGACCGGCCCCGACGAGTACACGACCGTCGTCAACGACAACACGTACACGAACGTCATGGCACGTTTCAATCTCCGCTACGCAGCACGCACGGTGCGTTTCCTCGCCGAGTGGAACCCCGAAATGTTCGAACACGTGCAGCGCTCGACCGAGCTCGACCTCGGCGAACTCGATACGTGGGATGCAGCTGCCGACGCGATGCACATCCCCTTCGACGAAGAACTGGAGATCCATCCACAAGACTCCGAATTCCTCGACCTCGAGCCGTGGGATTGGAAGGGCACACCACCCGACAAGTACCCGCTGCTCCTGAACTTCCACCCGCTGGTGATCTATCGACACCGAGTGCTCAAACAGGCCGACGTTGTTCTTGCGATGTTCCTGCGCGGCGAGCAATTCTCAGAAGACCAGAAGCGGCGCAACTTCGACTACTACGACCCGATTACCACTGGAGACTCATCGCTGTCAGCGTGTGTTCAGGCGATCGTCGCGGCCAACATCGGCTATGAAGACGTCGCTGTTGACTACTTCCAGCAGGCCTTGTACCTCGACCTTCACGACTCCCACGACAACACCGCTGACGGCGTCCACATCGCATCGGCCGGCGGCGTGTGGGCCGGCATCGTGTACGGCTTCGCCGGGTTAGTCGAACGTGGCGACTTCATCGAGTTCACTCCTCGCCTTCCAGCAGCGTGGGATGGCGTCACGTTCCACCTGACGCGACACGGCTCAAAGGTCCGCGTCGACCTCGATCACGACGGCTGCACGCTCACCCTGGCAGATGGGCTCGGCGTGCCGCTCCGTGTCGAGGGCGAACGCGTCGTCGTGAGTGCCGACAATCCTGTTCGGATCGTCGGACAAATCAACAAGTAGGAAATTCCGTCCTCCGAGCGCAATCGAGGCCGACCACTTGCCGCCACATGGCACAAGGTTGGTCGACCTCGGTTACCCGTGGGTAATGTGGATCTCCATGACTGATCTTGGATTCGACGGCAAAGTAGCGATTATCACCGGCGCCGGTGGTGGCCTGGGTAGGCAACACGCACTGATGATGGCGGCTCGCGGTGCGCTCATTGTGGTCAACGACCTTGGTGGTTCTGTCGACGGTTCGGGCAGCGACAAGGGCGCAGCTCAACTGGTCGTCGACGAGATCACCGCAGCCGGTGGCGATGCCGTTGCCAACACCGATTCGGTCGCCACCCCTGAGGGCGGCGAAGCGATCGTCAAGTCCGCTGTCGATGCCTACGGCAAAATAGACATCGTCATCAACAATGCCGGCATCCTTCGCGACAAATCGTTCCACAACATGACCCCCAACCTGGTCGACCCAGTTATCGACGTCCACCTCCGCGGGGCGTTCAACGTCACCGGTCCGGCCTGGAGGCTGATGCGCGAGCAGGGGTACGGCCGTATCGTGTCCACATCGTCGGCTGCCGGCATCTTTGGCAACTTCGGACAGGCCAACTATGGCGCAGCGAAGATGGGCCTCGTCGGCTTCACCAACGTCCTTGCCGTCGAAGGTGCAAAGTTCAACATCAAGGCAAACGCCATTGCCCCGCTCGCCTACACCCGCATGACCGAAGATCTTCTCGGTTCGCTCGGCGAGAAGCTGCAACCCGAACTTGTCTCGCCGCTCGTCACCTACCTGAGCCACGAGTCCTGCGAGTCAACTGGTCGCACGTACTCGGTCGGTGGCGGCCGCGTTGCCGAGGTGTTCATCGCAGAGTGCCAGGGCTACACATCCGATTCGCTCACGCCCGAGAGCCTGCGCGACAACTGGGACACCGTCACCGACCAGACCGGCTACGAAGTTCCCGCCGCCATTGCCGAAGAGACGGCAATGTTCCTCAAGGCCCTCAAGTAAGCGCCCAGTAGGTCAGCCATCGCCCGAAGCGGTGAGGTCGGTGCGCGCCTCACTCGCACCTACTGCGCGCCTTCGGCGCATGTGGGTATCTGTTTCTGACATGCTGTACGGGTGCGCGACAACGATCTTCAGTACGACGAACAACCTGGTCGCGCTGGACGCAACGGGCCCGGGCTTTTTTTGGTGCTCACGATTCTTGTCGCGGCAATCACGGCGGTGTTCATTTCGCAGAACCGCGAGCGAACTTCGATCGAGTTCCTGTTCTTTGATTTCAACAGTCGGACATGGGTCGCCATCGCCATTTCGATCGGCCTCGGCGTACTGCTCGATCGACTCTTCCTTGCCTGGTGGCGGCGCGCTCGCAAGCGCAAGAACGACAGCTGACCCGCGCTCAACAACGGCGCTCACGATTGGCCCGGGCCGGCCTGGGCCGACGATGATGGCGCCGTGCGGATCGAATCATCAGACGGTATTCAAGTAGCGGTCCACGAGTTCGGCGGTACCGGCCGGAAACTCCTCTGGTCCCACGCAACTGGCTTCCACGCCCACTGCTACGAGCCGATCGCCCGCCGCCTGAGCGACGAATTCACGTCCTTCGGCCTCGACCACCGCGGTCATGGCATGACCGCCCGGCCCGACAACTGGCAGGTCGACTGGTCCAAATACGGCGATGACGCTCGCGTCGCAGCCGAAGCAATCGCGCCGGACGGAGGCCTTGTTGCATTCGGTCACTCGATGGGAGGCGCTTCGCTCGTGATGGCGGCCCACGCCAACCCCGGCCTGTTCGAGACACTGGTCGTGTTCGAGCCGATCATCTTCCCCGCTCCCGACGTCGGCCCCAAGGGTGAGCCCACTCCCATGATCGCCGCCGCCCGAAATCGCCGCGCAACGTTCGACTCCTACGAGGCTGCGATCGAGCGGTACGCATCGAAACCACCGATGCAGTTCTTCGACGCCGACATCCTTCGTTCGTACGTCGAGCATGGCTTTACCCCAATCGGTACTGCTACCGGTACTGGTGTCGAATTGCGCTGCGCTCCCGAACACGAAGCGCGGACATTCGAAACCGGTGGCACCCATGGCTTCTGGGACCTCCTCCCCGAGGTCGAGACCAGGGTCATCGTCGTGTCGGGCAAGGTTGATGAGGAACGCTCACCCGCTGGGATCGCAGCCGGTGTCGCCGAGCGCCTGCCGAACGGCTCCTTTATCGAACTGGCTGCGGGTAACCACCTCACGCCCTTCATCACACCCGACGTCATTGCCGACCTGCTTCGCGACACCCTCGGTTGACAGCGATCCGGCTGTGACAGCTGATCTGTAGGGTGAGACACATGCCAGAAGCTGCCGTCCAACCGGCCTACCCGGTGCCGATGACACTCTCGCCGTCGCGGGTTTCGTCGTTCACGTCGTGCCCGATGCAATTCCGCTTCTCAAGCATCCAAAAGCTCCCCGAACCGCCCGGTGTCGCCACCACCAAAGGCACCGTCGTGCACCGGGCCCTGGAGTTGCTGTTTGTTCGTTCGGCCGCCGACCGCACGCCCGACTCCCTCGCCATCGACCTGGCTACGGCGCTCGACGAGTACTCGACGCATCCCGACTACGTGGGCCTCCAGCTCGACGAAGCAGGTGCCACATCATTCCGTCGCGAGTGCGAATCATTGATCGAGAAATACTTCGGCATGGAAGACCCGCGCACCGTTCGCGAAATCGGCCTCGAACTCTGGATGACGGCCGACGTGGGCAATCTGCAGCTCCGCGGCATCATCGACCGACTCGAACTCGACGAGCACGGCGGGCTGGTCGTCACCGACTACAAAACTGGTCGAGCGCCGTCGGGCCGGTACGAACAGAAAAGCCTTGCCGGGGTGCATTTCTACGCATTTCTCTGCGAACAGGTCTTCGGCGTGATTCCGTCGAAGATTCGCCTGATGTACCTCAAAACTGGCGAGACGATTGAAACGACCCCGTCCGCACAATCGGTCAGGTTCATCACGACTCGAACGAAGGCAGTATGGGCGGCAGTCGAACGTGCATGCACCACCGGCGATTTCCGGCCCAACCAGAGCAACCTCTGCAACTGGTGCTCATTCCAACAGTGGTGCCCTGAATTTAACGGCGACCCCGCCCTGGCAGAGACCGAGGCCCGAGCCGCATACGAAGCGTTACTTGCACCGATACCAGTCAGCCTCGAATCCTGATGGCAACAACCGACGCAGCGCCGAAACCGATTGCCGACCCACCGCACAGCGACGTTCCCGGCCAAGGAGCGTTCGGCCCAGCCGTTGACGCATTCGATCGACGCGTCGACATGCTCCTCGAGCAAGTTCGCGGTCACCCGGTTGCCGACAAGGTCTTCACCACCGCCAGCCATGTCGGTGAGTTCAGCCTCATCTGGCACGCGATCAGCGTTACCCGCGGTCTCGTCAAGGGCCGGCGAGACCAGGTCGTCGTGCTCGCCGTTCTGATCGGCGCAGAGAGCCTCATCGTCAACCAAGGTGTCAAGCGCCTGTTCAAGCGCACTCGCCCCACCACTGATGGCGACGACCGGTTGAAGGTTCGCAAGCCAATGACTTCGTCGTTTCCGTCTGGGCATGCCAGCGCTGCTGCCTTCGCCGCCACGATGCTGACCGCGTGGGATGGCAAGCGGACAGGCACCGTGTGGTTCACACTTGCCGGCGTCGTCGGCACGAGCCGCGCCTATGTGCGAATTCACCACGCTTCAGACGTCGTGGGCGGCCTCATCGTCGGTCGCTTTCTTGGCCTGATTGGTCGCCGCGTCGCCCGACGCATCCTCCCAGCCTGACGCCCCTCTTCACGAGCAGCGGCACGACGGACTAGGCCACCACGACTGGCTCGCGTATTCTGACCCGTAATGAGCGACATCGCCTACGACAACAAGATGAGCGACGCCGAGGGTTTGATGTGGCGACTGGAAAAAGACCCGCATCTGTCGTCGACATTCGCTTCGGTAACGATCCTCGACCGCAAGCCCAACTTTGACTTGCTGCGCGAACGCATGATCCACGCCAGCCACCGCATGCCACGCTTACGCCAACGCGTGCACACCGCACCGGGCAACGTGAGCGCACCGACGTGGGTTGAGGACTCTGACTTCGACATCAACCTACACGTGCGCCGCGTCGCACTTCCCAAGCCCGGCACCGAACGCCAACTCTTCGACCTTGCGACACTGCTCTGTGCTGACCCATTTGACCGAACTCGCCCGCTGTGGCAATTCACCGTCGTCGAAGGTCTCAAGGGCAACCGAGCGGCGTTGATCCAAAAGCTTCACCACACCATTGCCGACGGCGAGAGCGGCGTGAAGTTGTCGCTCGAGTTCCTTGACTTCGAGCGCGATGCAATCCAGCCGGAACCACTCACCCCTGATCAAATCGCGGCTTCCACCGAGGATCTCCGAAACGATGACACCAAGGCTGCCGACGCTGTCCGCGACATCCTCGCCGGATCGTTGCGGCTCCCGCTCGGCATCGTCAAGCAGGTAAAGGGGCTGCTCGCCGACCCGTCTCGCATCCCCGACGCCAGCAGCGCAGCGGCCAAAACGTTCCGCGGCATCGTGAACCAGTTGGGTGACACGGACCCTGCTCGCTCACCGCTGTGGACGCAACGCTCGACGCGGCGCACCCTCGAACATTCGGTGGCACCGTTTGACGCTACGAAGGCTGCAGCCAAGCGACTCGGGGGCACACTGAACACGGCGTTCTTAACCATTGCGACCGACGCGGCCGGCACCTATCACGTCGAACAGGGCAACCCTGTCGAGGCGCTCCGGGCGTCGATGGCAATCAGCACACGCACCGAGTCATCCGGCGCCAACGCGTTTTCGCTCGTACGAATGCTCGTTCCGACCGGGGAAATGTCCCTCGACGAACGGTTTCGTGCAATCGACCAAGCATCTACAGCCGCTGTCAGCGCCACGGGTGGCGCACACCTCGACTCAATGGCAGCGGTTGCGGCGGGCCTGCCAACATCGCTGCTCACCCGAATGGCTCGCCAACAGTCTCAGACCGTTGACTTCGCCACCTCGAATGTACGCGGAGCGCCGATGCCATTATTCGTGGCGGGCGCTCAGTTGTTGCACAACATTCCTGTCGGCCCGCTCAGCGGCGTGGCGTTCAATCTCACCTTGCTCAGCTACAACGGCACCTTGGACATGGGCCTCAATACCGACTCGGCAGCAATCAACGATGCGCCGCTACTCAAGCGATGCCTCGACGACGCGATCGTGCGTTTTACGAAACTTGCGAAGAAGTAAGCCCTTGACAGGGCCCCTTTGTCAGACGGTTTCGCTGGCGACCGGTTCGATCGTCTCGATGATCACGGCCGGTCGTTCAGCCTCAGTGGTCAGCAGTGTACGGACGTCGAGCAGAAGGTCGGCGACCTCACCACTGGAGACGAGCTCACGCTGCATCATCCTGGCGAGTGCACCGTCGATCACCCCGACAGCCTCGTTGATCACTGCGTCGTTGGCGTTGCGCTGATCAGTCATTGCTGACACGGTACCCGGCGATTGGACACCGAGCGTGCACCTGCTCCGAGTTCAGAAACCTGTCACACAACCGAAGTAGTGCGGACGTGACCTCAGCGGCCGTGTCCACACAGGATCGTCGCCGAACCGGGCGTCGGGCATACGATGCCTTGCCATGGATCTGCAGGGTAAGAACGTTGTCGTCACCGGTGCTGGCCGGGGTATCGGAGAGGCACTCGCACGCGAGTTCCATGCACGTGGCGCTCGGGTTGCAGTCGCCGACCTCCGTGGCGCTGACGCAGTGGCAGCCTCGCTCGATGACGCCATTGCCTTCGTGGCCGACGTCAGCACCGAAGCGGGCAACAAGGCCCTCGTCGAAGGAGCAATCGAAGCAATGGGCCACGTCGATCTATTCTTTGCCAACGCCGGCGTCGGCAATGGAAGCGACGTGCTCGCCACCCCGGAAGACGACTGGGAGTTGGCGATGAACGTCAACGTCCACGCACACCGTTGGGCAGCTCGCTACTTGCTTCCCGATTGGCTCGAACGCGGCGAGGGCTACTTCTGCTCAACCGCATCAGCGGCTGGCCTGCTGGCCCAGATCGGCTCCGGTCCGTACACCCTGTCGAAGCGTGCGGCTGTCGCCTTTGCCGAGTACATGTCGATCACCTACGGCGACCGCGGCATCAAGGTGACCTGCCTCTGTCCGCAGGGCGTCAACACCGCCATGCTCCACGCGGGCGACGATGCCGTTTCGGGGAGCAACGTGGTGAAGGCCGCTGGCAATGTCCTGGAACCAGCCGACGTCGCCGCGCAGGTTGCCGACACGATCGAGCAGGAAACATTTTTCGTCCTCCCACATCCAGAAGTCGCCGGCTACATGCAGATGAAGGCCACCAGTCCCGACCGCTGGTTGGGTGGCATGCGTAAGTTGCAGCGCACGGTCATGGGCGGCTGACCTCCCGTCCCTACCGCCCATCCACCGCCCCGTTCGATCACGATGCAACGTTCGCCTGCCGCTCTCGCCCGTTTGGGCCTGCGACTCGGCGAACCAATCCGATTTCAGCTGAACAACAAAGGTCGCTGGATCGTCGGCAAGGTCGAGGGCATCGAGGACGACGGCAGTATTCAACTGCGCGACCCCAATGGAGCAACGCGCTCGTTGCGTGCAGAGGTTCTCGAAATTCGTCGACCGGGTTCACGCGGTCGCCTGCGCTGGTGCGTCGTCAGCGATGTCGCCGTCACCTGGGAGCAGCTTGAGATGTTCGAGAAACCACCTGCGGTCGATTCGCCAATCGGCAAGCACATCAAAATTCAGCGCGACCGTCCGACGCTGTTCGACGACTTGTGATGTTTGAGGTGCACTTGGCCAGGCATGTTCGCATGTTCGCCGCTAGGTGCAAATAGCGCCGTCAGCGGCCGCCGCTGACATTAACGGTCGTCGCGGTGATGTATGAAGCTGCATCGGACGCCAACCAGAGGATCGTCTCAGCCACCTCCTCGGGCTGCCCGCCTCGACGCATCGGCACACCGCCAGCCACCCGATTGACTCGGCCTGGTTCACCACCGCTGGCGTGAATATCGGTGTAGACGACACCGGGCCGGACAGCGTTAACGCGGATGCCCTCCTCGGCAACTTCCTTGCCGAGCCCCATTGTCATCGTGTCGATCGCTGCTTTCGAGGCTGCGTAGTCGATGTACTCGCCGGGGCTTCCAAGGTACGACGCTGCCGATGACACGTTGACGATCGAACCGCCTGCGCCACCGTGTCGTGTCGACATGCGCAGCACTGCTTCACGGGCGCAAATGAACGAGCCGATCACGTTGATCTCAAACATTTCAAGCCATCGCTCGACCGACATCTCGTCGAAGCGAACCTGGTCCCGCACTATCCCCGCGTTGTTCACGAGGCAAGCAATCGGCCCAAGTGCACGCACGACTTGTTCGAACATGGCGATCACGTCGGCCTCGGACTCGACCAAGGCTTGCACGGCGACCGCTGATGCCCCGGCCTCCTGACACGCGCTGACGACGGCGTCGGCGGCCTCACGGTTCGATGCATAGTTCACGGCGACGTCGTAGCCAGCCGCTGCAGCGAGCCGGCAGGTTGCGGCTCCGATACCTCGGCTCCCACCCGTCACCAAGATGACCGGTCGCGTCATGTCTCAGCGATCCATTGCTGGATGATTCGGCCGGCAATCGAGATGTTCGGCGGAATCATCGGGAGGTCATCCTTGCGGTACCAATTGGCATCCATGATCTCGCTCTCTTCGCAAACGATTTCGCCGCCGGTGTAGTTCACGCGGAAGCCGACCATCAGGCTGTGCGGGAACGGCCACGGTTGACTGCCGACGTAGCGGACGTCATCGACATCGACGCCGACCTCTTCCTTCACCTCGCGGATCACTGCACCTTCGAGATCCTCCCCTGGCTCGACGAAGCCGGCGAGACACGAGTACATCGGCATCGGGAAGCGAACGCCGCGCGCCAGCAGCGCTTCCTGGTCGGGGCCCGGTGCACCACGAGTGATCAAGGTGATCATTGCTGGGGCAACACGCGGGTAGACGACCAGTTCGCACGCCGGACATTTCAGCCCGCGCTCTCCATTGGACGGCTCGGTCGCTGTCGCGCAGCGACCACAAAAGCGATGGGTGCGCGCCCACTCTGCGGTCTGTACGGCGCGGCCCGCAGCCAGCCACTCTCCTTGCGACGCGACCCCGAAATACTTGTACAGATCCATCGCTGCGCCGTACGACGGGTCACCGGCTTCGACGGGAACATCGACAGCCCACCACCCGGCACCGGCAACGATCCCGATGAAGTAGTGGCCCCAGCTCTCGGACCCAGGATCGTCCGACGGCCGGTCGTCGACGAAGACCGTGCTCCCAATCACGTGGACATAGCGGCGATCCCCTGCGAACCCGTCAGGCACATTGTTCAGCGGGTCGTACAGCTCAGCGGTATTCATCGACACCAAGTTCAGTTCCATGCTCATTGCTGCCATCTGTACCACGAACAGGACCCGCCCAACGTAGGCACGCGTACGATCTCGATATGGCCGACACCCCGTCACCCACACCCGCACCCGCATCTGCCCTGCATCCGGACCTCGCCGATGTGGCCGTGCTACTCGGCACCTGGGAAGGCACCGGGCGAGGCGAGTATCCAACGATCGCTTCGTTCGAGTACTCCGAATCGATCACGTTCGGCCATGTTGGCAAACCGTTTCTGGCGTACCAGCAGCGCACTCGAGCGACCGAAGACGGGCGACCACTCCATGCCGAATCCGGCTACTGGCGGTTTCCGGAACGTGGACTCGCCGAAGTCGTCCTTGCTCACCCGACCGGCATCACGGAAATTCTCGAGGGATTCGCCGCTCCGAACATGCCGGGGAGCGACACGTTCATGATCGACCTTCGATCAACGACCATCAGCGGTTCTTCATCGGCCAAGTCAGTCATCCAGACCGAACGAACCTTCGAAGTCACCGGCGACACGCTGCGATACACGTTTCGCATGGCTGCGGTTGGCCTGCCGATCCAACACCACCTCGCCGCCAAACTGCACCGCGTCAGGTGACTTAACCTTCACCTTCACCCCGTAACCTTCGCCCCAACTTTTACTCCCGTTGCACACGAACTTGTCACACCTTGGTCTGACATCGGCGTGACATCGGCGTGACACATTTTTGAACGGCGGGTGTCACAGCGGCCGCCGGGCTACAGCCGACTCGCCCCAGTTTTCTAAGATGATGAAATGACTAGCTCTGGAAATTCCGTCGTGATTGTCGATGCCGTCCGCACCCCCATCGGAAAACGCAACGGCGGCCTCTCCACAATGCATCCGGGCGAGACCCTCGGGCTCGTTCAAAAAGCTTTGATCGAACGGACCGGCATCGATCCAGCTCTCATTGAGCAGGTCATCGGTGGTGTCGTGAGCCAGGTCGGAGAGCAGGCGTTTAACCTGACCCGCACCGCATGGCTTGGTGCTGGCCTCCCGCTGAGCACCGCAGCGACCACCGTCGACACACAGTGCGGTTCCAGCCAGCAGGCGACGGGCCTCGCTGCGTCGCTCATTGGCTCCGGCGTCGTCGACATCGCGATGGCCTGCGGCGTCGAGGCAATGAGCCGCGTTCCGATCGGTGTGAGCGGCTCCAAGAAGCTCGGCCATGGCGTCCCGATCCCGCCGCCGTACTTCGACCAGTACGAGATGACCTCACAGTTCGAAGGCGCCGAGCGCATCGCCGACAAATGGGGCATCACCCGCGAAGACACCGATGCGTTCGGGCTCGCATCGCAGCAGCGTGCCATCCAGGCGTGGGAAGAAGACCGCTTCGCAGGGCAGTACATCACCGTCGAGGCCCCCGATCTCGATGAAGAGGGCAACCCGACGGGAACGACTCACCTCGTGTCCCGCGACGAAGGCCTCCGCGAAACATCGATGGAGAAGCTCGCCACGCTCAAGCCAGTCGGCCGCCCCGACGGCGTCCACACCGCCGGCAACGCATCACAAATCTCCGACGGCGCCGCCGCCATCCTGATGATGACTGAAGCGAAAGCCGCCGAACTCGGACTCACACCGAAGGCACGCATTGTCGACACCTGCCTGGTCGGCACCGACCCCGAGCTAATGCTCACCGGGCCGATCGACGCAACGCAGCGGCTCCTCGCCCGCACCGGTCTCACAATCGACGACATCGACGTCTTTGAGATCAACGAAGCCTTCGCCTCCGTCGTGCTCGCATGGGCAAAAGAGACTGGCGCCGACCTCGCCAAAACCAACCCCAACGGTGGCGCAATCGCGCTCGGCCATCCGCTGGGCGGGACCGGCGCATTCCTGCTGACCAAGGCGATCTACGAACTGGAACGGACGGGCGGAAAGTACGGCCTCATTTCTATGTGCTGTGGCGGTGGCCTCGGAACTGGAACCCTCATCGAGAGATTCTGACGACGTCGTCTCGCTCCTTGGCCTCGACGCCGTCAGTTCTGTCTCGGGCAATAGTTCAGGAGAGGAGTCAAGAATGGCCAGAGCGTTTTATGCGTGACGGACACCTCTGATTCTGATTGGCTGCATCTTCTTCCGAAGGTCGAGTTGCATTTTCATTCGAGGACTTTCCGAACTTCGGGCGGCAGTACCTCTTCGGCCTGCGGCTACTCAGGAGTGATGGGGCGCTGGTCACAGCGATCGACGATCTGGCCGAGACACTGGCGAGTCAGCACGTTCGGCACGTTGAACTCACCACTACCGCCTACAGCCACTTCCATGGCGGCATGTCCCGGGAGCACTACCGAGAAGAACTCAATGAAGGGCGACGGCTCGCGGCGGCACGCGGCGTCTCGATTTGTTGGGTCGTTGACGTTCCCCGCGATCTCGAAATTCCCTCACCGCGTCGTTCGCCTCCGACGACGTCAAAGTCGCAGTGCGCATCGAACTCACCGCGCTCTCAACCACGTTTGCGTCGAAGAATCCGTTGATATCCGCCCGAGAACTTCGACGCAAACATTGAATGTGGCAGACGCAGATAGACAGAGCGGACGGGGATGGGGATAGACAGAGCAGACGGGGATGGGGATGGGGATGGGGATGGGGACGGCGATGCGTTTCGGAGCGATGGCCTTGGTGACCGTGGCCTTCAGCGCCTGCAACCAATCCAATGCAGCCGTTACCGAGCCGACTACCACGGTCTCTGCATCAGCTGGCCTGGCCGCCAACGCAGTCATCGACGACGTGATCGACGGCGACACCGTCGACGTCATCATTAACGGCCGTACAGAGCGCATCAGGCTGATCGGGATCGACACCCCGGAAACGAAGAAGCGCAACTCCCCGATCGAGTGCTTCGGGCCCGAGGCCAGCGCCTACACCGAACTGCTGCTGCCGGTCGGCACACCGGTGTATATCGAACGGGACATTGTCAACCGAGATGACTACGGACGTCTTCTCGGCTACGTCTATCGGGCCGACGATGGCATCTTTGTCAACTACGAACTTATGCGCCAAGGCTTTGCACAACCCATGTCCATTCCGCCCAATGAGGCATTCGCCGAACTCTTCGCCGACGCCGCCCGAGCTGCAGAGGCCGACAACGCAGGCATCTGGGCCGCCTGCAGCGGGTGAGGCGTTAACGTGCATTCCGTGTCTCCCGTGAAATCGCTCGCCGAACGCCTCGGCTATTCCGCTGACGCCCGACTCGTCATTCTCTCCTGTGACGACCTCGGAGCCAGTCACGGATCGAACGTGGGCGTCTTCGAGGCAATCCACACCGGTGCCGCCACTTGCGCATCACTGATGGTCCCCGCACCCTGGGCGTGCCACGCGGCGAACAACGTGTTGCCCGACGACGACATCGGCGTCCACCTGACTCTCAACGCCGAACACAGCTGTTACCGATGGGGCCCGATCACGCACTCACCGTCGCTGCAGTCAGGCGAAGGCGGCTTCCCTCGCACACTCGCCGATTTGTGGGAGCACGCCGATCAAGCCGAAGTACTACGCGAACTCCGCGCCCAGATCGAGCGAGCTATGGCGTGGGGCGTTGATGTCACCCATCTCGCTCCACATCTCTCAGCCATCACGCTGCGGCCCGAGTTCTTCGACGTCTACCTCGAACTTGCGCAGGAGTACCGACTCCCCATACGGCTGCCCTCAACCGTCAGTGCCGCGCAGGCGGGTTTTCCATTCCGCCAGCTCGCTGCCGATGAAGGCGTCATCTTCCCTGATCACTTCGACAACGACTGGCGCGCCGGCAGCAGCGATCGTGTCTTCGAAGCCATTGCATCATTGCAACCAGGCGTCACCGAGATTCACATTCAGCCAGCCATCGATACACCCGAGGTCCGAGCATTCGCCGGCCGAGATGCTGACGGATGGATCGCCGACCTTGCACTCGCCACCAGCGACGAACTGCCAACGGCTCTCGCCGATTCCGGCGCCGTGATGATCGGCTTCCGCGATCTGCGTGACGTCATGCGCTCCGTCTGACTGCCACACTTTGGTCTGACCAGAGCGGGACACGCCAGAGCGTGACACGAAGGCAGCGGAGTCAGACGGTCGCGGCGAGTGCCGCGATGGCAGCGGTCGCCTCGCCTGACTTCAACAGGTCAAGAATCTGACCTGTGTGACCGGCCGCCTTCAACTTGCCACGCATAAATGCAACCGTCGGGTCGAAGTCATCAGCGCCAGCATCGACCACTGCGACGGTCATCACGATGTCGGCATCGTCGGGCCCATCGATGCGCTCGTCCTTTTTGGCAACGACAACTCGATACTGCACGCTCATGAGCTGACACTCTCGCGCACGCCGGCGAACAGATCACGCTCGGTGTCGCTGGCAGGAATCGGGCCGACCATCGAGCGAGCCAAAATCCAGTCTTCCCACGGGTAGGCAACCGAGAGCTGTTCGTCAGTCAATCCAAACCACCAGCCGGCGTTCGGATCGACCTGCGTGGCGTGCGCACGCAGGGAGCCGGTGCGCGCCCATTGGAAGTCGGTGCAGTCGATCTTGGTCGTGACCCGGTGATCCTGACCCTCGCGGGTCAACCATTCTTCGGAGAAGGGCGACTCGCCGACGTGTTCGATCATCGCTTCGTGCACAGCTAAAATCCGAGTGGTGGTCCACACCGAGTAGTACAGCTTTGACGGCTGGAACGGCTCCCCAAGGTCGGGGTACCAGTTGGAATCGCCCGCACGGTCGAAGGCAAGCACAGAGATGTCATGGACACGTAGATGATCGGGATGCGGATACCCAGCCTGGTCGTCCCCGTACGTGATGATGACCTGCGACTTGGTGCGGCGGATGATGGCGACGAGCCGGCCAACGGCTTCGTCGAGATCGGCCTGATGGAAGCAATCGGGATGATTGTTTGGTTCGGTCTCGGCCATGCCCGAGTCGCGGTAGCCAAGCATCACCAATTCGTCGAAGCCGATCACGTCAACGGATGCCGCGAGTTCGCCCTCGCGCATCGAGGCGACAAGCTCACGTTCCTGTTCCGGTGTCAGACCGTGAAACGGTTGCCCTTCGTCGCGCAGCGACGGATTCTGTAGGTCGCCCTCTTCGCCGCCGGTGCAACACACCAGCACCGTGTGAACTCCTTGTTCGTGGTACATCGCCAGCGTCGGCGCACCCTTGGATGCCTCGTCGTCGGGATGTGCATGGACGGTCAAAAGCGTCAGACGATCAGCCACTCCGCCAGGGTATCGGCGAGCGGTACCCCTCATTCGGGGCCAATGACCCATGCAACCAGCCACGCCATCGACGTCGGTCACGCCGTATGCGCTGGCCGCGCCAGCGCTTGGACCCGCGCCGACTCTTCTCCAATCACGACCTGGTTCCCCTACCATTCAGTCTCTGTGGGCCGGCGAACAGCGATCATCATCGGGTGTCTGGCTCTTGCGGCGTGCGACACCGGGGACGGCAAGACCCTCCGGGAACCAACGGGCACGCTTCCGCCGCCGACCGTGCCGGCAGCGACGACCGAGTCCCCTCGCGACGGTGTTGGCACCTTGGCGTCGCTTGCCCTCCAGGACCCAGTGCTCGGCGACCAACCCATATTGGCTGCGCCTGTCGCAGGCAATTTCCGGTTGATCGCGCCCTGGCTCGATGGCGGGAGCATCGATCTGCGACACACGTGCGATGGCGAAGGGGTTGCACCGGCGCTCAGTTGGGCCGACGCACCGGCCGGCACCGTCGAGCTGGCTGTCTCGGTCATCAACGACTCCGTCGCCCCGGCGACGCCGACCATTCACTGGGTGATCGCGGGAATCAACCCCGACGACATCTCGCTGATCGAAGCGAACGTTCCGCTCGGAGCCGTCCAAGCAACCACCTCGTTCAATGAAATCGGCTTCTCTGCACCGTGCCCGATCGCCGATTCGGGCATCCACGAATACAAATTCACGGTCTATGCGCTCAACCAGCAGGTTGAGCTGGCCGATGGCACTCCTGCAGAAGACCTTCTGGCCTTCGTTCAAACTGTCTCGATCGCGTCTGCAAACGTGATCGGCACGTTCCGACGTTGACACACAGACTCACTTGCTCAGGCACACTCTTTCTCAGGCGCATCACACGTACAACCCGCGGCGAACTACGAGAGCAACATCGCAAGCCAGCCAACCGGGGCGCCCTTGCCCACGCCGCCAGATTCGACCCCTCGCACTTTCGGTAGGCGAGCCTCCGCCGAGCGAGATGCTCAGCACCGAACTGTTGCTCGTTCGTTTCGTCTGCGTGAAATCAGCTGACTGAGTCAGATCGGTACGCTGGAGTCGTGCCACTTCCTCCGCCCCCGCCGAGCTCCGGTTCATCCGGTCTGCCGCAGCCGAGCGGCCCTCCCAACAACCCCGGTTCCGGGACACCCCAGGGACAGCCAGCAATGTGTTACCGCCACGCTGACCGCCACGCCGGTCGACGCTGCACGCGTTGTGGCAAGCCGGCATGTAACGACTGTCTCGTTCAGGCCTCGGTCGGAAGCCACTGCGCCGACTGCGTCAAGGCAGCTCGCCCCGACATGGCAACTCGAGCCAAATTCTGGTCGGCCGGGCAGCCCAACCTCGTGACGATGACATTGATTGGTATCAACGTCGCTGTCTTCGTTGCGGTGCTGGTCTTCACGCAAGACGGCGGTGCACTCTCGGGCAGTGTGACCGACGCTCACATCAACTTCGCTGTGTCCAAACAAGCACTTGTGGTCACCAGCGAGTGGTACCGCCTACTCACCTCGGGCTTCATGCACTTCGGCATCCTGCACATTGGCCTCAACATGTACTTCCTCTACATCCTCGGACCGATGCTCGAGCAGCCACTCGGCAGAGGCCGGTTCCTACTGCTCTACGTCGCCTCGCTGTTCGGTGGATCACTGGGCGTCATCCTGCTCGACAGCGGCGGACTCAGCGCTGGCGCCTCGGGTGCCGTGTTTGGGCTCATGGCTGCTACGGCAGTGGGCATGTGGCGCAGAGGCGTCAACCCGTTCCGCACCAGCATCGGGAGCACCCTGTTGCTGAACCTGTTCCTCACGTTCGTCATCCCAGGCATCTCCATTGGCGGCCACCTCGGTGGTGCCGCGGCTGGCGCCATCTGCGCAACGGTGATGCTGGCTCCCGGCCATCAGCCGATGCCAAAGTGGGCAACGTACGCAACACCCGTCGCCGTCGGTATCGCCAGCGTGGTTTTGTCGGTTCTGATCGTCCAGGCTGCCTAAATCTCGCCGTCCACGTCTTCTCGCCTGCGATCCCCTGGGCTGGGTCGAACGATTGGGAGCCGCGCTCACGCCCACCCCTGTATGGCCCGTATCCTGACCCCATGTCTTTGCGCTCGACCCACCTCGACAGGATGCGCGACGGGACCTTCGATACGCTGATCATCGGCGGCGGTATCAACGGTGCGGTCACCGCCGCGTCGCTCGCTGGCCGTGGCGCCAACGTCGCGTTGATCGATCGCGGCGATTTCGCCAGCTTCACCAGCCAGGCGTCGTCCAACCTCGTGTGGGGTGGCTTCAAATATCTGGAGAATTACGAACTCTGGTTGGTCTTCAAGTTGTGCCTGTCGCGAAACCGCCTGATGAAGGCGTACCGAGACAACATCCACCAGATTGGTTTTTACGCGGCACTCGATGAGAAGGGTCCGTACAAGCCATGGTTCGCGGCCTTTGGCGCACTGGGCTACTGGATCATTGGCCTCTTCGGGACGCGGTACCCGCGTCTGCTGAGCCGGGAAGACATCGAAACCGAGGAGCCTGCGATCAACATCGACACGGTCGCTGGCGGTATCGAATATCGCGACGGCATTTTGGTCGACAACGATGCCCGGTTCGTCTTCAGCTTCGTGCGTTCGGCCATCGAGGCAGGCGCAACCGCAGCGAACTACATCGAAATGGTGTCGGCCAAACGAGTCGGCGACAAGTGGGTCGCCGCGCTGCGCTGCACCGACACTGGCGACGAATTCACGACGACCGCCACCACCATTGTCAACGCCGCCGGTCCGTTTGTCGACGAGACCAACCAGCAGTGGGGCCTCGACACCGAACACCGCATCGTCTACTCCAAGGGCATCCACTTGGTGGTGCCGCGGATCACGACAAAACACCATCACAAGGTGCTGGCCTTCTACGACGACACCGAACGACTGTTCTACGTCATCCCGATGGGACGACGGTCGGTCATTGGCACCACCGACACCCGCGTCGATACTCCGTTCACCGAAATCGACCAGAACGACATTGACTTCCTCCTCGGACAGATCAATGCTCGGCTCGATCTCGCCACACCGCTGACCAAAGATGACATCATCGCCGAACGATGTGGTGTGCGGCCGCTGGTTGTTGCTGCTGGCAAGGGTGACCAGAAAGACGTCGACTGGACCAAGCTGAGCCGTAAACATGCCGTCGAGGTCGACGCCGATCAGCGTGTCGTCACGATCTTCGGCGGCAAGCTCACCGATTGTTTGAACGTCGGCGAAGAGGTCGCTGCCGAAATCGAGGCACTGGGCGTCCCACTCGAGAAAGACTTCCACAACTGGTACGGCGAACCGGCCAAGGCAACTCGCAAAGAATTCTTCCGCCAGGCCCGCCTCATGCGCTTGGACGACCTTCGAGAGAAGCCCGACACCGAGCCGCTCAGCGACCGCCTCTGGCGTCGGTACGGGCGTCGCGCCTTCGCCATGCTCGAAGAGATCCGACAAGACCCCCGAATGGCTGAAGACATCATGGGCTCGGCCGACTACCTCCGTGCCGAGCTGTACTCGGCAGCCGACTCCGAGATGATCACCAAACTCGAAGACTTCATGCGCCGCCGCTCGAAGATCGAATTGGTCGTTCGCGACGCGGACATCCGTGACTCCCCCGGCCTGCGCGAAGTGGCGATTATTCTCTTCGGTAACGACGCCGACCGACGGCTTGCCGAGTACTTCGGCGGCGAAGACCGTGTCCCGGACGCAGTACGTAACGGCCCGATGCCGGCCGACGTACTGACCTGAGCCGCCGTGTTCAATTGGCTCAAAACACGGCTCTCGAGGCCGGAACCCATCTTCAACCCAAGCTGGCACGGCATCCTCAACAACGGCTTCCAACACTGGTCGACGCTGCAACCTGACGAGCTTGCTCGAATGGAACTCCTGGTTGCTCGGTTCGTGCACACGATGCGGTGGGAAGCAGCGAACCGGTTCGAGCTCACCGAGGAAATCAAGGTCATGATCGCCGCCCAAGCATCCATGTTGCTGCTGGGCCTTGACATCGACGAATGGCACGACGTCACCTCGGTGATCGTGCACCCATCAAACGTTCGGCTTCGCGGAACACACTCCACCGGTGCAGGTACCTTCACCACCTCGCCCAGGGTCATTGCCGGCCAAGCGCACTACCAAGGCCCCGTGCTTCTTTCGTGGGCAGCAACGCGTCACGGGGCCAAGTTTCCCGATCGGGGCCAGAACGTCGTGTACCACGAGTTCGCCCACCGACTCGACATGCTCGATGGCACCGTTGACGGCACGCCTCCACTCAACGACGCCGATGCGCAGCAGCGCTGGGTCGACGTGTGCACCACTGCCTACGACACGGTTCGAGCAGAGGGCTCGCCGGTTCTGCGCGACTATGCCGGAACCAGTACTGCTGAGTTCTTTGCGGTCGCCACCGAAGTGTTTTTCAACCGACCGCTCGATCTCTGCGAACACGAACCGGCCCTGTACCGCGAACTGCGCTCGTACTACCGCCAAGATCCAGCTGCGCGTCACCGTGCGTTGGCCGGAGGTGCACCGCTCGCTCCGTAACCACGCCAATCTCGGGACGCCAGGCAGCGCTTTCCGCATCAGGATGTCCCGAGATTCCCTCGACCGCCAGGCTGACCAGACGAGAGCAAGTAGCGTCCGATGACAATGACTGATTTCGTCAACGCTTCCACCACACTGCCCACCCAACAGCTGTACATCAACGGCGGGTACGTCGATGCCACCTCGGGTGAGACCTTCGAGACGATCAACCCGGCCACCAACCGAGTGATTTGCAAGGTCCAGCAGGCGAGCCAGGCCGACGTCGACGCTGCGGTGGTTGCGGCGCAGGCCGGTTTCAAGGTGTGGTCGATGATGCCCGCCATGGAGCGCACCCGCATCATGCTCAGGGCTGTTCAGATCCTGCGTGAGCGCAACGACGAGATAGCCCATCTCGAGACCCTCGACTCGGGCAAGCCGCTGTCGGAGACAACCACGGTCGACATCGTCAGCGGGGCTGACCAGCTCGAGTACTACGCCGGGTTGATCTCGATGCTGCACGGCCAGCACTTTGACTTCCCCCCAAACGGATTCGCCTCGGTCCAGCGCCAGCCGTTGGGGGTCTGTGCCGGCATCGGCGCGTGGAACTACCCAATTCAGATCGCCATGTGGAAGTCGGCGCCCGCGCTCGCCTGCGGCAACTCGTTCATCTTCAAGCCGGCCGAACTCACCCCGCTCACGGCCTTGAAGCTCGCTGAAATTTACACCGAAGCTGGCCTGCCCGACGGCGTGTTCAACGTCGTCCAGGGCGATTATCGAGTCGGCCAGATGCTGTCGCGTCACAAAGGCATTGCGAAAATTTCACTCACAGGCGAAGTCGGCACCGGCAAGAAGGTCATGGCCGATGCTGCCACGACGCTCAAGGGCGTCACGCTCGAACTGGGCGGCAAGAGCCCAATCATCGTGTTCGACGACGCCGACCTCGACAGTGCCGTGAACGCCACCCTCGTTGCAAACTTCTACTCGGCTGGCGAGGTTTGCTCGAACGGCACTCGGGTGTTTGTGCAGCGCGGCCTGTACGAGACGTTCGTTGCGAAGCTCGGGCCGCGAACCGAGGCGTTGAAAATAGGTGACCCGTTCGACCCCGAGGTCATGGTCGGCCCGCTGATCAGCCGCGAGCACCACGACAAGGTCATGGGCTACATGAACGCGGCCCTGGCCAGCGAGGCACGCCACGTCTGTGGCGGCGCCGTACCCAGCGACTCAGCACTCGCCGACGGCAACTACGTGACGCCGGCGATCTTTGCCGACTGCGACGACGACATGGTGTTCGTCAAGGAAGAGGTGTTCGGGCCGTTGATGTCGGTCCTTCCCTTTGACCACGAGGAAGAAGCACTCAGCCGGGCGAACAACACCAACTATGGCCTCTCGGGCGCGGTTTTCACTCGTGATTTTGCTCGTGCGCATCGCGTCGCCAATGCAATCGAAGCCGGCAACGTGTGGATCAACAGCTACAACGACCTTCCGCCGTCGATCCCGTTCGGTGGAGTCAAGCAGTCGGGCTACGGCCGGGAGAACGGTCTCGTCACGCTCGATCACTTCACCCAATGGAAGACGATTTACTCCAACCTCGGCGCCTTTGAGGCGTACTACTGAGTCGCCCGCTTCGGGGGATGTGCACTCGGTGATCCACTTAACCATGGCAATCCTGTAACCCATGGCAATCCTGCTCGGCGTGCTCGCAGCAATATTGATTGGTTGCTCAGACTTTTTGGGGCGCTACGGCACGCGCCGCGCTCACGCTGTCACGATCGTCGGTGGCGCACTCGTCGGAGGTGTCGCCGTCACGTCGGTCGGCCTCGCTATCATCCCGAGCGAGTTCTCCACCCGTGACCTCGTCCTCGGTATCGCGTCGGGGTTGTTCGTCGGGTTTGCACTCGCCACGCTGTACGAAGCCATGGCCACGTCGTCGGCAGCGATAGCCGGCCCGCTGGTGGTACTCGGCACAGCCCTGGTTCCGTTCGGTTGGGACCTTGCTTTTGGCGCGACACTGTCGCCCTCCATCGTGGTCGGGATCATCATCGCCCTTCTCTCGCTGCTCGTCGTCATGTACTCCCCCGGCCTGACGAACCAGCACGGTCGAGGGATCCGGATCGCTCTGGTGTCAGCTGTGCTTTGGGGCGTTTCAACCACGCTCGTCGGCGAGTCGGGCAACAATTCGGGGGTCTGGGCGCCTTTCGTGCAGCGCGTCACGGCAATCGCCGTCATGTTTACCATCGCTGCACGGCGGTCACTTCCCAAGGTGCCTGCGCGTCCCCTGCTTGGAATCACCGTGCTGTCAGGGGTTCTCGGCGGCGCCGGGATGATCGCATTCGTCCTCGGCACCCAGCGCGGCTCGCTCGGCTCGGTTGCCGTGACAACGTCCATGTTCCCTGTGGTGTCGTCAGCCCTGTCTGCAGCGTTCGACGACGACACCCTGCACTGGTGGCAGATCGTTGGAATTGCCGGTGTGGTCGGCGGTATTGGCGTGCTCGCTTTGGGATAGCGCCGTGGCGTAATGCCTGCTCAGGGGCACTTTCCTACTCTGTGACAGGTCATGTTCAGAATGGGAACCATGAAGAACTCATCCGGCGCCCAGCAGCTCGCACTCCTCTCCGACGTCAGCTCCGTCCCCACGGTCAGCGTCCGGTTTCAGCTCAGCCAAGACACCTGCGAAATCGGTCGGCGCCACATCGCCGAAATCCGCCAGGTACTTGCCGAGCGTCAGGCAGCTCGAAACAGCTCCAACGTCATCGCCATGCCAGCTCGCGCCAACCGCGCCGCCTGATCGACCCGGTTCACCTCATCCACCCGGTTGCAGTTGGGAGTTTCAGCCGGCGTTCGGTGCGAGGTCTTTGACTGCCTGCCAGTGGTCGAGCTCCGGGTCGAACGGCAAGATCGCCAGGGTGCTGGTAGTCACGCCGTTGTCGAAGTACGCCTGGATCTGAGCGCGGCACGCCTCCGGCGACCCGTGCACAATGAGGTCGTCAACGACCTCATCAGGGATCTCGGCGAGCGCCGCTTTGCGATCTCCGGCCTTCCAGGCATCCCACATGCCCTGCAGTTGTTCACCACGACCCATCCACTCGTGGAACGCTGCGTACACCGGCACGTTGAGGTAGGCGGCGATTGCGTATCGAGCGGCGGCGCGAACCACGTCCGTGTTTTCACTCGGACAGCAGAAGATGCGCGCCACGATCTCACGCTCGTCGCCACCAGCAGCCTCGGTGACGATCGGTGCAACTTTCGCGACGTCGCCGGCCGACAACCAGTTGATAATTGCACCGTCAGCTTCACGGCCTGCAAGTCTCAGCATCCCCTCACGGAGTGCAGCGACAAGGATCTGCGGCTTCTGTTCCGGGCGAATCGCGAGCCGGAAACCGTCGATCTCGAAGGTGTCGTAGGCCTGCTTCACCTTTTCGCCGCTCAATGCGTCGTTCAAGAAGCGCACCACGTCGCGCACCTTCTTGTACGGCTCTTCGAACGGGATGCCGTTCCAGCGCTCGACGATCACGTTGCTCGACGATCCGATGCCGATCGCAAATCGGCCCGGCGCCGCATCAGCCATCGAAGCAACGCTCTGCGCGAAACACGCAGGCGAACGGGTGTAGGCCGGCACGATCGCCGTGCCGAGCCGCAGCCGCGGCTCCCACGCCGCTGCCAGGGCGAGGGGCGTAAACGCGTCGGCCCCGTCGGCTTCGGCTGACCAAATATCGGTGTAACCCATGTCAGCAAGTTCAGAGAGCTTCGCTGCGTGCGAATGCAGCGGGCCGGGAAGCGGAACAGTCATGCCGGGGCGATGTGGAAGAGCCATGGCGCCGACCGTAGCGAGTCAGCCCGATGCCGACCGGTATCGCAACACGCCCGTCGGCGGGCGGGAACGCGAACTCGGATCACACCTCACCACGTTGCGCGGTGCACGAGTCGCTGTTGTTGCCGATTGGGGAGGCGCAGTGGTTGCACTCGTCATATGGGAACTCCTCGACGAAGCCGCCGCTTCTCCGAGCCACTCCTGCTCGACCTGGCCCTCACGATGAAACGAAACCGGCCCTGGCCGCTGGTCGCGCCCAGGTGACCGTTCTGGTTGGCATGATGGGTCGGTGTCAGATCCGCTGCGCGTCGCCTACACCTTGGAACAGTGCTGGCATGACGTCCCAGGCGGCACCGCTATAGCGGCGCTCGAAGTTGCCAAGCGACTGGCCGTACGTTCTGATGTCGACCTGATCGGTGTTGCCGGCAGGCACCGTGGTGCTCCTAAGCCAGGCTTCGAACCACCCGCTCCCGTCGAGCACCTTCCGCTCGCGCGTCCTTGGCTCTATGAGACGTGGAACCGGTTCGAGTGGCCATTGGTCGAGCGGGCCACAGGCCCAGTCGACGTCTGCCATTCGACGACGAGTATCCCGGGAGCGACTCGCGCGCCCCATGTGGTGACGATTCACGACATCGCCTTCATGCACTCCCCCGAACGTTTCACCAGCCACGGTGTCAAAGTCATGACTCGCGGGTTGGAGCGCGGCCGGCTTGCTGACCTCGTCATCTGTCCGACCGAGGTCACGAAGGGCGAGTTGATCGACGTGGGCTTCGCAGCCGACGCCATTCGCGTCGTGCCGTTGGGCGTGAACATGTTCGTTGCCGATGCCGAAGCCGCCGAGCAGACGCTCCGGCCGCTCCTGCTGCCCGACGAGTTCGTGTTGTTCGTCGGCACGGTCGAACCGCGCAAGAACCTCGCTGCTCTCGCTGCAGCAACTGCAATGATTGACATGCCATTGGTCGTTGCGGGAGCGCCAGGCTGGGGCGACGTCGCTGTTCCGGCTACTGCCGACGTGACGTTCCTCGGCCACGTGCCCGCCAACGTCCTCACTGCCCTGTACGTCACCGCTTCGGTCTTCGCGTACCCGAGCTTGCACGAAGGGTTCGGCCTGCCGGTCCTCGAAGCAATGGCGCATGGCACTGCGGTAGTCACAAGCCGCGGTACGGCGACCGAAGAAGCCGCCGGAGGCGCCGCAGTACTCATCGACCCAGCCAGCATCGAGTCGATCGCTGCAGGACTCCGCACCGCACTCAACGACGCACCCCGGCTCGTCCGACTTGGCACCGACCGGGCTGCAGCATGCTCGTGGGAAGTCACGGCCGACGCGACCGTCGAGTGCTACCGCGAAGTCACCCTCTGAGCCCCGGGCGTTTTCGTGATTTGTTTGCGCAGGATGCGCGCCCATAAATCACGAGCTCGCCAAAAAGCGGCCGCAGTTCGGGACGCGTATGACCGCCGCCATAGTGTGGGTGGTGTATGAAAGTCGCACTCACCGTCAATGACTTCCTGAACCGAGCCGAGCTCGTTTATCCCGACCGGGTCGCAGTCGTCGACGACCCCGATCAGCCAGCCGAGTCGTGGGGTGAGATGACCTATGCCGAGATGGCCAAACGTGCCAGGGCAATGGCTGCTGGGCTCGATGCGATGGGCATCGGCGTGGGCGAGCGAGTCGCCATGGTCAGCCATAACTCCGCACGACTCCTCACCGCGCTCTTCGGAGTCTCAGGTTCCGGGCGAGTACTTGTGCCGATCAACTTTCGACTCGTCGCCGAAGAAATCAAGTACATCATGGAGCACAGCGGCGCCCGCGTGCTGCTGATCGACCCCGAACTCGCTGACGATCTCGCGAGCGTCAAGTGCGAGACGAAGCTCATCATCGGCGCCGAAAGCGATGCCGTGCTGATGAAGTTCGACACCGAGCCAGCAGCTTGGGATGGCGACGAAGATGCCACGGCCACGCTCAACTACACGTCTGGCACCACCGCCCGGCCGAAGGGCGTGCAGCTGACGCACCGCAACGTGTGGCTCAACGCATCGACGTTCGGCTGGCACATGGGCGTCAACGATCGTGACGTCTACCTGCACACGCTGCCGCAATTCCACTGCAATGGGTGGGGCATGCTCTATGCCGTCAGCGGCATGGGTGGCAAGCACATCATCCAACGCAAAATCGACGGCCACGAGATCCTCCGTCGCATCGACAAACACGGTGTCACGCTGATGTGCGGCGCACCTGCTGTACTCAACATGATTCTCGATGCAGCGGCCGAACTTGCGGCCGCCGGTCAGCCAATCCCTGGCAGCGGTCGCGTCCGCATCGTCGTGGCCGGCGCACCGCCGCCGACGAAGACGATCGAGCGCACCGAGACCGAACTCGGGTGGACCTTCCATCAGATCTACGGCCTCACCGAGACCGCTCCCCTGCTGACCATCAACAGCCCGCGTGCCGAGTTCGATAATTTGACGCCGACCGAGCGGGCCACGAAGTTGAATCGTGCCGGGGTCCCAGCAATCGGCTGCACGATGGGCATCACTGCAACCGGCGAGATCACTGCCCGGAGCAACGTGGTGATGGACGGCTATTGGGAACAGCCCGACCAAACCGCAGCGGCGATCTACGACGGCTGCTTCCACACCGGCGACGGCGGCTTTATCGACGAGCAGTCGTACCTGACGATTGCCGACCGCAAGAAAGACGTGATCATCACCGGCGGTGAGAACGTGTCGTCGATCGAAGTCGAAGACGCGATCTTCCAGCACGCCGACGTTACCGAAGTCGCCGTGATCGGTATCCCCGACGAGAAGTGGGGTGAACTCGTCACCGCGCTCGTGGTCACCTCGCCCGGGAGCTCGCTCACCGAAGCCGACGTGATCGCCTGGACCAAAACCAAGCTCGCTGGCTACAAGTGCCCCAAGAAGGTCGAGTTCCGCGCCGAACTCGCCCGCACTGCAACCGGAAAGCTCCAGAAGTTCAAGCTCCGCGCCCCGTTCTGGGAAGGCCACACTAAGCAAGTCAACTAGGTGTAACCGACGCCCCCTATTCGAGGGTGGCGTAGGTGGTGCTGCGATCTTCGGTGCTGGTGCCGCGCACGGCCGAAACACACTCGGTGAGGTCGGCGAGGTAGTCCTCAATGACGCCGGCGTTGGTGTTGCTCACCGTTGAATGCAGGTTGTCGGGCGGCGTCTGCCGATCGTGGTACCAGCCCCTGGCGAGCAGGGCGTCACCGAGTGCGAACATGTCGATGCCGCTCTCGGATTCCGCCGCCATGGCGATCAGGTGAAACTGGCCGTCGCCAAGGACTCGGATGCCGTCAATGCCCATGATCCCGGCTCGCATCAGGTCAGCGTTGATCAGCGTCTGCCTGGTCAGTTCGACGTAGCCGTCGGTCCCCAGGTGCTGCATCACCGCCCACGCACACGCCATCGGTAGCCCCGACCGGGTCCCCTGCATGTTCGGCGAGGCATAGAAGCCACCGAGCCAGTCGTCGAAGACGAAGGTTTGGTACTGCCGGGATTCTTTGGTGTTGTGCAGAATCACCGACACGCCCTTCGGGGCATAGCCGAGCTTGTGAATGTCGGCGGAGATCGTGGTGACGCCGTCGACACGGAAGTCCCAGGGCTGCACCTCGCGCCCGAGCTGCTCGGCGAACGGGAGCACAAAACCGCCCATGCATGCGTCGACATGGCAGTTCGCTCCGACCGACTTGGCCAGCGCGGCGATTGCCGGGATGTCGTCTTGTACTCCCTGCGGATACTGCGGCGCCGATCCAACGACGAGTGCCGTGTTCGGCCCGACGGCATTTGCCATGGCTTCGACGTTGGCGGTGTAGTCGGCGTGAACCGGAATCTTGCGAACCTTCAGACCGAAATTGTCGGCGGCTTTATGGAACGCAGCATGTGCAGTTTCGGGCAGCACCATCTCGGGTTCGGTGATGCCGCGTTCAGCGCGTGCGCGCTTCCGGGCCGCAAGCACGCCGCAGAGGATCGACTCGGTACCACCGCTCGTCAGAAAGCCCGATGTGTTCTCGTCGCCGTTGAGTAGGTCGGCAGTCCACCCGACAACTTCGGACTGAATGTGTCGGAGCGACGGAAATGCCTGCGTGTTCAGTGCGTTCTCGTGGAGGTAGAGCCGCGCGGCCTGCTCGGCGACGTCGTGCACTGTCGGGCCACCGTCGTAGACCATGCCGAAGGTTTTGCCGTCAGCCCACTTGACATCACCGGCCCGTTTCTCGGTGAGCTCAGCGATGACTTCATCGACCGGACGTCCTTGTTGACCCAAAGCTGCCATGGCCAAGTGTCGCGCAGGTTGCCGCAGGGCACGGCACCGCGCTGCCGATCAGGCAGTGGCGTTGGCGCGAATTGCGAGGGAGGCCTCGTGGCGACGGTCGGTATCGACAGCGACGCGGTGCATCGTGCGGCGATACTTCGGGTAGTCGGCAACCGCGTAGTGCTGCGATGCCCGGTTGTCCCAGATGGCAATCGTGTTCGGCTGCCAGCGCAGCCGCACCTGATGGTCTGGCCGGTTGATCGAATCGAGCAGGTAGTTGACGATCCGTTGCGACTCGGCAGCACCGGTGCCCATGATCCAGCGCGCATTTGACTCGCTCACGTTGATGTACGGGCGCCCAGTCACGGGGTGGTGCGACACAATCGGCCACACTGCCGAACCAGCTTCGGCCAACATGTCGGTGATCCCCTGGTTGCCGCCGCGCTCGTATGCCCCGTTCCGAAACTGCCCAGGGTCGTGGCAGATCTCCATGCCTTCCAGGTCGGACCGGAAGCCGGCGTCCAGCGAGTCGTATACCGAATACATGCTCGCCCACAGCGTGTCGCCACCGACCGGCGGCAGCTCGATCGCCTTGAGAATCGAGGCGAATGGCGGCTTTGGCCGGAACGTCATATCGGTGTGCCACTCAGACGCATCGGGACGGTCGCCGGGTTCCCAGGTGAGCACCGCCACGTCGTCGTTGCCATGGAGGGTCGTGTAACTGTGATGGCGCGGCGCGAGTTCGCCGAGCCGCCGACCGAGTTCGACATGCATCTCGGGCGAGAGCGGCTGATCGCGGAGGAACAGCACCTGATGTTCGATGAGCGCCGCGTACAACGAATCGACGACTTCATCGATCTGTGAGTCGCTCCCCCGTAACGCTGCATCGAGGTCAAGACCATGCACTTCAGCGCCGAGCGCTGGCGACCAACGTTCCGCCACAAAATCAGTCATTTGCCCACCGTACTCCCACTGCCCATCACACGTTGACACTGGTCACACTCCTTTGTTAGGCATGCTTGACACATTCCCGTAGGAGCTGTCTACACTTGTGGCATGTTTCGCCCTCGACACTATGTACGAGTCGCCGCCACGCTCGCAGCAATCAGTCTGGTTGCTGCATCGTGCGGAGGCGACGACGCCGATCTCACCCTGTATTCGGGTCGAAGCATCGAGTTGATCCAGCCGATTATCGATGAGTTCGAGGACGCCAGCGGGCTGTCCGTCGAGGTCAAGTACGGAAACTCTGCCGACCTTGCGTTGTTGATTGACGAAGAGGGCGAGGCCGGCGAGATCGCAGCCGATGTGTTCCTCTCCCAGAGCCCCGGCTCAATGGGCTTCCTTGAAGAGCGTGGCCGTCTCGGTCCGCTGCCTGAGTCGACCTTGGCACTCGTCGCCGACAATGTGCGTGACGACAGTGGCCGCTGGATTGGCTTTTCCGGCCGCCAGCGCGTGCTCGTCTACAACACCGATGCCGTTGACCCAGCTGACCTGCCGAGCAGCGTGTTCGACATGACCGGTCCCGAGTGGAAGGGCCGTGTGGGCGTCGCTCCGGGCAACGGTTCGTTCCAGGATTTCGTCACCGCAATGCGCGCCACAGAGGGTGATGCGACCACCCTCGAATGGCTCAAGGCGCTCGACGCCAACGACCCGGTGCTGTACGCGAACAACAGTGCCATCGTTGCTGCCGTTGGCCGCGGCGAGGTCGACACGGGCCTCGTGAACCACTACTACAACTATCGAGCGCTGGTCGAGAACCCCAATCAACCATCTGCCAACCATGTGTTCGCCACCGATGATCCAGGTGCCGTGCTGATCATCACCGGCGCCGCGATCCTCGCCGGGGCGGACGATGCCGGGCCCGCAGCCCAGCTCATCGACTTCCTGCTCGGTTCGAGCGGTCAGCAGTACTTCGCCACCGAAACGTTCGAGTACCCACTGGCCATCGGCGAGTCGCCCGCCAACAACGTGCCACCGATCGATTTCAGCAGTGACGTCAGCAATGCCGGCGGCATCGCTTTCGAAGACCTCGCGGGTGGGCTCGAAGCCACCCGTGCACTCATTGCTGAGTCGGGGCTCGAAAGCTGACGATTGGACCCCGTGGTCGACTTCGCACTCGACGTCGCTGAGCCGACGCCGACCGGTGGACGCTCGAACCGTCGCGTCGCCGCTCGGGGCGGACACCCGAGTTGGGCCACCCCGAGTCGCCTGCTCGGTCTGCTGATCGGTGCCGGTTTTGCCGGTCCCGCTGGCTTCGTGGTCTGGCGCACCATCCGGCTCGGCGGCGACCTTGCCAACGTCGCGAAGGAAGTACCTGGGCCGCTGTGGCGCACGGTGCAATTGTCCGTTCTTGTCTCGATGTCGGCCGCAATCATCGGTACGGCGCTCGCCTGGCTCGTCACCCGCACCGATCTTCGAGGGCGACGCTTCTGGCGGATTGCCCTCGTGCTCCCCCTCGTGCTTCCGTCGTTCGTCGGCGCCGCAGCGTTCATCGCTGGCCTCGCACCCATGGGCATCATCCACGACGCACTGTCCGCGGTTGGCATTACTCCGCCACGACGATTTCGAGGCCTGGGGGCAGCGTGGCTCGTCCTGACAGCGTTCACCTACCCCTACGTGTACCTCCCGGTCGCAGCCCGGCTGATCGCCCTTCGCTCCAGCCTCGAAGAGAGCGCCCGTCTGCTCGGCCTGTCGTCGACTGCCACCTTCTTCAAGGTGACGCTGCCGCAACTTCGTCCGGCGGTCTTCGGTGGCGGCCTACTGGTCTTCTTGTACACCCTGAGCGAGTTCGGCGCCGTCCAGTTGCTCGGCTTCGACACCCTCACGCGAGTGATTTTCGCGACTCGCCAATCAAATCGAGCGTTGTCGTTCGCGTCGGCCACCGTCGTCCTGATCTTGGCCCTCGCCGTGGTCGCGCTCGAACGATCCCAGCGCGGCAGCGGCCAGCCCGACGACCGCTCCACAGCCGTCGTTCGGCGTAGTCGTCTCGGCTGGCGTCAGGCCCCGGCGCTGGCTGGATGTTCGCTCGTCTTGCTCGCCGGCCTCATCATCCCGATCACGAGCCTTGCCACTTGGGCCCAGCGCGGCATCGCCGAAGGTCGTGTGTCGCTCAACGATCTGGTCTACCCGGCCATCAGCACAGCAACCGTCGCGGTCATCGCTGCAGTGCTCGCGGTCGCTGTAGTCATGCCTGTTGCGCTTGCCACGACGCGCCGTCCGCATCGCAGCTCCGACATCGCTGCCGTTTCGGTCATCGTGGGCTTCGCAATTCCGGGCCTTGTCATCGCTCTCGCCCTTGCCGTGCTCACCTTGAACACCCCCGTGCTCAAGGGGCTGTACCAAACCAGTGCACTACTCATCATCGCCTACGTCATCCACTTCGGCAGCCAGGCGCTGGCAAGCACCGAGTCAGCTGCGCGCGCTGTGCCCCATGCTCTGCGCGAGTCCAGTCGACTGCTCGAACCGAGCCCGATCCGGCGCTTCTTCCACATTGACTTTCCACTGATGCGCCCGGGCCTGGTTGCTGGTGGCGGCCTTGTGATGCTGTCGACGCTCAAGGAACTTCCCGCGACACTCCTACTCTCTCCCATCGGCTTCTCGACGCTGACCACCGAGATCTGGTCGTCATATGAAGAAGGTTTCTATGCCGCAAGCGGCCTCGCCTCGCTCGTCCTGGTCGCAGTGTCAGCAGCACTGACCTGGTTCCTCGTACTGCGCCGCAGCGAAGTCGTTCGCGGCTGACCCGTTAGCCTTGACAACGATGTCAACCGCACCAAACACGCTCGCCGGCGCGGCGGTTTCACTCACCGGAATTTCGGTCGTCTATGCAACGGGTGGTGGCGGCTCGGTTGCCGCGGTCACTGACGCCAACCTCGACATTGAGGCCGGATCGATCGTGGCACTCCTCGGCCCGTCAGGATGCGGTAAAACGTCCCTGCTCCGGGCGATCGCCGGGCTCGAGGGCCCCACAGCCGGGTCAGTGTCCATCGGCGGCACGACGGTCAGCAGCCACGGCTCGGGTAAACGGCAGTGGCTCAACCCAGAGAAACGCAACGTTGGAATGGTGTTCCAAGACGGCGCGCTTTTTCCCCACCTGACTGTCACCCAGAATATTGTGTTCGGCCTCCGCTCCTTGCGTAAAGAGCTGTCACGGTCCGAGGTGTTGGCACGCGTCGACCAGCTGCTCGACCTCGTCGATCTGCAGGGCTTCGGCGACCGCCTGCCCAACACACTTTCGGGCGGACAGCAGCAACGCGTGGCTCTTGCTCGCTCGCTCGCTCCACAACCAAAGGTGCTTCTCCTCGACGAGCCGTTCTCGGCACTCGACAGCTCGCTCCGCGTGCAAGTGCGCGCCGAAGTTGCCCGCATCGTGCGCGATGTTGGCGTCACCACCGTGTTTGTCACGCACGACCAAGATGAGGCGTTTGTCCTCGGTGACAAAGTCGCCGTGATGCGGGCCGGCATCATCGAACAGTTCGGGACGCCCGACGAGCTCTACCGGTCACCCGCCACGCCGTGGGTTGCTGGTTTCGTCGGCGAGGCCAACTTCGTCCACGGTGTCATTGCCAACCACGACGCCGCTGCTGACCGCGACGTCACGGTCGCAGCCACTCCCATCGGCGTCGTCACGATCGACGATCGGCGCACCGACCTCACAAGCAACGACGTACAAGTGTTGGTTCGGCCCGAGCAAGTGAACCTGCGTCAGGACCAGGCTGATGACACCGAGGCAGCGACTGTGCGCACCGTCGAGTATTACGGCCACGACGTCCGCTACGAGATCGAGTTGGCCGACGGAACGGTGCTCGCTGCACGCACCCACTCGACTGAGCTGTACGAGCGAGGCGACACGGTCTACCCGTCGTTCCAAAGCCGCCAGCGCGGCTCAACATCGGCAGCATTCTCGGTCGATCGCACCGGCGTCGGCGCCTGAGTCGGCCGGGCGCCCGCGTAGTCTGCACCTGTGACCGAACCGCTCAACATCGCCGACCTCCGTATCTTCACCGAGCCCCAGCAGGGCGCCTCCTACGACGACTTACTCGCCGTAGCGCATCGTGCCGAAAAGCTCGGCTACGGCGCGTTCTTCCGCAGCGATCACTACTTGCTGATGGGCGACGGCGATGGCCTCCCGGGCCCGACCGATGCATGGATCACGCTCGCCGGGCTCGCCCGCGACACTTCCACCATTCGCCTCGGCACGCTGGTGTCGTCGGCGACCTTCCGCCAGCCCGGACCGCTGGCCATCAGCGTGGCGCAGGTCGACCAGATGTCAGGCGGCCGCGTCGACCTCGGGCTGGGCGCCGGCTGGTTCGCCGCCGAGCACGAGGCCTATGGCATCCCGTTCCCCGAACTCGGCGAACGATTCGACCGCCTCGAAGAGCAGCTTGAGATGATTACCGGCATGTGGGCAACGCCAGTTGGCGAGACCTACTCGAAGCCGGGCGGCCACTACCCGATCACCGATTCGCCAGCACTTCCCAAGCCGACCCAGTCGGCACCACCCATCGTCATCGGCGGCGGCGGGCCGAAGCGCACGCCAGCTCTGGCCGCGAAATACGCAACCGAGTTCAATACGCCGTTCGTCAACCGCGAGTTCTTCGTGAAGCAGACCGGTCGCGTTCGAGCCGCGTGCGAGGCAATCAACCGAAATCCTGACGAGCTCGTTTACTCCGCCGCGTTGATCGTGTGTGTCGGCGCCAATGAAGCCGAAGTCAAACGACGCGCAGCAGCACTTGGCCGAGAGCCTGACGAACTGCGCGAGAACGGGCTGTGCGGCACCCCAGCCGAAGTCGCCGAGCGAATGCGATCGTGGAGCGAAGCTGGCGCCGAACGCTTGTATCTGCAGGTGATGGATCTCGCCGACCTTGATCACCTCGACTTGATCGCTCACGATGTCGTGGCAGAACTCTCGTGAGCGAAATCACTGTCATCCCGGCCCGGTCGATCATCACGATGGACCCCAGTCAGCCGGTCGTCGAAGCAGTCGCGGTCCGCGAGGGCAAGATCCTCGCCGCTGGTTCGCTCGACGAATGCACGAGCTGGGGGCCGCACACCATCGACTCCCGCTTCGCCGACCACGTCCTCACGCCCGGCATGATCGAGGCCCACGGCCACGTGTTCGAAGGTTCCTTCGGGCTGCTCCCCTACGCCGGCTGGTTCCCGCGGCATCGCCCCGACGGCAGCATGGCCGAAGGCATCCAGACCTACGACAAACTCTTCGAGCTGCTCCGCCAACTCGACGAGGAAACCCAAGGCTCACACGAACCAATCGTCGTCTGGGGTTTCGACCCGATCTACTTCACCGGCGAAGAACGTCTGACCCGCCATCACCTCGACCGGGCATCGCTGGAGCGGCCCATCTTTGTGTTCCACGCGAGCGCCCACCTCGCCACGGTCAACAGCGCGATGCTCGACCAAAACGAGATCACCCGCGATTCGACAACCGTCGGTGTGGCTCGCGACGCCAGCGGTGAGCCAAACGGTGAGCTGCAAGAAATGCCAGCCATCGCGCTCGCCACATCGGCGATTCACCTAATCATGCGACTGATGGGGGACCCCGAGGCAATCCGCACTCTCGGCCAGATGTGCGCGAACGTCGGCATCACGTCGGTCGTCGACCTCGGCGCCAGTGGCGTCACCCGACCCCAGGGCCAAGAGCTGTGGCACCAGGTCGTCACCGACGACTTCCCTGCACGCATTCATCAGCGACACCTGATTGGCATGATGCCGGGTTCGAACGACTGGGCAGCCGCAGCTGATCTCGTGCAGCAGTTCGAACTCGAAGACACCGATCGCCTGCGCACTGCTGGCTTAAAGATCGTGCTCGACGGATCGATTCAGGGGTTCACCGCAAAGATGAAGTGGCCCGGCTATTTCAGCCCGGGCGGCCAGGCCCCCGCCGACCACGGTGTGTGGATGGTTCCGCCGGAGCAGTTGATCGACATGGTCCGGCCGTTCCACGAGCGGCGCATCAACACCCACGTGCACTGCAACGGCGACATGACAATCGACCTGTGGATCGATGTCGTTGAACAACTGCTGTTGGAGTCGGCATGGCTCGATCACCGGTACACGGTGCAGCACAGCCAACTGACGTCGCCAGCCCAGTACCGCCGCATGGCCAAGCTCGGCATGTGCGCCAACATCTTCACGAACCACATTTGGTACTGGGGCGACCAGCACCACGACATCACCGTCGGGCCCGAGCGAGCCCGTCGTATGGAAGCGTGCGCCACCGCCGAGCGACTGGGCGTTTCATTCTCGATCCATTCCGACGCGGCCGTCACACCGCTTGGACACCTCCACACGATGTGGTGTGCGGTCAACCGCATGACGCCATCAGGCCGAGTACTCGGCGAGAACGAACGCATCTCGGCCGAGTCGGCGCTGCGCTCGGTCACCACCGGTGCTGCGTATCAGCTCCACGCCGACGATGAGTTCGGCAGCGTCGAGTGCGGCAAAGCAGCCGACTTCACTGTGCTTGAAGAGAACCCGCTCACCATCGACCCGATGGGAATCAAAGACATCGGTGTGTGGGGAACCATCGTCGGCGGACAGCCCAACGAGGCAGCCCACCCCGGCGTCTGACGTTCAGGAGCGTTACGACTGGAGCGCGTCGAATGCCGCGCTCAGCCGAACAAGCAGTGCCTCACCGTCGGCGTCATCGGGCAGGAGGATTGCTTCAGCGCGACTTCCGGCCCGGAGCCCACGCACTTCGTGCACGCTCATGCGGCCGCCCACCACATGCACCTCAAGGTGGTGGCCTTCGACGTCAAGCACAGCCTTGAGCCGCAGCATGTCGCGCATCGCATCCGCGAGGCCGACGACTCGTCCCGCTGCGACGGTCGTGCCTGACCACGACCAGCGCGAGTATCTCGCTTGCCCGTGCTCTGCCGATGGGTTTGCCGCTGTGGGCCCAGCGCCAGACCCCAGCCGCAGCCCGAGAACCAGGTCGATTGGAGCTAGACCATCGACGATGGGGACGCCAGGAGCGTGTTCATCGAGCACGTCGAGCGCCTGCTGTAATTGCTCCGGTGTACAGAGGTCGAGCTTGGTTGAAATGATGAGATCGGCGCCCGCGAGCTGGCGACGTACCTCTGCGCTGACGTAGCGGTCCTTGACCTGCCGCCCGATCGAGTCGGCCGCAGCGAGTACGACCACTCCTCCCGGCGCAAACCCCACCGATGTGCCCCACGCTGCCGCAGCCAATGGATCGGCAATGCCACTCGCTTCAATGACGATCTGGTCCGGCGGGAACTCGACATCACGAAGCAAACCGAGTGACTGCATGAGATCGTTCCCTAACGAACAGCACACACAACCGTTGGGCAAATTGATCACACCGGAGTCGCTCGCGGCGGCGAGTAGTTCGGCGTCAATACCTATCGACCCGAAGTCATTGACAATCACCCCCAACCGACGGCCGTCGGGCTCGCGCAGTAGGCGGTTGAGCAATGTGGTTTTTCCCGCACCGAGGTATCCGCCAATGACCGTGATGGGAATGTCAGGGCGCGCCACGACGCCATATTGCCATCAACCACCTGCCACCATCTGACCCATGAACGATCAACCCGCAGGTCCACTCACCGGTCCACTCACAGATCAACCCGCCGGTCCACTTGCCGGCATCAAAGTGGTCGACATGTCGGTGATGATCGCCGGTCCACTCGCCGCGATGATGCTCGGCGACCAGGGCGCCTCCGTTGTCAAGGTCGAAGCACCGGGGTTGGGCGACATGATGCGTCATTTGGGTACGTCGAAGAACGGGATGACCGGGATCTTCATCAATAACAATCGCGGCAAGCGGT
>ERZ888423.118-NODE-118-length-81482-cov-38.004188_pt1 | contig 81482 bp, 78 predicted proteins | sample MGYA00520523_ERZ888423 | MGnify/ENA primary metagenome ERZ888423 (study PRJEB32303, sample SAMEA104408611) | aquatic metagenome | biome: Brackish water; feature: Pelagic; material: water | place: Baltic Sea | collected 2014-06-08T10:24:00 | depth 30,27 m ... | reverse complement strand
ATCAACAGCCGCTTCGACTCGGTGATCTCGAACCTGCGTAGCACGACCGAGAACCTCTCGGCCTCGCGCTCGCGGATCCAGGATGCCGACTTCGCGCAGGAGACGGCGAGTCTCACCCGCGCGCAGGTGCTGCAGCAGGCCGGTGTCGCGATGTTGGCCCAGGCCAATGCCGCGCCGCAGTCGGTGCTGTCGCTGCTTCGTTGAGGTAAGCAGACCGTGAGGCGCAGGGTTATAGATGGATGAACCCTGTGTTCTGAACGATCGACCGGCGGCGGCTCCTGCAAGGGGGTCGCCGCTCGTCGTGTTCCCGAGGAGGTTATGCCGATGAGTATCGTCAAGATCCCAGAGCCGTCGCCGTCCGTCGTGGCCTCGCGTCCGACGCCGCGGGTCGACGTGGAGACCCGCGCTACCGCAGCGCGAGCCTCTTCGGACCGTGAGGCTGCGAAAGAGGACGTGACGCAGGCCAGTGAGATGGCGGCGACCGAACGCTCCCGTATCGCGGAGAGGCTGCAAGAGATGGCCCGTGCATCGGGTCGGAATCTGGAGTTCCGGGTCGATGAGGCGAGCGAAAAGATGGTGATCGTGGTGCGTGACCAGAGCACCGGCGAACTGATCCGGCAGATCCCGGATGCCACCGCGCTGCGTATCTCGCAGCGCCTCGAGTCGCAGGTAGAATCAATGCGTAGCATACTGTTCGAAGGTCGGGTCTGATGGCTGGGCTCAGTGCACCCGGTCTCGGCTCGGGCCTAGACGTCAACAATCTCGTCACGCAGCTCGTCGCTGCGGAGCGGTCTCCCGTCGAGCAGCGTATCTCGCGTACCCAGACCGGTATCGACAGCAAGCTCTCGGCGCTCGGCGTGTTGAGGGGCGTATTGTCGACGCTGCAATCTTCGGTCGGCGCCCTGCGGACCGAGACCCAGGTGTTGGCGCGACGCGCCGTATCGTCCGATCCAACGATCCTGCGCGCAACGGCCTCGACCACTGCGCCCGTCGGCACCTACTCGGTCGAAGTGCTGTCGCTCGCGACGACGCACAAACTGGTCTCTGAGCCCTACGCCGGGGGCAGCGGCTCGCTGGTCGGGACCGGTGAGCTGACATTCACGCAGAACGGCCAGGAGTTCGTCGTCGCCGCGACCGCCGGCATGACGCTCGCGCAGCTTCGCGATGCGATCAACACCGCGCCGGACAACCGCGGCGTGCGTGCCAGCATCGTGCAGGCAGACGACGGCGCGCGCATGGTGTTCACCGCTGCCGCGTCCGGCAGCGCCCAAGCGATCAATGTACAGGTCAGGCCGCCGAACGGTGCGCTCAATATACTGGAATACAACCCTGGACAGGGTCAGGGACAGACGCCACCGATGTCGGTGCTTTCGGCGGCGGCGGACGCCCAAGTGAAGATCGAAGGCTTCGCGGTCTCAGCTGCCGGAAATACGGTCGCGGCGGCCATCGAGGGTGTGACGCTCGATCTTCTGACCTCGAAACCCGGCACGACGGTCACGGTGACCGTGAGCCCTGATGTCGCGAGCGTCAAGGAGAAGATCGCCAAGTTCGTGACCGACTACAACAACGCGGCTGGGACGATGGCCAGCCAACGATCTTTTGACGGCGGGACGCGCAAGGCAGGGCCGCTGCTTGGCGACAGCACGCTGCTCGGCGTGGAGTCGAGGATGCGCCGCGACATCACGGGGGTCATCCAACCCCTTCCGGGATCGCCGTCGACGCTGAGCGCGATCGGCATCGGATTCGGCGTCGACGGTAGGCTGGTGATCAACGACGGTAAGCTGACTGCAGCGCTGCAGTCGGACGCGGCAGGTGTCGCCAAGGTGCTTGCCGGGGATGGCGGTATCGCCAAGCGGCTCTACGACACGATCGAAGGGGCGATCGGCCTGGGTGGACAGGTGGTCGGACGCACGGACTCCCTTCAGACCCAGCGGCGCGACCTGCAAAAACAGCGGGAGGCCCTCGAGGTGAGGATGCAATTGGTCGAGGCCAGCTATCGGCGGCAGTTCGGCGCGCTGGATGCGATGCTGACCGACATGCAAGCCACGGGGCGGTACTTGGCGGGCGCGTTGAAGTGACGCGTCTGCGGCGCTCAAGGCGGGGCATCGACTGCCGATAAAGGGGGTGAGGGCGCAGTGCCCGTACGACGAGGTCGCCATGTCACCTGCCTTGCAAGGAAAAGTGTCCGCTTATCAGTCGGTCGCCGCCCATGGTGGCGTCGCCGCGGCAGACCCTCACCAACTGATCATGCTGCTGCTCGACGGAGCACTCGCGAGGATCGTGCAGGCGCAAGCTTGCAACGCGCGAGCACAACGCCACGAGCGTAACCGGCACCTCGAGCGTGCGGTGGCCATCGTCAGTGAGCTGCGGGCCAGTCTCGACTTGTCGCGAGGCCCGTTGGCCCGCAATCTTGATGATCTGTACGAGTTCGTCAGTCGTCAGTTGCTGCTCGGCCAGTTGGCCAGCGAGGTCAAACCGCTCGAGAGTTCTGCATCGATCCTGCATGAGATCCGGGCAGCCTGGTCGGCGTTGCAGCCCATGCAACAGGCCCAGCGTCGGCAGGCCTCCCTAAAAGGTTCCTGAGATAACCCTGCCGATAGTCATTTATTAGTTCCGATTCGGATATATATGTCCGGTTTCTGAGTCCCCGTGCGTTATAAAGCCCCGTCACTTACAGGGGAGGGGATGTGAAGCGATCGGGCGACCGCAATCCGGCGTCATCGGCTCGTACGGCTTTTGCCGTCGATGAGCCGCTGTCGGTCCGATACCCGAGCGGTCCCTCCGCAGCCATACGGCAAGTGGTGACCCTGATCCGCAAAGTGGCCTCCCACGACTCGAATGTCCTGGTGCTCGGTGAATCCGGGACCGGCAAGGAAGTCGTCGCCCGCGCCGTCCACGAATCGAGCCCACGCCGTCGCGGTGCGTTTGTCGCGGTGAACTGCGGTGCGATACCCGCCGAGTTGATGGAAAGTGAGCTGTTCGGACATGAGAAGGGTGCGTTCACGGGAGCGTACGCGTCACGGCGGGGGCGTTTCGAGATCGCCGAAGGCGGGACTTTGTTCCTGGATGAGATCGGCGACATGAGCCCCCCGATGCAGGTGAAGTTGCTGCGCGTGCTGCAGGAGCGGGTCTTCGAGCGTGTGGGCAACCACCAACCGATCCGTTGCGATGTCCGGATCATCGCCGCCACACACCGGAACATCGAGGAGGCCATCGAGCAGGGCCAGTTCCGCGGAGACCTTTTCTATCGCTTGAATGTCTTCCCCATCGAGATGCCGAGCCTCCGCGAGCGAGCGGATGACCTCGAGACTTTGGTGCACGAGTTTGCCTTGGCCAACGTCCGGTCTGGAAGGCCGATGCTGGAGTTCTCGCCATCGGCGATGCAAGCGCTGCGCGCCTATCGTTGGCCGGGGAATGTCCGTGAACTCGGCAACCTCGTCGAACGCCTGAGTGTGCTCAACGGCGAACAGCGGGTCGAGGTCATGGACCTGCCGCCAAGGTACCGAGAGGGGTTCAGTGACCCCAAGTCACCGCTCGTACCTGAGATCGTGGCCTGTCCGGAGGCAGTCAACCACGAGGTCGTCTCCGAGACCGTCTCCGAGGTCGTCTCCGAGGCGGTGCTCGAGCGGACGGTCATCCAGAGAAGCCTGCGGGAGGCGTTGGCGGAGCGTCTTGAGAGCCAGCGTGTCATCGCATACACCCCCGCCGACCCTGCGGGTCAGTTCGACGACAGCGCCGAACCCGACTCGGAAGGCCTCCCGGCCGATGGCGTCGATCTTCGGGCGCACTTGTACGCCATCGAGCATCGTTTGATCTCCGAGGCATTGGAGCGCTCAGGCGGAACGGTCGCCCATGCGGCGCGGCTTCTAAGCCTCCGGCGGACCACCCTGGTGGAAAAGCTCCGCAAGTTCGGCATGGCGGAATCCGAGAGCTGCTAAGGCTGACGGTTCCTTGACGGACGCAGGACGGTACCTGCCCGGCATGCTTCTTGCTACTCCTAGGTCAAGCGCCCCCCGTCAAGGGTCGGCGATGCTTAGGAGACTTCATTTTGCGCAACTTTGATTCTTGCCTACGGCTCACTCAAAGCTGGATTGAGGGGTTCCCCTCATGAGCCAGATGGAGATCGATCGCGTCGTCACGCAGATGCGCGCTTTACGAGTGCAAGTGAGCGGTCCGACTGCGCAGGCTGTTCGACCCGGAGATCTTGGCGCGTTGTTGCCCGGTCCCGCGGGGATCGGGGGATCTGCGGCGCCTGGCTCCACCAGCGCGGTGAGTTTCGCATCGGTGCTGCGCAACGGTCTCGAGCGGATCAACGAGACGCAGGCCCAGTCGAGCGCCTCCCAGCGCGCTTTCGAGCGCGGTGACCCCGGGATGGATCTGCCGCAGGTGATGATCGACATGCAGAAGGCGAGCATCGCCTTCCGCGGCGCGGTGGAAGTGCGTAATCGCATGATTTCCGCCTATCAAGAAATCATGAACATGCCGGTCTGACGGCACGGAGATTCGAATGGCCACGCAGGCAGCGGGCGCTGACGCCCTTTCCAGTCTCGGGGCCGGCTTCAAGCCGGTCATGATGCTTGTCGGTCTGGCGGCAGCAGTCGCCGCGGGTGTCGGCATCATGCTCTGGTCGCAGGGGCCCACCTATGGGCTGCTGTACTCCAATCTCGCCGATGAGGATGCGGCGGCGATCACCCAATCTTTGTCCTCCGCAGGGATCAAATATCGGATGGAGAACGGTACCGGCGGCATCTCGGTGCCGGTCGAGAGGATCAATGAGGCGCGGATGATGCTGGCGGGCCAGGGGGTATTGCAGTCCGGTGGTTTCGCGAGCCTCTCGAAAGAAGGGGGTCTGGGTGTCTCACAGTTCATGGAGACTGCTCGGTACCAGCACGCGCTCGAGCAGGAGCTCGCACGGACCATTTCGAGCCTCCAACAGGTCGCCGCTGCGCGGGTCCACATCGCCGTGGCGCGGAATTCGACCTTCGTAAGAGACCGCAGTCCCGGCAGTGCCAGCGTCTTCCTGCAGATGAAGCCCGGTCGAAGGCTCGCCTCGGAGCAGGTCACGGCGATCGTGAACCTGGTGGCTTCAAGCCTGCCCGATATCGATGCTTCGCAGGTCACGGTGGTGGACCAGCAAGGACGGTTATTGTCATCGCCGCAGGGCCAAGATGAGTTCGCAGCGCGTGACCAACAGCTTGAGTTCGCGCGACAGTTCGAGGAAAGCTACTCGCAGCGTGTCGAGGCATTGATCGCACCGCTCGTCGGTGTCGGACGGGTCCGGGCGGAGGTCAGTGCGCAGTTTGACATGAGCGCGGTCGAGGAAGCCCGCGAACAGTATTCACCTGACAGCCAGATCGTGAGAAGCGAACAGGTCTCTGAGGATCGTCGTGCCGGGGGTGGCGGGGCAGGTGGCGTTCCGGGGTCGTTGAGCAACCAGCCGCAGGGCCGTGCGCCGAATGCTGCGCCGGCGGGTGAGTCCAAGCAGGACGGCTCCACGCAGAGCACCCGCAACTACGAGATCGATCGCACCATAGCCTATACCCGGCAGCCTTCCGGACGCTTGAAGCGGATCTCGGTCGCGGTGCTCGTCGACAACGTGCAGGTCAAGGACAAGGACGGCAAGTTGACCGAGGTCGCCCTGACCCCGGAACAGATCACCCGAGTCACGACGCTGGTGAAGGATGCCGTGGGTTTCGATGAGGAACGCGGCGACAGCGTCAATGTGATCAACAGTGCGTGGAGCGGTGACCCGCGGGTCGCAGCAGGTGAACTCGAGTCCCTGCCGTTATGGGAGCAGCCGTGGGCGCGGGATGCCGCCAAGATGCTGATCGGACTCATCGTGCTGCTGGCACTCGTGTTCACGGTGCTGCGACCGCTCGCCCGGCAGTTCGCCGGCGCACTGGCCGCCTCGTCACCGTTGCCTTCCCCTCTGGCATTACCGGGTGTCTCCTCTGCAGACAGCGGGTTCCCGCCGATGTCCGACGGCGCCGGACGGGCGACCATGGCCTCCGCCGGCTACGCGTCAGGAGAAGGGAACATGTCGGCGACAGCCTATGAGGATCAGATCGCGCAGGCACGCGCCTTGGTCGGAGAGGATCCGGCGCGGGTTGCACAGGTCGTGAAGAAGTGGGTGTCGACCAATGGTTGATGCACTCAGGGACGACTCATCCAGGAGCGGTGTCGATCGGGCCGCCATCTTCCTGCTGACGCTCGGTGAGAAAGAGGCTGCAGAAGTCCTGCGACACATGAGTGCACAGGATGTGCAGCGGGTCGGCACCGCGATGACGCAGATCATCGATGTCACCCGTGATGAGATCAGTGAGGTCGTCGGAAGCTTCGTGGTCGAGGCTGATCGTCACACCTCGCTAGGCGCCGGAACGACCGACTTCGTCCGTAAAGCGCTGATCAATGCATTGGGTGAGGACCAGGCTTCTGGCGTGCTCGATCAGATCCAGCTCGGACGCGCGAGCAAGGGTCTCGAGGCGCTCAAGTGGATGGAGCCGCGGACTGTGGTCGACCTCATCCGCAACGAGCACCCACAGATCATCGCTTTGGTCTTGTCGTACCTCGAGCCCGAGAAGACCGGGAAGATCCTCGCGCTGCTGCCGGAGCCCACCCACGGCGATCTGATGTTGCGGATCGCGACGTTGGACGGCGTTCAACCTGCAGCCCTGCAAGAGCTTCATCATGTCATGGAGCGTCAGTTTCAAGGTTCGGGTGGCGTCCAAGCTGCCGGGTCCGGCGGACCCAAAGCCGTCGCAGAGATATTGAACTCGCTCGGTCCGAAGGCCCAATCGGCGCTCATCAATCAGATCTCCGTGGCCGACGAAGTGATGGGCACGACGATACAGGACCTGATGTACACCTTCGACGATCTGATCGGTCTTGAGGATCGGGCGATGCAGGAATTGCTGCGACAGGTCCCGACCGACATGCTGCTGATCGCGCTCAAGGCGACCGACGACGCATTGAAAGAGAAGATCTTCAAGAACATGTCACAGCGTGCCGCTGAGACCCTACGCGATGATCTTGAGGCGCGCGGTCCGGTCCGTCTGGTCGAGGTCGAGGCGGCGCAGAAGGAGATCACCGGCACGGCGAGACGCCTCGCGGAAGAGGGCACGATAACCCTCGGGCCCGCAGCGGGTGATGACTATGTCTGACACCCGTGGTCGCAGCAACGAAGATCCGCCGCTTGTCCGGCGTCGTGATCTCCTCGGGGAAGGCGCATCTTGGACGCCCCCTGCGGTGGTCGGTCCGCTGATCACTTTCCGCGGCAAGCAAGCCTCAGCGTCTGCACTGGACGATGAGGAACGCGCTGCCCGCGAAGCAGGCTTTCAAAGAGGCCGAAGTGAGGGACTTGCGGCCGCCGCGATGGAGGTCGCCCAGCGACTGGCTGACTTGGATGCGCGTCGGCAGCTCCTTGATGGGTTGGTGCAGCAGATCGCCGCCCCCCTCGAGCGGTACGATGACGAGACCGCCGCGGAGATGGCGAATCTCGCGCTTGTCGTCGGTGCCCAGCTCGCACGGCGTGAACTGTCGATCGATCCACGACAGGTGTTGAGCATCATCCGGGAGTGCATCGATTCTTTGCCGAGCGCGGTACGCGTGGTGCGCATCCGACTCGCTCCTGCCGATGCCTCTGTACTTCGGGAGAGTCTGCATCCGGATAGCGAGCCGTGTGAAGTCCAGGTCGTGGCAGACCCAAGGATCACGCGAGGCGGCTGCGTCGTCGAGGCGGACGCCTCGCGGATCGATGCGCAGTTCGAGAGCCGGGTTGCGGCAGCAGTCGCCACCGTCTTGGGGGAGCAGCCGATCGATCGATCGGCAGGTCAGATATGAGTGCTGTTGTGGCCCGTTTCAGTCGACGACTGCGGGATTACGCAGGGCGTGCCGCCGTGCTTCCCATGTCACCTGTCGAGGGACGCTTGACGCGATTGGTCGGTCTTGCGCTCGAGGCTCGAGGTTGTCATGCGGCCGTGGGCGATCGCTGTCTGTTGTTGTCCGGAAGTGGTGTACGGACCGAGGCCGAGGTCGTCGGGTTCTCCGGTGACAGGTTGCTGCTGATGCCGACGGGGCGAGCCGATGGACTTGAACCCGACACCCGGGTGATCCCGTTCCGCCGCGCCGGCACGGTGCAGGTCGGCGATGCGCTTCTAGGGCGGATCGTCGATGGCGCAGGTGCGCCGCTCGACGGTCTCGGTCCCATAGAGAGCAGCACACAACGCCGATTGTCGGGAGTGGACATCAACCCCCTCGAGCGGGAGCCGATCAGTGAACCGCTGGATGTGGGGGTGCGTGCGATCAACGCCGTACTGAGCGTCGGTCGCGGGCAACGGGTCGGTCTGTTCGCGGGCAGCGGCGTAGGCAAAAGTGTGCTGCTCGGCATGATGGCGCGACACACCTCGGCGGACATCATCGTGGTCGGTCTGATCGGTGAGCGTGGCCGCGAGGTCAAGGAGTTCGTCGAGCGTATCCTCGGACCCGCAGATCGCTCGCGCGCAGTCGTGGTCGCTGCACCTGCGGACGCACCACCGCTGCTGCGCCTGCAGGGCGCCTGGCTTGCGACTGCGATCGCCGAACATTTCCGTGACCAGGGTCGCTCAGTCCTTCTGTTGATGGACTCCTTGACGCGTTTCGCCCAAGCGCAGCGAGAGATCGGGCTTGCCGTCGGCGAGGCGCCGGCCACCAAGGGCTATCCGCCGTCGGTGTTCGCCCGATTGCCGCAATTGGTGGAGCGCGCAGGCAATGGCAGGGCGGGCGGCGGATCCATCACGGCGTTCTACACCGTGCTCACCGAGGGCGACGACCAGCAGGATCCGATCGCCGATTCGGCCCGGGCGATCCTGGACGGGCACATCGTGCTCTCGCGTCGTTTGGCCGAGTCGGGACACTATCCGGCCATCGACATCGAGGCCTCCATCAGTCGTGTGATGAACGATATCGTCTCGGTCGATCAATCGGAGACCGCCCGAGACCTTCGTGAGCTGATTTCGACGTTCAACCAGTCGCGTGAGCTCGTGAACCTCGGGGCTTGGAAGCCGGGCGCCAATCCCGTTCTCGATCGTGCCGTGGCCTTGTGGCCGCGCATCCAACATCTGCTCGCCCAACGGCCCGGTGAGCGGGCGGGATTTGCGGACAGCGTCACAGATATGCAGCGTCTGCTGAGTGAGACTTGAGTCGGTATCAGGAGCGATGAATGAAGCGTGAACAGCGTATCGACGGATATCGGTGCAGCCTAGAGGGCGCGGAGCGCGAACGGGCTGGACGGGCCCGGTTGGCGGATCAGCGTGCCCGCGAGGCTCGGACGAAACTGAATGATCTCGACCACTACCGGGCCGAGTACCTGCAGGGGCTCGGCAAGCGTGTCGCTGTCGGGATGAGCGGTCCGGCGCTGCGTGACTACCACGTGTTCCTCGGGAGACTTGATGAAGCCATCGTCCAGCAGCGACAGGCGATCGTCCGTTGCGATATCGAGCGCGACGATGACCAACGCCGCTGGCGGGAGGTCGCTGTTCAATTGAAGGCGGTCTCGGCGGTCATCGATCGCTGGCGCGTCGAGGAACGCGTCATCGAGGGTCGTACCGAGCAGCGTGAGATCGACGAAAGGGCGCTTCGGCAGCACCATGCGCTGCCCATGGAGGTTTAGGTGATGATGCCGAAGAGTTTGAAGAGCACCGACCGGTTGCTCGAGCCGCAGCCCTTGCGCGTCCATACCGGCGGCGAGGTCGCCAGCTTATCGTCCGAGGCTGACCCGCTCGGTGTGTCTGCTGAGCCAGGTACTACTTCGCTCCGTGCATCTTTCGCGACTTTGATGTCTATGCAGGACCTGGGTGACGAGACGATCGGTACAGCGGCTACCCCTTCGGTGCTGACTCCGCCGGTCAACCCTGACCTCCCACCAGTGGGTGAGATCGCTGCAGATCGACTGACCGTGGGGTCGCCCATCGATCCCGCGGAGTTGAACCGATCGGCTGTCGAGACCCAAGCGGCCTCTGAGACGGGTCTCGCACCCGCGTGGCCTGCCCCTGGGGTGGCATTCGATCTGCCCATTTTTTTGCGGGTCCTTCCCGGTTCGGGGCCGGCGGTGGCGGTCGCGGCTGCGCGAGACCCCGCGATGGCCGATGCGGTGCGCCGTCTTCCCGAGAACCTCGCACGGGCCGGAGTGCGCACGGTCGCCAAGCAGGAAGGAGTCTCAGATTTACCGGATTTCCTGGTGGCCGCCAAGGCACCGACCGAGGCGGTATCCCCATCCCAAGGGATGATCGCTGCCGCCCCGTCCTCCGAGCGACCCACCGTACGCGACCCAGCGGCCGCGGTACGGCGGGGTATCGTCGCGATGTCCGGTGCAGAGCCTGTGGTGCTGCAACGCAAGACTTTCGATGTCGGGAGTCGCCTCGACCCAGCAGGATCGCTGGACGGCGCGACAAAGTCGCCGCATAAAGGCGTGGCGGTGGACGTTACGACACCTAACCGTTCCCCCGCCGAGGTCAAACCTGCCGCGTTGAAGGCGCTGACGATGTCCCCAGCTCATCGGGCTCTACAGGATTCGATCGGCGCCGCCACCCCCGCGCGCCAGAGTGTCGGCGAACGGACGGATCGTCCCACCCGTCCAGTGGAGGTCCCCGCCGCTGTTCTAACGGTGGGCGGGCCGATGATCGCCGAGCCGCCGATGTTGCCGGTCGGTCTGTCTGCCGGTGCTCCCGAGGGCGCGGTCCTCGACGGGACGGCGGCGTTGCGTCAACCGGTCGGCACCGAGGCGTGGCAAGACGAGTTGAGCGCGCAGTTATCCGTCATGGCGGAGCAGGGCGAGCGCTCCGAGGCCGTCATGAAATTGGCGCCCGCGGAGTTGGGTGAACTCGAGATTCGGATCGAGGTACGCGGCTCTGAGGCAACGCTGCAGTTTGGGGCCGCCAGCCTCGAAACCCGTCAGGCCTTGGAACTGGCGCAATCTCGTCTCAGAGAGATGATGGCATCGGAAGGAATCGAGGTTTCCGAATACAATATATTCAGTGACTTATCACATAAACATGAGAACGAACCGAGATCATCGAAGGAACAGTCCTCACCTAACTCGGTCAGTCAGCGGATCTCATTGGGTGTGGCTGCGGAACTGCAGGATGCCTCGGGTGTTCGACGCCCTGTCGGCATGGTGGATCTCTACGCATGAGCTGATTTGACACTGGCATGAACCTTGCTTCTATCGCCTGTCCACCACAGGTTCGATCGGAGCAAGCATGGCAACCAAACCCGCAGCCGCAGCACCCCCAACGGGCAGTGCGGCGGTCACTGACGAGACAGCGCCTAAATCGCGCAAGAAGCTGCTCCTGTCGATCTTCGCACTCGTCGTCCTGGTGGCCGGTGCCGCGGGCGGTTGGTATTTCTGGCAAGCATCGCAGGCCGACGCTGCCCCCGCGAAAAAAGCGCCACCACAGACACCGCTGCTCTTCCTAGCGCTCGAGCCGCCCTTCGTCGCGAACTTCGAGGAGGGTCAAGCTGCGCGGTTCCTCCAGATCGATGTGAGAGTGGCCAGCCGCTCGGTCGAGACGATCGACTTGATCCGCGCCAACGAGCCCCTGGTCCGAAACGACCTGCTGATGCTCTACGGCGCGCAGGACGCTGCCGCACTCGGCAGTCGCGAGGGGAAAGAGAAACTGCGTGCGGAGTCGCTCGAGACCATCCGCCGGATCGTCAAGGATCTGCAAGGTGATCCCAAGGCGGTCGAGTCCGTGCTCTTCGCCAGCTTCGTGATGCAGTGAGGGACAGGTGATGGCCAGCGAACCAGTCCTGAACCAAGACGAGGTCGATGCGCTGCTGACCGGCATGAGCGAAGGGCGGGTGAGCACTGATGGCGCTGCGGCGCGCGGTGAGGTGCGCCGCTACGAGCTCGGTCATGAAGCCCGTGTCGTCCGCGGTCGTCTGCCGACGCTCGAACTGATCCACCAACGCTTCGGTCCGTTGTATCGCACCAGCCTCAGCAGCGTCCTGCGACGCCCGGTCGGCCTTTCAGTGGTGTCGTCGCGCACCATGAGGTTCGCCGACTATCTCGCCTCGCTACCGATGCCGAGCAGCATCAATGTACTCGGTCTTACCCCATTGCACGGGCTGGCCCTTCTCGTCCTGCCGCCCGGCCTCGTCAGCGCGATCGTCGAGAACTTCTTCGGCGGCAAGGGACGCATCGCCCGGATCGAGAACCGTGAGTTCACACCCGTCGAAGATCGTCTGGTCGGGATTCTGCGCGATGCCGCCTGTGCTGATCTGGCCACTGCGTGGTCGAAGGTGAGCCCGCTCAAGATCGAATGCGTGGCGAGCGAATGCAACCCGCAGTTCGCCAATGTGCTGTCGGCCAACGAGGCGTTGCTGGTCACCGACTTCGAGATCGATATCGATGGCGTGGGCAATTGCATGCAGATCGTGGTGCCGTTCGCCACGGTCGAACCGTTGCGCGAGATCCTGAGCGCGAGCGTGCAAGACCAACGGCCGCAGGACGCCGAGCGTTGGATCAGCAGCCTCCGTGAGGAGATCGAGGACGCCGAGGTGGAACTCACCACGGTGGTCGGTCGCTCACAGGTCCGACTGTCGGAACTTCTGGACTTCCGACCTGGCGACATCATCCCCTGTGATTTCACGGGTCGCGTGACCGTCTTTGCTGAAGATGTGCCGGTGCTGCGAGGTCAGTTCGGCGTATCGCGCGGACAACAGTCCGTGAAGGTCGAGGAACGGCTGTTGCGCGGCCGCTCGATCGACCCCTCGTCCTCTCCCACCCGAAATTGATACCGGAGCCGCCATGAACCAGACGCCTGACAACACGGGTGCCGACCTAGCATCCTTCGAACGACTGTCCGCCGACCCGGTACCGTCAGACGCAGCGAGTCACCCCGCCGCAGGCGACGTCAATCTCGAGGTCATCCTCGAGGTGCCCGTGACGCTGTCGATGGAGGTCGGTCGCACCCGGATCCCGATCCGGAACCTTCTGCAGCTCAATCAGGGCTCAGTCGTGGAACTCGACCGCGCCGCCGGGGAACTCCTCGATGTCTTCGTCAATGGGACATTGGTCGCGCACGGTGAGGTGGTCGTGGTCAACGACAAGTTCGGTATCCGTCTCACCGATGTCGTGAGTCCGGCTGAACGGATCCGAAAGCTGAAATGAGACCGCCCTTGAAGACCCTCAATGCCGGAGTTCTCGCGGCCATTGGGACCGTTGCGATGTGGAGCGCACCCAGCGTCACGAGTGCGGGTGGTGCGCGATTCGGGGCGCCCTCCGTCGCGTCTGTCAGGGAGCCTCTCAACTCCGGCAGCGGTGCTCTGCAGGTGTTGCTATCGCTTGCATTGGTGGTCGGGGCGATCCTGTTGCTCGGTTGGCTGGCCCGCCGGTTGCGCGTCCTGCCGCGTGGACGGGGCGGTGCGTTGCGGGTCGTGGACGAAGTGGCCCTCGGCTCGAAGGAGCGGGCCGTGATCATCGAGGTGGACGGAGCCCGCTTGGTCTTGGGTGTCGGTGACGGGAGGGTGGTGATGCTGCACAAGAGCGACCCATCGGTCGCGTCCAGCGTGTCGTCTTCCGCGCTCGATCAGGTGCCCGCCACGCCGTTGCCCTATCGGTTCGCCGAATTGCTGGGCAAGGGGTTCGGGCGATGAGCATCCACAGACGGCTGCTGGCGTTGGTCTTCGCGGCGCTCGCGTGGGCGATCGCGCCCGATCTTGCGCAAGCGGCAGAACAAGGCATCAGCATCGGGTTGCCGGCGATGACTGTGAAGCAGGCGAGCAGCGGCGGACAGACCTACAGCCTGACGCTGCAGGTGCTGTTGTTGATGACCGCCCTGACACTGCTGCCCGCCGTCGTCCTGATGATGACGGCGTTCACGCGCATCATCATCGTGCTGGGGATCCTGCGGCAGGCGATCGGTGCCGGGCAGACCCCGCCCAACCAGGTATTGCTCGGTCTCGCGCTGTTCCTGACCTTCTTCGTGATGGCGCCGACCTTCGAGCGCATCAACACCGAGGCCATCGTCCCGTATTCGAACGGCAGCATCGACACTGTCGCGGCGCTCGACCGTGCCGTCATCCCCCTCAAGGCGTTCATGCTGGAGCAGACCCGCGAGGCTGATATCGCGACCTTCGTCGGGATCTCAGGTGGGCAGGGCTTCAATTCGCCCGCCGACGTCCCGTTATCGATCCTTGTCCCGGCATTCGTCACCAGCGAGCTCAAGACGGCGTTCCTGATCGGATTCCTGCTCTTCATTCCGTTCGTGATCATCGATCTTGTGGTGGCGAGCGTACTCATGTCGATGGGCATGATGATGCTTTCGCCGGTCCTGATCTCGCTACCCTTCAAATTGATGCTGTTCGTGCTCGTCGATGGCTGGACGCTGGTGATGGGTACCTTGGCGGGGAGCTTCATCCGATGACCCCGGAGGCGCTCATGCAGCTCGGCAGCGGGGCGCTCGGCACGATGCTGCTGCTCGCGATGCCGTTGCTGCTCACGGCGCTAGGGATCGGGCTGCTGGTCGGCGTGTTCCAGGCGGCGACCCAGATCAACGAGATGACGCTCTCTTTCATCCCCAAATTGATCGGTATGGCGGTGACCATCGTGGTGGCCGGTCCATGGATGCTCAAAGTCATCGTCAACTACACACGGACGCTCATCGCGAGCATCCCGTCGATGATCCGGTGATCCCGTGCTGAACATCGCAGCAGGTCAACTGCAGGGATGGATCGGCGATTGGATCTGGCCGTTCTTCCGGATCGCCGCGTGCCTGATGGTGGCGCCCGCGTTCGGCGCGGGCTTCGTCCCGGCGCGATTGCGGATCGTACTGGCAGGCGCGATCGCGTGGTTGGTGGTGCCCTTGCTGCCGCCTGCACCGGATATCGAACCGTTCTCGCTTCCCGGCCTGCTGGTCATCGCGCAACAGATACTGATCGGCGTCGCGATCGGGTTCATCCTGCAACTGGTGTTCGACGCGGTCGGGCTGGCGGGACAGCTGCTCGCCAACACGATGGGTCTGTCGTTCGCGTTCAACGTGGATCCGTTGCGCGGCGCGTCCACGGCGGCCATCGGTCAGTTCTATGTGATCTTGATGGTGATGACCTTCTTCGCACTGGATGGACATCTCGCGATCATCCATGTGCTGGTCGACGGATTTCGGACACTGCCGGTCGGACAGCAAGGGCTGGGCGCGGACGGGATGCTGCGCCTCGTCTCGACCGGCTCGTTCCTCTTCGCCGGTGCGTTGTCGATCGCGCTGCCCGGGCTCACGGCATTGTTGATCGCCAACATCGGGTTCGGGTTGATCAGCCGCGCTGCACCCACCTTGAACATCTTCGCGGTCGGATTCCCTGTGACGATCGTGTTCGGTCTGGTCGTGCTGCAGATCGGGCTGCCGGGCGTTCAGCAGGGATTCATCTCGCTGCTGCAGCAGGTCCTCGCCGAGGCCGCCGCACTGCAGACGCCGGGGCGTTGAGGGGATCCGCATGGCCAGTGAAGACGCTCAAGAACGTACAGAGGCCCCGACAGCCAAGAAGCTCGAGGACGCAAGGAAGAAGGGTCAGGTCCCTCGGTCGGTCGATCTGGGTGCGGCAGCCGTCACGCTTGCGGCGACCGGGGCGTTGCTGCTGTTCGGAGCGGACGCCGCAGGCTCGCTGATGGAGATGCTCGCGTCGAGTCTCTCCGTCCGCGGCAGCGATCTCATCCACGACGACATCATGCTCCGCAGTCTCGGTGCATCCAGTGGACTGGCACTGCTCGGGATAATGCCGCTGTTGGCGGCGACGCTCGTCGCCGCACTCGCATCGCCGGCGCTCATCGGTGGCTGGAACTTCAGCACCGAGGCTCTGGCGCTCAAGCCGGAGCGGCTCGATCCCGTCAAGGGTTTCGGCAGGATGTTCTCCTTGAGAAGCCTCGTGGAGCTCTGCAAATCATTGGCGAAGTTCGCGTTGGTCGCCGGGATCGCGGTGCTGGTCATCCGATCCCAGCTCGGTGAAGTGCGGGCGCTTGCCACCCAGCCGCTCGGTCCCGCGATCATCGAGTCAGGACGGATCGCGTTGTATGCGCTGCTGGCGATGTCGGCAGGTCTCGCGATCATCGCAGCGTTCGATGCGCCTTTCCAGCTCTGGCAGCACACCAAGGAATTACGGATGAGCATGCAGCAGATCCGCGAGGAGATGAAGGAGTCGGAGGGTTCCCCCGAGACCCGTTCCCGGATACGCAGCATGCAGCAGACTTTGGCGAAGCGCCGGATGCTGCAGGATGTCCCGCAGGCCGATGTGGTCATCACGAATCCCACGCACTTCGCTGTCGCATTGCGTTACGACGAGAAGCGCGACTTCGCACCCGTCGTCCTCGCCAAGGGTTCGGACGAGGTCGCGGCGCGGATCCGCGAGGTCGCCCGCGAGCATGGGGTGACCATGGTCTCAGCGCCGCCCTTGGCAAGAGCGCTCTTCCGATATGTGGATATCGGTCGTCAGGTCCCGCACACGCTCTTCGTGGCGGTGGCCCAGGTGCTGACTTATGTCTGGCACATCAAGGTCGCCCGGCGACGCGGCGAGGCACCGCCTGCGCCACCGATTTTCGATGACTCGATCGAGCACATCGCGGCCCCCACCGGTGCGGCACCATGATATCACCGCCAGGGGCGCCATCGACGGTGCTTCCGCTTCGCCAATTGATGTTGAGCGGGATCGGCATCCCGATCGGCGTGCTGGGCTTGCTCGCGATGGTGGTCCTGCCGTTGCCGGCGCTCGCACTCGATCTGCTCTTCACCTTCAACATCGCCCTGTCGCTGATGATCGTGGTCGCGGTGTTCACGGTCCGCAAGCCGCTCGACTTCGCGATATTCCCCACCGTATTGCTGATCGCCACATTGCTCCGGTTGGCGTTGAACGTCGCCTCCACCCGGGTGGTGCTGATGCACGGGCACAACGGCACGGCGGCAGCCGGTCAGGTCATCGAGGCCTTCGGTGATTTCGTCATCGGCGGCAACTATGCCGTCGGCATCGTGGTCTTCATCATCCTCACGATCATCAACTTCGTGGTCATCACCAAAGGTGCCGGTCGTATCTCCGAGGTCAGTGCGCGTTTCACCCTCGATGCGATGCCGGGTAAACAGATGGCGATCGATGCAGACCTGAACGCCGGCCTGATCAATCAGGAAGAGGCCAGGACGCGCCGTGTCGAGGTCCGCTCGGAGGCCGATTTCTACGGTTCGATGGACGGTGCGAGCAAGTTCGTACGCGGCGACGCCACCGCCGGCATCCTCATCCTGATGATCAATGTGATCGGTGGTCTGGCGATCGGGAGGATGATGCACGACCTGTCGTTCGCAGAGGCCGCCAAGATCTATGTCTTGCTGACCATCGGCGACGGGCTGGTGGCACAGATCCCTGCGTTGATGCTCGCGACGGCGGTCGCCGTGATCGTGACCCGCATGTCACGCGATCAAGACATGGGCGGCGAGGTGGCCCGGCAACTGGTCGCTGAGCCTCGGCTCCTCGGCGTCGCCGCCGCCGTGCTGGCGCTGCTCGGTGTGGTGCCAGGCATGCCGAACTTCGTTTTCCTCTCCATGGCCGGTTTGGCGGGAGTCAGCGCGTGGTTCATGCACCGGCGCCGAACCCGAGAAGCCGCGGTACCCGCGACGGTCGTCCCGACGGCCTCCGCCGGCGAGTCCCGCGAACTCAGTTGGGATGATATGCAACCCGTCGATCTGGTCGGTCTGGAGGTCGGCTACAGACTGGTGCCGCTGGTCGATAAAGGGCAGGGCGGTGATCTGCTCGCCCGTATCCGCGGCGTCCGGCTGAAGGTGTCGCAGGAACTGGGCTTCCTCGTCCCCGCCGTCCACATCCGTGACAATCTCGATCTGTCGCCGAACGCCTATCGTATCCAGCTCTCTGGTGTACCGGTCGGCGAGGGGAGCGTGTACCCCGAGCGCGAGATGGCGATCAATCCGGGTCGGGTGTTCGGTCCGCTGCAGGGCATGGCGACCCGTGATCCGGCGTTCGGCATGGAGGCGGTCTGGATCGAATCCGGGCAGCGCGAGCACGCGCAGTCGCTTGGCTACACCGTGGTCGATGCGAGCACCGTCGTGGCGACGCACCTCAGTCAACTGATCGCGCAACATGCCCACGAGATCCTCGGGCATGAAGAGACTCAGAATCTCCTCACGAACTTGGCCAAGACCGCGCCCAAGTTGGTCGAGGACCTCGTGCCGAAAATCCTGTCGGTGGGTGTGGTCGTCAAGGTCCTGCAGGCCTTGCTCGCTGAGCGGGTCCCGGTCCGTAACCTGCGCAGTGTGCTCGAGGCGCTGGCCGAGCATGCCGGCCGGATACAGGACCCCCAGGCCTTGGTCGCGCAGGTCCGTATCGCGCTCTCAAGGCAGATCGTGCAGGACATCGTCGGGATCTCACAGGAGCTCCCGGTGATCACCCTCGACCCGGGTATCGAACAGATGCTGGGCAACTCCGTCGGCACCGCGGGGGCTTCGCCGGGTCTCGAGCCGGGGCTGGCCGAGAGGCTCCAAGGCCACCTCGTCGAGGCAGCGCGTCGCCAGGAAGTGGCGGGGCAACCGGCCGTTCTGCTCGTGCCGCCGGCGCTGCGCCCGATTCTTGCAAGGTTCCTCAGGGCGACCGTGCCGCAGATGCATGTGCTCGCCTGGAACGAGATACCGGACAGCCGCCGGGTGCGCCTGGTAAGCACCATCGGGAACTAAGGAAAACGCGATGAAAATGCATAAATACACCGCGCCGGACATGCGTACCGCACTGCGTAAAGTGCGTGCGGAGCATGGGCCGGACGCCTTGATCCTGTGGACACGCCGGACCGCCGGTGTCGTGGAGTTGACGGTCGCCACAGACCCCGAGGCGATGGCCAACGTCGAGATATTGACGGAGGCCAGACGCGCGGTCGGCGCGGATACGGTCGCGATGCCGACGCGATCGGCCAGTCGACCCGCCGTCGTCTCGCCAGTCGGTATCCCGCCAGGCGTTCTTCCGCCAGCCGTCGCAGGCAGTCCCGCCATCGACAGTGAGTTGAGGTCCTTGCGGCATCTGCTCGAGACCCAACTGGCGGCGCTCGCGTGGAACGACCTTACGCGTCGCGCCCCGGTGAAGGCTGCTCTGATGCGCGAGTTCGCATCGCTCGGACTTGATCGCGAACTCGGGGCCGCACTGCTTGAGGGCGTCACTTCGGACGACGAACTCGAGCGAGCACGGCAGCAGGGTCTCGCGGCGCTCTGCGACCGACTGAAGACGATCGACGATCGTTGGACGACCCAAGGGGGGGTGCTGTCGTTGATCGGCAGTCCCGGATCCGGCAAGTCCAGCGCAATGGCGGGCATCGCGGCGCGATGGGTGCTGCGGAACGGCCCGAACGGCGCGGTGTTGGTGAGTGCCGGCGATCCCCGGTTCGGTGCGTTCGAGCAGTTGGCCCGCCTCGGGCGGCTGTTGGGCATCCCAACGTATCAGGTCGAAGAGATCGAGGCGCTTCCTGCGCTGCTCGCGCGGCTCGGTGAGCAGCGCCTCGTCTTGGTGGATACCGGTGCGGTCGGGCTGCGCAGCGATGATCGCAGCGATGATCCAGGTCTCGAAGAGCGGAATCTCAGCATCCTGCGCAGCGCCGGATCGATCGCTGCGGTCCTGCCAGCGACTCTACAAGCCACCGCAGCGCGCCAGCTCGCCCTGCGCTATGCACGCGCAGGCGTGACGGCCTGTATCGCCACCCGACTCGACGAGGCGGCAAGCCTCGGCGGTCTGCTCTCAGCGGTGATCACGGCCGGTCTGCCGCTCGCCTATGTGACCGATGGCACGAGGTTGCCCGATGACCTGCGCCCCGCGCGATCTGATGAATTGATCGCCTTGGCGGTCGCGCTGCAGGAGCGCAACGGAAACACGGCGGATGAGGACCTGCTGGTCAGCCGGTTGGAGGGTCGTGTGCATGTCGCCTCCTGATATCTCCGGACGGATCCTGCGCCGCGACCCAGTGCAGGTCGTCGCCGTCAGCGGCGGGAAGGGCGGCGTCGGTAAATCGACGCTCAGCATCAACCTCGCGATCGCCAGCGCCGCTGCGGGTCGGCGTGTCGTTCTGCTGGATGGGGATGTGGGCTTGGCCAACGCCGATGTCCTGCTCGGCATCACACCAAGGCGCACCCTCGCGGACATGGTGCTCGGACGCCTGAGTCTCGATGAGGTGCTCACGCCCGTGCGGCCAGGTCTTTCCATGGTTGCGGGTGCATCCGGCATGACACCCCTTGCGGGTCTCGATGACAACGGGCATCTCGGCTTGGTCAGGGCTTTCAGCGATCTGACCGCGGACCTCGATCTGCTCATGGTCGACACCGCCGCGGGCATCTCGAACGGTGTCCTGCAATTGGTGCAGGCTGCGCAACATGTGTTGGTGGTGGTCTGCGAGGATCCCGCCTCGGTCACGGACGCCTATGCGGTGATCAAGATACTCAGCCGCAGCCACGGCGTCCGACAGTTCCGCGTGGTCACCAACATGACCCAGGGGCCGTTGGCCGGCGCGCGGTTGTTCGCGGCGCTACAGCGCGTGACCAGCCGCTTTCTCGATGTGACACTCGAACACTCTGCGGATATCCCGGCGGATGATCTGTTGCGGCGAGCGGTCCGTGAGCAGCGGCCGGTGGTCGAGGCGTTCCCCAGTTCCAATGCTGCGCAGGCGATCTCTCGCCTCGCGGGCACCATCAAGTCTTGGGAAACGCCGGAGGGGCGGGGCAACATCGGGTTCTTCTCCGAGCGCGTGTCGCGCCCTGCGCCACGGTTGCAGGTGGTGCGGTGAACGCGGCGGTGATCGCGCCAGCGGGCTTCGACCGAGCGCGTGAGGCGGACTTGCTCGTACGACGGCATGCCGAGCTCGTCAAACGTATCGCTTACCACCTCTGTGCAAGGCTGCCAGCCTCCGTCGAGGTCGATGACCTGATCCAAGCGGGCATGCTCGGCTTGCTCGAGGCCGCGGCGCACTACACGGACGGAAAGGGGGCCACCTTCGAGACGTTCGCCGGGATCCGTATACGCGGGTCGATGATCGACGCCTTGCGCAAGCTCGATTGGGCGCCTCGATCGGTGCATCGCCGTTCGCGCGAGGTCGCGCAGGCGATCCGCGAGATCGAGCGAGAGACCGGTAATGAGGCCCGACCGGGCGACATCGCTGCCCGACTCGGGATCCAGCTCGACGAGTATCACCACATCGTCCAAGACTCCGTCGCTTGTCAGCTGGCGAGCTTGGAAGAGATGGACAACCTCGACGCGCCGGACCACGGTCCCGATCCATTCAGACAAGTGGCCGATCTGGGATTCCGCGCGGCGCTGGTCCGTGAGATCGCCGGCCTTCCCGAGCGGGAGCGGTTGCTCATGGCGCTTTATTACCAAGAGGAACTGAACCTCAAGGAGATCGGTCGCGTCATGGGCGTGACGGAATCACGGGTCTCGCAACTTCACGGTCAAGCCGTCGCACGATTGAAGGCGCGGCTCGCAGATTGGCGGGATCAGATGCCCGCAACCCGTGAGGCGTGACCTCGATCGGGTGACGCTGCTGGGACTGCTGCTTGCGGTCGTCTCAGTGGTGGTCGGGTCGATCCTGAAAGGTGCTGCGCTCGCCGCGTTGCTGTCGATCGCGGCGTTGATGATCGTCCTGCTTGGCACCGTCGCCGCTGTCCTGGTGCAGACGCCCGAACCGACCCTTCGCAGGGCCATCGCGATGTCGTCGTGGATGGTCCACCCACCGTCGAGTGCTGACGAATCCATCATCGCGAGGCTGGTCGGATTGAGCCGTACCACTCGCCGCAGCGGGTTGCTGGGGCTGGAGCCGGAGATCGACCAACTGGAGGATCCGTTCATGCGTCGCGGTCTGCAGTTGGTGGTCGATGGGACCGATCCCGAGCGACTGCGCTCGATCATGGAGATCGAACTCGACGCCCGTGAGGACGCTGAGATGGCAGCGGCCCGGGTGTTCGAGTCGATGGGTGTCTATGCGCCGACTCTGGGGATCATCGGTGCCGTGCTCGGCCTGATGACGGTGATGCAGAACCTGGAAGATCCTCGGCTGCTGGGTCAGGGGATCGCGGCTGCGTTCACCGCCACGGTGTACGGGATCGGATTCGCGAACCTGTTGTTTCTGCCGACGGCCGGAAAACTACGGTCACTCATCCAGCTGGAGACGCGTCGACGCATCATGATCATCGACGGATTGGCAGCGGTCGCCCAAGGCGAGAACCCGCGCGTTCTGGAGGCACGCCTACAAGGGTATCTGTCGACATGAGCGCTGCAGCGTGATCCGCAAACCCCGACGACGACGGCGACCGACCGAGGAACGACTCAACCATGAGGCCTGGGCCATCCCCTACGCCGATCTGATGACGCTACTCTTGGCGTTCTTCGTCGTCATGTATGCCATCTCCTCGCTGAACACCGGCAAGTATCGGGTCGTCGCGGATGCGCTGTCGGTGGCGTTCAACGGCGCGGGCCCGGATTCGGACTCCGGGGTACTGCCGCGCTCCGCGATCTCTGGACCGATCCCGCTCGCGACGATCGAGCCTGGCGGAGCCATTCCGCTGAGCCAGACCCCCAACGCTTCGCCCGATCTTCCCTCGCTCGAGGAGCTGAATGCCGGACGGATCGCGATGCGGATCGCTCGGGCGACGGCGCCGCTCGTGATGAGCGACCAAGTCACCATCCGGCAGCACCCGATGTGGGTGGAGGTGGAGATCCGGAACGATGTGCTGTTCGCCAGCGGCTCGGCGACCCTCAATCCGGCCGCCGAGCGCGTGCTGTCCCAGCTCGCTGAAACATTGATCGGTTTCGGGAATCCGATACGGGTCGAGGGCCACACGGACGATGTCCCGATCCAGGGCGGTCTTTATCGGGACAACTGGGATCTTTCGGCAGCCAGGGCCGGTGCGGTGGTCAGGGTGCTGGTCGCCAGCGGCCTCGACCCAGCACGTTTCGCGGTGCTCGGTTTCGGCGAGCATCGTCCGCTGCAACCGAACGACTCCGAGGCCGGTCGAAGCGCGAATCGAAGGGTATTGCTCGCGATCCTCGGTCAGGACGAGGTCGCTGAGGGGCCCTACGGCATGAACCGGGGTGATCCCTCGGTCGGTCCGAGGGAACGGCCTTGATCTCTGGTGGCACGGAATCTGCAAGTCACTCCCCAGGCATGCCGCGCCGAAGTTCTGACGCTGCATGGCTGCCGAGTGACCCATATCTTCAGATCTGTTTTAGGGAGTGAACATGGCTGCCTTGTTGACCGACGACCTGCAGACTTACGCTTTTGCGGCCATCCACACGGCCATCCTGCTCGCTTTTCTGTGGATCGGCGCGTGGGCGGTTTTCTGGCGCGGTACCGCCGCTGAACTCGCCCGTCTCGACGCCGAGCTGCAACGCCAAAAATACCAAGTCTCGGCCAGCGAGGCCGAAGCACGGCGTATCGGGACCTTGCTGCGCAGCTACGAGGAGAAGCAGGCCGCTGAACCACGCTATATCCCCCCAGCGCCGCGTCCGCAGACACAGGGGTTCGAGATGGCGATCCGGATGGCGAGTTCCGGAGCGACGGAGGCAGAGCTTGCTGCATCCTGCGGCATGAGCCGAGAGGAAGCCTCGTTGCTGCGGCGTCTGCACGGCAGCCGCGCGCGCGAAGTGGCGTAACTTGTCGTCACCCATCATGAGCGGCGATTTCCAGCAACGCTTGAAGGTGGAGTTCCTGCGCGAGGAACTGTCCATCCCGGGTATGCCGGAAGTCGCACTTCGGATCGTCCGCCGCCTCGCCGACCTGTCGGCGACCGGACCTGAGGTCGCGCGTTTGGCGGCGACCGATCCGACGCTCGCAGGGCTGCTGCTGCGCACGGCCAACTCCGTCGATTACAACCCGTCCGTCGATCCGACCGCCGATCTTGCCGTGGCGGTCCGGCGACTCGGTTTCGATACCGTCCGTCGGCTCTCGCTGGTCTATGCCTTGCACGAGGTCCGAGAGGCACCCCGATACCAGGCGGTGCACGGCAGGATGACCGCCCTTTGGCAACGCAGCGTCGGGTTGGCTGCGATCGCCCGGGCGATGGCCACCCAATTCGCTGGGGTGCCGCGGGAGAGGGCGAACACGGCTGGCTTGCTCCACACGGTGGGACACATCTGGGTGACGGCCAAAGCCGCCACGATGCCGGCGGTGCTGCAGGACCCGATGCGGTTCGAGATCCTGTTGAACGAGTGGCGGGTTCCGGCGACGCGCCGGCTCCTGCAAGGTTGGGGTCTGGATCCCGAGTTCATCGATGCGGTCTGTGATCACGAGTCGGTCGAGCAGCGGGGTGCCGAGGGGTCGCCGCTCATGGACCTGCTCTTCGTCTGCCAATTACTCAATGCGTTCAAGGATTCCCCCGTGGAGCTGACCCGACGCCTGACGGCCTCGTCCTCGGCAGCGCGGCTCGGCATGCGCGGTCGCGAGCGGGATATCGTGTTCCTCCGATCGGCCGATGAGGTCCGTGCCGTGCGTGAGGCGCTCTGCGATTGACCGGCTGGACGGCGGCGGCCCGGAATTGGCTAGAATGGTGCCATGAGCCGTATCGCGCTGCTTCTGGTCCTGCTGAGCCTGTGGTCATCCCTGCCGTCGGCGCAGGCGAACGAGTACCCATTGCGTGACGATGGCGGTGGCTTGTTCGGCGAGGTCAAGCGCATCCAGACCCGCTACGAGGACACGCTGATCCAACTCGCTCGCCAGCACAGCCTCGGCTACGAGGAACTGCTGCGCGTCAACAAGGGCGTCGACCCTTGGCTGCCGGGCGCCGGCACCGAGATCCTCATCCCGGGTCAGCGTTTGTTGCCACCCGGGGTGCGTGAAGGGATCGTGGTCAACCTGCCCGAGCATCGCCTCTTCTATTTTCCCAAGCCCGAGAAGGGTAAGCCACCCGTCGTGCTGACCTTCCCGGTGAGCGTCGGGAAGATGGACTGGAATACGCCGCTCGGTGTCACAAAAGTGGTGCGCAAGCAGAAGAATCCGCCTTGGTATCCGCCCGAATCCGTGCGCAAGGAGCACATCAAGCGCGGTGATCCGCCGTTGCCCGCGGTCGTCCCCGCCGGGCCGGACAATCCGCTCGGGACTCGTTCGATGCGACTCGATATCCCCGGTGGGGCCTATCTCATCCACGGCACCAACAACCCGGATGCCGTCGGGATGGCGATCACCCATGGGTGTCTGCGCATGTACCCCGAGGACATCGAGCGTCTCTTCGACCTCACGCCGGTCGGTACCCGTGTGACCCTCATCAACGAGCCGGTGAAGATCTCCCGCTTCGGCGGTGAGGTCTGGCTCGAGGTCCATCCGCCGGTCGACGAAAAAGGGCAGGTGCTCACCGTCGATATCGAGGTGTTCGAAGCGCGGCTGAACGAATTGTTGGGCGAGTCCGAAGTCATCATCGACTGGGAGATGGCGCTGCGTGCTTTGCGCGAGGCGACGGGCATGCCGGTGTTGGTCGGCCTGGAGCTGGTGCCGGAGGGCGCAGCCGAGCCCGAGGTGCCCGCCACCGCCGCGGCGAGCGTCCCGGCGCAGAGGCCGTGAGGGCGCAGAGCGAGGAGTCGCCCAACACGCCGCGACTCTCGCTTTGGCGCCTGCTCCCGGGTCCGATCTTCTTCGTCGCCACGCTCTTGATGCCCGCGCCCAGTGGGTTCGAGGGCACCTCCTGGCAGGTCCTCGGCCTCGTCGGTTGGATGGCCCTTTGGTGGGCGCTCGAAGCGATCCCGCTGGCCGCCACGGCGCTGCTGCCGATCATCATCGTGCCGCTTCTCGGCGTTCCGGATGCACGGACGGTGCTCGCCGAGTACGCGAACCCTTCAGTGTTGTTGTTGCTCGGGGGCTTCCTCGTCGCGTTGGCGATGGAGCGCTGGCAGCTGCATCGCCGGATGGCTTTCGCGATCATGCTCAAGGTCGGTACCGAACCCAGGCGTCTGGTGCTCGGCATGATGCTCGCCACCGCTTTCATCAGCATGTGGGTGTCGAACACGTCGAGCGCCCTCATGATGCTGCCGGTCGCGATCGCCATCGCCTCGATGACAGCGCCGATCGGTGCCGCATCACCGGGTCGTGATCTTGCGCACTTCACCGCGGCGTTGCTGCTCGCGGTCGCCTATGGCGCGACCATCGGTGGCATGGGGACTTTGATCGGTACGCCCACCAACGCGCTCGTACAGGGCTTCATGGCGCGCAATTTCGGTGTCGACATCACCTTTCTCGATTGGCTTGCATTCGGCCTGCCCACGGTGGCGCTGCTCTTGCCGGCTGCGTGGTTCCTGTTGGTGCGGGTCGGGTTGCCGTTCGATCCGCGCCGCATCCCCATCGATCGCTCGGCGGTGCACGCCGGGTTCGCCGGGCTCGGTGGCCTGAGCATCCAGGAGAAACGGGTGGCGGTCGTGGCGATCGCGGCGGCGTTCCTTTGGGTCACGCGGCCCTGGCTCAGCGACCTCCCAGGACTCGGGGGACTCGATGACACGGTCATCGCCGTCGCCGCCGGTCTGAGCCTGTTCCTCATCCCCTCCGGAAGCAGCCGCGAGGCCTTGCTGCGTCCGTCGGACCTTGCCGCTCTGCCGTGGACGGTGCTGCTGCTCTTCGGTGGTGGCCTCGCGCTCGCTGCGGCCATCCAGGAGAGCACGCTCGCGCAGACGCTGGGTGTTCTGCTCGCGGGCCTCGGCGGTTGGCCGTTGCCGCTGCTGATCATCGCGATGGTGTTGCTGCTGATCGTCTGGACCGAGCTCAACAGCAATGTCTCGACGGCGGCGACCTTCATGCCGATCATGGCGGCTGTCGCGGCCGGCTCGGAGCACTCGGTGTTGGCGCTGGTGGCCCCCGCTGCGATGGCCGCGTCAGCCGGTTTCATGCTGCCGGTGGGTACGCCGGCCAATGCGCTGGTGTTCGGCTCGGGCCGGGTGAGCATCGGCCAGATGTTGCGCGCCGGATGGTCGGTCAACCTCGCGGCAGCGGTGGTCATCTCGACCGTCGGGTATTTCGCAGCCGGTTGGTTGGCCAGCCGCTGAGGCCTTTCAGGCGAGCGCCGCGTGATGGGCGCCGTCGACCGCCAGCGTCACGCCGTTGATGAAGGACCCCGCGTCACTCGCCAGCAACAGTGCGGGCCCCACCAACTCCTCGAGTCGACCGGCTCGGCGGGCGGGGGTCCGTGCAAGATAGTCCAGCCCTTCCGGCGAGGTGAGCCAGTCGTCATTCATCTCGGTCACGAACCAGCCTGGCGCGAGCCCGTTGACCCGGATCGAATGCCGCTGCAACTCGAGGGCGAGGCAGCGCGTCAACTGCACCAAGGCGGCTTTTGACGCTGCGTAGGCTGCATATCCGGGGGCCGCACCCAAGGCGAGCACCGAGGCGATGTTGATGATGCAGCCGGGACGGGCGGCGGCGATCATGCGACGCGATGCCTCGGCTGAAAGATCCCATGCGGCGTCGAAATTGACGGCAAAGCTGTCGTCGCGCTCGGCTGCCGAGGCGCGCAGGAAACTGCCGACCCTCGCGATACCAGCGTTGTTGACCAATATATCGGCGACGCCGAGTTCGGCGGTGATACGGTCGAAGGCCGCAGGCAGTGCAGCCGTATCGCGGACATCGAGCGACACGGGCAGCGCGGTTGCGCCCTCGGCCCGCAGTCCGCTCACCAGAGTCTCGAGCCGGTCGGCGCGGCGAGCGATCACGGCGACTCCCGCACCGGCTCTCGCGAACGCGCGGGCGAGTTCGGCACCGATGCCGCTCGAGGCTCCGGTGATGACAGCGACACGACCGTCCAGTCGGAATGCGCGGGTGGGGTCGTTCGTCATGAGCTTTCCTTCCATACAAGAAAGACGATGATAGCCTAGGGCGATGGGTAACCCCTCTCCAGTCCTGCCCAGTGGTGTCATCACGCTGACCTCTGATTTCGGCTCGAGGGATCCGTTCGTCGGCGTCATGAAAGGCTGCATCCTCGCGCGCCATCCGGCGGCAAGGCTCATCGATCTGACCCACGAGGTGCTGGCCCACTGGCCGGCTGAAGCGGGGTTCTGGTTGGCACGGTCGTACGGATGGTTCCCGCCGGGTTCGGTGCATGTCGCGGTCGTCGACCCGGGGGTCGGAACCGCCCGCGATATCGTCCTGCTCGCTTCAAGGGGGCATCTGCTGCTTGCGCCTGACAATGGACTGCTGGCACCGGTGAAGCAGTCCGATGCGGCGGCCGTGGCATGGCGCCTCACACCGCAAGGGATGACCCGCTGCGGCATCGGGCGCGCAAGCGCGACTTTCCACGGTCGGGATATCTTTGCGCCGCTCGCGGCTGAACTTGCAGCCGGACGATTGACCCCTGAGCAGGTCGGTGAGCCGATCGCCGAGTTGGTCCCCTCGTGGCTCGATGAGCCGATCATCACCGAGGATCGCATCGCCGGTGCGATCGTCACGATCGATCACTTCGGCAATCTGATCACCAACATCGACTCCGGGACGCTCGCCTCTTTCCGTGAGCCGGTGGTGCATGCCGGCAACCTGGCGTTGGTGCTACGCAGGACCTATGGGGACTGTCGTCCAGGGGTGGCCTTGGCCTTGGTGAATTCGTTCGGCGTGATCGAGATCGCCGTCGCGGAGGGGCGGGCGGCAGACGTGCTTGGGCTGTCGCGGGGCGCTCCTGTCGTGGTGCGTGATGGGGTCCGACGCAGGTAGACCCCTTTGCCTGCGGCGGACACTTGATTGCGACGGGCGCTGCCGCGCTTGCACTGCGACGTGGTTTCGATATAGTGCGGCCTTCGCCGATGCATGGTTTTTTGTAACCCTCTGTTTTAATTGGCGAATAGAATCAGGTTTCACTAGGTAAAGGACCAGCCGCTCCCATGTCCGAACGGGATTCCGACAGCTTCCAGATCGACGAGGACCTGCTCGGGGAACCCCCGGCTCAGGAAGAAGGGCAGGATTACGACCGATTTCTGGATCGCGTCGACCGGCGTTCCCGACCTGTCCCCGGCAAACGCGGTAAGGCGGCTTGGAGCAAGCTCGAAGAGGTCTTGGCTGAAAAACGGCTCGCCAAAGACTTGCGGGAAGTCTACGACGACGAAGGCTGAGGTCGCGATGGCGAGCGCGGATCACCGCGGGTCGACCGAGTGGCGGGTCCTTAAGTTCGGCGGCACCAGCGTCTCGAGCCTCGCCAATTGGCGCAACATCGCCGCCACGGTCCGAGAGCGTAGCGACGACGGCAGTCCTGTCCTCATCGTTCATTCGGCGCTCAGCGGGGTCACCGACCTGCTGGAGCGCGCGTTCACCGCGGCGATCCATCAGGGCGCGTCCGCCGACCTGCTCGCCGTGCGCGAGCGTCATCTTTCCCTCGCCCTCGATCTCGGTCTTCGTGAGATCCCGTCGTTCGAGGCGCAGTTCTCGTCGTTACGATCACGCCTTGAGGCGATCGCCGAGCGCGGGGCGCCGACCGCGCGCGATCGAGCAGCGGTGATCGCGTACGGAGAGTTGCTGGCGACTGCCTTGGGCGAGGCCTATCTGCGTGCCCAGGGTCTGCCAGCGGTATGGCTCGATGCACGCGAGGTGCTGCGCGCGGTGCGGCGAGAGGCCGCGACCGAACAGGCCGCGTACCTCTCCGCCACCTGCGAGTTCCGTCCCGATCCCGCGCTACGGGCGCGGCTTTGCGCCTTGGGGTCGGTCGTCGTCACGCAGGGCTTCATCGCCGGTGACGCCGCCGGTGACACCGTGCTGCTCGGTCGCGGTGGCTCGGATACCTCAGCGGCCTATTTCGCAGCGATCCTTCAGGCTCGGGAGCTGGAGATCTGGACCGATGTCCCCGGGATGTTCAGCGCCAATCCACGCGCCACGCCGGCTGCTCGGCAATTGTTGGAGCTGTCCTACGACGAGGCGCAGGAGATCGCCACCGCCGGCGCGAAAGTGCTGCATCCGCGATGCCTGCTGCCGGTGCGTCAATACGGCATACCGTTGTCCATCTACGCGACCCAGGCGCCGGCGCTCGGCGGCACCCGCATCAGTGACTCCCCGGCGGGAGAGGGCGGCCAAGTCAAGGCCATCTGCGCGAAGAACGGCGTCACGCTCGTCTCGATGGACAGCCCGGGGATGTGGCATCAGGTGGGCTTCCTGGCCGATGCGTTCCAGGTCTTCAAGCAGCACGGCTTGTCGGTCGATCTGATCTCCACCAGCGAGACCAACGTCACCGTGTCGCTCGATCCGCAAGCGAATTCTTTGGGGGATGCCGTGCTCGACGCGCTGCAGCGGGATCTGCTGCCGCACTGCCGCGCGCAGATCATCGGTCCCTGCGCATCGGTCAGCTTGGTCGGGCGGAACATCCGCGGCATCCTGCATGGCTTGGGCGGCGCTCTGGAGCTTTTCGCTGAGCAACGGATCCACCTCGTAAGCCAGGCGGCCAATGACCTCAATCTCACCTTCGTGGTCGATGAGGCTCAAGGTGCGCGCTTGGTCGCTGACCTGCACGAACTGCTGATCGCGACGGCGCCTGACGATCGTGTGCTCGGCAGGTCTTGGCAGTCACTGACCGAGGGCTCGGTCACCGCCCCGAACAGCGCGCCTGCCTGGTGGCATCGTCGCCGACCGGAGCTGCTGGCGCTGATGGCTGACCGCGATGCCGCCTATGTCTACGACACCGCGACCGTGGCCGCGCGTTGCGCGGCGCTCCGATCCCTGCGATCCGTTACGCACCTCTCTTATGCCATGAAGGCGAATCCGCACCCGGCTGTGTTGCGCACGGTCCACGCGGCGGGTTTCGGCATCGAATGTGTGTCACGCGGTGAGATCGAGCAGGCGCTCACCGTGCTCCCGGATCTGTCGCCGGCGCAGATCCTCTTCACCCCCAACTTCGCGCCGCGGCATGAGTACGAGTGGGCGCTCGGGCTCGGGGTGCAACTCACGCTCGACAATCTGCATCCTCTGCTCGAATGGGGTTCGATCTTCTCGGGTCGGTCGTTGTTCCTGCGGATCGATCCCGGCGTCGGGCGTGGCCATCATGCGCATGTGCGCACCGGTGGAACGGCGTCGAAGTTCGGCATCGCGGTCGATGATCTCGAGCGTTCTGCGTCGCTTGCGAAGGCGCACGGTGTGCGTATCACCGGGCTGCACGTGCATGCAGGCAGCGGGATCCTCGATGCAGCGCATTGGGCGAGCGTCGGACGGCTGCTGCTGGAGGTCTGTGCATTCTTTCCCGAGGCGCGGGTCCTCGATCTGGGCGGTGGGCTCGGCGTACCGGATCGTGAGGGGCGGGCAGCGATCGATCTCGGTGCCCTTGATGCGTCGCTCGAGGCACTGCTTCCCGGTCTCGGCGGACGCGAGTTATGGCTCGAGCCTGGGCGCTTCGTGGTGGCGGAGGCGGGCGTGCTGCTCGCACGCGTGACGCAGTTGAAGAGGAAAGGCGCGAGCGCCTATGTCGGCATCGCGACCGGTATGAATTCGTTGATCCGACCGGCGCTTTATGGCGCTCACCACGACATCGTGAACCTCAGTCGCCTGGGCGAAGGGCCGATGCGTGAGGTGGATGTCGTCGGGCCGATCTGCGAGACCGGCGATGTGCTCGGCCACGGACGCCTGCTGCCGGTATCGACCGGCGAAGGTGATGTCATCCTCGTCGCGACGGCGGGCGCCTATGGCGCGGCGATGTCATCCGACTACAATCTGCGTCAGCCCGCGCCCGAGTTCGCGCTCTGACGGGCATCGTGCCGGCGGGACAGTTCCCGCTCGACCTCTTCCAGCGACGACCCGCCGAGCTTCAGCAGCAGCAACAGATGGTAGACCAGATCTGCCGCCTCAGCCGTCAGCGCTTCGCGATCCCCCGACACCGCAGCCAGCGCTGTCTCCACCCCTTCTTCGCCGACTTTCTGTGCGGCGCGTTGCACGCCAGCCTCGGCGATCCGCGCCGTGTAGCTGTCTGTCGGGGCGTCCGCGAGGCGTGACGCGATGATGCCTTGAAGCCGTCCGATGAAGGCGCCCGTGACGAGCGGCGGCTCACCGAAACAGGTGGTTGTGCCGAGGTGACAGGTCGGACCGGCGGGCGAGGCGGTCACCAGCAGTGTGTCGAGGTCGCAGTCGGCGGTGAGGGTGTGCACTGAGAGGGTGTGGCCCGAAGTCTCGCCCTTCTCCCACAACGAGCCCCGGCTACGGCTCCAGAACACCACCCGTCCGCGGCGCAGCGTTTCGCGCAGTGCGTCAGGGTTCATCCAACCGACCATCAACACGGCGCCGCTCGTCGCGTCCTGGACGACCGCGGGCAGCAGGCCATCGCCCTTCTGGAAATCGAGGCGGTCTAGATTGTCGGCGGTGATGTGCATGGCGGTCTCGAGGCGGTGGTGGGCGGACGGACGAGGATCCCCGCGCCGCGCAGTTCGGTTTTCAGTCGGGGGATCGGTAGCTCTCCGCTGTGGAAGACGCTCGCGGCAAGTGCGGCGTCCACGCCTGCCGCACGGAAGACCTCGATGAAGTGGGCGGTCTCACCTGCGCCACCCGAGGCGACCAAGGGCACATGGCAGCGCTCGCGCGCTGCCGCGAGTTGTTCGATGTCGTAGCCACGCCGGACACCGTCGCTGCCCATGCAGTTGAGCACGATCTCCCCGGCACCCCGGTCCTGCGCCTCGCGCAGCCACTCAAGGGTGTCGCGGTCCGCCTCGCCGGAGCGTCGGACATCGCCGGTGTAGCGGTGCACGCGCCAGCGCGTCGCAGGGCTCGTGGAGCGCTCTGCAGCGCTGTCGATACCGACGACCACGCACTGCGAGCCGAAGCGTTGGGCAAGGCGGTCGATCAGCGAGGGATCCTCGAGTGCCGGCGAGTTCACCGACACCTTCTCGGCGCCCGCAGCGAGCACCGCTTCGGCATCGGCCACCGAGCGGATCCCTCCGGCGACGCAGAACGGGATGTCGAGCACCCGCGCCACACGCGCCACCCAACTGCGATCGACGCTCCGTCCTTGCGGGCTGGCGGTGATGTCGTAGAACACCAGTTCGTCGGCACCCTCGTCGCGGTATCGTTCGGCGAGTCCAAGGATGTCGCCGACGACGCGGTGGTCGCGGAAGCGGACACCCTTGACGACTTGGCCGTCGCGCACATCAAGGCAGGGGATGAGACGACGGGCGAGCATCTCAGTCAGCAAGCCAACGGACGAGTGTCGCATCGTCGAACCGCCGCTCCAGCAATGCTTTGCCGCTGATCGCCGCCGCCACGCCGACCTCTGCGAGGGCTTCGAGATCCTGCGCGTCGCGCACACCGCCGGATGCCTGCCATTCGATCGCGGGGAACCGGCGCACGCAATCGGCATAGAGCCCGAGGTTCGGCCCCTGCAGTGCGCCGTCGCGGGCGATATCGGTGCACAGCACATGCTGAAGTCCATGAGGAACGAACCGTTGTACGGTGTCCCAGAGCGTCGCAGAGGTCGATTGAAGCCAACCGCGCGTCTGCACCCGGGGCACGCTGTCGGCATCGAGTCGGACATCGATCGCCAAGCCGATGCGCTCGGGTCCGAACACCTCGATCCAGCGGGCGACCTCCTCGGGGGTTTCGATCGCAGCACTGCCAACGATGACGCGACCGATGCCCGCCTGCAGCAAGTCCTCGACGATCTCCCGCGACCGCACGCCGCCACCGACCTGCAATCGCGGCAGGCCGTCGGCAGCCATCGCTTCGATCAGATCACGGTTGGCGAGCTGTCCGTCACGCGCGCCGTCGAGATCGACGCAGTGCAACCAGCGAGCGCCGAGCGTGCGGTATCGGGAATGCAGCGCTTGTGGCGTGATGTCGTAGCGGGTCTCGGCGTCGAAGTCGCCGTGAAGCAGTCGTACGCACTGACCGTCGCGCAGGTCGATGGAGGGCAGCAGGCGCATCAACAGCGCTCCAGGAAGTTGCGCAGCACGCGCGCGCCGGCCTCGCCGGACCGCTCGGGGTGGAACTGCACCCCGCAGTAGTTCTCGCATCGGACGGCGGCAGCGATGGCGGTGCCGTAGTCGGTGCGGGCCAACAGGGACGGGAAATCGACGCCAGCGGCGACTTGGTAGCCATGCACGAAATAGAACCAGTCATCCGGGCCGATCCCGGCAAGCAGGGGATCGTCCCGGAGCGATTGCAGGGTGTTCCAGCCCATGTGCGGCGACGGCAGACGCGGACTTGGCGTCAACGCCGACACTTTTCCCGGCACGAGACCGAGGGTCGGCGTATCGCCTTCATCCGAGCGCTCGAACAACAGTTGCATACCGAGACAGATACCCAGCAGAGGACCTCGGAATGCGCGTACAGCGACATCCATCCCTGAGGCGCGCAGGCGCGCCATCGCATCGCCGGCTGCACCGACTCCGGGGAGGACCGCACGGCGGGCCGCTGCGAGGTCCGCAGGGTCGTTGCTGAGGCGCGCCGGGACACCCAGCCGCTCGAAGGCGAACAACAGTGACGCGACGTTCGCGCCGCCCGAGTCGATGATCAAAGTCTCATCTTGGATCACAGCACGCCCTTGGTCGTGGGCAGCGAATCGCCCTCGCGTCGGATGGCTTGGCGCAGGGTCCGGCCGACCGCTTTGAAACAGGCTTCGATCATGTGGTGGGCATTGTCGCCGGAGACCGACACATGCAGCGCTGCGCCGAGCGAATCGGCGAGTGAGCGGAAGAAATGCGGCACCAATTCGGTCGGTAGGCCGCCCACCGACTCGCGTCCGAAGCGTCCCTCGAAGACCGCATACGACCGCCCCGACAGATCGAGCGCTACCTGCGCGCGGGATTCGTCCATCGGCAACAGGAACCCATAGCGCGCGATGCCACGCTTGTCACCCAAGGCCTTGCGCAGCGCTTCACCGAGCGCGATCGCGCAATCCTCGATGGTGTGGTGCTCATCGATCTGCAGGTCGCCTTTGCACTCGAGTTCGAGCTTGAAGCCACCGTGCTTGCCCAGTTGTTCGAGCATGTGGTCGAAGAAACCGATGCCGGTCCGCGCGTGTGGCGCGCCGTCGTGGTCGAGATCGACGCTGACCGTCACCGCGGTTTCCCGGGTGATCCGTTCCACCGAGGCGCGCCGAGCCAAGAGCTCCGTCGCGATCGCTGGCCAGCGTTCTGCGGGACCACCATCGACCAGCACCCGGATGCCGCGGATACCGAGGTTCTGGGCGAACTGCAGGTCGGTGTCCCGGTCGCCGATCATCACGCTGGCGGCGAGGTCCACGCCGCGATCGCGTATCCAGTCATCCACCAGCGCGGTGCCGGGCTTTCGACAACGGCAACCGTCATGGCGCGTGTGCGGGCAGACGAACACGGCTTCGAACTCCAATCCCTGCGAGCGGAAGGCCTCGATCACGAAGGCCTGCGGCAGCTCGAAACGGTCGGTGGGGAAGGAGGCGGTGCCGACGCCGTCCTGGTTGGTCACCATGACAAGCGTGTAGCCCGCATCACGCAGTCGTGAGAGGGCGGCGAAGACACCAGGCAAAAAACGCACCTTCTCGAGCGAGTCGACCTGCTCGTCAGGCGGCTCCTCGATCAGGGTGCCGTCACGATCGACGAACAAGACCTTCATGTGAGACTCCGGATCATGAGATCGTTCTGAGGCGGCGTGCCGACCGTCAGTCGCAGCGCTTCGCCAAGCCCGGGATGGCCGCGGAAATCGCGTACCAAGACGCCTGCGTCACGCAGTTTCTGCAATGCCGCCCCGGCGTCGTCGAACTGCACGAGCAGGAAATTGGCATCGCTCGGCAAGACCCGACGGACCTGCGCCGATCGGGACAACGCCGCCGCGAGGCGCTCTCGCTCGCGCAACAATTGCCCGATGCGCTCGGTGGTCACGGTGAGTGCGGCGGGGGTCAGCGCCGCGAGGGCTGCTTCGAGCGTCGGCCCAGCCACCGCGTAGGGCGGGACGATCCGGCGCAGCAATCCGATGATGTCCGGGTGCGCAATCAGGGCGCCGAGCCGCGCGCCGGCGAGGCCGTGGGCCTTGGACATCGTGCGCAGCGTGACCAGATGGGGATACCGGGCCACGGCGAGCGTCCAAGGCGTCTCGCCGGTGAACTCGACATACGCTTCATCGACCACCACCACGGCCCGCCCCGAGGCCGCCGCGAGCACCGCTTCGATGTCCGCCGAGGAGAGCGCGTTCCCGGTGGGGTTGTTCGGTGAACAAAGCCAGAGGATCTTGGGTCCCTTATCGAGGGCTCGGCGGATGCCGGGCAGGTCGAGGGCGAAGCCCTGATCGGCAAGCAACGGCACATCGAGGATCGATGCGCCTTGGATGCGAGCGGCGACGGAATACATGCCGAAGGTCGGCGTAGAGATCACCACCGAGTCCTGACCGGCCGCGCAGAACGCACGGGTCAGCAGGTCGATCCCTTCATCGCTGCCCCGACCGACCAGGATCTGGGCGGGCGTGATGCCCCATGCTCGCGCCAGCGCCTCCAGCAGCGCTGGCGGTTGGGGCGGCGGGTAGTGGTTCAGAGCCTCGGCTGCGCCGATCGTCGCCGTGACCGGTGGCCATGGCGACTCGTTGGCGTGCAAACGGATCAACGAGCGGTCTGCGCTCGCATGGCGATAGGGGTCCATCGCCCGGATATCGGCACGGGCGAGCTGCAAGACCGCTGCCGCAGCGTCCGCGGGGACGGTGTCGGGGCGCGTCATGCCACACCCAAGGCGGCGAGGCGCAGTTGGACGGCGAGCGCATGGGCATCGAGCCCTTCCAGATCAGCCAGGGTCTTGGCGGTCGGGCCGAGGCCGCGAAGACCCTCCGCCGTCAGCTCTTGGACGGTGATGCGCCGCAGGAAATCGAGCACGGACAGACCGCTGTAGGCGCGGGCGTAGCCATAGGTGGGCAGCACATGGTTCGTCCCCGAGCAGTAGTCGCCGACCGGCTCCGGGCTCCAAGGGCCGAGGAACACCGAACCCGCTGCACGGACCTGCGCCAAGCGCGCACGCGGTTCGGCGCATTGCAGCAGCAGGTGTTCCGGGGCGTAGTCATTGGAGAGCGACAACGCCTCGTCGAGGTCATGGACGATGATGATGCGACTGCGGGCCAAAGATTGCTGCAATACCGTCGAGCGCGACAATCCCTCCAGCTGGATCAACGCGGCAGCTCTGACGGACTCCGCCAGATGACGCGACGGCGTGAGCAGTAGCGCCTGCGACAGCGGATCGTGTTCGGCTTGAGCCAAGAGGTCAGCCGCGACGAATTCCGCCCGTGCGGAATCATCTGCGATCACCAGCACCTCGGAGGGACCCGCGGGCAGATCGAGCGCAGCGCCATCGGGGTCTTCTGCGACCACTTGCTTGGCGGCAGTGACCCACGCAGAGCCGGGCCCCACGATCTTGTCGACCTTGGGGATGGTCTCCGTCCCGTAAGCGAGGGCTGCGATCGCTTGCGCCCCGCCGACGGCGTAGACCTCGTCGATACCGCACAGACGGGCGGTGGCGAGGATCGCCGGATGCACTCGACCGCCTCGGGCGGGACTGCACAACACGCGGCGCGCGACGCCTGCGATCGCCGCGGGGATCGCTGACATGATGAGCGCGGAAGGCAATGGCGCGCTGCCCGCGGGCACATACAAGCCGACCGAGTCGAGCGCACGGACGATCCGCTCGCAACGGACACCGGGCTCCGTCTCGACGACGAGCGGCGAGGGCATCTGGGCGGCATGGAAGCGGTGAACATTCGAGATGGCACGCTCGAGCGCCTCGCGCTGTGCGCGGGGCAGATCCTCGAGCGCACCCTCGATCTCGGAGTTCGGCACGCGCAATCGATCCGGTGCACCGCCGTCGAAGCGGCGGGCGTAATCGAGCACCGCCTCGTCGCCCCGGAGCCGTACCGCGCGCACCGTCTCGCGCACGGCCGCGAACACGAGTGAGCGATCCACTGCGGCGGGGCGTCCGAGCGCAGCACGACGCTGCTCGGCATCGAGCCGCGCATAGTCGAGGATGGGCAACAAGACCTCGGCGTTCATGCCAGCATCTTCTCGACCGGCAAGACCAGCAAGGCGCTGGCGCCTGCCGCTTTGAGTTGCTCGAGGGTCTCCCAGAAGACGTTCTCGCGGCAGACCGCGTGCACGGCGACTCGGTCAGGATGGCCCTCGAGCGGGATGATGGTCGGCGACTCGCTGCCGGGCAGCAGCAACCGGATCGCGGGCAACGCGCTGCGCGGTGCGTGCAGCATGATGTACTTGCTCTCGCGGACTTGTTGCACGCCGTCGATGCGCAGCAACATGCGATCGACCCAGGTGGCTTTGGCGTCCGGGAGTCCGACGGGTGTCTGCACCAGTACGGCGTGGCTGTCCATCACCGTCGCGACTTCATATAGGCGGTTGGCGATCAGGGTCGAGCCGGTCGACACCAGATCGCAGATCGCATCAGCCCGTCCGAGTCTCGGTGCGATCTCGACCGCGCCGGAAAGCGTCACGATCTCGGCGTTGACGCCCTGCTCGCCGAGCCAGCGTTTGAGCGTGAACGGGTAGGTGGTGGCGATGCGCCGCCCGGCGAGCGAGGAGGGGTCCTCCCAAGCGGTCCCTTCCGGTAGGGCGATGGCGAGGCGGCAGCGTCCGAAGTCGAGCGAGCGAAGGATGCGCAGCTGCGGGTCGTGCCCGCGGGCGGCCAGCGCCAGGCGCTTCTCTTCGAGGACATTGAGCCCGACCAGACCGAGGTCGCAGACATCCTCCTCGACGAGGTCGGGGATGTCGTCGTCGCGCACGAACAGCAGGTCGAGCGGCATGTTGTCGCCATACCCGATCAACTGATCCTTGCCGCGCGAGAACTTGAGTCCGCAGCGCACCAGCAGATCGGTGGAGGCGTCGGTCAGTCGACCCGACTTCTGGATCGCGATCTTCAGCCGCGGTGCGCTCATCGCGGCGTACCGGCTGAACTGCGCGCACCGCCACGCTGCACCGCGAGACCATAGCCGCCGGCACCGTCTGTTCGGCAGCGGGCGACCCGCGCCACGGTCGTGACGCTGACACCGGTGAGCCGGTGGATCTCGCGATAGGGAAGTCCACGCTCCAGACACTCGACGACCGACCATCGCCCGGCCATGGCTTCGATCTCGGCTGGCGTACACAGGTCGCGGAAGAACGCCCGCAACTCCTCGACACTGCGCAGCGTCAACATGGCGCCGTAGAGGTTGCGTTCGGCGCGGGCCTCTTGGCGGGGTGTCATCGCGGGGTGCGGCTTCATGCGGTTCGGCCTCGGGGATTGGGCGAACGCCTCGGGGGCAGGGGGGTTTCCCCGAGGGCGTAGTGTTGTACTAATGTATTAACACAATACTACATGACATCATCTTCCGCAAGCGCCCCTCAGCAAGTGCCACTTAGTAAAGTGTCCTAGGGTTGACGCGCACAAGCCCTGCACTTAGCATCCGGGCTCTCATCGAGACCGGCTGAGGGACAGGCCCTTTGACGCCGGGGCAACCCGCGGGACACCACGACCCGCACGGTGCCAACTCCGGTAGCGACCGCGCGGTCGCCACGAGATGAGCGGGGCTTCTAAGCCCGGAGTGCAGTGCCGTCCTACGACGGCGCGTGGGCGCTCTCGCCGCTTCGTGCGGCCGCTCCGGCGGTCTCGATGACCGGGCTGGGCGATCGATCAACGAAGGTCAGGACAAGGATGAACGGCGGCGACTGGACGATGCGCGAAGGGATGTTCGAGGTCCCCGGCGTTTTTTCATTGCGACACGGGGGCGAACTGCCGCAAGTTCGGGTGGCATGGCGTCTCGCAGGCCCCCCAGGGGCGCCCCTTGTCCTTGTGCTCGGCGGGATCTCCGGCCACCGTCGGGTGTACGGTCGCGCCGGTGAGCCGACGGGTTGGTGGCAAGAGATCGCAGGTGGCGTCGGCGGATTCCCGAGCGAACGCCTGCAAATCCTCTCGTTCGACTACCTCGGCGGCAGCGGTGAAACCACCGGACCGGTGGCGGCTCCCGGTCACGGGTCGGTCGGTTTCCCCTCGGTCGACACCAGCGATCAAGCCCGGCTGCTCGCCATGTTGCTCGATCATCTCGGTGTCGCCTCGCTCTCGGCGTTCGTCGGTGCGTCCTACGGCGGCATGGTCGGTCTCGCCTTCGTAGCGTTGTTCCCCGACCGGTTGCGGCGTCTGATGGTGGTGAGCGCGGCCGACCGTACCGATCCGATGTCGACCGCTTGGCGCAGCGTGCAGCGTCAGGTGATCCGCTTCGGCGCATCGGTCGGGCACAGCGCCGAGGGCCTGCGCCTCGCCCGTGCATTGGCGCAGGCGACCTACCGCAGTCGCGAGGAGTTCGCGTTGCGTTTCCCGGGCAGCGCGTTGCGTGACGACGCCACGGGTCAGTTCGTCTTCCCGGTGGAATCCTATCTGCTTGCCCGGGGCACGGACTACGCAGAACGGTTCGCGCCAGGCGGTTTTCTTTGTCTCTCGGAGTCCATCGACCTGCACCGGGTGGAGACCGCCCGGATCGTCGTCCCGGTCGAGGCGGTCGCCGTGCTGCAGGACCAACTCGTCCCGATCGGGGATGTCCGCGCCATGGCGGCGCGACTGCCGAACGCACGCCTGACGGAGATCTCATCCCCGTTCGGCCACGATGCCTTCCTCAAGGAACGACTGCTGCTGCAACCTATTTTCGAGCGACTGCTCGAGGAGAACGAATGACATCCCCCCTCGACCCCCGTACCGCCGCCGTGCGCGCCGGTCTTGAGACCGATCCGTCCACGGGTGCGGTGGTGCCGCCGCTGCACCTCAGTTCGACCTACAGCTTTCCAGCGTTCGGCGAGAAGGGTCCGTACGATTACTCGCGATCGGGTAATCCTACCCGTGACCTCCTCGCTGCGGCGCTCGCCGATCTCGAGAACGGCGCAGGGGCCGTCGTCACCGGGTCCGGCATGGCGGCCATCGCGCTCGTCGGTCAGTTGCTGCCTCGCGGGTCGCGACTGATCGCTCCGCACGACTGTTACGGCGGCAGCTTCCGCTTGTTCAGCGCCTGGCAGCGACGAGGTGACCTTCAGGTCGAGTTCGTCGACTTCGGCGTTCCAGGTGCGCTGGCGTCTGCGCTTGCGGCACCCGCCGCCTTGGTGTGGGTCGAGACGCCGAGCAACCCGCTGCTGCGCATCACCGACATCGCTGCGACCGTTGCACTCGCGCGCTCCGCCGGGGCGCTCGTCGCCGTGGACAACACCTTTCTGTCGCCGGTGCTGCAGCAGCCTTTGTCTTTCGGTGCAGATCTGGTCGTCCATTCGACCACCAAATACCTCAATGGGCACAGCGATGTGGTGGGGGGTGCCGTGATCGCTGCGACGACCGAGCGGCATGCGGAGCTCGCGTGGTGGGCCAATGCCACGGGGGTCACCGGTTCCGCGTTCGACAGTTTCATGGTGCTGCGGGGATTGCGAACCCTGCATGCCCGCATGGCGATACACGAGTCGAATGCGGGCGCCTTGGCGGTGTGGCTCGAGGGACAGCGAGGCGTCCGGCGCGTGCTTTACCCCGGTCTTCGTTCGCATCCCGGCCACGCCCTCGCACAGGCACAGCAGCGCGGCTTCGGCGCCATCATCACGCTCGAACTCGAGGGCGGGGAGACAGCCGTCCGGCGGTTTGTCGAAACGGTGAAGCTGTTCTCGTTGGCCGAGTCTTTGGGGGGCGTGGAGAGCTTGATCGCCCACCCCTCGACCATGACCCACGCGGCGATGACCCCTGAAGCCCGCGCTGCGGCCGGCTTATCGGACGGTCTGCTTCGTCTGTCGGTGGGGATCGAAGCGCTGCCCGACCTGCAGCGTGATCTTGCGGCAGGTCTGGCCGCGCTCAGCTGAGTGCAGCGAACGCCTGCAACACCGCATCGCCCATCTGCCGGGTGCTGAGCACGGAGGTCGTGCCTCGGACCCCGGTAAGCGAAGCGTTGTCCGACACAGCGTCGCCGTCGACATCAGCGATGTCTGCGGTCCGAGCGCCGCCCGCGATGGCAGCGCGCACCGCCGCCTCGACCCGCAACGCCTCAGCGTCCAGTCCGAGCGAATGCCGCAGCAGCAGCGCCACGCTGAGCAGCGTGCCGCAGGGGTTGGCGATGCCGCGACCGGCGATGTCTGGCGCTGAGCCATGGATCGGTTCATAAAGACCACGCCGGCCATCGCCGAGCGCTGCCGAGGGCAGTACGCCGAGCGACCCTGCGATCATCGACGCCTCGTCGGTCAGGATGTCACCGAAGAGGTTCTCGGTGAGGATCACATCGAAGTCGCGCGGGCGACGCAGCAGATGCATGGCGGCGGAATCCACCAGCATGTGCGCGAGGGTGACGGTCGGGAACTCCTCGCGCATCACGCGTTCGCTCACCGCCCTCCAGAGCCGCGAGGTCTCGAGGACATTCGACTTGTCCACCTGTGTGACATGGTTGCGACGCTGCTTCGCGAGACGCCCGGCGACGCGGGACACACGCTCGATCTCCGCGACCGAGTAGGAGCACTCATCGAACGCCCGATCCCCTTCGCGCCACTTGCGGCCGAAATAGATGCCACCGGTGAGTTCACGCACGAACAGCAGGTCGACGCCCTCGATCACTGCCGCCTTGAGCGGCGAGGCGGCCCGAAGCTCCGGCAACACCGTCACGGGACGCAGGTTGGCGTAGACGCCGAGTTCCGCGCGCAAGCGCAACAGGGCGGGCTCCGGACGGACCGGCGCCGCGGGGCCCCACTTAGGCCCGCCGATGGCGCCGAGCAGCACGGCATCGGCGGCGAGACAGCCGGCCAAGGTCTGCGGCGGTAGGCCATCGCCATGCGCGTCGATGGCCGCGCCGCCGAACGGCAGCTCCTGCATCGTGAAATCATGCCCACCGGCGGCAGCGACGGCATGCAGCATCCGGAGCCCTTCGGCCACGACCTCAGGTCCGATACCATCGCCCCCGAGCACTGCGATGAGTGCTTTCATGGCCGCCGATCAACCGCTACGGCGCGCATCCGGCGCGACGGATTCATGGGCCGAGATCGCGGCATCCTGCGACAACAAGTAACCGAGTTCATCCACGCCGTTCAGCAGGCAATAACGCGAGAACGCCTCGATGGGAAAGGGCGCGGGGTCCCGTCCGTCTATCCGCAACTGTGCTTCCGCGAGGTCGATCTCGATCTCGGCGCCGGGGTTCGCGAGCAGCCACGCGTGGGTGGCCTCGTCGACGACGACCGGCAGCAGGCCGTTCTTCAAAGAATTATTGCGGAAGATGTCGGCGATCTCGGTGCTGACGATCGCTTGGAAGCCGTGGTCGACCAACGCCCAGGGCGCGTGCTCGCGTGACGAGCCGCAGCCGATGTTGCGACCGGCGACGAGGATCCGGCAACCGGCCGACTCAGGGCGGTTCAGGATGAAATCCGGCTTCGGCCGCCCATCGGCGTCGTAGCGCCAATCGGCGAACAGGGATTTTCCCAGTCCTTCCTTGACGGTCGTCGTCAGAAAGCGTGCCGGGATGATCTGGTCGGTGTCGATGTTGGTCGACGGCATGACGACGGTGCGTGAACGGATGACGGTGATCGGCTTCATGACAGGAACTCTCGCGGGTCGGTGACGCGTCCGCGGATGGCGGAGGCCGCCGCGGTTTCGGGGCTGGCGAGCAGCGTGCGGGCACCGACGCCTTGCCGACCCTCGAAGTTGCGGTTGCTGGTGCTGATCGCATACTCGCCCTTGCCGACCGTATCGCCGTTCATGCCGAGGCACATCGAGCAGCCTGACTCGCGCCACTCGGCGCCTGCGGCACGGAAGATCTCATCCAGACCCTCCGCTTCCGCCGCGGCCTTCACGGACTGGGAGCCGGGCACGACCAGCATGTGCACGCCGGCCGCCACGGTTCGGCCGCGCAGGACTTTCGCGGCGGCACGCAGGTCGCTGAGCCGACCGTTGGTGCAACTGCCGACGAACACCACGTTTATCGGCGCATCGCCGATCGGTTCGCCCGGGACAAGCCCCATGTACTTCATCGCGGCGTCGAACACCGGATCACCGCCACGCGCTGGGATGCGGCCGCTCACCGGCACCACCATGCCGGGGTTGGTGCCGTAGGTGATCATGGGCTCGAGCGCGGAGGCATCCAGGTGCACCGTCTTGTCGAACACGGCGCCGGGATCCGAGGGCAGGGCGCGCCAACGCTCGAGGGCGGCGTCCCATGCTGCGCCCTGCGGCGCCCGCGGACGCCCGCGCAGGTAGTCGAAAGTGACCTCGTCCGGCGCGATCATGCCCGCCCGCGCACCGGCTTCGATCGACATGTTGCAGACGGTCATACGCTCTTCCATGGAGAGCGCACGGATCGCCTCGCCGCGGTACTCGAGGACATACCCTGTGCCGCCCGAGACCCCGATCTGGCCGATCAACGCGAGGATCAGGTCCTTGGCCGTGACCCCGGCGGGCAGTCGACCCGCGACCTCTACTGCAAGGGTGCGAGGCTTTTTCTGCAGCAGACACTGCGTCGCGAGCACATGCCCGACCTCGGTCGTGCCGATGCCGAAGGCGAGGGCGCCGAACGCACCGTGCGTCGAGGTGTGGCTGTCGCCGCAGACGATGGTCTTACCGGGCTGTGTGACGCCGAGCTCCGGCCCGATGATGTGCACAATACCGCGGCGTGCATCCTGCATGCCGAGCAGTTCGACGCCGAACTCCGCGCAGTTCTGCTCCAGCTGCCGGATCTGCTTCGCGGCCGAGTCGATGGTGATGGGGGCGCCGCCGAACACCTGCTCGGTGCGGGTCGGCGTCGAGTGGTCCATCGTCGCCAGCGTGAGATCCGGCCGTCGCAGCTTGAGGCCCCGTTCGCGCAGCATCGTGAATGCCTGCGGCGAAGTGACTTCATGCGTCAGGTGCAGATCGACGAACATCACCGCGGGTGTATCTGCGGACTGCGGTGCGACCTCGTGGGCGGACCAGACCTTCTCGAACAGCGTGCGGGGCGAGGGCATCTCAGGCCACCGCCTGCGCGCGCCGCGACTGCTCGATGCGGTTGATGACCTCGAGGAAGGCGCGCGTCGCGGACTCGACGATATCGGTGGTCGCGCTCGCACCACGGTAGCTGCGCTGGTTGTACTCGACATACACCACCGCCTCACCCTGCGCGTCCTCGCCCTCGGACAGGCTGCGAAGCTCGAACTTCTGCAGCTTCGGTCGGATGCCGGTGGCCTCTTCGACGGCCTTGAACGCGGCATCCACCGGACCATCGCCACGGGCGCTGCGTTCGATGCGGGAACCGTCCGTGTGTGTGAGGGTGATCGTCGCCTCGCCGCTACCGCCCTGTGAGGCGGTCCGCAAGGCGGCGAGCGCCCAGGGACCTTGGTCGCCGTTCTCGGCCCGCAGCACGAGCGCTTCGATATCGCCATCGAAGAGCTCTTTCTTTTTGTCGGCGAGGGCTTTGAACTCCTCGAACACCCGCGCGAACTCAGCATCTTCGAGCGTGAAGCCCAGTTCGCGGATGCGTTCGCGCAGCGCGTGGCGGCCGCTGTGCTTGCCGAGCACCAGACTCGAGCGCGCAAGTCCGACATCCTGCGGACGCATGATCTCGTAGGTGCTGGCGTGCTTGAGCATGCCGTGCTGGTGGATGCCCGATTCGTGCGCGAAGGCGTTCTCGCCGACCACCGCTTTGTTGCGGGGGATGGGCATGCCGGTGATGCTCGAGACCAAGCGCGAGGTGGGGTAGAGGCGTTCGGTCTGGATACCGGTACGGGCGTTGAAGAAGGCTTCGCGGGTGCGCAACGCCATCACGACCTCCTCGAGCGAACAGTTGCCGGCCCGTTCGCCGATGCCGTTGATCGTGCACTCCACCTGCCTCGCGCCGGACACCACGGCCATCAGGCTGTTGGCGACCGCCATCCCGAGATCGTCGTGGCAATGCACCGAGAGCCTTGCGCGATCGATGTTGGGCACGTTCTTGCGCAGGTAGCGGAAGAGCTCGGCGAACTCGTGCGGCACGGTGTAACCGACGGTGTCGGGGATGTTCACCGTCGTCGCACCGGCATCGATCACGGCTTCGACCACTTGGGCGAGGAACTCGAGTTCGGTGCGCGAGGCGTCCTCAGGCGAGAACTCGACATCGTCACAGAACTCACGGGCGATCCGCACCCCCTCCACCGCATTGCGCAGGATCTCTTCCTTGGCCATGTTGAGTTTGTACTGGCGATGGATGGCGCTGGTGGCGAGGAAGACATGGATGCGGTGCTTGTCAGCATCGCGCAGCGCCCGCGCGGCTTTTTCGATGTCGTCCCGGTTGCAGCGCGCGAGGCCGCAGATGATGGGGCCCTGGACCTCGCGCGCGACCGCGTTGACCGACGCCCAATCGCCCGGCGAGGCGGCCGGAAAGCCGGCCTCGATCACATCCACGCCGAGATCGGCTAGCGCCTTCGCCACCCGCAGCTTCTCCGGCTGCGTCATGCTGCATCCCGGCGATTGCTCGCCATCGCGCAGCGTGGTGTCGAAGATCATCACTCGGTCGGCTTGGACAGACATGCTTAATGCTCCGGATTGGCGGGGTCGTATGGCGCTCAACGGCCCTGGTCGAGCCAAGGCATGCGGGCGCGCAGTGCAAAGCCGACCTTCTCGATCGGACGGTCGAGATCGGCCTTGAGCATGGCTTGGTACTTCTTGCGGCCGCTCTTGTTCTCACGGATCCATTGCCGGGCAAACTTGCCTTGCTGGATCTCTTTGAGGATCTTGCGCATCTCCGCCTTGGTCTGGCGCGTGACGATCCGCGGCCCGCGGGTGAGATCGCCGTACTTGGCGGTTTCGCTGATGAACTTGTGCATCTTCCAGATGCCACCCTCGTGCAGCAGGTCGACGATGAGCTTGAGCTCGTGCATGCACTCGAAGTAGGCGACCTCGGGCTGGTAACCGGCCTCGACCAGCGTCTCATAGCCGCGCACGACGAGTTCGGTCGCACCACCGCAGAGCACGGCCTGTTCCCCGAAGAGGTCGGTTTCGGTCTCCTCGGCGAAGGTCGTCTGCAGCACGCCGCCGCGGGTTCCGCCGATGCCGTCCGCATAGGACAGCGCCTTCGCGAACGCTTTACCGGAGGCGTCCTGATGTACGGCGAGCAACGCCGGCACACCGCGCCCTTGCTCGAATTGGCGGCGGACGAGATCGCCCGGGCCCTTCGGTGCGATCAGCACGACATCGAGGTCCTTGCGTGGCTTGATCTGCTTGAAGTGCACGTTGAACCCGTGAGCGAACAGCAATGTCGCGCCCTTGTCGATGTTCCCGAGGACGGATTTGTACAGGTCCTTCTGGGCGAGGTCCGGCGCCAGCATCGCGATGAGGGCTGCGCCCTTGACCGCATCGATCGGCTCGGCGACCGGAAGCTTGTCCTTCTTGGCCTTCTTGAAGCTGTCACCCTTGCGGACGCCGACCACGACGTCATAGCCGCTGTCGCGCAGGTTCAGCGCATGAGCGCGTCCCTGGCTGCCGTAACCGAGCACGCAGATGCGCGCGCCCTTCAGCGCCTTCTTGTCGACGTCCTTACGAGAAAACATCTTCATGTCCCGACTCCCTGATTGTGTGTCTGTCGTTGCGTTGGATCAGCGCCCGCCATCGGGCCGTAAAAAAAAACCCCGCAGCGGCGAGGTGCCGGTGCGGGGTCCTTTGGTGTCTTAGCGTCTGCCGGTAATTTGGCGTTTGGCTCAGAACCCGGCGCGCGACCCGCACCCGCTGCGTAGACGCAGCGATAGCCCAAACGATAGCTGCCGACCGGGAAGAGAACCGGCGACAGAAACCGAGGTGGACTGGATGCAAGCCATGCGCTATTCAAGCATCGACGAAGCCCCGCTGTCAAACTTCCCGCTGCCCGCGTCTGCGCGATAATCAGATAAAATAAGGGCCTCCATGACATCCGACCCACCCGTTGACCTATCTGTTGAGATGATCCTTCCGGCGATCCACGCCCATTTGGCCGATGCGCTGGCAGTCGCCCCGGAGGACAGTGCTAGCGAGTCGGTGCCGATCTGGCTGTTGCGCGATTCCGAGACGGCATCCTGGCGCGCGACCCAGACCGCAGCGGTGGCCGCATGGCTCGACACCCACGAGTTTCGGGGCGAGCGCCACCGCGTGCTGCTTCTGCCGCGACCCGACGGCGCAGTCGCCGGGGTCGTGCTGGGACTAGGCGCGTTGCCTGCCATCGAGGCCTTGTCTCCTTGGACGCTCGCAGGGCTGCCTGAAAAGCTGCCACCCGGCTCCTACCGTTTTGCGCGCGACCTGCCGCCCGTCACGGCGGACCACGCGGTGCTCGGTTGGCTGTTGGGCTCGTTGCCGCCGCCACCACTGCGCAACGGGTCGAAGGTAGGGGCGAGCGTCCCCCGTCGCGCACGGCTCTGTCCGCCGTCGTCCTGTGATCTCGACGCGGTGACCCGGGAGGCGCTTGCACTGGGCTGGGCGCGCGATCTGATCAACCGCCCTCCGAACCTGTTGGGACCCGCCGAATTGGCTGCTGTCGCGGTCGCCATGGGCGCGGGGTGCGGCGCCCGTACGGAAGTCATCGTGGGCGACGACCTGTTGGCCGCTGACTATCCGATGATCCATGCCGTCGGCCGCGCGGCGGGGCGCGCCGCTGAACGCGCGCCGCGCCTCATCGATCTGCGGTGGGGTGACGAGCGGCATCCCAAGGTCACGATCGTGGGCAAAGGGGTCTGCTTCGATTCGGGTGGACTCGACATCAAACCGGGCGCTGCGATGGCGCTGATGAAAAAAGACATGGGCGGCGCTGCGGTCGCGCTCGGGCTTGCGGGATTATTGATGGCACGCCGCGCCCCGATCCGTTTGCGCCTGCTGGTGCCTGCGGTCGAGAACTCGATCGGCGGCGACGCCTATCGGCCCGGAGATGTACTACGGTCTCGGCGGGGTCTGACCGTCGAGGTCAACAACACCGATGCCGAAGGTCGCTTGGTGCTCGCGGACGCGCTGTGGGAAGCCTGTACTGAGCGCCCGGCGCTGCTGCTTGATTTCGCGACCCTGACCGGCGCGGCACGCACGGCGCTCGGGCCAGAGCTTCCGGCGTTGTTCAGCAACGATCCGCAGTTGTCGGCGATCGCGCAGCGCTGCGGCGTCGAGTCCCACGACCCCGTCTGGCCGATGCCGCTCTGGGACAGTTACGACGACGAGCTCTCAAGCAGGGTGGCCGACCTCAGCAATGTCGCGCCGTCCGCCTTCGCCGGTGCCGTGTTCGGCGCGCTGTTCCTGCGCCGCTTCGTGGCACCGGATGTCCCGTGGGCGCACTTCGACCTGTACGCTTGGAACGTCCGCGAGCGCCCGGGACGACCGGTTGGTGGTGAGGCCCAATGCCTGCGCCTTGCCGACCGCCTGATCCGCGAGCGCTGCGGCTGACGCCAACGATCGATCGACCTACCACCCACCCAAGGCCTGCCAACCCATGAAAGCAAAGACCGTCCGACCCACGCCACGCAAGAGCGGGGCTGCGAAGACTCAAGCAGCCGCACGCAAAAAAGCGACGGCCGCGGTCCATGACCCGCGCCGTTGGTCGAGGTTGGTCGTCGATGGCGCCAAGCAGTCCCCCTCACGCGCGATGTTGCGGGCGGTCGGTTTCACTGATGCCGATTTCCAGCGACCCCAGATCGGCGTCGCGTCGACTTGGGCGAACCTCACGCCTTGCAACATGCACATCAACGAGCTCGCCGGCGAAGCGGTCCGGGGCGTCGATGCCGCGGGCGGCAAGGGCGTGCTCTTCAACACCATCACGGTGTCCGATGGCATCTCCATGGGCTCGCCCGGGATGCGTTATTCATTGGTGTCCCGCGAGGTGATCGCGGACTCCATCGAGACCGTGGCCGGCGCCGAAGGGTTCGATGGACTCATCACCATCGGCGGCTGCGACAAGAACATGCCAGCTTGTGCGATCGCCATCGCGCGTCTCGATCGTCCTTCCGTGTTCGTCTACGGCGGCACCATCCGTCCCGGTGTGCGGCAGCGCGACATCGTCTCGGTGTTCGAGGCCGTCGGCGGTCATGCGGCAGGAACGGTGAGCGACGAGGAACTGGCCGAGGTCGAGCGCACGGCGATCCCCGGACCCGGTAGTTGCGGTGGCATGTATACCGCCAACACGATGGCGTCGGCCATCGAGGCGCTCGGTCTTTCGTTGCCCGAAAGCTCGGCGCAGGAGGCGGTCAGCCCGGTGAAACTCGAGGATTGCCGGCGCGCGGGCGAGGCGGTGGTGCGTCTCGTCGCAGCAGGGATCACGCCCCGTCGCATCCTCACCCGGAAGGCCTTCGAGAACGCGATCACCGTGGTCATCGCGCTCGGTGGCTCTACGAACGCGGTGCTGCACCTCATCGCCATGGCGCACGCCGCCCGTGTACGCATCACACTCGATGACTTCACCCGCGTCGGTCGGCGCGTACCGGTGCTCGCGGACATGCGGCCGAGCGGTCGTCACTCGATGTCCGATCTGGTGGCCATCGGCGGCATCCGGCCACTGATGAAGCGTCTGCTCGACCGCGGTCTGCTGCACGGCGAGTGCCTGACCGTGACCGGCAAGACCATGGCGGAGAACCTCGAAGGCGCCACCGATTATCCGCCCGGACAGCAGGTCATCCGAAGCGCCGACAACCCCATCAAGGCCGACAGTCATCTGGTCGTGCTGCGCGGTAATGTCGCGCCCGAGGGTGCGGTGGCGAAGATCACCGGTAAGGAAGGCCTCGCGTTCACCGGACGGGCGCGTGTCTTCGACGGTGAGGAGCGCGCCACCGCGGCGATACTCGCGGGCCGCGTCAAAGCGGGTGATGTGGTCGTCATCCGCCACGAGGGCCCGCGGGGCGGGCCGGGCATGCGCGAGATGCTGAGTCCCACGGGGGCGATCATGGGTCGCGGTCTCGGCGATAAGGTCGCGCTGATCACTGATGGGCGTTTCTCGGGCGGTAGCCACGGCTTCGTCGTCGGGCACATCTCGCCGGAGGCCGCGCTCGGCGGGCCGCTTGCGCTGCTGCGTAACGGCGATCGCATCACCATCGACGCCGTGCGTCGGCGTATCGATGCAGAGGTCTCGTCAACGGAATGGCGTGCGCGCCGCAAGGCGTGGAAAGCGCCGAAGCCTTATGCGACGACCGGCGTGCTGGCCAAGTACGCGCGCATCGTCCGCAGCGCGTCGGAAGGCGCCATCACCGATTGACCGTTCGGACGGTTGTCAGGTCGCATCGGGGCGGTTAGAGTGCAGTGGTGCGGGGGGCGCGACGATTTTCGCAGGCTCCATCTCGTGAACCCCGCAGTGACACAATTGTCATATCAGTTAGCAGGGTCTTCGGCGTCATCCGGGCCTCACGGTCTAGATGATGTCGAGGTTGAGGTTGCACCTGTCATGGAACACGGGTAGTTTCCCGCACCAGCAGGCACAACCGGGCGAGCAATCGCCGCACAACGGCGCGAGAGACCATGGCTTCATACGTACAGCAGAACAATTCCCGCCGAATGGGCGTCCTGGTGGGCATCGGCCTCTTCCATATCCTGTTGGTATATGGACTCATGTCCGGTCTGGCACGCAAGGTCATCGAGGTGGTCGTTGCGCCCATCCAGACAGAATTGCTCGAAGACATCAAGCCGGAGGATAAGCCGCCGCCGCCGCCGCCGCCGCAGATGGAGCGCCCGCCGGTGCAGGTGCCTCCGCCGGACATCTCCATCGACATCCCGATGGAGACCAACACCACCGCGATCAGCAACGTGACCGACCGGCCGGTATCACCGCCCGCACCGGTCGCAGTGGTCGAGCGGAGACCCGTCCGCGTCGCTCCCAAGCTTGACTTGCGTCGCTCCCCGTCCACGGATGAGTTCTACCCCGCCTCGGCGCGACGCGCAGAGATCCAGGGTGTGACCACGGTCCGGATGTGCGTCGGTGCGAACGGAAGGATGTCCCAAGAGCCGACCGTGGCAAACAGCTCGGGTAACACCTCCCTCGACCAGGCCGCTTTGAGGTGGTCCCGTCGCGCCCGCTGGTCGCCGGGCACCGAGGACGGAAACCCCGTCGAAATCTGCCCCTCTTTCAATGTCCGTTTCAAATTGACCGACTGATACCAACCTAATTTTTTTTGTGACGAGGGGTCATGCCCTCGTCCGACCACCGCAGAGGAAAACATGGAAAACCAAGCCGCCACCGTCGTAGTCGAGAACCCGTTTGGTCTGGAGGCCATGTGGGCCTCGGGAGACTGGGTCATCAAGGGAACACTGTTCATCATGGTGATCATGTCGCTCGTCACCTGGTACATCCTGATCATGAAGCTCATCGACCAGCGCAAGCTCATCGCTTCGGCCAAGCTTGCGTCCGAGAAGTTCTGGACCGCCGGTTCGCTGCGCGAGGCCGTGGACAAGCTGCCGAAGGGCGACACCTACCGCTCGATCGCAGAGGACGGCCTGCGCGCCACGCAGCACCTCGAGGGGCGTTCGGCCTCGGATCGCGTCGGTCTCCACGATTGGACGGTGATGTCGTTGCAGCGGTCGCTTGACGCCATCAACTTCAACTTGGCGGGCGGTATGGCCGCTCTCGCGACGATCGGTTCTACGGCGCCGTTCGTGGGCCTGTTCGGCACGGTGTGGGGCATCTACAACGCGCTCGTGGCGATCGGCACCTCTGGTCAGGCCAGCATCGACAAGGTCGCAGGCCCGGTCGGCGAAGCCCTCATCATGACGGCGATCGGCCTTGCGGTCGCAGTGCCGGCGGTCATGGCGTACAACTGGCTTGGTCGTCGCAACAAGGCGATCCAGGGCGATCTGGCAAATTTCACCTCTGACCTGCACGATTCGTTGGTCACGGGTGCCCGCATCGCGGTGCCCCAGGCCGCCGCAGTCGCCGCAGCGAAGAAGTGATCATCCGCATCGACAAGTTTCCGGATCAGTGTCGGGGTGGGCTCTGCCACCCCGACCTGTCCCGGCAGAGGTGACCTGACATGGCGATGAGCGTTGGATCCTCAGAGGCTGATGAGCCGATCTCCACCATCAACACCACGCCGCTCGTGGATGTCATGCTGGTGCTGTTGATCATCTTCCTGATCACCATCCCGGTGATCACAAAGACCGTGAAGGTGACGCTGCCGAAGGCCGCGAACATCCCCACAGCGACCAAGCCGGAGAACATCACCGTGGCGGTCGATTCCAGCGGGGCGATCTACTGGAACAACACCGCTGTCCCTGACACGACGGCGCTCATCGAGCTCGTGAAGGTGGAGGCGGTGAAGGATCCGCAGCCTGAGATCCACATCCGCGGGGATGCGGAGGCGCGGTACGAAGACATCGGTAAAGTGATGTACTCGATCCAGCGGGGCGGTGTCGTGAAAGTGGGCTTCATCACCGAACCCGATCGCGGCATCCGCGGCGTTCGCTGACACAAGGGGATCCGTAACATGGGAATGAGTGTAGGAAGCACCGAAGGCGATGAGATGTGCGACATCAATACGACGCCGCTCATCGACGTCATGTTGGTGCTGCTGATCATGTTCATCATCACCATCCCGGTGATGACGCATGCGGTGAAACTCGATATGCCGCGACCGACCAACGCGCCGCCGCCGCCGGTCCAACCGGAAGTGATCACCATCGAGATCGATTTCGATGGTACGGTGCTCTGGAACGGCACCACGGTCCAAGACCTCGAGGTACTCGAGAAGTATTTCAGGGTAGAGTCGCGGAAGGACCCGCAGCCTGAGTTGCACATGCGGCCTGACAAGCGTTCGAAGTACGATGTCGTCGCGCGTGTCCTGGCGTCGGCGCAACGGAACCGGATGCAGAAGATCGGCTTCGTGAACGTCTCCGAATTTGCTGATTGAGCCCCGCCCGTCGGCGGGGGTCGGACAGCAATCAACACCTCGCCGCATCCCCAGTAAGGATGCGGCGTTTTTTTATGCGGCTCTCGGGTCGCACCAGAGGGGATACATGATGACTCGAGTGTTCGGTTGGGCGGTCGCAGCGGCGGCCTTGTTGCTGGCGACTCCGGTCGTCAAGGCACAGTCGGTCAGCAAAGGCGTGGCCAAGACCTTGGCTGCCGCGCAGACGGCCAGCAAATCGCGTCGATGGGGGGAATGCCTATCGAAGCTGCGTGAGGCCGAGGGCGCTGGTGGTCTGAACTCCTACGACTCGTTCGTCATCAACGAGCTCCGCGGTTACTGCGCTTTGTCCTCAGGGGACAGCAATACCGCGATCCGCGCCTACGAGTCGAACCTCGGATCGCAGTTTGCCGCCAACAAGGGCGCCCGCATCAAAGCGCTCATGCAACTCCACTACAACAACCGCAACTACCCCCGTGCGATCGAGTACGGTCGTCAGGCTCAGAAGGCCGGTTCTGCGGACGCCGATGTCAATACGCTGCTCGCGCAGTCCTACTATCAGCAAGGGGACTTCAAGGCGACCCGCAGTTTCACCGCTGAACTCATCAGTCAGGCGGAACGACGCGGGCAGCCGCCTCGGCAGAACTATCTTCAGCTCAACCTGAACGCCTGCATCAAGCTGAAGGACACCGCCTGCGAGACCGCAGGGTTCGAGAAGCTCGTCACCTATTATCCGAACCCGGAGGGCTGGGCGAGCCTCATGCAGTCGATGCTGAAGGGCGGTCCGGATGTCACCCTCATGAATTCCTTCCGGCTTGCGTCGGAGGTCGGCGCGTTGTCGCGTGGCAGCGATTACACGGAACTTGCGCAGTTGGCACTCGAGCGTGGACTGCCCGGCGAAGCGGCCGCGGTCATGGAGACCGCGTTCGCCCGCAAGATCTTCACCGAGCAGCGCGACATCGACCGCAATACCCGCCTACTGAACTCGGCGAAGGCGAAGGTGGCGGCTGACAAGGCCGGGCTGGCTGCCGCCGATCGTGCTGCCGCGGCGGGTGCCTCCGCCGAAGACGATCTGCGCGTCGCGCAGGCCTACATGAGCTACGGGATGAATGCCCAAGCGGTTGTCGCGGCTGAGCGCGCGGTCAAGAAGGGCAACGGGAAGACGCCCGGCGAAGCCCAACTCGTGCTCGGTTTGGCGCAGTACAAAGCAGGCAACAAGCCTGCTGCAGTGAAGGCCTTCAAGTCGGTCAAGGGTGATCCCGGACTCGAGCGGGTGGCCAAGCTTTGGGCGCTTCGCGCTCAGTGATCCATCCCTAGGCCGTCCCCCACATCAAACGCCACGCTCTGGAGACCACCATGACGCTCAGCCAGGCCGTCCGTATCGTCGTACTCTCCGCTGCATTGCTCGGCGCGGCGCCCTCGCTCCACGCTCAAAGGGCGAAGGACGGGAAGCCGCCCCCGGCCGCCAAAGGGCCGTCCGTTTCGAAAACGATCGCGAAGCAAGCGCAAGCTGCGCAGGCAGCCATCAAAGCCGAGGATTGGAACGCGTGCCTCGCCGCGTTGGCTGAAGCGGGGGCGATGCCCGAGCGCACACCTTACGATGATTATGCGATCAACGAATTGCGAGTCCCGTGCGCGGCGCGTCGCAACGACCTCCCGACCGCGGAGGCGTCGCTCGTCAAGGGGCTCGAGATCGGTCAGGCGAACGGTTTCATGGATGACGCAGCGATCAAGCAGCGACATAAACAATTGATGCAGGTCAACTACCAGCTCAAGAACTACGCGAAGGTCAACGAGTACGGCAAACTCGCCATCGCCGCCGAGCCCGCCAACAACGATCTCCGGGTCATGGTGGGTCAGGCCCTCTATCTGACTCCGGACTACCCGGGTACGGTGGCCTTCATCGAGCCGTGGGTGGCCGAGATGGCCCAGCGCAATGAGACGCCGCCGGAGATCGCGCTCGGGCTTTGGACCAGTGCCTGCGTCCGCTCCAAAGACAACGCGTGCACATTCCGTGCGGTCGATAAGCAGGTCGTTTATGCGCCGTCCGACGAAGCGTGGACGAACCTGTATCTTTTGCTGATCCGATCTGCGCCAGCCGATCAGGCCTTGAATGTGCTGCGGCTGGGCCACGAAGTGGGTGCCCTCAAGGCCGGCGACGATGTGACCGAGTACGCGTCGCTCGCCCTCGAGAAGGGTTTCCCTGGCGAAGCCCAGTCGGTCATGGAGGCCGCGATCGCCGCCGGCAAATTCGGTGAGCCCGGGAAGGCGACACCGGGCGCCAACAGTCTCCTGCAGTCGGCCAAGGCCGCGGCAGCGCCTGACCGCGCAACGCTCGCGAAGCAGGCGAAGGACGCGGCAGCCGCCAAGACCGGTACGCCTGAGGTCCGGCTGGGACAGGCCTACCTCAGCTACGGTCAACCGGCCGAGGCCGCTGCCTCCATCGATCGAGGGCTTGCGCGCGGTGGCGTAAAGGATCTCGCCGATGCGAATCTGTCGTTGGGTATCGCGCGACTGAAGGCGGGTGACAAGGCAGGCGCCGCCACCGCGTTCGACGCCGTCACGGGCAACCCCTTCGTCGAGCGCCTCGCTGGGTACTGGAAGCTTCGCACGCGCTGATCGCCTTTGTGCGGCTGCCGGGTTCAGGCCCGGCGGCCGTTCAGGCCCAACGTCCGTTTTAGGGGGATGAGCGCCGCTCTATCAGCTCGATCCACTCGCCCGCAGGGCCGAGGCAGACTGCGGCTCGGCGGCCATGATAGGGCGCCTCAGGCAAGGCCTCAGGCGCTGCAAGGTAATCGAGGTCGGTCGGGAAAGAGTCGACATCGAAGCTCACCATCGCGATCGCGGGCGGCAGCTCGCCGTCGATCGCGGGCCGCGCAAGCGTGGCCGCCGGCATCGTGTCGGCTTCGATGAATGATTGTCCCTGCAGCGTCAACGCCGCAAGGTCATGCAGGGTGTCGACAGGCAGCTGCTGCGCACCCGAGAGCACCGAGATCACGGCAGGGATCACCGGGGCTGTGGCCACGCCGAAATGCGTCGAATAGAACGCATTCGCAGCCGCAGCGGAGGGTGCCCCCAAGATCACGATGAACACCCGATCGATGGCATGACGCGCCTCCGGCGTGTCGAACTCCGGTAACCGTTCCTTGAAGGAAGTGAGATAGAGGGATTCGCCGGCAGGCCCGAGGGCTTGCAACGCCCGGATCTTGTCGGAGAACGAAAGATCGGCAGGCGGACCGATGATCGGAAAGGGTGAACCCGCCAGTCGTTCGGCACAGGCATCCGTGTCCTGGACCATCAGCTCCGCCGCATTCCAACCGAAATGACAGAAGGGCTTGTAGTTCGCGGGTGTGCGGCTCTCGACGAATCGCAGAAAGGTCGGCCCATCACCTTGCGGCAACATCGTCGCGTAGCGACGGTCGGCGAGCAGGGGGCGCGCCCAAAGCCGTGCCTGCCGGGGGCTGATCCGCCCATGGTCGATGAGTTGGTGGCCGAGATAGAGGCTATAGGCGTCTACCAAGCGTTGTACGTCGGGGGTGGCGAGGGTGACGCAGGAGATCGGACCGAGTGTGGTCATGGTATTTTATCCGGGTGAGGGGGCGACAGCTCGGCAAGGTACCGCCGCGCACGCTCTAAGGTCGTGACCTCGGCGTACTTGGCTTGCAGGTCGAAGAGATTCGCCTCGTGCGGGCCGGGTGCGCGGTCACCGACCGCCTCCCTGACGACGACCGGGACGAAACCGTGCTGGCAGCAATCGACGGCGCTTGCCCGTACGCAGCCGCTGGTGGAGACGCCCGCGATCAGCACCGTGTCGACACCGAGCGCCGTCAGCGTTGAGGCGAGGGGGGTGCCGAAGAACGCACTGGCGTACTGCTTGATGATGTGGGTCTCCCCCGCGATCGGCTCAAGCCCGCTCGCGAACTGCGCCAACTCAGGGTGTCGACCGGCCTCGAAACAGGCGAGCGCTGGGACTTTCCGGAAGAACACGCCACCATCTCGGCCGCCCGGTTGGTAGGCGACCGAGGTGTGGACGATGGGGATGCCCGCCACGCGCGCTGCCCGCAACAACACCTCGCAATCCGTTCGGGTCTGCTCGACTCCCGCGTAGAGCGGGGAACCGGGGACGAGATAGGCCTGTACGAAGTCGATCACCAGCAGCGCGGGGCGGCGCCCCCAAGCGAGCCCTTGCCCGAAGCCTCCGCGGGCGTAGTTGTCAGCCAGTGATTCGTTCATCGGGTCAGATCACTTTTGCAGCGCGCAGGGCGGCCAATCGTTCAGCGGTATACCCCAAGATCCGGCTGTAGATCTCGTCGTTGTGTTCGCCGAGCGCCGTCGGCGCGGCGGAGCGGATCCCACCGGGTGATTCGGAGAGCTTCGGCGCGACATTCTGCATCTTGAGGTCGCCGAAGTAGGGGTGCTGGGTGGTGACGATGGCTTGGCGGGCCTTGAAGTGCGGATCCTCGAGCATGTCGGGCGCACGATAGATCAACCCCGCAGGCACCCCGTGTTTGTCCATCGATTCGAGCACTTCGCGGGTGGTCAGCGTCTGGGTCCAGGCCTCGATCAGCCCGTCGAGCAAGCGCTGGTGGGTGCCGCGGGCTTGATGATTGACGAAGCGCGGATCTTTCGGCCATTCCCGTTGTTCCATCGCCTCGCACAGGCGCGCGAAGACGGTGTCCTGGTTGGCGGCGATCAGCACGAGGCCATCGAGTGTCTTGTAGACATTGGACGGTGCGACGTTCGGAAGGATCGCGCCGGTGCGCTCGCGGATGAAGCCGGTTTTGTCGTACTCGGTGATCAGCGACTCCATCATCGCCAGCACCGCTTCATAGAGCGCTGAATCGACCACCTGCCCGCGACCGGTGCGCTCGCGATAGTGCAGGGCGGAGAGGGCGCCGAGGCAAGCGAAGGTCGCCGCCAGTTCATCGCCGATGCTGATACCCATCCGTGACGGCGGGGTCGACGGATCGCCGACCACATAGCGCATGCCGCCCATGGCCTCGCCGATCGCACCGAACCCGGCGCGGTGGGAATAGGGGCCGGATTGGCCATAGCCGGAGACCCGGATCATGATCAGCCGCGGGTTGATGCGGGAGAGTTCCTCGTAACCGCAGTTCCATTTCTCCAAGGTCCCGGGCCTGAAGTTCTCAAGTAAAAAATCAGCATTCTTCACTAAGTCCTTGAGAATGCTCTGTCCGTCTTCTTGCCGCATGTCGAGAGTGATGGCTTTTTTGTTGCGGGCGACCACCGGCCACCAGAGGGACGGCTCCCCGGCTTTCTGACGGCCCCACACCCGCAGCGGGTCGCCCTGACCCGGCGGTTCGATCTTGATGACCTCCGCGCCCATGTCGCCGAGCAGCTGGCCACAGAACGGTCCGGCCAACAGCGTCCCCATCTCGATCACCCGCAGATCGGACAACGGACCATGTTTGAATTTCGGGTCGGCGGACATGCAGTACTCCTGACGGTGACAGACGCTCGCGTTTGTACCCACCACATCGTCGCGGGTCAAGGTGGCCCAGTCCCCCGGGGGCGCATCACCGACAGGATGGACTAAACTACGGGCGCGTCTACTGAGCCAACTGCGCGTCACCCATCTGCCCATCTCTTGATCTACGAGGAACGCCCATGACCGCGAGTGTCGAGATCGTCGAGGTCGGCCCGCGTGATGGCCTACAGAGCGAACCCGGGGTGTTCCCGACGGCCGCCAAGATCGAGTTCATCGAACGACTGTTCGATGCAGGTCTGCGCCGGATCGAAGTCTCGAGCTTCGTGAATCCGAAGAAGGTCCCCCAGATGGCGGATGCGGAAGCGGTGCTCAGCGGTCTTCGTAGACGCGAGGGCGTCCACTTCATCGGCTTGGTGCTCAATCGCCGTGGCTACGAGCGTGCTGCTGCCGCCGGTTGCAACGAGATCGGCATGGCGGTGGTCGCAAGCGACACCTTCAACCGCCGCAACCAGGGCGTCAGCACCGATGAATCCATCGCTGCGTGGCTTGAGATCGCGCGCGAGGCCAATGCGGCAGGGTTGCGCCCGACCATCACGATCGGCGCCTCGTTCGGCTGCCCCTTCGAAGGCGAGGTCCCCGTCGAGCGGGTCATCGACATCGCTCGACGGGTCGCCGAGGCGGGGCCCTACGAGATCGCGTTCGCCGACACCATCGGCGTCGGCGTCCCGGCTCAGGTCGCGGAAGTCTTCGGCCGAGCCCGTGAAGCGCTGCCCGGTTTCCGGCTGCGCGGTCATTTCCACAACACACGCAACACCGGTCTGGCCAACGCCTATGCGGCGGTCGAGGCGGGTGCGGTGACGCTCGATGCGAGCGCAGGCGGTATCGGCGGCTGCCCCTTCGCGCCGGCGGCGACCGGCAACATCCCGACCGAGGATCTGGTCTATCTGCTCGAGCGCTCCGGTATCGCCACGGGCGTGGATCTCGATCGGCTCCTCGCGACCGGCGAATGGTTGCAGCAGACCTTGGGACGGACCGTCCCGGGGATGCTGCTGAAGGCGGGCAATTTTCCGGCGGCCGCGCGCGCGGTCTGACCGCTACGCGACGGTCTGCCTCGATATCTCAAGTCATGCGGACGGCCACGCATTGCGTGGGCGGCCGCTAGGCTGGATACTCGGTACTTCTCACTGCAACGAGAGCCCAAGGGGGGCGCATGTCATATCGTCTGGGTGTAGATGTCGGCGGCACGTTCACAGATCTGCTGCTGGTCCACGAAAAAACGGGGAAGACCTGGTCCGCCAAGGTCCCCTCCACGCCGGCCGATCAATCGATCGGCGTGCTCAACGGCATCCTCCGCGTCTGTGAGCGTGCGGGCATCGACCCGCAGATCATCGACCATGTGATGCACGGCACGACCGTCGCCACCAACACGGTGCTCACCGGCACCGGCGCCCGGGTCGGCTTGGTCACCACCAAAGGCTACCGGCAGGTGCTGCAGATCGCGCGCTCCTACGTCCCGGGTGGTCTCGGCGGTTGGATCATCTACAACAAGTCCCTGCCGATGGCGCCGCTCGCCTGCACCATCGAAGCGGACGAACGCGTGAGCGCAAAGGGTGAAGTCGTGCGCGGTCTCGACGAGGAGGCGCTGCGCAAGAGCCTGCGGACCCTCAAGGTGCAGAAGATCGAAGCGCTCACCGTCTCCCTAATCAATTCCTTCGCCAATCCGGCGCATGAGCAGCGGGTGCGCGAGATCGCGATCGAGGAGTTGCCGGATACACCGGTCTCGCTGTCGTCCGATGTCGTCCCGGAGATGCAAGAGTACGAGCGCACCGTCACCACGGTCGCGAACTCCTATGTCCGTCCGCGGGTCGACCGCTATGTCCGCAACCTCAAGGCCAAGCTCGGCAAGGTCGCCAAGAACGCCAAGCTGCACATCCTGCGATCGGATGGTGGTCTCGCGTCGGCCTCGTCAGCCGCGGAGTTCCCCGTCAACCTGCTGATGTCCGGCCCTGCGGGCGGCGTCACCGGCGCGCTTTGGGTCGCCGTGCAGGCGGGATTCCCGAATCTGCTGACCGTGGATGTCGGTGGCACCTCGACCGACGTCGCCCTCATCAGCGGTGGTCAGCCTCGCTTGCGTCGTGAGACGACGGTCGGCGATGTCACCGTGCGCGCCTCCTCCGTCGATATCCGCACCGTCGGCGCAGGTGGCGGTTCGATCGCCCACGTCCCTGAGCTCACCAAGGCGCTGCGCGTCGGACCGCAGTCGGCGGGCGCCGACCCGGGCCCGGCTGCCTACAACCGCGGCGGTACGGAGCCTACGGTGGCCGATGCGAACATCGTCCTCGGCTATCTGCCCGAGATGCAGAAACTCGGCGGTGACATGGTCCTCGACCGCTCGCTTGCCATGGCAGCCGTCAAGAAGATCGGCGATGCGCTCGGGCTCAACACCCGGCAAGCGGCGCAAGGCATCTACAACATCGTCAACGAGAACATGGTCGGCGCGCTGCGCCTCGTGTCCGTGGAACAGGGCTATGACCCCCGCGAGTACGCGCTGATCGCTTTCGGTGGAGCGGGTCCGTTGCATGCCAACGCGCTGTCGCGTCTGCTCGGGTCATGGCCGTCGATCATCCCGCCCGGCCCTGGCGTGCTCTGCGCGTTGGGTGATGCCACCACGGCGGTGCGCGATGAGCGTGCCCGCACCTATGTCCGCAAGTTCAGCGAGACCACCGCCAAGGAGATCGAGAAGATCCTGAAGGGGCTCGCAACCGACGCCTCGAAGGGCATCGAGGCCGAGGGCGTCAAGAAGTCGGAGATCAGCACCACCTACCAAGTGGATGTGCGCTACCACGGCCAAGGCCTGCGCCTGTCGGTCGAGGTGAACCTCGGGGATCTCCAGAAGAAGGGATTGAAGGCGATCTCCGACAAGTTCGACGCGGAGCACAAGCGGCTCTTCACTTTCACGCTGCCGCGTGAACACGAACTCGTCACGCTGCGCGCCGCCGTCCAGGGCCAGGGCATCAAGATCAAGCGTCCCTTGCTCGCCAAGGGCGGCACTGATCCGAAGGCGGCGATCGTCGGCAAGCAGAAGGCCTTCATGGACGGCAAGGACGTCAATGCGATCGTCTATGACCGCGCCAAGTTCAAAGCCGGCAACAAGGTCCGAGGTCCGGCGATCGTGATGGAGATGGACTCCACCTCGGTCATCCTGCCGAAACACACCGGCCATGTGGACAAGTCCGGTTGCATCCTCATCTACCCCGATAACTTCAAGGCGCCCAAGAAGGCCGCCGGCAAGAGGAAGTGATCCCATGCCCGCAACGATCATCCAGCGCAACAAGAAGCCCTTCAAGAAGACGAAGGTCGACACCGTCACCATCGACATCATCGAGAGCGCGCTCCGTAATGCGCGCTACGAGATGGACACCGTGCTCTTCCGGACGGCGATGTCGCCCGGTATCCGCGAGCAGCATGACGAGTTCCCGATGATCGCCAACACCGACGGCAAGATGGTCGTCGGGCAGTTCGGTTCGTTCATCTGGGGCTTCATGCAGGGTTACGACGGCACGGTGGAAGAGGGCGACATCTTCCTCACCTCCGACCCGTACTCGGTCAACGGCGCGATCAGCCACGCCAACGACTGGCTCATGCTGATGCCGGTCTATCGCGGCGGCCGCATCATCGCCTGGTCGGCGATGTTCGGTCACATGACGGATGTGGGCGGCAAGGTCCCGGGATCGCTGCCGACCGACGGCACCACGATCTACGAGGACGGGATCGTCGTCCCGCCCACCAAGATCTTCAAGGCAGGCAAACTCAACGAGGATGTGCTGCGCGTCGTCCTGCACAACTGCCGCTTGCCGGAATGGAACCTGTCGGATTTCAACGCGATCACGGCGGCTCTGCGCACCGCGGCCGCCCGTTGCATCGAGATCGCCGAGCGTTTCGGTGACGATGTGCTCTATTCGGCGATGGACGCCATGCTCGAGCGCAACAAGCGGGCGATGCGTGTGCTGATCCGCCAGAACGTCCCGGAGACCAAGCAGTTCTTCGAGGACTACATCTGCGATGACGGTCTGAACATGGGCCCCTACCGCATCAAGTGTGCGATGTGGCGCGAGGGTGACAAGTGCATCTTCGACTTCGCGGGTACCGACCCGCAGTCGATCTCTTCGATCAACTTCTTGTTGAACGAAGAGATGTTCAAGATGTTCGCCGGCATCTACATGATCATGGTCTTCGACCCGCAGATCCTCTTCAACGACGGCTTCTACGACCTCATGGAAGTGCGTATCCCGCCGGGAAGCCTGCTCAAGCCTCTGAAGCCTGCCGCGCTCTCCTGCCGCACCCACGCGCTCGGCCGCATCTTCGACATCCTTGCGGGTCTGCTCGGTCAGGGCAACCCGGACTTCATGTGTGGCGCCGGCTTCTCGGACAGCCCGCACTTCATGTACTCGGGATACGACAAGAACGGCGAGTGGTATCAGCTCTACCAGATCACCTTCGGCGGCATCCCGGGCAAACCCTTCGGTGATGGCCCGGACGGACACTCGCTCTGGCCTTCGTTCACCAATGTGCCGAACGAGTTCCTCGAGAGCTATTTCCCGTTGCGCATCGACATCTACGAGACCATCTCGGACACCGGCGGCGCCGGCAAGAACCGTGGTGGCAACGGGCTGCGGATCGGCTACCGCTTCCTCGAACCCGGCGAGATCTCGATCCACGACGATCGTTGGCTCACCTATCCTTGGGGTGCGAACGGCGGCGAGCCGGGCGCCCGCAGCCGCAAGCTCCTGCAACGCGCGGACGGCACCGAGTCGCTGCTGCCCTCCAAGATCGATCACGTCAAGGTCGAGGCCGGCGATCTGCTGATCGCTGACACCTGGGGCGGTGGCGGTTGGGGCGATCCGCTCGAGCGTGCGACCGAACAGGTGGCGTTCGATGTGGCGGCGGGCTTGGTGACGGCTGCTGGCGCACGGCGTTACGGCGTGGTGGTATCCGCTGCCGGTAAGGTCAACGACGCCGCCACGGTCGCCCTGCGTGACGAGATGCGTGCCAAGCGCGGGCCGAAGAAGATCTTCGACCGTGGCTTCGAGTCCATCGAAGAGCTCAAGGCGCGCTGCAAGGCCGAGACGGGCTTCGAGCCGCCGCGTACGCCGGTCTTCACCAAGTGGGCGAAGGTCGCGGCGGAGGCCCTGTTGGCGAAGGAACTGGCGGCGAAGAAGCTTGCCAACAAGAGCCTCGCCACCAAGAGCGTGGCCACGAAGAAGAAACGCCGCAAGGCCGCCTAAGGGCGTGCCTGCGGGTGATGACACCGGTCCCCGCTCCGCAAGGTGCGGGGATTTTTTTTGACATCGAGCGCTCGGGAGCGACGGATGGACGACAGATATCGGCAAGTCGGCTACTCGAGCGGTGACATCGGCTTCGGCAACCGTGCCGCGGTCCTGGTGGTCGACTGGCAACTGGCGTTCACCGATCCGCGTTACGAGCTCGGCGGCTTGGAGCGTCTACATCGTGCGCGTGACGAGACAGCCGATTTTTTGAAAGTGGCGCGGGCTGCAGGCTTACCGGTCGCCGCGTGCTACACCGCCTACTGCAGCACGCGTGACATGCCGCTCTGGAAGGTCGGCGCGGTCCGTCGCGAGTTCTTCTACGGCCATCCTTGTACGGAGATGGATCCGAAGATCTTCGACCCGACCGATTTCACCTACTGCAAGAACGGTCCGTCGATGTTCTTCCACACGCCGCTGATCAGCTATCTCGTGCGTGAAGGGATCGACACCGTGTTCGTGACGGGCTGCACCACCAGCGGCTGCGTGCGCGCCACGATCATCGATGCGTTCTCCTACGGATTGCGTGTCCAGGTGGTGGCGGACTGTTGTGGCGACGCCGAAGCCGGTCCCCACGAGGACACGCTGCGGGATGTGGGGCGTCGTTATGCCGACATCATCGATCGTGCGAAGGCCGAGGCCTGGATGAAGGGGCGGCAGCAGACTGCGTTACAGCAACTTCGAGGAGCTTAAAAAATGGCCCGGTCAACGACACCTGACTCGCTTGCGCGGCGCCGATTCCTGCAGACGGCTACACTCACCGCCGGGGGATTGTGGTTGGGCGTGAGGACAGGTTCCGCTCACGCCGAGGTGCTGGCACCGAGCAGCGTCTCGGATGCCGCGATCCGTGCCCGCTTCAGCGTGTTCCTGACGATCGCAGCGGACGGCGTGGTGCACATCACCGGGCCACAGTCGGAGATGGGGCAGGGGACGCACGACGGTCTCGCCAAGATCCTCGCCGAGGAACTGGACGCCGACTGGGCGCAGGTCGTGATCCACCTGCCGAGCGGCGATGACGCCTTCCGCCATCCCGCGACCGGCCGTCATCGTACCGCGAGCAGCGATTCGATCAGCAGCTACGGGGATGTGATGCGCCGGGCCGGAGCGAGCACAAGGGCGATGCTCATCGCTGCCGCAGCAGCGCGTTGGGAGGTCCCCGCCGCTGAGTGTGTCGCGTCGGCGTCGAGCGTTCTGCATCCGCCGACGGCGCGGCGCCTGGGTTTCGGCGCCTTGGCGGAGGCCGCGGCGATGCAGCCCGTACCCGTTGATCCGCAGTTCAAAGATCCGGCGCTGTATAAGCTGGTCGGACATGCGATCCCCCGCAAAGACGCCCACGGCAAGGTCACGGGAACGGCCGTGTTCGGCATCGATGTGCAGCTTCCGGGTATGCTCCACGCCGTCCTTTGCCGATCGCCGAGCGTCGCCGGTCGGGTCGTCAGCTTCTCACGCGATGCCGCGTTGGCGATGCCCGGGGTGCTCGACGCCTACCCGATCAGCGATGGCATCGCGGTGATCGCCCGGACCACTTGGCACGCGATGCAGGCTGCTCGCGCGCTCGAGGGCCATCCGCAGACGGTGTTCGACGACAGCGACTCACTCGGCGTCGATAGCGAGGGCATGCGGACCCGGCTGCGCGAGGCCCTCACGCAGAACGATCGTGCACAAGTGGCGCGGGCGCCAGCTGGTCGCAAACATGATCGCGCAGTGACCGATGCAGCATTACAAAACGCCGCCCGGCAGTTCGAGTGGACCTATGAGGTACCGTTCCTCGCACACGCTGCGATGGAGCCCTTGAACGCGACGGCATGGGTGACGGACGAGAGCGCACAGGTCTGGGCGCCGACGCAGCACCCCGACGGCACCCGTGATGTGATCGCGAAAGCGTCCGGGCTACCGCGTGAGCGCTGCGCATTACAAGTGACTTTTCTTGGCGGGGGTTTTGGTCGGAAGTGGGAGACCGATTTCGTTCGGCAGGCGGTCGAGGTCGCACGCGGTCGACCCGGTACGCCGATCAAGCTCACATGGACCCGTGAACAGGATTTCCGCCACGACCGTTTCAGGCCGGCGCATATGGCGCGCAGCCGGGTCGGTCTCGATGCACAGGGCCGGATCGTCGGTCTGCACACCCGTATCTCGGGGATCAGCATGTGGCGTTATCAACGACGCGCACCGGTGCCTGGGCTCGGCGATCCGTTCATGACAGGTGGGCTGATCGGCGACCGCTATGCCATCCCCGCGCCTTACGCGGATTTCGTTGAGACCCCGGAGCCGGTTCCGGTCGGCACTTGGCGTTCGGTCGCCCATTCGATGAACGGATTCTTCGCGGAAAGCACGCTTGATGATATCGCTGCGGTGAGCGGGCGGGATCCGCTCGCGCTGCGGCTGGAACTGTTGGCCGGCGACCCGCGGTCGGTGGCGGTGCTCACCGAGGCGGCGGAGCGGATCGGCTGGAAGACCGGTGCCACGCCGCAAACGAAGCGCAGCGGTCGCCCGTCACGCCACTCGACGGCGGGGACCGTGGGCCGCGGGATCGCGCTCTCGGTCGGGTACGGATCCTGGTGTGCGCAGGCGGTCGAGCTGCGCGCGGTCGGACGCGTACTGCATATCGAGCGCATCGTCGCGGTCGTCGACTGCGGACGGGTCATCGACCCGGCCAGTGTCGAGGCGCAGGTGTCGGGTGGGATCTTGTTCGGGCTGTCCGCTGCGATCGATGGCCGGATCGATTTCGTAGACGGCAGGGCGCAAGGCAGCAACTTCGACACGGCGCCGTTGCTGCGTTTCGCCAGCGCACCGCAGGTCGAGGTGCACCTCATCGACTCGACTGCCGCGAGCGGCGGCGTCGGCGAGGTCTCTACGCCGGGGATCGCACCCGCCTTGACTGCCGCGATCTTCGCCGCCATCGGCGAGCGGCCGCGACGATTGCCGCTCACCACGGCCGGCTATTCCTTCGCATGAGCGTCGGGCGCAGCGGATTCTGGCTCGGCGTGGCCTTGTTCGCCTCGATGCAGGCGATGCCAGCACCCGCCGGTCTCTCCGCTGAGGGTTGGAGCGTCGCGGCGCTCACTGTACTGATCGCCTGCTGGTGGTTCACCGAGGCCGTACCGGTCGCCCTGACCGGCAGTCTGCCGTTCCTCGCGCTGCCGCTGCTCGGCATCGCCAAGCCGGACGCGATCGCGGCGCAGTACATGTCGCCCGTGATGTTCCTGATCCTCGGCGGGGCGATGCTCGGGCTCGCATTCGAGCGTTGGGGCTTGCACCGTCGGGTCGCCCTGTCGGTCGTGTCGCGGGTGGGGTCCTCGCCCGGTGCGCTGTTGTTCGCGATCATGGCGGTGACCGCCTGCATCTCGATGTGGGTCAACAACTCGGCGACGACGGTGATGATGCTGCCGATCGCACTCGCGGTCTTGTCGGCGACCCACGGCGATGATCCGGCAGCCCCTCTGGGCCGCGACGCAAAGAATTTTGCCGCCGCGCTCATCCTCTCCATCGCACTCTCCTCGAACCTCGGCGGGTTCGCCACGCCCATCGGGACGCCCGTCAACGCGATCGCAATCGGCATCCTCGAGCGCAGCTTCGGCGTGCAGATCTCGTTCCTCCAATGGATGGCGTTCGGCGTGCCGTTCATGTTGCTGGCGCTCCCGGCGTGTTGGTGGATCCTGCGACGGATCACCCTGCCGTTCGAGCTCGCCGCCCCGCATCCGGAGGCCTTACGCATCGCGCTCGGCTCGCCCGGTGCCTGGACCGTGCCCGAGTGGCGGGTGCTCGGCGTCGTGTCGCTGGTGGCGGCGGCCTGGATCTTCCAGCCCTTGCTGGCCGGATCACTCCCCGGACTCACCGACGCAGGGATCGCCGTGGCAGGCGCGCTGCTGCTCACGATCCTGCCGAGCGGCACCGTCCGCGACGACGGGACTGCGCTGCGGCTGCTCGAGTGGGAGGATGCGCGTCGCGCACCGTGGTATCTGATACTGCTGCTGGGGGGCGGTCTTGCGCTCGCCGATGCGGTCGTCAAGTCAGGGCTATCGGTCTGGTTGGGCAGCGCGTTGGGCGCCGTCGGCGGGCTGCCTTTGTTGCCGATGCTGTTGGCGATCGCCTTGCTCTGCGCGTTCATCACCGAGGCGGCGAGCAACATGGCGACCGCCACCATCTTCATGCCCATCGCCGGGGGACTCTCGGCGGGCGCTGGCTTCGATCCGGCGCTCGCCGCGCTCTGTGCCGCGATGGCGGCGAATCTGGGGTTCGCCAATCCGGCGGCGACCTCCTCCAATGCGCTCGTGTACTCGAGCGGGCGGGTGCCTATCGCCGCGATGCTGAAATCAGGCCTGTGGGTCGATCTCGTCGGTGCGGTGTTGATCGCGGCGCTCTGCGCCAGCATCGTCCCGCTCGTGATCTGAGCGCCAGCGGGCGAGGATCGCTGCCGTGACACGGCCGGAGCGGCGCGCCAGGGCGAAGATCTCGGTCGGGTCGGGCCGCTCGTCGGCGGCGTCTGAGATGAGGCGTAGGCAGGCGAAGGGCAGCCCGAACTCAAGGCAGACCTGTGCGACCGCCGCGCCTTCCATCTCCACGCAGGCGGCGCTCGGCACGCGTCGGCGGACTGCGTCGCGGGCGGCACGGCTGCCGATCACCTGGTCACCGGTCGCGATGTCCGCGCGCAGGATCTGCTGAGGACGGTCCGCGTCGTCCTTGGGCTGCGCGCACCACGCCTCTGCCGCGCGCTGCAGCGCCTGCGACAGCACAGGATCCGTCGGCAGCGCGGCGCACCCGAGCAAGGGCACTTCGGTCGGCGCGAAGAACGGCGAGGCATCAAGGTCGTGATGGTAGAGATCGCGCCCGATGACGAGATCGCCGATCGCGAGGTCATCGCGCAGTGCACCGGCGATGCCGGTGAAGATCACCTGTGACGGTGCCGTCCGGGTGATCAGGTGGGCTGCGGTCGCCGCCGACGCCACCTTGCCCCAACGCGAGAACGCGAGGGTGATGTCATGGCCGTGTAGCCGCCCACGCCAGGCTGCGCGCCCTGCGCCAGCGCCGTCCAGCGCACGCACATCGCTCAGCAGCGGCCGCAGCGACTCGATCTCCTCGGGCATGGCGGACAACAACAGCAACATCTCAACGATGCCTCGGCGTCATACGCCAAGACCCGCGATCCAAGCCGAGATCAATGCAACACCCTGCGGATCTACCACGGAGCGTCCCAACTCCGGCATGGCCACCCCAGGCTCCGTCGAGGCCATGCGATGGATCATGATGGAGCGATCGGGGTGGCCAGGTTCGATGACAAAAAGACCCTCTCCGGCACCGCGTCCTGCCGCGACCGGCCGCTTCGCGTATCCCAGCGCGGTACCCGCCTTCTCCGACCAGCCGAGGTAAAGTCCGGAGTTCGAGGCGCTACCGTCGCGTTGATGGCAATGGGCGCAATTGACGTCCAACCATGCGCGTGCACGGGTCTCGAGCGGCGCGTCGGCGTCGAAAGCCTCCGGTACGCGCGGCGCTGCCGCCGCACGCGGCGCGCCCACGAGCAATCCGCGGTGGGTCCAATCATCCAGCTGGTTGAGCGTCTCCGGCGTCGTGACTCCGGCCCCCGTCTGAGCGACCCGCATCCGGTTCAGGTTGCGCGCCGTCGGACCGAGCGGCGCGATGGCATCGCCCGATTGATGGCAGGTCTTGCACTGGTTCTGGTTCGGCACCGACCAAGCGATCTTGAGCGGTGTGCCGGCTGGATCGAGGACCTGCCAAGATCGCCGCGCGCCGACCGGCGCATAGGTGGCATCTGTCTGCGCGGCGTTCCAGACATAGGGCCAGGCGACCCAACCGTCCGCGCGACGGACGAGGACGCGCGTCTCGATGCGCCGTGCACCGCGGGATGGATCGCGCAGATCGGGAGCCAATGAAAAGGTCTTCAGGATGGCGCTGCCGACCGGGAATTCGAGCACGCCGTCTTCGCGGTAACCGATGGCGCTGCCGGGCGGCAGATAGACATGTCGGTCCTTAACGGCATGGTCGGAGAACAGCGCGTTGACGAGCGAGTAGCCCTCGACGCGCGGCCGCGGCATGAGCGCCGTGTCCGCCGCGGCATCATCAAAGAAATTGAACGCAGAGAGAGAGGAGGGCGGCGGCCCGGAGAGCAGACGGGCAGGGTCGGGTCCCGCACCGCGACCCGCACATCCGGCGAGCAGCAACGCCGCAGCGGCGCCGGTGACGCGACACGCGCGCGCGCCCTCGGGCCCGCGGCGTCGGTTGGTCACGGGCCGTCCTTGGAAGGCGCCGCCGGCTGGAGGGTCTGCAAACGCTCTTGGATCCCCTTGATCGCTTGCAGGGGGTCCGCCGGAACGCCCGTCGCGGGCGCGTCCGGTGACGGCTCAGCAGACGGCGGCATCGCGGGATCGAAGGCGAGACGGACCGGTGGCGGCTCGACCGGCATGCGGGGTGAGGGCGCGGGGCGCGTCATCCTCGGCCGCGCCGTCGCGAAATCGACGGGCGTCGAGACGAGGCCGAGGTCGATGAAGCCGACCGATCCGTCCTCGAGCATGTCAAGGCTGCCCTCCACCGTGACGCCGCCGTAGGTATCGACGCCGTCCCAGACCACCGACGGCAAACGGCCACCCATCGCGCGGGCCAACGGCCGCAGCATGCCCTGCGGATCGTCCCCGCCCGGACCGTAGACGTTGTCGCGCAGCACGACGCGATGCGGCAGCGGATCGTAGGCTGCATCCTTGGTCGGCAGGAAATACGCCGCGACCAGCACATGCGCCGTGCGGTTCAAGCGCAGCTGGTTGCGGAAGATGTGCACGCCACGGGCCGCCATGACCATGATGCCGGTCCCGGTCGGGACGCTGGCCACGATGTTGCCGGGCGGCGCGAAGTTCGGTGTGTCGTTCGCGAACACCTGGTTATCGAACACACGGATATCCCGCCCGTCCTTGATCGGCAGGTCCGGCAGGTTGAAGACCAGGATCCCGCCTGAGTTCCGGGTGACGATGTTGTCGAACACATCGGCCTGCGAGGAGTTCTCGATCTCGATACCTGCGACATTGAACTCCGCGCGACTCTTGCGGACGATGATGTTGCGCGATTGGCCGACATAGATCCCGGCGTCAGACGCGCCCCGGACGGTCACGCTGTCGATCAGCACATCTTGGGATTCGACCGGGTAGATCCCGTAAGCGCCGTTCTTCTCCGAGGGTCCGCCGGTCCATTCGACCCGCAGGTCACGATAGATGATGCGATCAGCCCCCTTGGATTTGATGCCATCGCCACGGGTGTCCTCGATGGCGAAGCCCTCGAGCCTGACATCATCTGCGGTGACGAGAAGACCCTCACCGGCGGTCGTCTGGCCCGCGAACGAGAGGATGGTGGCGTCGGGACCGGCCCCGCGCAGGGTCACGCGGTCGACCGCGAGCGACAGGCCATCGACGATCTCGAACTTACCGGCCGCGAGCGTGATGGTCGTGCCGGGCTTCGCCTCGATCAGCCGCAGCTGCAGTTCGGTCGCCGCCAACGGGCCTGGACTCAAGGGACCGGACCGATCCCGATCGGATTTGGACGAACAGGCCGCGCCGGCGAGCGCGACACAGAGCAGGGTGACCGCAAGACGAAGCGGCGCGGGTCGGGTCATAGGGGTCGGCTCCTTGGGTGACTGCTGAATGTGTTTATTTAACATAATATACATTATACGAACTTTAGGTTGGATGCTCTCAGCCGACTCCGGACCCTCTGGCTGACGGGTAAACTGTGAGCCCTCGTAGAGGATGACTCCGCTTGCGCCTCTTGGTCTACAACATCCGCTATGCGACCGGCAACGGCGCGGCTTTCCATCTTCCGGTGCCGGGTGCCGGGTATCTTCGCAGCAGCCGCCGCACACTCGATGACATCACGCAATTCATCCGGCGTGAAGACCCTGATCTGGTCGGACTCATCGAGGTCGACATGGGCTCTGTGCGCAGTGGGCTCATCAACCAAGCCGAGCACATCGCCCAGCACCTTGGCCACTATACGGCCTACGAGTGCAAGTATGGCGCGGCCTCGCTCAACCACCAATTGCCGATCGTCCGCAAGCAAGGCAATGCGATCTTGGCCGCACCACGGGTCCATGGAGAGCGCTTCCATTACTTCCCGAGCGGCATCAAGCGCCTGATCATCGAGATGGAGCTCGACGAGGTGTGTGTGTTCCTCGTCCACCTGTCGCTCAAGTACCGCCATCGCCAGGAGCAGCTGAAGCACCTGCACGAGCTCACGCGCGACGCCCAGAAACCGGTGATCATCGCCGGCGATTTCAATACCTTCACCGGCGCCGATGAGCTGTACCTCTTCATGCAGGCCACGGGCCTGCGCAGCGCCAACAGCAACGGGCTCGCGTCCTATCCGTCCCGGGTGCCGCGCGCCGAGCTCGATTTCGTGTTGGTGAGTCCGGAGATCGAGATCGAGGATTTCCGCATCCCCGATGTGCGTCTCTCCGACCATCGTCCGATCGTCTGTGATTTCCGCGTGCTGCCCGCCAGCGCGCGACGTCGACCCGCTGCATGAGGATCTGTCGCGCATGATGACGCTACGAAACTGCCGTATCGAGACCGACGCCGAGGGGATCGCCTGGCTGACGCTCGACAAGGCCGATGCCTCGGCCAACAGCTTGAACGCCGAGATGCTGCAGGAAGCCGCGGAGGTGTTGGCCGCGCTCGAAAAGAACCCGCCACGCGGTCTCGTGATCCGATCCGGAAAACGCAGCGGTTTCGTCGCCGGGGCGGATATCAATGAATTCACCACCTTGGAAAGCATCGAACAGGCCGAACGGCTGACCAAGGCGGGTCAATCGGTCATCGACCGGTTCGAGGCCTTGCCCTGCCCGTCGGTCGCTGCCATCGAGGGTTTCGCGCTCGGCGGCGGACTCGAACTCGCATTGGCCTGCACCTACCGGGTGGCGGTGGGCAACGACCGCCTGACGCTCGGCTTCCCCGAAGTGCTGCTCGGCATCCACCCCGGCTTCGGCGGCACCGTGCGCAGCGTGAACCTCATCGGGGCGCCGGCGGCGCTCGATCTGATGTTGACCGGTCGCAACCTGCGCGGCAGCAAAGCCCTCACGGCAGGCTTGGTCGATCGCTTGGTCGACACGGCGGACGGCCTGGCTGATGCCGCACGCGATCTGATCCGGCGACGCCCTGCCCCGCGCCGTGCACCGTGGACGCAGCGCCTCCTGTCACTCGCGCCACTGCGCCCGTTCATCGCGCGCAAGGTACGCGCCGGCGTCGCGCGAAAAGTCCGCGCGGACCACTATCCAGCCCCGTACGCGATCGTCGATCTTTGGGAGCGGTATGGCGCCAAAGGCCGGGCGGCCTACGATGCTGAAGCGGCGTCGATCGCACGCCTCTTCCTTACACCGACCTCTCGCAATCTGGTCCGGGTGTTCTTCCTGCAGGACGCGCTCAAGTCGCAGCGGGTCCCCGGTGGCACGGCACCCGCACGCGTACATGTGATCGGTGCGGGCGTGATGGGCGGAGATATCGCGGCGTGGTGCGCGTTGCGGGGTCTGGAGGTCACCTTGCAGGATCGCTCAGAGGCGTATCTCAAGCCGGCCTTCGAGCGTGCTGCCGCGCTCTTCGAGAAACGCATCAAGGACCCTGCGAAGCGTATCGCGGCAGATGCGCGACTGCGCGCGGATCTCGCGGGCGATGGCATCGCGACGGCCGATCTGGTCATCGAGGCCATCGTGGAAGACATCGATGCGAAGCGGGCGCTCTATGCCGAACTCGAGCCCCGGCTGCGACCCGGTGCAGTCATCGCGACCAACACCTCCTCGATCAAGCTCGAAGAACTGGCTTCGGCGCTCGCCGATCCGGGTCGGCTCGTCGGTCTGCACTTCTTCAACCCGGTGGCACAGATGCCGCTGGTCGAGGTGGTGCATGCCCCCTCGAGCGCCCAGGCGTCGATCAGCACCGCCATCGCCCTCGCCCGCCGCCTGGACAAGTTCCCCTTGCTCTGTCGCAGCGCGCCTGGGTTCCTCGTGAACCGCGTGCTGTCTGCATATATGCAGGAAGCCATGTTCGCAGCCCGTGAGGGAGTGGCGTTCGAGGTGATCGATCGAGTGGCCGTCGACTACGGCATGCCGATGGGTCCGGTCGAACTCTCCGATGTGGTCGGCCTCGACATCTGTCGCCATGTGGGGGCGATCGTCGCCCGTGGTCTCGGTCGACCGCTGCCGGACACTACAGAGCTCGATGCGCGCGTGGCTGCCGGCAAACTCGGCAAGAAATCGGGCGAGGGTCTTTATCTTTGGCGTGACGGTAAGCCGGTCCGTTCGATGGTCACCGGCAAGGCTGCAGGCCCGGCGTCCGCGGCGGCGCCCGCAGACCTCGAGGATCGACTGATGCTCGCACTGGCCAATGAAGCGGTCGCCTGCCTGCGCGAGGGCGTGGTCGCCGACGCAGATCAGATCGATGCCGGTCTCATCTTCGGTGCGGGCTACCCGCCGTTCCGCGGCGGGCCGCTGCACGCGGCCCGGGCACGCGGCGTGGACGCTTGCGTGCGGCGACTCGAGGAACTCGCGGCTTTGCACGGATCACGGTTCGCACCGGACGCCGGTTGGGCGCAACTCGCGACACCTCGCAGCTGACGGTCGCGCCTCAGCCGACCGGACGTTGCGAGCCCGCAGTCTGCGCCACCGTCGCGAGGCGCCACAGGACGCGCTCGATCGCGAGCGGTTTGTTGACCGGCGATTCCGCCCACTGGCGGGCCTCGCGCGCATGGTCGAGCGCGTCGAACAAAATCTTCGGGGCCGCGCTGCGCCGGCCGCGGCCCCAGTCACGCAGCCGATCGATGAGCCAAAGCTCCACGCACGCGACCCGCAGCGCGTAGTCCTCCTTCCCCCAACGGTCGGCGGTGTCGACGACATCGAGAGTCCCGCGCATCACTTCTTCCAGCGCGCGTTCCGTGTCGCGCCGCAGGCCGCCTAGGGCTGCGGTATCGGCCTCCAGGGCTGCAAGCGGTTGGGGTCCCAGCACCCCGAGGACCGCACGCCAATCCGCCGCGCTGCTCGCCGGACGCTGAGCCTGCAGCCAGGAGACGAACAGGTCGTCGTTCGTGGGTCCCGGCAGGAGCCGGGTGCAACGGCTGCGCACCGTCGCCGGCAAGCGTGAGGGTTCGCCCGTCACTAGCAGCAACAATGCGCTGCCGGAGGGTTCCTCAAGGGTTTTCAGCAAGGCATTGGCCGCGTTACGGTTGAGCCGCTCGGCAGGCGAGACGATCACGACCTTGCGTCCACCCGCGTGGGAGGTCAACGCCAGCTCCGCGCTCAATTCCCGGACTTGGTCGACGCGGATCTCTTTGGAGTCCTCGATCGGGTGCACCCGCAGCAGGTCCGGTTGCTCGTTGGCCATGACGCGTCGGCAGTCGAGGCAACTACCGCAGGGCATCTGACGATGGGGGTCGACCTGGCGGCAGAAGACCCGGGCAGCGATCCAGACCGCGAGCCACTGGCCGCCCTGCCCCGGCGAGACCTGCACCAGCAGCGCGTGCCCGAGTCGATCGGAGGCCAGTGCCGCATTGAACGCATCTTGGGCGGGGCGTAACCAGGGTAATTCAGCGGCGAGCGGCAGGGTCGTCATGGCCGCGACTCGAACCAGGGCTGCAAGGCGTCCATCGCGGCATCGAGCAGCGCCGCGGGCGGCAGGGTCGCCTCGAGGATGCGGACCCGCTGCGGCTCTGCCGCGGCGATCGCCAGATAGCGCTCGCGGACGCGTTCGAAGAAGACCACCGCCTCGGCTTCGAACCGATCGGGCAAGTCGCCGTGCTCGCCACCCTCGCCCTCTGTGGCGCCCTTGGCCTTACGGCGTGCGTGTGCGCGTTGCAACCCCGTCTCGACCGGAAGGTCGAGCAGCAGCGTCAGATCGGGCGTCAACCCGCCTACGGTCTCGCGCGACAGGGTTTCTATGAATGCGGTCGCCACACCGCGTCCACCGCCCTGATACGCGCGCGTGGCGTCAGTGAAGCGATCGCAGATCACCCACTCACCGCGGGCGAGCGCCGGTCGGATGAGGTTATCCACATGGACGGCACGCGCTGCGAACATCAACAGGGTTTCGGCCTGCGGTGAGAGCGTCTCCGCGCCGCGCTGCAGCACGACCTCGCGCAGGCGCTCAGCGAGCGGCGTGCCGCCCGGTTCGCGTGTGGCGACGACCGTGATGCCGCGCGCCCGCAGCGCCGTGGCGAGGGCTGCAGCCACTGTGCTCTTGCCGGCGCCTTCGATGCCCTCTAGGGTGAGGAATCGGCCGACGCCGCTCACCGCGCCGCCTCACTCGCGGTCGCCGCAGCAGCAGCCCGACCCGCTCGCTGCCGCGCCAGCATCGCCGCGACCGCACGCTCGTGCTCGGCGTAGGTCTGCGAGAAGCGATGCGAGCCGTCGCCTTCGCCCGTCGCCACGAAGAACAGATCGCCGGTGATGCGAGGCCGCGCGGCCGCCCGCAGCGCAGCGGCGCTCGGTAACGCGATCGGTGTCGGCGTCAGTCCAGCCCGCGTGTAGGTGTTGTACGGCGTGTCGGTCTCGAGGTCGCGCCGACGGATGTCGCCGTCATAGGCTTCGCCGATACCGTAGATCACGGTCGGATCCGTCTGCAGCTTCATGCCGAGACGCAAGCGCGAGATGAACACGCCTGCGATCCGGTCGCGTTCGTCCTCGCGCGCAGATTCCTTCTCGACGATCGAGGCGAGGATCAGGAGTTCGTCGGCAGACCGCAGCGGCAGATCCGGTGAGGTCGTCCGCCATGCGGCTTCGAGTTCCTGGCTCAATCGATCGGCGGCCAATCGCAGCAGTTGCAGATCGGTCGTGCCGCCGGAAAACCGATAGGTGTCGGGGAAGAACCGGCCCTCTGGGTGGACCCCGGCAAGGCCTAGCTGCGCCATCACGGTCGCGTCATCGACACCCGTCAAGGTCTGCGCGACCTCCGGATGTCGCGCCAATGCGCGCCGCAGATCGGAATAGCGAGAGCCCTCGATGAGGGTGATCGACTCGAGGATCACCCGCCCCTCCTCGATCTGCCGCAGCAGCGCGCGCGGTGTGATGCCGCTCGGCAAGGCGTAACGCCCCGCCGTGACCCGCCGCGACGGACGCTGCACGCGGCTGTAGATCTCGAGCAGCCGCGGATGACGCAACGCGCCGGCGTCGGCAGCCGTCTTCAATGCGGCGCGCAGGGAACTGCCGGGCTTGACCTCGATGCGCAGTTCGGTCGCGTTCGGGCCGGGTCGGTCGATCGCGGAGAGCGCCCACAGCGCCGAGGCCAGGATCGCAGCGAGCGGCAGCGATAAGGCGATCAGCCAACGAAGCCCAGAGCGAGGTCTACGACGCGCCATGGCGCAAGTCTAAACCGATGGAACGCCGGACGCCGTTCAGCCTGCGAACCGGCGGAAGACCAGGGTGCCGTTGGTGCCACCGAAGCCGAAGGAATTCGACATGGTGACATCGAGGGCCATCTGCCGGGCGACATGCGGCACATAGTCGAGGTCGCACTCCGGGTCCGGATCGGCGAGGTTGATGGTGGGCGGGGCCACCTGATCGCGCAGTGCGAGCACGGAGAAGATCGCTTCGACCACTCCGGCCGCACCCAGCAGATGCCCCGTCATGGATTTTGTGGAACTCACGGCGAGCCGCGCCGCGTGTTCGCCGAAGGCCTGTTTGATCGCCTTCGTCTCGGCACGGTCGCCGAGCGGCGTGGAGGTCGCATGCGCGTTCAGATACTGCACCGCATCCGGCGCGAGCTGCGCATCGCGCAAGGCGTTCTGCATGGCAAGCCTTGCACCGGCGCCGTCCTCAGGGGGGGCGGTGATGTGGTAGGCGTCACCGCTCATGCCAAAGCCGATCAGCTCCGCGAGGATCGTGGCGCCGCGTCGCTTGGCGTGCTCGAGCTCTTCGAGCAGCAGTGCACCACCGCCGTCCGAGGCGACGAAGCCGTCGCGGTCACGGTCCCAGGGACGCGAGGCGCCCTGCGGGTCATCGTTGCGCTCGGAGAGCGCCCGCGCCTGGGAGAACCCACCGATACCGAGCTTGGTGGTCGACATCTCGCCACCGCCGGTCAGCATCACATCGGCGTCACCGTATTGGATGGTGCGATAGCCGAGACCGATGGCGTGGGTGGAGGTCGTGCAGGCGGTGACGACGCCGAGGTTCGGACCCTTGAGTCCGTAGCGGATGGAGAGGTGACCCGCGATCATGTTGATGATCGAGGACGGGATGAAGAACGGCGAGATCTTGCGCGGACCGCCCACCTGCAGGTAGGACTCGTACTCCGCTTCGATGGTGGCGAGCCCCCCGATCCCGGCGCCGGCGATGACGCCACAGCGCTCCGGATCGAGGGTGGCGAAATCGATGCCAGAATTCGTGACCGCTTGGATGCCAGCGGCGACCCCGTAGTGGATGAATTCGTCCATCCGCCGAGCTTCCTTCGGCGAGATGTAATCGCTGATGGCGAAACCGCGGACCGCCCCGCCGATGCGGGTGGCGTAGGCGCTCGCATCGAAGCGCGTGATCGGGCCGATGCCGCTGTCGCCCCGCAGGATGGACTGCCAGGCTGATTCGATGGTGCTGCCGACCGGGGAGACGATCCCAAGGCCGGTGACGACGACTCGCCGCTTGCTCATGCGCGCTCCGCTCAGGAACTGCGCGGGACCGGCACAAGGCCGGCCCCGCGGGATCGGCGTCGGACGGTCAGGCCTTGCGGCGAGCCGTCACGTAATCGATGGCCTGCTGGACCGAAGTGATCTTCTCGGCGTCTTCGTCGGGGATCTCGGTCTCGAACTCTTCTTCAAGAGCCATGACGAGTTCGACGGTGTCGAGGGAGTCGGCCCCGAGGTCGTCGACGAACGAGGCATTGTTGGTGACCTGCTCGAGCTTGACGCCAAGCTGCTCAGCAACGATGGCTTTGACTTGCGTTTCGACGGTGCTCATCAGTGCGTAGACCTCTCTGAGATTCTTGGTTTAGCGACCGGGCCCAGACCCAGCGAGGCCGACATTGTAGGGGATGCGGGCGATTACGCCAAACCCGGTCACACAAACCTCTGTTTTTAATGAGAAATGCCCACCTCAGGACATGTACAGACCCCCGTTCACATGCAGCGTCTGGCCCGTCAGGTACCCCCCAGAAGGCGAGGTCAGGTAGATCACCGCGGCGGCCACATCCTCCGGCGCACCGAGCCGACCGAGCGGGATGCCGGACATCCAAGCCGTCCGGACGCTCTCGTCCACTGCCCGCGTCATATCGGTATCGATGAAGCCCGGCGCGATCGCATTCACGGTGATGTTCCGGCTGCCGACCTCTTTGGCCAAGGATTTGGTGAAGCCGATGACACCGGCCTTGGCGGCGGCGTAGTTGGTCTGCCCGGCGCTGCCCATCGCACCGACCACCGAGGTGATGTTCACGATGCGCCCGTGGCGCTGCTTGACCATGTGTTTGATGCAACCGCGGGACAGCCGGAACACCGAGGTGAGATCGGTGAGCAACACAGCGTCCCAGTCCTCGGGCTTCATGCGCATCAAGAGCCCATCGCGGGTGATGCCCGCATTGTTGACCAAGATGCCGGGCATCTCGCCCGCGGCCTCCAGGCTGCCGAGCAAAGCCTCGACCGAAGCAGCGTCCGCCACATCGAGCACCGCACCCCGCCCAGCCGTCGCCGCGCCGCCGAGCCAAGCCGTGATGGCCTCCGCGCCGGCAGGGCTGGTGGCCGTGCCGATGACCTTGGCTCCAGCGGTCGCCAGCGCCTCGGCGATCGCCCGGCCGATGCCGCGCGAGGCGCCGGTCACGAGCGCCGTCTGACCCGTCAATACACCCGTCATGCCGCACCTCCTGCTAGCGCCGAATTGAGGGACGCCGGATCCTCGAGCGCCATCGCCTCGATGCCCGGTGTCTTGTCGATGCGACGGTGCAGACCCGCGAGCACCTTGCCGGGGCCGCACTCGACGAAGCGTGTGACGCCCAGACCGACAAAGGCCTGCACGGTCGTCACCCAACGCACGGGGCGCGCGAGCTGCCGGTAGAGCAGATCGCGGATCGCCTCCGGATCGCGGTATTCCTTCGCGTCCACCGAACTCAGGAACCGGCAGTGCGGCTCGGCGAGAGGGGACTTCGCCAAGCGCTCGCGCAGCCGCTCGGCGGCCGGTCGCATCAGGCTGCTGTGACAGGGCACGCTGATGGCGAGCGGCAGCGCCCGCTTGGCGCCCTGGGCCTTGGCGCCCTCGATGGCGCGCGCCAATGCCGTCCGATGACCGGCGATGACCACCTGCCCGGGCGCGTTGAAATTCACCGCCTCGACCACTTCGCCTTGGGCGGCGGCGGCACAGACGGCCTCCATGTCAGCGTCCTCGAGCCCAAGCACCGCGGCCATGCCGCCCTGCCCGCCCGGCACCGCATCGCGCATGAGCTCGCCGCGCACGCGAACCAGATCGACGGCATCCTCGAAGCCCAGCGTTCCCGCCGCGACCAAGGCCGTGAATTCGCCGAGGCTATGCCCCGCGACCCAGTCCGGCGCCGCACCACCCGCAGCGCGCCAGGCGCGATAAGTCGCGACCCCAGCGACCAGCATGAGGGGCTGCGTGATCTCGGTGAGCGCGAGCTGCTCGGCGGGTCCCTGCTGCGCGAGCGCCCAAAGGTCGTAGCCGAGCACGCCGGTGGCGGCATCGAAGGTCTCGCGCACCACGGGGTGACTCTCAGCCAGCGAGGCCATCATCCCGACCGACTGGGACCCTTGGCCGGGGAACAGGAACGCTTGCGACATCAGCCCCTCGACGCTGTACAGGAATTCGTCAGTATACGACCACAAGCCAAAGCCAGCCGTCGTCTGCCGGGCGGGGTGTGTCCCATTTGTCTCCAACGGGTCGTACTAGTATCATGAGCTTGCAGTACGATTCCGTTGCTCGCAAGCCACGCCCATCGACCTACCCTTAGACGTCTAGAAGGAAGCACCATGTCAACAACGACGCTGACCCAGGACTCCGACGCCCGTGCTCGTGCCCGACTGCTCGCGGCCGCGGTGTGTCTCACGGCGATGGGCCTCAGCGCCTGTGGTGGC
>ERZ888423.117-NODE-117-length-81505-cov-11.109576_pt1 | contig 81505 bp, 70 predicted proteins | sample MGYA00520523_ERZ888423 | MGnify/ENA primary metagenome ERZ888423 (study PRJEB32303, sample SAMEA104408611) | aquatic metagenome | biome: Brackish water; feature: Pelagic; material: water | place: Baltic Sea | collected 2014-06-08T10:24:00 | depth 30,27 m ... | reverse complement strand
GACCCTCTGATTAACAGTCAGATGCTCTAACCAACTGAGCTAAGGAGGAATTTCCCTTCGTAAAGGGGTGCAATAATACGAATAGACTGAAATTGGTGCAATAGGCAAGGGTATATTTGCCGGATATATTACAAAAACCTACTCCCATGAGCCTATTAGTTGTTGGAACTGTTGCATTTGATGGCCTAGAAACCCCCTTTGGTATCCGCGGACGTATTCTGGGTGGTTCGGCTACCTATATCGGCATAAGTGCTGGTTATTTTGTTGACCGTATCAATTTAGTTTCGGTAGTAGGGGAGGATTTTCCTCAAGCGCACATTGACTTATTGAATGCGCATAATGTGCACACGGAGGGGCTCCAGGTGATAAAAGGTCAAAAAACTTTCTTTTGGAAAGGCAAGTATCACCTTGACATGAATTCAAGGGACACACTGGAGACGCAACTCAATGTATTGGAGCACTTTGACCCGATCATTCCGGAGTCTTACATGGATTGCCAGTATCTCATGCTTGGAAACTTAGTCCCAGCGATTCAGATGCGCGTATTAGAACAACTACCCAACAGACCAAAATTGGTGGTGCTAGACACCATGAACCTTTGGATGGACGCGGCACTAGAGGACCTCAAGAAGGTTTTGACTAAAGTGGATGTATTGACCATCAACGATGAAGAGGCCCGCCAATTGTCAGGAGAGCACAACTTGGTTCAGGCCGCGAAGAAAATCCAAGGCATGGGCCCAAAAACCCTGATTATTAAAAAGGGGGAACATGGTGCGCTGCTTTTTGGTGCCGATGGAAATATTTTCTTTGCCCCTGCCCTACCATTAGCAGAGGTGTTGGATCCAACGGGCGCTGGCGACACATTCGCAGGAGGCTTTATGGGCTATTTGGCTCAAACTGACGATATCTCCTTTGACAACATGAAGCGCGCACTGATGTACGCAGCGACAATGGCCTCATTTTGTGTGGAGAAATTTGGTCCAGAACGCTTAGAACATATTTCGGCAGAAGAGATGGCTGCACGCCGAGCCCAATTTACACAACTGAGCCACGTTCAGGCCTAAATGAGAGCTGACAGTTTTTTGTGGGCAATGCGACTGTATAAAACGCGGTCTATTGCGGTGGATGCAATAAAACTAGGCCGCGTAGTGATGGAGGGGCAACCCATGAAAGCAAGTCGCGCGTTGCGCGTGGGGGACGCATTCGAAATACGCTTTACCGGCTACAAAAGGACCTTTTTGGTTTTAGACTTCCCAAAAAGCAGGGTGGGCGCGGCACTTGTTGAAAACTTTCTCAAGGAGAACACCCCCATGGAAGAGGTGGAGAAAAGAGAAAGGATTCAACTTGCGCTGAAACACCAACGAAACCAAGGGCTTGGGCGGCCCACAAAACGAGATAGACGTGACCTAGACGACTGGATTTAACCCCTAATTCATGCTTAAATACAGTTCATTACGATAAAGTTTAACATAGGGTTAATAACATAATAGCGCCCAGTCGATTCTAATTTATTTTCTTTGATACAATCATCCTAAACTGTTAAACAATGAAAAAACTAATGACTCTTGCTGGAGCCTTGGTTCTTGCCTTTTCGGCCCAAGCCCAAACAGCTGCAATGGACACGGTAGTAGAGCTTACTGAGCTTGAAATTGTGTCGTCGCGTACAGACAGTAAGTCGCCATTTTCGGTGACCAACCTGCAAAAGAAAGACATCGTGAACCGCTTGGCATCACGTGACCTTCCAAGCGTTTTGAATACGGCTCCTTCAGTCTACTCTACCAATCAAGGTGGCGGTGCGGGTGATTCGCGTTTGAACGTTCGTGGATTCAACCAGCGTAACGTGGCGATCATGATTAACGGTGTTCCCGTTAACGACATGGAGAACGGTTGGGTATACTGGTCAAACTGGGACGGAGTAGGTGATGCGACAAGCAACATCCAAATCCAGCGCGGTTTATCAGGGGTAAACCTTGCAGTGCCTTCTATTGGTGGTACCATCAACATCATTTCTGACCCCGCTGCTCGCTCGAAGGGTGGTTATATCCGTCAGGAATTGGGTAGCTGGAACTTCTTGAAGACCACGGTTGGTTTCAATTCCGGTATGATTGGCGAAAAGCTTGCGATCTCTGGAACTTTGGTGCGCAAAACCGGTGACGGCTTCTACCAGGGCACTTGGACAGACTCCTACGCGTATTACTTCGGCGCTTCTTACCAAGCATCCAAAAAGGACAAGCTTGAGCTTTACGCAATCGGTGCGCCACAGCGTCACGGTCAAAACTTGTTCCGCCAAAATGTGGGCCGCTATTCAAAGGACTATGCATTGTCTTTGGATGGATATGCCCCTGCTGCTGCTGACCAGTTTTCTGAATTAGGCCGTAATTACAACCAGAATTATAACACGGTAGATCCCTCGTATGCAGGAGAGCAGTCTTGGAATATGTACGGAGCACGTCAAGGCGCGCGTCACAACGAAGGCTACTTGAATGAGCGTGAGAACTATTTCCACAAGCCTCAAGTAAACCTTAACTGGTACCGCACGATCAATGACAACATGCGCTTGTCCAACATCTTCTACTTCTCTGGGGGTTCAGGTGGCGGCACAGGAACCTTGGGCTCTGTAAAGAGCTCATCGGCTCTTGGATATGCCCGCAATTGGGATGCCGAAGTAGCTGAAAATGCGGATGCTACAGATGGCAGCCCTTCTTCTACGGGGATCTTGCGTAACTCGATCAACAATCAGTGGACTTTGGGTGCTATTTCTAAGTTGTTCCATGAAGTGAATGACAACCTGAATTTAACCTATGGTCTAGACGTTCGCTCTGCACAAGTAGAGCATGCACGTGAAGTGCGTGACCTTTTGGGTGGCGCTTACTATGTTGACAATAGTAATGCTTTCCGCGCTCCTGACTATCAGGCCGGATTAGGTGAGAAGATTGCTTACCACAACACGACAACCATCAACTGGGCAGGTGGCTATATTCAGGGCGATTATCGCGCTGACCGCTTGTCTGCCAATGGTGTAGCGGGCGTCACAATGGCGTCTTATACGTTGACGGACCACTTCCGTGATAATGGCAACGGGGAAGAGTACTATGCTGAAAACAAGAACCTCCCCGGTATGCAAATCAAAGGGGGTGCAAAGTATGCGATCAACGATAACGTAAATGCTTTTGTGAACTTGGGTTGGGTTAAGGCCACGCCTACATTTGACAAAGCCATCAACGATGCGTCAGGTAAAGTGTATGAGCAGTCATTTGCTGATAACGAGACATTCAACTCTTATGAGGGAGGCTTAAACTGGAGTGCGCCAAACGGTAAGTTGGCCTTCAGCGCAAGCTACTATTACACTTTGTGGTTAAACCGTACCAATAGCTTCTTCGTATACTTAACCGATGGCTCTGAGGATGCAGTTTACCTAACAGGTATGAATGCTAAGCACAGCGGCTTGGAGTTTGAAGCAGCGTTAAAGCCGGTAAAAGGTCTTCGTATTGATTTGAGCGCTTCTTTTGGCGATTGGACGATGATGGATGACGTTTCTGGAGAATACACTGACTATTCTTCTGGCGCGCCCGTGACCACACAAGTGAACTACTACCTCAAAGGATTACACGTAGGTGATGCGCCTCAGAACCAACAGGCAGTGGTGGTTTCATATACCGGCGTGAAGAACTTGAACGCTACATTGACGTACCGCAACTATTCTAAGTACTACTCGGACTGGAACGTGTTTGGCCGTACAAATGAGGCAGACCGTGCGGAGTCTTGGGAAGTGCCAAACTTCAGCGTTCTAGATTTGAATTTAAACTACCGCTTGCCTATTGACTTCAATGGTGTTACGGTGGATGTTTTTGCACACATCTTCAATGTGGCGGATGCCGTGTATATCCAAGACGCTACGGACAACTCTGCTTACAATGCATATGACCTAAAGGAACACGGTGCGGATGACGCAGAGGTGTTCTTAGGTTTGCCACGCAACTACAACGGTGGGGTGAAGATCAACTTCTAAACCTTCACACTGTAGCTAGCATAGCACAGAAAGTGAGAGCGCGCCCCAACCGGGGCGCGCTTTTTTTTAACTAAAATGTAGATAGGGAATGAACGCGAAGAGCAGGGTAAGGCCGTAACGCAAGGCGCTCAACGAGACCATCGGCACGAAGAAGCTCCCCTAGGAAGCGTATGTGAGCAGTACGGCGCCTTTTTCTACGGGATGCCCAACCTTTGCCTGTATGGCCTCAATGACGCCGTCTTGAGGCGCCTTAAGGATGTTTTCCATTTTCATGGCCTCTAGGACGATCAGGGGGTCTCCCTTTGAAACGGTTGCGCCAGGCTGGGCATGAATGGCCAGGACCATTCCCGGCATGGGAGCCTTAAGTTTATCTGCTCCAGCCTGACTTTGGACACCCATTCCCATCGCGTTGAGCAATTCGTCCAAAGTCGATTGGGTTTGGACGGAGTAGGTGTGGCCGTCAATCCACCAGGTACTGGTCTTGGCCGTTTTGTCTTCGGCGATGAGAAAAGCTTGGTGATGATGATGTCCATGTTGGATGGCATATTCACGCCCACCTAGGTGCTGAATCTTTACCTGAGGGATAGATGCCTCCGGCACGATTTTGGTTCCGTTGATGCGGTGTTTCATTTCGGCACACAAGTTACGCAGGCATTGTACCTTCGCACACACTGATTATGATTATACAAATTCTCCAATTTGTCCTTAGCCTTTCGTTGCTTGTTGTCTTGCACGAACTAGGGCACTTTCTTCCTGCCATTGCGTTCAAAACGCGTGTAGAAAAGTTTTACCTCTTTTTTGACCCATGGTTCTCCTTAGTGAAGACTAAAATTCGGGGAACCGAAGTGGGCATTGGCTGGTTGCCACTTGGGGGCTATGTCAAGATTTCAGGCATGGTGGACGAGTCCATGGACAGCGAGCAAATGAAACAGCCTGCGCAGCCATGGGAATTTAGGGCCAAGCCAGCGTGGCAACGATTGATTATTTTGTTAGGTGGCGTGACGGTCAATTTTATTTTGGCCATTGTCATTTATGCCGGAATGATGGCGTACTATGGGGATACCTACATTGCCAACGATAGTTTAAAAGGCGGCGTATGGGTCAATCATTTGGGGGAAGAACTTGGGTTAAAGACAGGCGATAAAATTATCGCAGTGGATGGCAAGACCCTAAAGCGTTTTAGCGATGTGAATATTGAAATCTTATTGGGCTCAGGCAATGATGTGACGGTTGAGCGCAATGGGGAGCTAATGCAGCTGCCTATTACGGCCGCCTTTGTAAAGAGCGCTATTGAAAGTCAAGGCCCCTGGATGTTTCCGCGTGCGGCGTATGTGGTAAGAGACTTTATGGAGGGCTCTCCTGCGCAAGCAGCAGGGCTAGAGTTGGGGGACAAGATCATGGGCTTGAATGGTCATGCGATGCCCTATTTTGATCAGTACATGGACTCCATTCCAGCCTATGCGGGCAAGCAGATCACCTTGGCTTTTGAGCGGGACAACACGCCGATGAAAATCACTTTTTCCGTTTCAGACAGTGGCCGAATGGGCGTGTGGCGTCAAGATGATTTAGCTATCCTGTTCCCCTTAACCACAGTGAAATATAGCGGGCTAGCAGCAGTGGGCGAAGGGTGGAATCAAGCCACATCAAAACTTGTCTTTTATGTACGTCAAGTGAGGTTGATGTTCCAGCCCGAGACGGGCGCATATAAAGAGGCAGGAGGATTTATCACCATCATGAAACAATACCCAACGGAGTGGGATTGGGAGCGTTTTTGGGGCTTTACGGCCTTTCTGAGTCTTGCATTAGGCTTCTTGAACGTATTGCCTATTCCTGCACTGGATGGGGGTCATGCCACCTTTGTGATCATCGAAATGGTGACAGGTAAAACGCCAAGCACACGTGTGATGGAAGTGGCGCAGATGGTGGGATTCTTTTTGCTCCTTGGGTTGTTATTGCTGGTGAATGGCAACGACATTCTCAAGGCGATAAGCTAGTCGGGCAAGAACCAAACAAGGAAGTTAGCCCAGGGCTACGTCCAAACACATCATGACGATAAAGCCACCGATAAAGCCCAAAGCGGCTATATCCGTGTGACTGTCGCGCTGTGTTTCAGGAATCACTTCTTCGACAACCACATAGATCATGGCGCCCGCAGCAAACGCAAGGGCAAAGGGGAGGACGGGTTGCATGTACATCACGGCCACGGCACCTATAACCCCCGCAATAGGCTCAACAATAGCGCTCATTTGTCCAAACCAAAAGCTTCGAAAACGCGAAACTCCCTTGCGTCGTAAGGGGAAGCTCACGGCGATACCTTCTGGGAAGTTTTGAATGCCAATGCCAATGGTGAGGGCAATGGCGGCGCCCAAGGAGGCACCATCAATCCCCGCTGCATAAGCGCCAAAGGCGACCCCCACAGCGAGGCCTTCAGGGATGTTGTGCAGCGTGATGGCCAAAACGAGCAGCGTGGTAGATTTCCAGTCTGTCTCTACCCCTTCGGCTTCTGTTTTGTTGAAGTTTATATGCAAATGAGGGACAACCTTATCTAAACCAAAAAGAAAAAGCGCCCCTGCCCCAAAACCAATCGCCGGGGGCAGCCATGGGATATAGCCCAGTGTCTCAGAAAGTTCGATAGAAGGGGCCAAAAGACTCCAATAGCTGGCGGCGATCATCACGCCTCCGGTAAATCCGAGCATGCCATCTAGGGCTTTGCGTGGTATTTCTTTGAATAAAAACACCAAGGCAGCCCCCGACGCAGTGACAAGCCACGTAAAGGTGGTGGCAAGCAGCGCAAGGACTACGGGGTGAGTATTGGCAAATTCTTCCATCCTGTGGTTTGATGTACAAAGGTAGGGGATTCGTTCATAGAATTGTTAGACACTACTAACAATGACGGAAGCCTATGCGGTGGACATGAAATGCTGGATCGGCACACTATCTTAGGGGCATGCACCGCTTTGATCTTCCACCAGGGAAACGCCTCTATTTTGCAAGCGACCTTCACCTGGGTGCGCCAAATAGTCAGGCATCTCGTGAAAGGGAGCGCGCATTTTGTGCATGGCTAGATGCCATCGCCCCATCGGCCGAAGCGGTGTATATCGTCGGTGATCTTTTTGATTTTTGGTTTGAGTATCGCCACGCGGTGCCTAAAGGGTTTGTGCGCACCCTGGGGAAGCTTGCGGGTCTCCATGACCAAGGGGTAAAGCTCTACTTTTTTACTGGAAATCACGACCTATGGGCTAAAGACTATTTAACAGAAGAAATTGGTTTTGAAGTCTTTACAAAACCAATACGACATGTTTGGGGAGGCAAATCCCTCGTCATAGGGCACGGGGATGGACTGGGCCCCGGGGATACAGGGTACAAGGTTTTGAAGCGGATTTTTACCTTCAAGCCCTTTCAATGGGCCTTTGGTTGGATCCATCCGGACCTTGGAATTGGATTAGCTAGCTGGCTGTCGCGTGGCTCTCGGGCACGAACAGGACAGGCGGATTATGGAATGAAAACCCTCAAGGAGGAGGCCCTTTTTCAATTTGCACAAGCAGAACATCTAATGAATCCAGCAGATTACTGGATTTTTGGACATCGACATTTTCCCGCCATCGGTCCGTTAGAAAGTTCAGATGGCCAACAAGGCACCTATTTGAATCTAGGGGACTGGATCAAATGGCAGAGCTGGGCAGAATTTGATGGTACGCACCTCCATCTGCACATACCGCCTCAATCGAAAAATTGAAACGAAGCCTACTTCTGCAGGCGCGGGCGTAAAAAAAACCCGGCCTCTTTTCTGAAGCCGGGCTGAAGTCACGGGAAGTAATAACTTATTTAGCTGCAGCGTAGCGCGCAGATACTTCTGTCCAGTTGATCACATCAAAGAATGCGCCCACATAATCAGGACGACGGTTTTGATATTTTAAGTAATAGGCATGCTCCCAAACATCAAGCCCCAGGATGGGTGCTCCGCCGCAGCCGATACCTGCCATCATAGGGTTGTCTTGGTTTGCAGTGCTGCAAACGTCTAAGCGTCCCCCTTTGAGTGCACATAACCATGCCCAGCCCGAACCAAATCGGGTTGCCGCAGCCTTGGCAAAAGCAGCTTTGAATGCATCAAAAGAGCCAAAGGAAGCGGTGATGGCTTCAAGTAATTCACCTTCGGGCTCGCCCCCCCCGTTTGGCGTCATGACCGTCCAAAACATGCTGTGGTTCCAATGGCCGCCTCCGTTGTTGCGTACAGCAGGAACATCCGCATGCTCAGCCAACAAAGCCTCAATGGACTTGCCGGCCATGTCTGTGCCGTCCACTGCCGCGTTCAAATTATTGATATAAGCTTGGTGATGCTTGGAGTGGTGAATCTCCATAGTTTGGGCATCAATGTAGGGCTCCAAAGCACTGTAGGCGTAAGGAAGGTTGGGTAACGTATACATGTGAATCTAAATTTTATTTTAAGGTATAACAAAGGTAGGAGGAATGGGTTCTTCTTCTCGGTTATCTTTAAGGAATGCCAAGCTTTCCCCTGCGTCATCAGCCCTTGAGTGTATTTTCTGCCAGTGCCGGTGCAGGAAAGACCTTTCGTTTAGCTGCAGAGTACATTGCTACTGCGTTGCGGGACCCCAACGCACCAAAGGCCTTTGCGCACATCCTCGCCTTAACCTTTACAAATAAGGCGGCGCATGAGATGAAGCGCCGAATTTTAGACAGTCTGCGTGATTTTTCGGAGGTGGCGGGTTTTGGCGAATCAAAGGGACTTGCAGAGGCGGTGCAGGAAATTCTAGGCATTTCCGCCCAAGAATTAGCCGTCCGGTCAAGGAAAACCCTAGAGCATATGCTCCATGATTACGGTTCTATTGGCATTGGAACGTTGGACCAATTCACCCACCGCCTAGTCAGAACCTTTGCGCTTGAACTGGGATTGCCTGGCCAGTTTGAAGTGGAGTTAGAGGCGAACATGCTCTTGGAATTAGCCGTTCAAGAACTGCTTTCAGAAGTGGGACAAAATGCGGATTTAACGGATGTTCTTGTGCGGTTTGCACAAGCCAATGTGGAGGATGAAAAAGGCGGAGACATCTACCCCGCACTTCTGTCTATGGCAAATCACTTAACCAAAGAGACAAGTATTGAGGCACTAAAAAAATTGGGGGAATGGTCTTTGGCATCGCATGCTTCTGCTCAAAAATCATTGCAGTCTTTTGAGGGGCACATTCGGACTGTGGCCCTACAAACAGGCGATGCACTATTGGACCTGCTAGAACAGGCAGAACAGTCGGATCTTTCAAACGTAAAGTATTATTCAGGATACGCTCTGCGCCTCTGTGCACGTGATCCTGAGGGATGGGTGCCTTCTGCCACTCTGCTGAAGCTAGAGAGCGACCCATTGAATCTGTACAAAAAAGCCGCACAAGCAAAACACGGCCCCGGACTCGGTCAGCAGATGGCGCCCCTGATTATGAAAGGGTTTGCCCTCGCTGGCCAAGCCATGTTGGTCAAAGAAATTAGAAGGAACGACCGCAGCGCCTCTGTCATGGTGGAGTTGTCAAAAGCGTTGGAGCGGGTTCTAGAAAGACTGCGTGTACAGCCATTATGGAAGTTCAACCAGCTTATACACGATGAGCTAACCAATCAGCCCGCCGCATATCTGTTTGAGCGTCTGGGCGAGCGCTACCGCCATTTCTTTATTGACGAAGCGCAAGACACCTCTTCTCTGCAATGGAAGAATTTGTGGCCCCTGCTAGAAAATGCGCTTTCGGGCGGCCCAAACCCAGGCAGTGCCCTCATTGTGGGCGACGGGAAGCAGTCGATCTATCGATGGCGAGGCAGTGATGCCGAGTCTTTCCTAACAATGCAAACGCAAGCTGAAAGGAATGCCCCCCCCACTTCGGCACTCCCTTCTTTGGACGGCCGGACAGAACATATCGCCCTACAAGAAAATTGGCGTAGCCGAAAGCACATAGTTCATTTTAATAATGCGCTGTTTGCGGACCTAGCGGAACAGGGCGTTTTACCACGAGAATTGCATGCGGCGACGTATGCCGCCGTTGCCCAATCCCCACGGGGAAAAGACGGAGGCCGGATTGAGGCACGTCTTTTTGCCAAAGAAAAAGTAGAGGACCAATGGCCCAAAATCTTGGAGACCTTAGTCGTTGACCTGACGCGCGCCAAAGCGGCAGAATGGGCCTGGAAGGACATGGCCATTCTGGTGCGGGATAAGCGCCAAGGCCGAGCCATCGCCTTGCGTTTGGCACAAAGCAACATACCCGTTGTTTCCTCTGAGCTGCTGGCGCTATCCAGTTCGTCCTATGTGCTGGCTATGGCTGCCTTGATGGATTGGATGTTGATTCCAAGAGAGAAAGACCGGCAATGGGCCCTCCTCCGACAACTGCACCATGCCGGGATTTGGCAGGCTTCAGAAGTGGCTTTACATCAAGAAGGCCTCGCTTTAGCCAGCAAGGAAGCACCCAACTTTGCACAAGTAGTGGCACGGATTTTACCACAGTTTGACCCTCAGATTGCATGGAAGTTGAGTCTGTATGAAATGGGGGAATACATGGCACGGGCGCTGAGAATAGCCCATTTGGGCGATCCATTTGTACTGCGTTTTCTGGATGCCTTACACGATTTTTCAAACAAGCAATTGAACCGCTTAGAGGCCTTCATGACCGAATGGGCACGGAAAAAGGACGATTGGAGTATCTCGGCACCCCCAGGGATGGATGCGGTAGAGTTGCTAACCATCCACAAGGCCAAAGGATTAGAATACCCCTTGGTCTTTGTGCCCTTTGCTACGTTTCGGCCAAAAGATGGGCAAAGCAAATGGATGGCTTTGGATTGGGCTTCCCTTTTTGGGCTTGATCAAGAGGCGCCACCCGCATCATTGTTGACGCTTAAGTCATTGCATGATGAAAAAAAGAAACCTATGCGCGAGGCCATCCAACAGGTGCACCCCGAATATGTTGAAGCCTCTATTGCTGCAGTAGAAGAGCGCATTTTTGATGATGTTAATTTGCTCTATGTCGCCTTTACAAGGCCTAGAGATGGCTTGACTTTTTATCTGAGCGATGAAGGGTATGGCAAACCTATTTGGGCACATGTGTCAAAGGCATATCCAGAGACACAAGACCATTTTGTTTTGGGGGAATGGCCGCACGTGGAAGCGCGTGACCCGCAAAAGGCGGGTCAAAGCCAAGGGTGGCCATTGCAAGAAGTGGCCAGTGATGATTGGACCCATCGTGTGCGGTTAGCGCGCTTTGAAGAGGTGGGACCCGAACAGCGTTTGGGCAATGCCGTCCACCGGACAATGGAGCGGATTCGGCGTCCAGGAGATCTGCAACAGGCCATGTTGCAGACGGAAAGAGAAATGGAATGGACGCCTGCGGAGCGCGGAGCGATTGAAAAACGGGTACAATTGGCCTTATCCGATCCGCGACTGGCCCCCGTGTTTGATGCCCTGGAGGTCTATGCAGAAAGGCCTTTACTGCTTCCAGGAAAAGGGGTCAAACGCCCTGACCGTGTAGTAAAACTGCAAGATGGCCGCTGGCTTGTGGTGGATTATAAGACGGGCGAGGTCGATGAAAAACACCAAACGCAAATCGCGCAATATGCGGAGGAATTAACCCCGGTTTTGGGCACGCGCCCAGGAACCCTTCGAGTGTACCTTCGCGATCAAATAGAATTATATGGGAGCTAGAGAAGCATTTTATCGTGGCTTACGTGAGGAAGTACAGGAAATCCAAGCGCAGGGGTTGTTTAAGCGGGAGCGCATCATTGTTTCTCCGCAAGATGCTGTTATTACCCTTGAAGACGGGAGTCAAGTATTGAACTTTTGTGCGAACAATTATTTGGGATTGAGCAGCCATCCAAAGGTGCTAGAGGCGGCACATGCAGTCCTAGAGAGTCATGGTTTTGGGATGAGTTCGGTCCGCTTTATCTGCGGTACGCAGGATGTCCATAAAACCTTAGAGCAGCGCATTGCCCAGTTTCTACATACCGAGGACACGATTTTGTACGCGGCAGCCTTTGATGCCAATGGCGGCGTGTTTGAACCTCTTCTTAGCGAAGGGGATGCCATTATTAGCGATAGCTTAAACCATGCCTCTATCATTGATGGTGTGCGCCTTTGTAAGGCCATGCGCTTTCGCTATGCGAACAATGATATGGCAGATCTAGAAGCTCAGCTTCAGGCAGCGGATGCGGCCGGGGCCAAAACGAAAATGATCGTGACGGATGGCGTCTTTTCGATGGATGGCTATGTGGCTCAGATGGATAAAATTTGTGACCTCGCCGATCAATATGAGGCCTTGGTGATGGTGGACGAATGTCACGCAACCGGGTTTATTGGGGCAACGGGCCGTGGTTCGATTGAATTACGCGGGGTGTTAGGCCGTGTTGATATCATCACCGGCACCCTCGGTAAGGCCTTGGGAGGAGCTATGGGAGGATTCACTACTGGCAAAAAGGAGGTGATTGACATGTTGCGTCAGCGGTCACGTCCTTATTTGTTCAGTAATTCGCTTGCGCCATCTATTGTAGGGGCGTCTATTGCCGTGTTGGATTTGCTTTCTGAAAGCACGGAATTGCGTGACAAGCTTGAGATCAATGTGCACCGATTCAAAGCAGGGATGCGCGCGGCGGGCTTTGATTTTAAGGATGGAGAGTCGGCGATTGTGCCCGTAATGCTCTATGATGCCGCGCTGTCGCAAAAGTTTGCGGACGCTCTGTTATCCCGCGGCATTTATGTCATCGGTTTCTTTTTCCCGGTGGTACCCAAAGGACAAGCGCGTATCCGTGTTCAATTGAGCGCAGGACACACCTCTGCGCATATCGATCAGGCGATTGCCGCTTTTACCGCGGTGGGGCATGAACTGGGGGTTTTAACGGCCTAAGTTCTTAGGTTGATCAAATAAAAAAGGCCGGGGATTCCCCGGCCTTTTTATGTAGAAAGCATTTTGTGCGCCACACGCTCTTACTTACCTAGCAATCACCGTGGGTTAGTACCAAATAGCCGTGGGCAGGCAGGGTGATTTGGCCGGCCTCTTCTAGGTCCATTTCTTCGCCGCTAAACCAATTGATATAGTCCTCATCGTGGGCACCGCTATAGTCAATAGTCGCTTCTTCCTTGCTAAAATTGACAAATACGACTACATGGTTTTCCCCCTTGGTGCGCATAAAGCCGTATACATGGGGGTTTTGGGTTGTGATGCGGGTCTGCACACCCCCCCAGTCGCCATTAGCAAGCGCTGCTTGCGTAGATTTTAGCGATAGTGCTTTGCTGTAAAAATCTGCCTGTGATGGGCCAGACCAGTCGATGGTGTCCCGTTCAAAGAACCGGAGACTTTTGTTGAGGCCTACTTCTTGTCCGCTATAGATCAAGGGCATACCGTTTGTCATCGTAGCGCATAGGACAAAGGCGGCATGGGCATTTTGGCCAATGCGCTTTTCGACGGTGCCATTCCAGGAATTTTCATCGTGGTTGTCAATGAAATACAAGCGATACCCATCTGAGGGGAAGTTCTTTTTTTGCTTAGTTAGGTAGGTATCCAACGTGACAACATCGGCCTCTTTTCCGGCCACATTGTTCAGCAAATGATGAAATTCCCAGCCATAGGTGGCATCAAATCGACAGTCATGTAGGTAGAAGTATTCGGATTCTGCCAAAAGGAAAATTTCAGGACTGTGGCCGCGTAGGTGGTGGATGGTTTCGGTCCAATACTCTTGTGTTTGTCCACCCGCCATATCAACCCGAAAACCATCAATATGAAAATGGTCTAACCACCAGATCATGGCTTGCCGTTGTCCCTCCATCATAGCAGGGTTGCTATAATCTAATTCGGCTACGTCCGTCCAGTCCGTTGCATTGTTATGGTCATCTCGGCCATTGGAGATTTGGCCCGTTTCTGGATCTGTATAGTAAAACTCAGGGCTCTCTGTCATCCAAGGGTGGTCCCAAGCAGTGTGGTTAGGAACCCAGTCAATAATAACATGGAAGCCCATTTCGTGGGCTTGATCCACAAGGCTACGGAAGTCGTCTTCCGTGCCGAATTCAGGATTGATGGCCGTGTAATCTTTGATCGAATAATAAGAGCCAAGTTCCCCCTTGCGATTTTTTTCACCGATCGGCTGTAAAGGCATAAACCATAGGATATCCACGCCCATCTCTTTGAGCCTGGGTAAGTGTGCCTGAAAGGCAGCAAAGGTCCCTTCGGGGGTGTATTGACGGACATTCACCTCATACATATTGGCATTTTTGGACCATTCCGGGTGAAAGGCATGCGGGGCATCCATGACCGTTTCGGGCTGGGTGCAGCTAGCCAAAATCAGCGCTGCGGCTGCAATGGAAAGAAGGTGTTTCATGAGATCAAAGGGTTAGTGTTGAAGGTAAACAAAGGAAACGGGAGGAATGCTGGCTTGCGCAGTGCCGAGCGTTGCGCTTCCGGCCAGTCGCGTGACATCCTTTTCTAGGGGATGGATATAAGGGGTATTGCCGCGGTTAAAAATGGCCCAAACATGTTGGTCAAGGAATTGTCGATGGACAATGAGTACATCCGGGGTTGGGCAAGAGACTTCGGTATAACCATAGCAGAGGGCCATATTGCCTTTTCGGGCCTGAACGATTTCTTGCGTACGCATGCGAAGCTGCTGCTCTGCGGGGGTGTAATCTGACCACTTCATAAAACGGCGATTGTCAGGATCATTGCCTCCAGCCATCCCATACTCATCACCATAATACACCACGGGCACACCTGGGACCGCGTGGTTGAGGGCATGAAGTAGGGCCAAACGCTGGTACCCAATGGTATCCCCTGCTTGAATGTTTCGGGTGTATCCCGCCAACTTAGTGTCCTCATCGGGGGAAACCCTTCGGTCCGCTAAAGAAATGAAGCGGGGCTTATCCTGGTTGCCCGAAATGTTGCCCATCAAATGGTGGTAGCCATAGATCTCTAGACTATTTTGAAGTACGCTAGCCATACGCTGCGCATCAGCCCCTAAGTCAGCACAATATTGCACGGCGGCATCATAAAAGTTGAAATCAAATTGCGCGTCCATCATGCCCGAACCGAGGTAGCTGGCAATGAGGTCTGGAGAGCCATAGGTTTCACCAATTTGATAGAGACGCTGACCCGATGTATTTTGCTGTTTTAACTTTTTGGTTAAGGTCCTCCAATAGAGCAGATCTACATGCTTGGTGGCGTCATGTCGGAAGCCATCGATTCCAAATTCTGTCATCCATACCAGGGCAGAATCGGTCATGGGCTCCACGACTTCGGGTCGGCGCAAATCCAAGGTGGGTAAATGGGTGTCAAACCACGTGGTCAGCCGATGTTCATCCCAACGCTCCGTGTTGAGGCTGCCGTCGGGTAAGTATAGGGAAGTGGCCCAATCCGGGTGTTCTTTATAAACGGGATGATCTAGGTGAACATGATTGGCAACATAGTCTAATAGGACATTCATGTTGCGTCCATGGGCTTCGGATAAGAGCGCGTGCAGTTGCTCAGGGCTCGCCATGCGGCGGTCTAATTTTTTGGCAGAGGTGGGCCAGTAGCCATGGTAGCCAGAAAAGCGTGTGGTCACGCCCCCCTTGTTCCATAATCCATAGGCCCCTTCAGGGTTTCGGCCAATGGGGGACAACCAGACTGTGTTGAATCCAAAATCCTCAAAATAACCAGCCTCTACAGCTTGGGTCACGCCCGCCACATCCCCTCCCATGTAGTCTGCTAGAGGAAGTACATCGGCACGTTTTAAGGGGGCATTATTGCTAGCGTCGCCATCCACAAAACGGTCCACCATCATGAAATAGAGCGTGGAGGCCTCCCAGTCGCTACGGTTGAGGGCGGAGGTGTTTTGGATCAATTGATGTTGCGAAAAAGGAAGAAGAACTTCATTGCTGATGTGTACTCCATTGTGTGCGTGTACATGCAGGTGATTGCGCACGTTCCAAGCATCTTCATTGGGCAAATACACCCATACTTCGCCGTTGTCTTGTCGTTCTATAGCGCTTGGGGGAAGGGCATAGGTATTCCAGAAAGCGAGAACTTCTTGCTCTGCAGGTAGACTGTCTAGTCGCACAAAAGAAACGGGGTCATCGTCGGCCCAACCATCGCCTAACTGGAGCGCTTTAAGGGGCGCGCAGGATATGCCAGGCAGGGTCACCTCAAGATGATGATTAAAGCTTCCAAAACCATTGGGAACTAGGGCATCTTGCTGTGTTGGATGGAGTCGTTCTTGCCCATTCACCATGAATTTATAGTCGTAGGATCCTGCGGGCAAAGGGAGGGTTGCGGTGTATTGTCCCACTTTGGGGTTGCCAGAATCGGGGACAAAGCCCATGGAGGTAGCGCCGCGGTTCCAGTTGTTAAATGACCCAAAGAGGTACACGCGAAGACTGTCAGAGGCGGGCCCAAAGGTGAAAGACACGGGCTGCGTCATGCTTTGTTTGAGTAAGACACTGTATTCGCCCCCAGCTGCGTGCAGGGTAACGACACCAAGGGGCTGCTTCATTTTGCCCGAAATGCGATAGATGCCCGAATCGGCTTGATGTTGGGCAGTCAATCCCTCGGGCCAATCAACGGATTCTACATCCGATAATACATAGTCATGGAGGTAAAACTTTGTCTCCCCCTCAAGTAATTGAATGGGGCGAAACCCCAATCCGGCATCTTCTTCGCCAATGGGAAGGGAAGGGCTTCCACAGCTCCAAAGAGTAGCGGCAAAAAGGGAGATAAATAAGGGGGTAAAAACGTTTTTCATCAAGGGGGTGATTTAACGTTTAAATGTTTGACAACAGGTCAAAGCATGCGGCTTCCCTTCGATATAAAAAGTGATCTCTGGCCCGTCTTTGTGTTCAATTGTGAGCGCACTTGGGGAGATGCGAACCCGTAACAAGGCTCCGCGCCAACGCATATGGAAGGAGAGAAGCGACCACTGTTGCGGCAGGCAGGGCTCAAAGTGAAGGTCTTCGCCTACGATTTTCATTCCACCAAATCCATAGACAACCGACATCCAGGTGCCCCCCATAGCGGTGACATGCAGTCCCTGGTGTACTTCGTTGTTATAATCATCCAGATCTAGGCGTGCCGTGCGCAAGTATAAATCATAGGCCTTTTGAGTATATCCTAAGCGGCTAGCTAAGACGGCATGAACACAAGGACTTAAAGAGCTTTCGTGAACGGTGAGAGGCTCGTAAAAATCAAAATGGCGCTTGAGGACGTCCAAAGGCGTTCTGTCTTCAAAGAAGAACATGCCCTGCAAAGTGTCCGCTTGCTTGATATAGCACGAGCGCAGGATGCGGTCCCAGCTCCATTTTTGGTTGATCGGGCGCTGTGCGGGATCGAGCTCTTTCACCGGGATGAGTTCCTTGTCCAGGAAGCCATCTTGTTGCAAGTAGACTTGGTGTTCGTCGCTGTAGGGATAATAGAGGTTTTCTCGAATCGCTTCCCACGTTTCTAATTCGTCCTCCTCTAAGAGGATTTTTGCAGCGATTTTTGCAAACGCATTCGGTTGCTCTTGGGCCAGCCATTGGGCAGATTCTGCCGCGTATTCCAAACACCACGCCGCCATAAAGTTGGTGTAGTAGTTGTTGTTGACATTGTTTTCGTATTCATTGGGTCCCGTAACCCCTAGAATCACAAATTTTTCGTGTGCATCACTCCAGTTAACACGCTGTGCCCAGAAGCGGGCAATGGCCAATAGGACCTCTAGCCCGCCTTCTGCAAGGTAGCCGCGGTCCTGGGTGTGCCGGATATAATTGTAGATGCCGTAGGCTATTGCGCCGTTGCGGTGAATTTCTTCAAACGTGATTTCCCATTCGTTGTGGCACTCCTCACCATTCATGGTGACCATAGGATAGAGCGCTGCACCATCCGTAAAGCCCAGCTTTTCGGCATTTTCGATGGCCTTTCCTAGCTGTTTGTAGCGGTAGATGAGCAAATTCTTGGCGACGCGTGGGGCGGTAGAGGCCATATAAAAGGGCAAACAATACGCCTCAGTATCCCAGTAGGTGGATCCCCCATATTTCTCGCCTGTAAAGCCCTTGGGGCCAATATTCAGGCGTGCATCCACCCCGGTAAAGGTTTGTAACAAATGAAAGATGTTGAATCGAATCCCCTGTTGTGCGGAAACATCCCCATCAATCTGGATATCCGCAAGGGCCCATTTGGCCACCCAGGCATCGCACTGTGCCTGACGCAGGTCGGAATATCCCTTTTCTTTGGCGCTTTCTGCCTGACACTGTGCACGCTGTACGACTTCAGCTGGATCGGCATTCAAGGAGCTGACGACCCCGACATATTTGTGGACGGTATACGATTGCTCAGCAACACTGGTAAAGGCAAAACGGGTTTCTGCGTAGGCTTCCTTGTTATGTGCCTCCCCTGCTATCGGGGTTTGCTGTTGATCCATACACTGCGTGTGCATGGCGGCTGCGACATGAAAGTCTAATTTCTTGGTTTTGGCATATACAAAGCCTGTTAGGTCTTGGCTTCCCTGTCCTTGGGGGGCCCAAAACGTTTCGTCCCAGTTGGTGTCCGCATTGACCACGTTAAAGTCCACAAAGGGGCGTACGACAATCTGGGCCGGTAGATTCGTGCTTAGCGTCAGTTGCATGGCAGCGACTTCATCCTCTACGATACTCAGAAAGCGTTCTGCAACGACGTGCACGACATGTCCATTCTGCAGGGTGGCAGAAAAAGTTCTGCGCAAGAGGCCATGCTGCATATCCAATTCACGGTGAAAAGCCTGCACACTTTTTGCCTTTGCCAAGTCTAAAGATTCCCCGTCTATTTCAATATGAAATCCGGTAAAATTGACCGCATTCAAGACTTTGGCAAAATATTCTGGATAGCCATTTTTCCACCAGCCCACTTTGGTCTTGTCGGGATAATACACCCCCGCGATGTAGCTACCCTGAAGGGTTTTGCCTGAAAATCCTTCTTCATTGTTGGCACGCTGCCCCATCCGGCCATTGCCTAGGGCAAATAGTGACTCAGAAAGTATCTGATGTTCGGGATTCCAAACGGATTCGGTGAGTTTCCAGGGATGGGGATCAATATGCGGCTTCATCAAGGGGGGAATCGGGTTGTGTTACAAGGTATGGATCAGTGCGCTCGGGTCGGGAATCTCTTTGAAGGATTGGATGACGCGGTGCGCGCGGTGAAGGACGTTCGGGTCGCCCACGCCAATGCTGCGCATGCCCCCATTGTGCGCCGCCTCTATGCCCGCTTCTGCATCTTCAAATACAAGGCATTGTTCTGGGGCCAAGCCCAGGCGACGCGCCCCCTCCAAAAAAACGTGCGGATCGGGTTTGGAGGTAGTGACAACGGTCCCGTCTACAATCTGGTCAAAGGCGCTTAAAAGGCCGGTTTGTTCTAAAATGGGCACGGCATTCTTGGAGGCAGACCCAAGGGCAATGGAAAACCCTTGTTTTCGCGCCTCCCGTAAAAAGGAAGCGACACCAGGTAAGATCTCTTCTGGACCCATTTTGGCGACACATTCAAGATACCAAGCGTTTTTTTGGTCCATCCAATGCTGCTTTTCCTCTTGCTGAAGCGTGATGCCACCCCAGTGGAGGATTCGATCTAAGGATTCCTCGCGCGAAATCCCCTTTAACTGCTCATTTTCTTTCTGGCCAAAATGGATATGGAGCACAGCGGCCATCCGCTGCCAGGCAATAAAATGAAATTTGGCGGTGTCAACAATGACCCCGTCTAAGTCAAAAAGGAATCCCCGAATCATGCGGAAGCGGCCTTGTCCAGGACGCGGAGCACATTGAGATGGTACTCAACAAGTCGATTAACAGGCTTGGCCTGTGTGCGGCCATAGGTTACACCAAGGGAATCACAGCTCTCTTTCAGTAGCCCTTCAAAAGCTTTGGCAACAGATCCCACAAAGTTGACAGGGGCGCCCTTCTTCCCCTCTTCAAAACAGCAAACATGAATCTCAATGAACTTCATGAAGCCCTCACGGACGATACCCTGAATATAAGGATCGTCGGCATGGTCGCCCGCAAACCGCGAAAAGGATGCGAGGTAAACGTTTGCGTGTGGCTGATGGTAGACATGATGGAAGATTTCCTCCTTGTCCGTTTTATACTGCGCAAGGAAGGCCTCTAATAGATTGGAAGGCATCCGCTTATAAATAAAGTCAGCCACGAGGCGCTTTCCGATATAGCTAGCCGAACCCTCATCCCCCAACACATAGGCTAAAGCGGGCACCTCTTCGCGGATGTTCTGTCCGTCAAAGAAGCATGAATTAGACCCGGTACCGAGAATACACGCAATATGTGGCTCGCCATTGTAAGTGGCAAAGGCAGCGGCTTTTAAATCATGGTCTACGTGAATGTCTGCGCGCTTAAATACAGAAGAAAGGCCATTCTGGATGACCGAATTCAGCTTTTCAGAGGAACAACCGGCGCCATAAAACCAAACCTGCTCCACATTTGGGGCATAGGAGGGAATTTCGGGGTGGTTGTTGAGGACTTGTGCCACCGTGGCTGAAGAATGGAAATAAGGGTTGAAGCCCATGATGGACCAACGTTTCATTTCTCGGCCGTGGCCGTCTAATAATATCCAATCGGCCTTTGTGGAGCCGCTCTCAACAATGATGATCATAGGGCAGTTATCTGATCAGAGGTTTACAAAGCGCTCGGTCATGTCTGCCATACGTGCAGAGTACCCAGCCTCGTTGTCATACCAGCCCATGATTTTAACAAGATTCCCATTGGCTGATGTGATTCCGGCGTCAAAAATACATGAATGAGGATTCCCAATGATGTCTGCAGAGACAATTGGGTCTTCCGTGTATTCCATCACTCCTTTTAAGTAGGTATCCGCCGCCTCTTTCATCGCAGCATTAATTTCTTCTTTGGTCACATCACGTGACAGGATCAAAGTGACATCGGTAGCAGAGCCGGTAATGGTTGGGACGCGAATTGCGTAGCCATCTAGTTTGCCCTTTACTTCAGGTAGAACAAGGCCAACAGCCTTAGCAGCACCGGTAGTGGTAGGGATCATAGATACTGCGGCAGCACGTGAACGGCGCAAATCACTGTGCGGGGCATCTTGAATTTTCTGGTCGTTGGTGTAGGCGTGTACCGTCAGCATGTAGCCTTTTTCAATACCAAACTTGTCGTTCAAAACTTTCATCATCGGAGCCAAGCAGTTGGTGGTGCAAGAAGCATTGCTAAAGACAAGGTCGTCGCGGGTAAGTAAGTGGTCGTTAACGCCAAGAACGATGGTTTTTACATCATCTTTTGCGGGTGCTGAGAGGCCTACTTTTTTGGCTCCGGCAGTCAAGTGCAGGCTTAATTGCTCTTTTGACGTGAAGATACCGGTAGACTCAATGACCATGTCAATCTCCATTTTGCCCCATGGAAGATCTGCGGGGTTGCGCTCGGCCGTAATGATGATTTCTTTGCCATTCACAATCAGGCTATTGGGCGTATGTGTAACGGTACCCGGAAATTTACCATGCGCCGAGTCATACTTCAGCAGGTGAGCCAAGGTGGCCGTGTTGGTAAGGTCATTGATCGCGACAACCTCTAAGCCAGACTTGTTCAAAAGGTTGCGGAAAGTCAGGCGGCCAATGCGGCCAAATCCGTTGATAGCAATTTTCTTCATGAGATGAAAGTGAAGTGTTGAATTAAATCGAGAGAATTTTTGAGATCCGGTGGAGTTCCATATCCAGCGGAGCTTTGTTGTAAATCGCTTGTTGTAAAAAAGTCTGTGTTAGTTGACCGTTGATGATTCCAACCATGATGTCGCTTTTGCCGTTGAGTAAGGACTCGACTGCCGCCACACCCAGTTGACTGGCGTTTACGCGGTCGAGCACACTCGGGGATCCGCCGCGTTGAATGTGACCCAAAATGGTGACTTTGATATCTAGTTCAGGGTAATGCGCGCCAAGGGATTTGGCCAATTCAAATGGCTTGCCTAGTCGGTTACCTTCTGCTACGACGATAATGTTGCTTGTTTTTTTGTTTTCTGCCCCCCGGTTGATGGCGGTATAAAGATCCTCCAAACTGGTATTTTTTTCGGGAAGAACAATCTCCAATGCCCCTGTGGCGACGCCGGCACTTAAAGCAATAAAACCAGCATCGCGCCCCATCACTTCCACAATGAACATCCGGTTGTGACTGTTGGCTGTATCCCGAATCTTATCAATGCATTCCACCACGGTATTGGTGGCCGTGTCATAGCCGATGGTGTAATCCGTTCCAAAAAGATCATTGTCAATGGTTCCTGGAATGCCAACCACAGCAATGTCATGCTCTTCATGGAGTAGATGTGCGCCCGTAAAGGTCCCATCTCCTCCGATGACCACAAGGCCGTCAATGCCACGTGCTTTTAAATTGGCTGCCGCCTGGGCTCTGCCTTCTTGGGTCCTAAAAGCGGCAGAACGCGCTGACTTGAGCATGGTTCCTCCTTGAGATAGGATGTTTTTTACGCTCTTGGAATGAAGGGGAACAAATTCATTTTCCATTAAACCGTCGTAGCCACGGTATACACCGTACACGGATTTGTTGTAAAAAATACCCGCACGAACTACGGCGCGAATGGCAGCGTTCATACCCGGAGCATCCCCTCCCGAAGTGAGTACAGCGATACTTTTCATCTATATAAATCCTTAAACAATAGGTAAAGATAGTGTATTGCGTACACCAAGTGTAGAATTAGAAAGTGTAGGAGGTACATTTGTCTTACCCTATGATGAATCCGAACGTATCTGTTGACTGTGTTGTTTTTGGTTTTGATGGCCAAAACCTAAACGTACTACTTATTGAGCAAAAAGACGTGGGTCAGCTGCGTCGATTTGCCCTTCCTGGTGATCACCTTGAGGAAGAGGAAGACTTAGATCAAGCTGCCGCGCGTGTTCTAAAGGAACTTACAAGTTTAAGGGGGCTTTATCTGAAGCAAAGTGGGGCCTTTGGCGACCCAAACCGCGTAAAAAACATCAAAGATTTGCCCTGGCTGAGAAGCAACAGGCGTGATCCGGGCGCACGCGTCATCACCATTGCCTATTATGCCTTGGTCAAGATGGAAGAATTTAACCCTTCTGCTTCCAGTTTTGCGGAACGTGTTTTTTGGCACGACGTCAGCAACATTCCAGAGCTTGCGTTTGACCATAGCGACATTGTAGTCGGAGCGCTAAACATATTGCGCCAAGAATTGGCAGAATTGCGCGTGGGCCATGAACTGCTTCCAGAAAAATTTACGCTCAGCCAAATGCAAGCGCTCCATGAAGCCATTTTGAACTCGTCTTTTGACAAGCGAAATTTCCGCAAAAAGGCACTCAATGATGAATGGGTTATCCCGCTTGAGGAGAAACAAATTGGGGTGCTCCATAAGCCTGCCCGTCTCTACACGTGGAATAAGGAAAAAACGCGCATCTAAAACATTCTTTATGCAGATGGATTCAAAACCGCGACTCAATTTTTGGCAAATCTGGAACATGAGCTTCGGCTTTTTGGGCATCCAGTTTGGCTGGTCCCTACAGATGGCCAATATGAGCCCCATATACAAATCTCTTGGTGCTGAAGCAGATAAAATCCCCATGCTTTGGCTAGCGGCCCCCATGACAGGATTGTTAGTGCAGCCGATTATTGGCTATTGGTCTGACCGAACATGGACACCCCTAGGTCGCCGCCGCCCATACTTTTTAGTCGGGGCATTACTGGCATCTATGGCCTTATTTTTTATGCCACAAAGCTCCACCCTGTGGATGGCAGCAGGCCTGCTTTGGGTTTTGGATGCGTCCATCAATATTTCGATGGAGCCTTTTCGGGCGTTTGTGGTCGACATGTTGCCAGAGTCCCAACACAGCCGAGGTTTCACTTTTCAAAGTTTTATGATTGGGGTGGGCTCCGTCATTGCAAGTGCCCTTCCATGGATGATGAGTAACTGGTTTCATGTAAGTGATCCACAAGGCTATACGGGAATACCCACATCCGTAGTGTACAGTTTCTATGCAGGCGCGGTGGTGCTGCTTCTTGCCGTGCTGTACACGGTCTTTACAACGAAGCCCTATCCTCCGGCTGACATGACGGCATTTAAGGCCTTACAAGCAAAGTCTTCCATCAGGGACATGTTTCATGAGATATTCGGGTCTATTCGCCATATGCCCAAAGTGATGCGGCAGGTGGCCTTGGTTCAGTTTTTTACCTGGCCAGGATTGTTTCTGATGTGGTTTTATTACAGCCCTGCAGTCGCCGAAGATATTTTTCACGCTGCACCGAATACCGCTGCGTACTCCAAAGGGGTGGAATTTGCCGGATTAACCTTGTCGTATTATAACTTGATCACCTTTGTCTTTGCTTTTGGGATCGGCAGCATGGCGATGCGATTAGGTAACCAACGCACACACTTTTTGTGTTTGGCCGCTGGCGCTATGGGACTGATAAGCCTAGGTTGGATTGAAAATCCCAACATGCTCTTCTTGAGCATGACCGGGGTGGGGATTGCTTGGGCTTCTATTTTGTCCATGCCGTACGCCATGTTTGCAAGCACATTGCCCAAAGAAAAAATTGGCATGTACATGGGCATCTTCAATTTCTTTATTGTTTTACCAGAGATCATTGCGGCCCTTGGATTTGGCTGGGTTATGCAAAATGTGCTTGGGAATGATCAGATCCTTGCCGTGATGCTCGGAGGCGGGCTCATGTTATTCGCGGGTCTACTGGCTTTGCGAGTAGAAAACCCAGGCGAAGAATAGTAGGCAAAACAGGTGTGCGTAAAAACAAAAGGGCGGCCCAATGGGCCGCCCTTGTAGGTCTTGGAAAAAAAGAGATTAGAGCTTGCGCACGCTGGTGGCTTGTAGGCCACGCTTACCTTCTTTCAATTCAAACTCAACTTCATCGCCATCGGCAATGGGTTCGAGTGTTCCTGTGATGTGAACGAAGTAATCGCCCTCACCTTCGTTGTCCTTGATAAAGCCGAACCCTTTGGTGGCATCGAAGAACTTTACGGTTCCGTTTTTCATGTTTTGGAAATCTTGAGATAAATAGGGCGCAAAGAAAAGCTATTTCTTTCAATATCACGCAATAAATTTTTAATAATGAAAAATTTAGCCCGAAACAGCCCGAAAATTACCCCAAGCGCTTGACCTGTAGGATGATGCTTTGCCGCGCAACGACTTGAATTTGGTCACCTTCTTTTAAATCTTCGGGGCATTCAATAGTCCAAGTGTCACCATCAATCTGAATAGAACCGTGTTCTCCTGCTGGGACTTTTGCCGTAACCTTTGCCTTGCGGCCGACCAAAGCATCTGCATTTGTCGCAATCCCATTGGCATCAAAGTAGCGCTTCATCGTGGGGCGCAGTGCGACAAGGGAAAGCGCCCCTCCTAGGATAAAACCCACAAGTTGCCATGTATCATCTCCACCGGCCCAGGCAATAAGCGCAGCCAAAAAAGTGCCCACAGAAAGACTAGCCAAGAAAAAACCAGGGGTGAACATTTCAAAAATGAGCAAAAGAATACCGGCAATAAACCAAATGTTGGCAGGAGAAAGAGCGTCTAGCATCGGATTAAGATACGGCATCTGCCGCGGTCCCCAAGGTTCCGGCTTCCCCTTTGCGAAGAATTAGAAACAGCGCAATACCAACCAAAATAGCTCCGGCCAAGAAGGGAGCCCCCGGGAAGTAGAATCCGGCTTTGGAATGGGCAAAGTAGGCAAAGATGCTGGTCATAATCAAGGGCCCCACAATCCCTGTGGCCGACATCATCGAGGTCAAAGCACCTTGTAATTCACCCTGTTCATTTGCAGGCACTTGATTGGACAGAATGCCCTGAAGTGCAGGTCCAGCAATACCGCCAAGTGTATAGGGAATGATAAAGAGAAAAAGCATCCATCCCTGCGAGGCTAGAGAAAACAAAACCAACCCTGTAAGATTGAGCATAATCCCGGCAATCAGGGCTTTATATGGCCCTAGTTTGGGGATGACGACACGAATAAGAAGCCCTTGAACAAGCGCACTCATGATGCCTACGGCGCCAAGACTGTATCCCACCATAGACTCGGTCCACCCAAACTTTTCCATGGAGAAATAGGACCATGTTCCTTGCACGGCATGAGAGGCGATGTAAATAAAAGTGAGGGAGCCAATAAGACTCGCTACGGCAGGATAACGCTTTAAAGCCATTAAGGTCCCAAGGGGATTGGCGCGCTTCCATTGAAAGGCGCGCCGGTTTTCTATAGGAAGAGATTCGGGAAGAATGAAGTACCCATATAATCCATTAAGTAAGGTGAGTCCTGCGGCGGCAAAGAAGGGAACGCGCGATCCAATCTCACCCAACAATCCACCTGTGACAGGGCCAATGATAAAGCCAAGGCCAAAAGCGGCCCCGATCATACCAAAATTTTGTGCACGCTTTTCGGGACTAGAAACATCGGCAATATAGGCAGCGCCAGTTGTGAATGAAGCGCCAAAAAAGCCCGCTACAATTCTTGCGATGAACAGCCAGCCAATGGATGGAGCTAATGCCAAGACCAAATAGTCAATACCAAAACCCAATAGAGATAAAAGCAATACAGGTCTACGTCCAAATCGATCGCTTAATGCCCCGACAAACGGGGCACATAAAAACTGAACTAGGGCATAGGAGCCAATTAGCCAGCCGCCATAACGTGCTGCCTCAGACATGTCACCCCCTGTTAATTCATGAATCAAAGAAGGAATAACAGGAATGATGATCCCAAGCCCAATAACATCGAGCAAAAGGGTGATGAAAATGAAGCCAACAGCGGCCTTGCGATTTTTCAAAGGATAGGGCATATATATGCCCTCAAAGGTCGCTTAATCAGCCTATAGGAAGGAACGCCTTAAAGCAAATTTTTGTCTTTAAGTAGGCGGCTTACTTTCCGCCGCTTAAAAGCTCTTTGATACCGCCCAAGGAAGAAAGCACACCCGTTGCCTCATAAGGGATGTAAATAGTTTTATTGTCCTTTCCAGAAGTCATGTCTTGTAAGGTTTCTAAGTATTTCTGGGCAATCAAATATTGTACAGGATCTCCAGAGAATTCCTTAATGGAGGCAGATACTTGACGGATAGCTTCTGCTTCAGCCTGAGCTACGCGAATTCTCGCTTGCGCGACACCTTCTGCTTCAAGGATAGCTGCAGTTTTTTGACCTTCTGCCCGTTGAATGGAAGATTCGCGTTCACCTTCAGCAGTAAGAATTTGGCTACGCTTTTCTCCTTCTGCCACCAAAATGGTTGCTCGACGGTCGCGTTCTGCGCGCATTTGCTTTTCCATGGCCTCGCGAATACCGAGGGGGGGATTGATGTCTTGAAGCTCTACGCGGTTGACTTTTACGCCCCATTTGTTCGTGGCGTCGTCCAAAATGCTGCGCAATTTTGAGTTGATGGTATCACGGCTAGAAAGGGACTCATCCAAATCTAGCTCACCCACGACATTACGCAAGGTGGTTTGGGTGAGCTTTTCAATGGCGCTAGGAAGGTTGCCAATTTCATACACAGACTTGACAGGGTCCATGATTTGGAAGTAAATCAATGCATTGATTTCTGTTACAACGTTGTCTTTCGTGATAACGTTCTGCTTGGGAAAGTCATAAACATTTTCACGCATGTCAATGCGGTCCTGCATTCTGAAAATCGGAACGGTTTCACCGTTAAAACCTATTTCGCTATAGCGCCATGAAATTTGGCGGGGTTGATCAATGACAGGGATAATGACACTGATACCCGACTCTAGGGTACGATGGTACTTGCCCAAACGCTCAATGATCATGGCTTCGGATTGCTTGACAATGCGGATACCTTTTGCCAATAAAAAGATGACAAGAAGGGCAACAAAAGAAAGGGTGATGTAACTGGACAACATAGGATATAGAGAATCAATGGATTTCCTATGAAGGTACAAGAATTGGGCCGAAAAGTGTTTTTTCCAAGCGCGATACTTCCGTGTGACTTATTTTTCTACCACACGTGGAACGCGATAGTAGTCAGAGTCGGCGTCCGGCGCATTTTTCATTGCCTGGGCATGGGTGAGAACAACTTCAGGAACATCCTCGCGCAATACATTTTCCCTATCCGTCATGTAGACCAATGGCTCTATGCCCTCGAGATCCATTTTTTCGATGGAGGCAACAAAGCCCAAAATCTTGGTCAAGTCTTGCTTCATCGCTTCTGTTTTTTCAGCATTCAGCTCTAGTCGGGCAAGATGGGCGAGTTTTTGTACGTCTTCGGTGCTGATCTTCATAGCATGCGGCCAAAGGCCTTAAGTTGGTTCAAAAGTAAGGTATAGACGTGGTCACTCAGTGTATCTTGGTCCGCCAACGTCATCCCTTCAACGGAAACGGGGGCATGCACGTGGACACGCAATAGCCCAGGCCCTCCGCCTTTAAAAAAATCAGGGAAATGCCTGCGGTTGTTGGCAAAAGTAATCGGAAGAATGGGGGTACCACTTTCGATGGCCAACTTAAAAGCACCTGCTTTGAACGGAGCAAGGACAATCTTGGGATCTTTAGGAATCCCTCCTTCTGGGTATAAGCAAAGACCACTGCCATTTTTCAGGCGCCTTGCTGCTTTGTCCATGACTTGACGTTTACTAGACAAACTATTCCGGTCTACTAAAATACTGGATCGGCGAAAAAAGAATCCAAAGAGCGGGATTTTTGCGAGTTCAGCCTTTCCAATAAACACCATGGGCGATTTGACAATGCGGTAGCATAGCATAACATCCACCTCGCTGGAGTGGTTGGCCACTATGATGTACGGGCGGTCCCACGGAATCCGTTCAGCGTAGGTGACCTTACGAAAGAGGCCCATTCCATTGAGGATCCATGCAGCCCAAAGTCGTGCGTAACGATAGAATTTGGGGAAGTCTTCTACTTTTCTGGACGCCCACAAAAGCGGCGGAAAAAGGGCGAGGATACTGACGACCATCAATATATAAAACCAGAGGTGGTAGAGGATGCCGAAAAAGACGACGGGCCATCGCAGGATAGAAGGGGTTTTGGGTGTAGGCATAAGGAGGGTTAAAATTAAACCGATTACTTTAGTAGCAACGCCTAAACGTTTGAAACACTTAAAATCTGTCTTATGCTGAGAAAAGCCCTTTTCCTCATCGCCTTGTTGATCACCCTCGGAGTCAAGGCTGAAAGCGCGTCAGAAATTCCAACGAATTTGGATAAAGGGGTTGCAACGGTGATGGTGACCGAGCATAACACAAACCAAATGCAGGCTGTAGCCGAATCCCGTCGCTGGCCTCGCTGGTTGCGTCGATTATTACATCGCCGTGGTAAGGGCGATAGAAGACCTGGAGGACGTTAAAAATTTTTTGATGAATATAAAAAACCCGGCTAATGCCGGGTTTTTTTATGCATTCTCAGCGCTGTGCGCTGTCATTATTTTGGTACCAATTCAAAATCTTCCATGAACTTGGTGGTATAGTTACCCGCCACATATTCAGGGTGATCCATTAATTGACGATGGAAAGGAATGGTTGTCTGGACACCTTCAATGATAAACTCATCCAAAGCACGCTTCATGCGCTCGATCGCCTGCTGTCGCGTACGACCCGTTACAATCAACTTGGCAATCATGCTGTCATAGTTGGATGGGATGGTGTAACCTGAATAGACATGAGTGTCAATGCGAACGCCATGGCCCCCAGGCGCATGGAAAGCTGTAATTTTCCCTGGGCTTGGGCGGAAATTGGCGTAAGGATCCTCCGCGTTGATGCGGCATTCAATCGCATGTTGCTTGGGCTCATGGTTTCTTCCGGAAATCAAGGTCCCGGACGCAATTTTGATCTGTTCGCGTATAAGATCATAGTCGGTCACTTCTTCCGTAATGGGATGCTCCACCTGAATCCGGGTGTTCATCTCCATAAAATAGAAGTTGCGGTGCTTATCTACAAGAAATTCTACCGTTCCAGCTCCTTCATACTTGATGTACTCTGCCGCTTTTATTGCGGCAGCGCCCATCGCTTCACGAAGCTCAGGGGTCATAAAAGGAGAAGGCGTTTCTTCGGTTAGTTTTTGGTGGCGACGCTGAATAGAACAGTCACGCTCTGATAAGTGACATGCCTTTCCGGATTGATCGCCGATCACCTGAATTTCAATGTGACGGGGCTCTTCAATCAGCTTTTCCATGTACATGCCGTCGTTGCCAAAGGCAGCAGCAGCCTCTTGACGGGCAGATTCCCAGGCTTTTTCAATCTCTTCATCTTTCCAAATAGCGCGCATGCCTTTCCCTCCACCCCCTGCGGTGGCTTTCATCATAACGGGGTAACCAATTTCATTGGCAACCTTATAGGCATGCTCTAATGACTCAATTAGGCCTTCAGAACCGGGGACACATGGAACGCCTGCGGCTTTCATGGTTTCTTTAGCGGTAGCCTTGTCCCCCATTTTGTCGATTTGCTCTGGGGTGGCGCCGATAAATTTTATACCATGTTCTCCGCAAATGCGCGAAAACTTCGCATTTTCCGACAAAAAGCCAAAGCCTGGGTGAATACCGTCGGCATTGGTGATTTCTGCCGCGGCAATAATGGCAGGGATATTTAAATAACTGTCCTTGGAGGGAGCAGGGCCAATACAGACGGCCTCATCCGCAAAACGGACATGTAGGCTTTCGCGGTCCGCTTCCGAATACACGGCTACGGTTTTGATGCCCATCTCTCGACAAGTACGGATGATGCGCATGGCAATTTCACCACGGTTGGCAATCAAAATCTTTTTCATGCGGAGGCAGATTTGGTTTAGGCCGGCTCTACCAAGAAGAGGGTTTGGCCATATTCAACTGGCGTCATGTCATGGGCAACAACCTTGACAATTTTCCCAGTCACTTCACTTTCGATTTCATTGAAAAGCTTCATGGCTTCAATGATGCAAACGGTTTCACCTGCTGTCACCATGTCACCGACGCTCTTGAAATTCGGCTTGTCGGGGCTTGGTTTGTGGTATAAAGTGCCAATCATAGGAGATTTGATAGCTACGCACTCTGCGAATTCATCTTCTTCAACAACTGGATCAGCCGCCGCATGGGTTCGGTTGGCGATAGGCATAGCCATAGGGGCGCCCGCCATGTAGGAAAGAGCGTCCACTCCGCCTGTTTTAACGGTGACCTTGAAATTGTCCGTTTCGAGTGACACCTCCGAGGCGCCTGATTTGGTAACGAACTTGATAAAATTTTGCAGTTCCTTGAAATCCATTTGTCTATGCTATTAGGGACACAAATGTGCATTAAAAAAAACAAAAACCCGGGACAGAACGTCTCGGGTTTTAAAGAATAATAGGTTTAAGCAATTATGCTTCGGCCACTTCTGTTTTGTCGATAACTACTTTACCCTTGTAGTACATCTTGCCTTCGTGCCAGTAAGCACGGTGCATCAAATGTGCTTCTCCGGTTGTTGGGCAGATAGCCAATTGGGGAAGAACAGCCTTGTCATGCGTACGGCGCTTATCGCGGCGGGTGCTGGATTGTCTACGTTTAGGATGTGCCATAATGCAGTGTTTTTCAGTTCAATTCAAATTTCTTCATCGCCATCTAGAACGTCATCATCTTCTCTTGTTTCGCGAAGTTCCGGCTTAATTTTTTGATAAGGAATGGACAATGCAATCAACTCAAAGAGGTACTGTGCAAGGTCCACTTCATATTCTCCGTGAGGGAGAACCAAAATGTCTGGATTGCTGTCATCAAAATCGTCACCGAACTTGATTACGAGCGAAAAGGCATTGCGCACAGAAAGCTCAAATGGGTCGCCACTAAAGTCGCAAACCGCATCTAAGATGCCTTCGAAGGAAAAGTCAGCCTCCATCAGGTGGTTGGCTTTTCGCAGTACCACAGGGACTGTGGCGGGACGCATACCTTCCAAATCGGAAAGTGGATACAATGAAAAGAACGTGTCGTCTAAATGGTACTCAAACGTGTGCTCGCCCAATGAAAGGCCTGAAAATCCTAAAACGGTTTCACGTTTCTTCATGGCCGAACGCTCGTTAGAGCCGGCAAAGGTAAGTTGAATTCTATGATTCCCCAACACTCTGTAGACGATGGAGGTGTATTAAGAATCATGCCGGCTTTTTTGTTCAAATTTTGGCAGGATATTCGCCGTCAGTTCTGCGTATAGACCATAGTGACGGCAGCGATCTATGGCCTGAAAAATGGCAGACTGAAAGCTTTGCCCATCCGCGATATTTTTCCCAGCTATGTCCAAGCCTACGCCGTGATCGGGAGAGGTCCGAACAAAAGAAAGGCCGCACGTATTGTTGACCCCCGTTTCAAAATGTAAAATCTTGAAAGGGATAAGCCCTTGATCATGGTACATGGCAAGAACGCCGTCAAAAGAGCGATACGCGCCATTGCCAAAGAAGCCATCGGAGGGGAAAGGCCCAGATACAAGGGATCCGCGATTTTTCATAGCCTCAATCCAGGGTTTTAAGCGTCCATCTTCCTCGCTCCCCATGGCGCCTCCATCTCCTGCGTGCGGGTTGATGCTCAATACGGCAATGCGTGGACGTTGCACACCAAAATCCAAAGAAAGGGCCGCCTGAAAGACGTCTAACTTTTGTGTCAAAGTCTCTGGAGTGAGTGTGGCGCTGACTTTCTCTAAAGCAATGTGCTCAGAAGCCAAAGCAACTCGTAACCCTTCTGCCGCCATGACCATGAGGGGCTTTGCGTTAAATCGTTCGCCTAAATAACTTGTATGGCCTGTAAAGGGGGCGCCAGTGGTGGGGATATTGGCCTTACTCAAAGGCGCGGTTATCAAGGCATTGGCGTGACCCGCTTCGATGGCATCACAGGCAGCTGAAAGGCTTTCTAACGCCGCTTGACCGGACTCCGGTGTCAATTTACCAAAGTCTATCCGGACTTCGCGGTTCCAGGGGTCAATCAATCCAATGCGCCCAGAAGGGATCTTGTCACCGGGCGACACTTGGGTGTACGGGATGTCTCCCAAATTCAGGCTGTTTCGGTGGAAGGCGAGCACTTGGGGCGAACAAAAGAGGATGAATTGCGCCATTTCGCGCACCTCGGGCTGGGCAAGACTTTTTAAGACGACCTCAAGGCCAATGCCGTTGGGGTCCCCACAAGAGATGGCAATGCGCAATGGACTCATCCCTTTACGTTCGCTAAAAAGTCTGTCAAGAGGCGCACGCCAACACCTGTTCCACCCTTTCCGTAATATCCCCAGGGTTGATCTAAAAAGGCGGGGCCTGCAATGTCTAGGTGGACATAAGGATAGTCAGTGAAGTGCTCCAAGAACTTTCCTGCCGTGATAGCCCCAGCCTCGGCACCCCCTATGTTTTTAAGGTCGGCGAGTTCACTCTTGAGCAAGTCATTGTATTCATCCCAGAAGGGGAATTCGACCAAGCGTTCATGGGTGCGTTCCGCACTAGCCTGAAGGGCATCCCATGCAGGACGACCTGCATTGCCCATGGCTACGGTGGCATTAGGCCCAATGGCACGCGCAGCGGCACCGGTTAAGGTGGCGAGGTCAATGACCAATTGTGGCTTGTATTTTTTTGCATAATGCAATGCGTCGGCCAAAATCAATCGGCCTTCGGCATCCGTGTTGAGCACTTCAACCGTGGTGCCATCCGAAATGGTCAAGACATCTCCTGGGGTGATGGCATTGCCTCCCGGACGGTTATCCGTCGCGGGGATCAGGCCAATAACATGAACGGGAAGTTGCTGGCCTGCCACGGCACAAAATGTTCCAATCACAGCTGCCGCGCCTGACATATCACACTTCATGGTATCCATAGAGTTGCTGGGCTTGAGACTCAAGCCCCCCGTATCGTATACAACCCCTTTGCCCACCAAAATATAGGGAGCACTATTCACGGCATTGTTGGGTTTGTATTCTAAAATGCTGAAGGTTGCTGGGTCCAATGAGCCCCTGTTGACGCCAAGCAATCCCCCCATTTTGAGCGATTCAATTTTGGCCTGATTAAGGACATTCACCTTGAATCCAAAGAGCTTACCAAGCACCACGGTGCGTTGCGCAAGACCTACCGCAGTTAAGTCCAAAACGGGGGTATTGATCAGGTCACGCGCTTCGGATACCGCAGCAATGGTGACCTCCAGTTTTTTTGCATCTGCAGCAGATAGCCCTACCACCTCAATGTGCTCCAAGGTCCATGCGTCTTTGGCTTTTTTGCTTAGTAAGCGGGTATAGCGATATCCTGCAAGGGCAAGACCTTCCGCAAGGTCAAAGGTGTTTACTCCAGCATCCACAGAGATGGAGCTGCACTTATTCTTGGCCAAAAGGCCGGCTAATTCCACCCCCGCCTTTCGCGCTACATGGGCATTTTCGGAGGGAATATCCTTCTGTTTTACCACATAAAAAAAGTGATCAGCCGTCCCATTCGCTTCATGTAACCAGGCATGGACGCCGCGGGCGCTGCGGGCATTCAGGGTGTGTTGTACATCCGTAGAGGAGAAGCCCGACACATCGGGACGCGCTATCGCAGAGGCAATGCCTGCAGTGGAAGAGGGGGCAAAGGTCCATTTCATAGCCACGAAGGTAGGCAACGTACCTTTGTGCTATGTTCACAGGTATCATTGAAAATGTTGCAAAAATCTCGAAGATTACCCCAGAGGGAAGCAATCTTCACTTTGATGTAGAGTCTTCGCTGGCTTCAGAATTAAAAATAGATCAAAGCGTCGCCCACGATGGGTGTTGCCTGACCGTGGTGGCCCTTCATGGTCCTCAAGATGCACCGACGGGGTACCAGGTCACGGCTATTGCGGAAACACTGCAAAGGACAACGTTGGCAACCTGGTCTATTGGGCGGACGGTCAATATGGAACGTTGTACCGTCGCCGGGGGCCGCCTTGATGGCCATGTCGTGCAAGGCCATGTGGACGCAGCAGGATACGTCACCAAGATTTTGGATCAAAATGGAAGCTGGGTACTGCATGTGGAACACCCTGCCTCCTCAGACCATGTGACGGTGCCTAAAGGCTCCATTGCCATCAACGGAACCAGCTTGACGGTCGTTGAGGCAACCCCCACGTCCTTTTCAGTTGCGCTCATCCCCTACACCTGGGAACACACCAACTTTCATTTGTTAAAGGTGGGGGATCCCGTTAATCTTGAATTTGATATTCTGGGAAAATATATAGCCCGCCTTCTGGGGCAAAGAGGAGGGTAAGACTCAGGAAGGGTCTTCTTCGTCCCCCATAAAATCAGCCGAAGCAAAGGGCAAAGAAGGGTCCATCATCTCCGAAATAAGAGGAATGAGCACGTCGGTTTCAAATTGATGGAGAACGTCTGCGCTGAGCCAAGCTTGGTTGTCAAATTCGAGCCATGCAACGGGTTCTTGCGGTTTTCGCATGGCCGCAATTCCTGCACGGAAGGGCCCCTTTGCTTGTGTTTTAGACAACAACCAGGCATAGGTGAATAGCTGCAGCGCCTTCTCTTTGGCGGGTTTACGAAGGTCCTCTAAAAACTTGACCTTCAGTTCGTTGTCAAGAAAGCCCCCAGACTTTAGATCAATAATGGCCCAGCCATCTTTCCAAGCTTCGATTCGGTCGGCGCGGCCTTGGATCTTGACAGACTGCCCAAGGATTTGAAGGAAGCTTTCTATGGTCTCCTCTACCATATGGATGTGCCAGGGCCCTGTTCTGTCGGTTCCACCTTCTATACGCACGCCCTCTGCGTTGGCCCAATCGAGGGCCATTTTGTGCAAGACTTCACGTTCTATGACAAAAGGACCCGTAGCCATTTTCCCCGGAAAATATTCGGCAATGCCTTTTTCTACCGCGTCATAAATACGCCCCGTATCCCAGGATTCGGTCGCTTGAAAATGTTTGAAAATATCTTCATGAACATCATGAAGCACTTTGCCGCGAACATGCGCAGCCATGCGCTCTTCAATATTTTCTTCTTCCCGGATCCCAAGGACAAAGCGGAGATAAAACGCTGCAGGATCTCGGAGGTAGGTGCTCAAAGTAGAGGGGCTCAAGCCGCGATCGTGCAGTTGAAAATGCAATTGGTCTAGCACTTCTATGCCCTTCTCAATTTTCCAAGGACGGTCAAGTCGGGACGGGTCCATAGACAATTGAACGCCGCGGTCATCCCATTGAATTCCGGGATAACGCTGCAGCTCTACTTCCATTTGTGTGAGAAAACGGCTTGCTTCGCCTTTGCCCATTCCGTCGGATTCCCCGTTGACCAAAAAAATGACCTTTTCTGCCCGTTGCACAAGGCGGTAAACATGATAGGCCATGATGGCTTCGCGATCCTGCGGTAGCGGCATGCCATAGGCGCGCCGAACATCGTGGGGCAAAAAGGAGGCATCATTTCTTCCTTTTGGGAGAACTCCCTCATTCATGGGAGCCAAAATGAGGGTTTTAAAGTCAAGATTTCGGGTCTCAAGGAGGCCCAGTATCTGCAGTCCGTCAAAGGGTTCGCCGTAGAAGTTTACAGGGCTTTCTTGTGCAAACTGCCTAAACAGACGGCGCAGGCTACCAAAACTCAATACTTGGTCCGGCATCCAATTGCGCAGGCTGATTAGGGCATTAAGGCAGAGCCGTGCAGGCTCTGCTTCCCAGACGGAGCGAAGTGTGTCCACGTAATGTTCGAGCGCCTTTTGTAGGTCAGATAAAAAGGGGCGCGCATCGGCATAGGCTTGCCATAGGGTGGCTCCAGGGCCTAAAAGGGCTAGCGCACTGTCTACTCCCCAATGGGCGCGCTTGCCTCGACGTAATTTTTCTGCGGCCGCATGTAGGGTATGTTTGCCCGTGTACATGGCTTGACAGACAGGGTGGATGCAAGTGGCTTGTAGAAGGCGATATGGATAACTCCCTTGGCCGATTTCACGTGCTTCATGCAATTGGAAAAAGGCATCTAATCCCGCAAATGCCGCAGTGCTGGTCAGGGGCAATCCCATGGTCACGTTGGCGTCCTCTAATCCCTCGGGCAAGGCCTGCAAAGCGGGGATGAGCAGATTTTCATCTGCTAAGACAACGGCCGTCTGCTCCAATGAGGGATTTTCTTGGATGCATTGGCGCAGGACTTGGCCGAGCGTTTTAGCCAGCCCTACAGCACGGTTAGCGCGAAGGACGGTATAGGAAGTTTTCGATGTAGCATACCACGCCGGGGGCTCACGCAAATCCATCGTAAGGCCCTCGGGGAGGGTCTCCAGATGGCCCCGCAATGTGGCGCCTGCTTCATGCTGGGGGTTGAGCAAATAATGGGCATCTACATCCCAGAATGCTTGTGCCCCAAGGTTTCGGTGCGCGCTGATCATAAGGGCGCGTTCTGCGGGCGTCAAAGCATTGAATCCCACAAAATAGAGGTGGTCAATTTCATTCCGTTGCATCCAGGCGCGAAGGGCGGATTCTTTAGGCCCATCCGGAGAGGGACTCGCCGTTTGAAAAATGCCACCCGGGGTATTCCACCCCTTGGCCTCAAGACACTCGTGGTAACGAGTGTACAGGGCAGGGAGCTGTCGCCAAAGTTCGAGACGGCGTTGCATCAGCTCGGTTGGCTCCTCCAGCCCCCACTGCGCAAGGGCTTCTATTTCTCTCAATTCATGGTAGACCGCTCCGGCATCCACGCCATGACGGTCCATCTCACCAAAATCACGCAATACGGTGGGGGCCCAGCGCAAAAACTCCTCTAAGGGTTGACTTCTTGATTGAAAAACATCCTCATGTGCAGCAAATAATACGATCAGCTGGTCCATGGGCCGGGCGGGTTGGCGCTCGGCGAGCTGTTCCATGATGGCTTCAATGGGCCAAATGGCAGGAGAGAGAATGGGTTGTGCAGCAGATTTTTGGAAGGCATGACGCAATGCCCTTTCTGCACGGCGTGACGGCAAGAGGATGCCAACACGATGCAGCTGTGGGCTTTTGGTATGTATTTCCCGGGCTACCCGGTCCAGAAATCCTTCCATGTAGAGATTATGAACGATACAGTTGGCGTGCTTGAATATACGCCGCGACTGCTCCAGGAAGGTCATCGTTCACCTCCTTTTGTAGGCCCAATTGGGCACGAATTTGTGTAGCACTTTGCTCCATCATAGGCGCTTGTAAAACGGAGATGCGCGGATGTGATGCGAAAGCAAAATCCTCTGGAATGTTTGCGCCGGGCCGGGGATACACAAGCACCTCAACCAAGGACAAGATGCCCTCAGCGTCTTTCCATCTAGGAAAGGAAAGCAGGTTATCGGCTCCCATGAGCAAGTGAAACGCTCGATCTGGATGTTGCTTGGTCAAAGAGCGGAGCGTGTCAATTGTATAATTGGGCTGTGGCAAGTCAAATTCGACAGCACAGGCCTTAAATCCAGGCAGCCCTTCCGTCGCTAATTTGACCAAGTGCAGCCGTTCTGTATCGTCCAATAAGTTGGATTTGTCCTTGTGCGGATTGTGTGGCGTCACAACAAACCAGATCTCTTCCAGAGATTTCCAATGTGCCATAGAGGCAGCCACCACCAAATGACTGTTGTGGATGGGGTTAAAGGTGCCAAAAAGAAGTCCTGTCTTTTTCATTCTAAGGGCTTACCGTCCAGCGTTATGCTTTGTCACTCAGAAAAGGTTGCACCAAATCCCGCAATTGTGCATATGCCTGCGCCAAGTCGTCATTGATGATGATATGGTCAAAGGAAGGGGCTGTCGCCATTTCTTCCGTTGCCTTAGCTAACCGCATTTGGATCTTGTCTTCTGCGTCCGTTCCGCGAAGACGCAACCGCGCTTCCAAAACTTCAAGTGAGGGGGCTTGGACAAACAAAGCAAGTGTTTGATCGGGGTATTTACTTTTTAGCCTTAGGCCGCCCGCCACATCGATGTCAAAAACGACGGTTTTACCTTCTCTTGTTAAACGGTCCACTTCCGATGCCAAGGAGCCATAGAAAATCCCCGGGTATACCTCCTCCCATTCCATGAAGGCCTTTTCCTCCCTTAATTGGTCAAATTTTTCTTGACGGAGAAAATAATAATCCTGGCCCTGTATCTCTTGCCCTCTAGGCGGACGGCTTGTCGCCGAAATACTAAAGGCGAGTTGTGGAAATTCGGTCATTAAACGTTTGACCAAAGTAGTTTTACCTGACCCCGAAGGGGCTGAAAGAGCCAATAGCTTCATAATACGTTAAGCGCCTGTTCTTTAATTTTTTCGAGCTCTTCTTTCATTTGGACAACGATGCGTTGCATGGCTGCGTTGTTGGACTTACTTCCGAGTGTATTTACTTCTCGGCCAATTTCTTGCGAAAGGAAGCCCAATTTACGTCCCTGGCCGGTGGCCATCGCCTCTAAGAAATAATGCAAATGGGCTTGCAAACGTACTTTTTCTTCGTTGACATCCAGCTTTTCTAGGTAGTAGATCAACTCCTGTTCATAGCGGCCATGGTCATAGTCCATTCCTTCTAGCCCGCGCTGAAGGCGCGCCTTTAGCGCCGTAACGCGTTCTTCCTCTAATGCGGGCACTTGATCTAGTCCAGTTTGAATGGACGCAATGTTTTGGCGGAGGTCTTTGGCTAATGCGTCTCCTTCATGTTGACGGAAGCCATTAAACTCGGCCAAAGCTATTTCCATCGCTTGTTCTATGGCGGTCCATTCTGCATCACTCAACTCCTCAGAGGTTGCAGGCGCTTGCAGGCGAAGCGCCATGGATAAAAGTTCGCCACGGGCGATAGGGGCGCCTGCGATTTCCTGTAATTGTGTCATGGCGGCCTCTAGCCAAGCAGGCTGAAGGCCCAAGGCAGCTTGACCTATGGCTTCACGATGAATAGTAACATCCACTTTCCCTCGTTCTGCAGCATCTCCTAACTTTTTACGCCAAGCCATTTCGCGTTCGCGGTAGGCACTAGGCAAGCGCAAGGAAAGGTCAAGCCCTTTGCTATTGAGGGAACGAATTTCTATTGTGATTCTGGCGGCAGCACATTCGGCAGTGCCTTTTCCGAATCCGGTCATGGAACGCATCATACCCACAAAGGTAAAACCTCTGAAGGCGCGATAGCCCTTTGCCGAAGGGGATGGGCAACAAAGGAGGGCAAAAGGTCTTTTGGCACACAAGGGGTGGGCTCTGGCAAGTAGCCCAATGCACATGCAACATGGCCCAGCAAAGCATTGGGCGACCAACCCGCCAGCCGGTAGTCTTGAACGGAACGGGCGTGATGACGTTTTGAAAGGCGGACACCATCAGGACCAAGCCACAAGGGCGCATGATTAAATTTTGGGGGCGCCCCCCCAAGTTTTTGGTGAAGCAACGTTTGCGAGGCCTGGCTATTGACAAGGTCCTGCCCCCGCAATACATGCGTAATGTTTTGCGCTTGATCGTCGACAACCACCGCAAGCTGATAAGCCCAAGCACCATCGGCGCGACGCAGCACAAAAGCGTCTTCAGAATGGTGCAACCTTAGCGCATAGGGACCGTCCATAGCTAGATGGGCGTGAAGGCAAGTTCCCGGATAGCTCCCCCAACTTTGGTCTGAAGCACGAACGGCCTCCTCCATGTCCTTTCGGGTGCATTGGCAGGCAAAAACGAGCCCCTGTTGTGTGAGGACATCTAGCGCTTCTGCATAGGCAGCATGACGGTCAGATTGCAAGGGCCCCTCTACATCCCAATGGAGTCCGAGCCACGCTAGATCACGACGGATGCCGTGCATATGTTCTGACTTGCTGCGCTGCGGATCGTTGTCCTCCATGCGCAGCCACCATTCTCCCCCCATGCTATGCGCCTGTAGCCAAGACAGCAAGGCGGTGGAGATATGGCCAAGATGGAGTGCGCCAGAAGGCGAAGGGGCAAAACGTCCGCGCATGCTTTAAAAGTACAACCGCTTGGGCGCTACCTTCGTAGGTATGGATTCAGAACATTTTGGTACCCGTGCCATTCACGGCGGACAACATCCTGACCCGAGTACTGGGGCTGTGATGCCTCCTATTTATCAAACGTCGACTTACGCACAAGCAGCACCGGGAGACCACAAAGGCTATGAATATAGCCGGACTCAGAACCCCACGCGTCATGCGCTTGAGCGCTCTTTAGCGAGCATTGAAGGCGGAAAGCATGGCCTAGCGTTTGGCAGTGGATTGGCGGCAGTTGATGCCTGCATGAAGCTTTTAAGCCCGGGAGATGAAGTCATCTCTACCCATGATTTATACGGGGGCACCTACCGACAATTTGTCAAGGTGTATGAGAAATATGGCCTCAAGTTTCATTTTACCCCCATGAGTGATGCTGCTGCTGTCCGAGCCTTGGTGACGCCCAATACGAAGATGATCTGGGTAGAGACGCCAACAAACCCCATGTTGAACATTGTGGATATTGCGGCCATGGCCAAGATTGCCAAAGAAGCAGGGGCCCTGTTGGTGGTAGATAACACTTTTGCTACGCCGTATCTGCAGCAGCCCATTTCCCTTGGCGCCGACATCGTCTTGCATTCGGCCACCAAATATTTGGGCGGACATAGTGACATAGTATTGGGTGCGCTGATTGTCAAAGAGGATACCCTGGCGGAACAATTATATTTTATTCAAAATGCTACGGGTGCAGTTTGTGGCCCGATGGATAGCTTCTTAGCCTTGCGCGGCATTAAAACCCTTCATGTGCGCATGGACCGACACATGCAAAATGCTGCCGAGTTGGCAAACTTCTTGAAGAGCCATCCAGCGGTGGGCAGAGTAGTGTATCCCGGTTTTGAAGATCATCCAGGCCACGCCATTGCCAAAGCGCAAATGCGCGGATTTGGCGGAATGATTTCTTTTGCTGTGAAGTCGGACACGTATGCAGATGCCAGCAAAGTAGTGAGCACGATGAAAGTATTTACCCTCGCAGAATCTCTGGGCGGTGTTGAATCTCTTTCGGGCCATCCCGCATCTATGACGCATGCTTCTATTCCTAAAGACCAACGTGAAGCCAGCGGTATTACCGATGGATTGATTCGCTTGAGCGTTGGCATTGAGGATGTTCGAGATTTAAAAGCGGACCTAGATGCCGCACTTTCCCTACTTTTATAAGTATTATGGCGGACAAATTCGCAGTGATCGGCTTGGGTCAGTTTGGCTCAGCGATTTGTAAAAAACTCTCCGAGAAAGGAGCAGAGGTCATCGCAATTGATATTGACGAGGACAAAGTAGAAGAGATTAAGGAGCATGTAGCCTATGCTGTGCAACTCGATAGCACAGACTTGCGTGCCCTTCAATCCCAAAATATTTGGGAGATGGATGCCGTAGTGGTGTCTATTGGCCAAAATTTTGAGGGGATGCTGCTCACGACGGTAAAACTGATGGAGCTCGGCGTCAAGCGTTTGATTGCGCGCGCGCAAGGTGAAACCCAGCGTAAAATCTTAGAAAAACTCGGTGTGACCGAAATCCTTTCTCCAGAAGAGGAAGTAGGAAAAAACGTAGCGGAGCGATTGATGAATCCATCCATGCTCATGTGTGTTCAACTTCCGGACAATTACGAAATTGTGGAAATTGCCGCCCCTAAAAACATCGTGGGTCGTTCTATTGAAGACATTGGTTTGCTGCCAAAATACCGGCTCAATATTGTCACCTTGATAGAGCGTCGGGAGGATGGACCCCATATTAAGGGTGTCCCAATGCCTGATGTCATTATTGAAGAAAATGATGAGCTCGTCGTGTTTGGCTTGACCAAGGATGTTGAGCGCTTTATTGATATCAATGGGTAAGGGTAGTATGTGGGCAATGGCAGCCCTAGTGGTCGGCATCACCTCTATAAGCTGCGACCGTGACCGAAAGCCAATCCAGCTGCCCCCATTGGCCGAAGGCCCTTTTGAACCTAGGCTGAAAGAGGGATGGCGCGTGCATTCCGTTTCGTATGAGGGGACGATGCCCAATCCTTTTGATACCACCACCACTGCACAATTTAACGGAGAGGCACGTGCCGTTTCGGGAGAGTTCACCTTCACGGACCGAAACGACTCTGCCCTTGTGGACTATCGCATTGATTTTATTGCCGATCTATTGGTAGGAATGGTGCCCGTGCATTACGCAAAACAAGGAGATGGAATTTGGCGCTATGATAGCACGGTGAAAACCTTGTGGTTTTATGATTTTCCAGACACCTTAGAATTTGTGGTGGACTATGATGCTGATACCCTCCAGTTATGGCATTCTACTGTTTTGATTGACTATCCAGATATGAATATTGTCTTGCCAACGCGGATGGATATTGAATTACGGAAGTAATGCCTTAGCGCACATTTCATCCATTAAAAAGGGCCGCACATTGTGCGGCCCTTTCGTTTTGTTCGCTATTTGATTTAGCTGTTTTTGATCGGGAGATGTGGATTTTGAACCCATCCTACGATCCATGCGGCAACATTGTACAGAACGCCATAAAGCGCTGCAGCAATGTGGAACACACCTAAAAGGATGACCGCGTTCACCATCATGCCCAAAGTAGCCATGATGCTATCCCAAGACCAAGATCCTGAAATGCTGGCACTCCAGTCTGCCAAGGTGAAGGAGGCACCTAGGGTATCAAGTACGCCGAAAGGAATCAAGGCAGAAGCTTCAGTCCAGTACCAATTAGGGGCAGCCCAGAACATATCTGCAATGGATTCACCGCCACCTAATGGAGCGTACACACTTGTGTTAAAAATGGTGGCAACGGCCATACAAAGTGCTTGGGTAATGATGACCAAAGCGCCTAATTCGCCTAATAGGCGAATGTTGGTTTTCACTACATCATGCGCCAAGAAATGCGTCATGCTGCTGTGTTTACCGGCAAAAGAATCTCCACGCATACGCACCACATTTGGAATGGCGAAAGAAGCCACCAAGCAGATGAGGGTTGTTACAATGCTAGCGATCATGCCCATAGAGTCTGCTTCGCCAAAGTATTCGCCGAGACCGCCAATGAGGCCCCAAAGCATTAAGATGCACATTCCAAGAGCCAGCCACGAATAGATGGTTTGAAAATAGCTTCGAATGCCATTGCTGCTGTCGAAGTTGTCCAGCGTGTCGGAAACGCGATTTCCGAGTACTCGTCCAGAGATCTGACCAGGAAGGTCTAGAACTTTTTGAATGATTTCGTTCATAATTTATATGCGTTTTGGTTTATTTGAAGGTATCTAATATTCCAAACACCACGAAATCAAGGTGTTAATATCTTCAGTCATTTAGGCCTACGGAGAAGCTCTTTTTTCTTCAATATGTTAGTATTCATGCGGATTTAAGCCTTGACATTAGTGGTTGAAAACTTTTTAAAATGTTTTAAATACATTTATTATGGCAGCAAAATTTAAATTTGTATCTTTTTTGAAATATTATGTAAAATACTGAAAATGAACTTATTATAGATAAAATAATGGCAGTGTTTAAGTTTTTCAAAAAAAAATTAAACAAAATCAGTGACCAGAAACTTTTTTTAATATATTTAGCGCAACAGAACTCTTGTAAAAATTAAAAATCACCTTAAAATCAAACTCTTATGGAATTCTTAGAAATTTTTCAAATTGATCCAACTGATCCAGTTAGTTTCACATTTTTTATAGGATACATGGCCATGTTTGCGGCGTCGGTCTTTTTCCTTTTTGAACGTAGTCGCGTAGCCGACGAGTGGAAATTAAGCTTATTAATAGCGGGCTTAATCACCGGTATAGCTGCAGTGCATTATTATTATATGCGAGACTACTATCAGTTAACGCATGAAACTCCCATTGCACTTCGTTATATTGACTGGACCTTGACGGTGCCCTTGATGTGTGTCGAATTTTACCTCATCACGAAAAAAGCGGGCGGAACGATATCCTTGCTCTGGAAACTCATTCTTGCTTCAGTTGCGATGTTGATGCTAGGCTATATTGGTGAAGCGTTTTATGCCAATGAGACCCAATCCTGGGTTTGGGGGGCCCTGTCTGGTGCTGCATACTTCTACATCGTTTGGATGGTTTGGAAGGGCGAAGTGGCAGAACTTGCCGCAAATGCAGGTGGAAACGTTCAAAAGGCCGTGAATGCCTTAATGAAGTTTGTTGTGATTGGGTGGGCGATTTACCCTATCGGATATATTGCTGGCACCGAAGGCGGATTGTTTGGCATGCGTGTGCTTGAAGGCTTGGACATGGACCTAGTGTACAATATTGGGGATGCTGTCAACAAAATTGGATTTGGTCTAGTGATCTATGCGTTAGCCATTGGAGATAAAAAATAACTTCAACATGTGAGTTTTGTTTTTTGAATGGAGACGCCCCGGAAACGGGGCGTCTCTTTTTTATGGCCCTAGGCGATAAAGAAACCTTCTGTCACGGCATGCGATGCCATTAGGTAAGACAGCGACATAGGGCTCTAGAGCTGTCGGCATACTGTGGCTTTTACGCCAGCCACCGTGGCTTACTTGAACTAATCCTCGGTCCCAGCTGAGGTACAGTCCCAGGGGTCCTGGGCGCAATCGATCTATCCAGGATATGCCTGTCAATTGAAACTGTTGAAGGATCTGACCGCTTAGGGGGTCAATCCAAGCCCCTTCTCCCATATGGTTCAGCATATATAGTCCCTCAGGGAGGAGTGCCCACCCTGGAACGGCCCAAGCGAAGGGGAGAGGGAGCTTCCAAAGTAGGCTGTCCCCATTCAGTTGAAAGGCATAGAGATTGTGACGGCCCGCAGCGAACAACAAACCATTCCATTGTATGAGCGGAAGTCCCGTCCCGTCATCTTCTGCATATGGCTTGACCTGAAGGCTATCTGCCGTTTGCAGCAATAAAGAGGAGCGACCTGTTTGTGTTGGTGCATCCCAAAGGCGAAGATTTGCTGCCCATCCATTCACCCATGCGGAAGTACCATCAATCAAGGCATATTCCTGCGCGCCCAATAAGTAAGAATACAAGGTGTCCCATTGCGGAAGAGGGGCGTCTTGTGTATTCCATCTCAAGAGCCAAACATGGTCTACCGAATAGGTAGGCAAGTAGACATACTGTTGAAAAACATATCCCAGACGCGTGGTCCAAGTCCCATGACTTAGTCCGTATGGAAGAACTTCCCCTTGTCCAGTGTAGGGGTCAATTCGGATGGCTTCTTTTTCATGAAACAGCCACAACGCATCTTGGGTAACCGCTATTTCTTCCAGAACCCAACTGTCATTTAACCATCCCGAGGGGAGGGTATACGACCAGAATAATTGACCGGTTTCCCCATGCCGAAGACCGATGGCGTTACTGTCTACCTGCACCCAAAGGTGCTTTTCCCATGCATAGGGGCCAAAACCAATGCAGGGCAAGCTATCTGGCTTAAGCGGCTGCTGCCAAATAAGAGGGGCACTATCTGCCAAGGGGTTGGTTAATGGCTGACATGCCCAAATGCACAAAAGAGAGGCTGGAAGGATGACCAAACTTTTCATCGGATGGCAGTTGCAAAGAAGGGGCCTCCGGGAATCTGACCGTTATAGATGCGCTTTAAAAGTGCCCTTGTGGTGCTTGCATTGCGCATTTGTTGATGATTGGTGTTCGGCATGGCAACATGCGCTATTGCTCCAGGCAGACTACCGGCAGATTGTGCAAGGACAACCCCATCATTAGGTTTCTCGATGACGTACGCTTGCCATCTTTCCCAAACGACGCAAGCGGCATAGGGATCACTCCCAAAGCAATCTGAAGGGGTTTGTACCGCAGTCCAAGAAAAAGGAGGATCCATATCCCCTCTGCAACGGCACCAAAAGCCATCTTGGTTGAAGGAGAGTTTTCGTGCGCCAATGTAGCCTTTGTAGACATTATTGGCTTGATAATACCAGCGATGCGCATCATTTGCCGCTGCGGATTCTTCTAAAGCACGTTGACGCTGCCAGGCGTGGTATAGAGAGGCGACCGGATTGTACCAGGCATTGTTTTGAGCAATAAGGTGCGCTTGTGCTCGAGCACTTGCCAGGGCTCCTTGCGCAGCATATTGGGCCATTTGATCTACTGCCCAATCTACCAGGACCTGGTCTCCATCAAATGAAAAGGGATCCTGCGCCAAGGCAAGGCCGATGGAATCTGTCATGTACATGGAATAGGCTGTACGCCAAAACACGGGCTCTTCTTCTACCCCATATGCCTGTATAACCGGAACGGATGGTGCCCGCGCAGAGATGCTTTGTATCCATGGTGATTGTGGTTGAATCTCGGCAACAAGGGGTTTATTAAAATGGCCCAGAGCAAAGGGAACAAATAGGTCCCCCAATGTCCCACAGGTGAATGAAATAGCTTGCTGTAATATGGGGTCTAGGGCTGGAAACCAGCGTAATGGAGGCAAAAATTGGGGCAGCCAAAGCCATGGGCTAGAGAGCACTTCACAGGCTTCCTCTACAAATCCTTCGGCGCCATTACCTCCCCAGCTGCTCAGCGCGAATGGGGCGTCCGAACCCTCTACGGCGGAACCAAACAAAATCATCCCGCCAAAGGGCCGAGAGAACGTTATGGTGTCTTGGTATAGGCTATCCAAAATCAATGCTTCTAGACCCCCCAGTGAATGGGCAATTAACAGGTTGTCTTCGGGAGAAATTCCATGGATTTGTTGGGCTTGCCATGCCGCACTTTGCAGCCCGGCATCCATGTCTAAAGCTGCATCCAGGAGGCTGCCGTTTTGCGCATAGGTTATAGGGGGGGCATAAACGACTTTCCGTGCAGGAAACTGAAGCGTCCCACCATAGGCTGTCCTACTGGCGACGAGTTGCCAATTTTCACTTGAGCCCCCTAATCCATGGATATAAAAGATGGAACGGTCCCCACCTGTATAAGTTTTGGCTGAAAATACCTGTGACCCAGCCAAGGGCTCAAAAGGACGATTATGTACTTCTGGACCAGCCCCAGATAGGGCAAGGGGAGTAGAAGTACAAGGTTGGGCATAGAGCCTGCCCGCAAGGAGGGTAACTAGGATAAAAATGAGCGCGACCGTAAAAAATATGGGTACATTTTGCGTGGAGGGCTTTTGCATTGGGCAGGGTTAAAGTTGAACAAAGGGTTGTTGCAGTACATAGGGACCAAAAGTTGCTCGGATGGTGTATCGTCCAGGAGGTAAGGGAGGTGATACCCAAGTGGGTAGGGCCAGTGGGGGAGACAATTCCCATGCAACACGGCCGTTTATGTCAATCCATTCAAGTTTCTGAGGGCGAATGTCCTGAGGGGGTTGAAGCGCTAGTTGTACGGGTTCCATCTGTCTTGGATTGGGCGATATGACCAGCTGTATATTGGGACTTTGTTGGCCTGAAGAACCTACGGGGCTTGACCTCAGGTATTGTCTCCAGACTTGAGCGCACGTACCATTATGTAAGGTTCTTGGTTGGCTAGAGGTTTCTGCCGCAACATAAAACCCCTCCGCATGGGGGGCAAATTCCCAAATAATGGAACTGCTATCCGGTCCCCACCATTCCCAACGGGGTGGAGCACTTTGTGCTACCTGTATGAGGCCTTTCCCCGCCTCCCATTGCCATCGGCTAGGGCTCCTTTCTTGTGCCCCAAGTTGGGCCAATTCTTCTGCAGTGGGGAGCATCTTTGAAACAAAAAGGGTGGGGATTAAGGCGCCTTCATCTGCGTAAAACAAACCAGGAGGGGCGTCTTGTACAGGGGCTTCTGGCGCAGGGATCCACCTGCCTCGGTGTAGATAAGCTGCCCCATGTGGGGTCCATCGCAGCCCTTCCAATGGAGACTCCCAGGGGGCTGATGCTTCTGTGTAATACCATTCTACCGTGGGACCTTCACCTGCATCATACCATTGCCGTGAAATAGTGCGTTGTCGAGGGAGTAAGGACTCTAGCTCGGCTACATGCAGTCCTGCGGTGTCTGCAATTTTTGCCAAACGAAGCACAGAAATCTCCTGTTCTTGACATTGATAGAAATACGGACTTTGCTGGGCCCATACCTGTGGCATAGGAGAAAGGGCCCACCCACTCATCCCGAGTAAGAAGACCTTCCATGATAAAAGAGCGTGTGGTTGCATGGGGCCAAATTCTCGCAATACCCCAAAAGGGAATTGCCATTAAACGCCTGTATCCATTTAAATTTCGGATTTTTGCACTTTAGCATCTCAACTATGGCCAATCTTCCCACTTCCGTACGCGAACAGTTTCCCATCCTTCAGCGCAAGGTGAATGGGAAACCCTTGGTGTATTTGGACAGTGCTGCCACGACCCAAAAACCTTTGGCGGTGATAGAAGCCATTGTGCGGTACTATTCAGAATTCAATAGCAATGTTCACCGCGGCGTCCATCAACTTAGCCAAGAGGCGACAGAGGCCTTTGAAGGTGTCCGCATTCAGCTTCAGCAACATCTTCATGCTGCGGAAGCCCATGAAATCATTTTTACTAAAGGGACAACGGATAGTATCAATACGGTGGCGCATGGCTTTCGATCTATCCTTCAACCAGGGGATGAAATCATTGTAACGCAATTAGAGCACCACAGTAATTTGGTGCCTTGGCAGATGTTAGCCCAACATACGGGTGCAACGCTGCGCTATGTCCCTATGGATGGCCGAGGCGTACTGGACATGAAGGCCTATGCCGACTTGTTGTCCCCGTCAACCAAAGTGGTCGCCTTTAATCATATATCCAACGCCCTGGGGACGGTCAATCCCGTCAAGGAAATGACGGTGATGGCGCACCAATATGGCGCCGCGGTGGTCGTTGACGGCGCCCAAGCACTCCCGCACACTACGGTAGATGTGCAAGATTTAGATGTGGATTTTTATGCAGGATCCGCCCACAAAATGTATGGCCCAACAGGGATTGGCCTGTTGTACGGAAAAACTACCTGGTTAGAGAAATTACCGCCGTATCAGGGGGGAGGCGAAATGATTGCGGAGGTTGCCATGGAGGTGAGCACCTATGCAGGGCTGCCTCATAAGTTTGAAGCGGGCACGCCTAATATCGAAGCTGTCATTGGTTGGGGGGCAGCCCTGACCTGGATGAACCGGGTAGGGGTGAAAAATATTCAAGCACATGAAGATGCGTTGCTCCGCTATGCAACAGAACGGCTAGAAGCGATTCCAGGGGTTAAGATCTATGGAAAAGCACCCGAAAAGGCTGCCGTCATTAGCTTCAATGTGCACGGCCTCCATCCGTATGATGTGGGTACTTTATTAGACCAAATGGGCATCGCTGTGCGCACGGGTCAACATTGCACCCAGCCTATTATGGATGAATTTGGCATACCGGGGACCATTCGCGCCAGCCTTGCTGCCTATACCACAAAAGAAGACCTAGATGCCTTGGTAAAGGGATTAGAGAAAGCTATTTCACTCCTTCAATAATATGAGCAGTATGGCAGACCGGGAAGCGGACATCCTGGAAGAATTTGATTTTTTTGATGATTGGATGGACAAGTATGAGCACTTGATAGCGCTCGGAAAAGAACTTCCACCTATGAATCCCTTGCATAAAACGGACGACAATAAAATCAAAGGCTGTCAAAGCCAAGTATGGTTGTACGCCCAGACATCTGATGCGGGCATCCAGTTTGAAGCCGACTCAGACGCTATTATTACCAGAGGTATGGTGGCCTTGTTATTGCGTATCGTGCAGGACCAATCCCCCGAAGAAATTGCCGCTTACGGCTTTGGCTTTTTAGATGATATAGGATTAACGGCACACCTTTCCCCTACAAGGGCAAATGGATTGCTATCCATGGTAAAACAAATTCGCCTTTATGGCGTTGCATTTCAAGCAAAACGAGGATGAACGATCAAAACATGCAAGCACTCGGGGAACAGGCGGTAGACGTTCTGCACACCATTTTTGACCCAGAAATCCCTGTGGATATCTATGAATTGGGCTTAATCTATGACGTTCAAGTCAGCGAAGACGGAGACATCCACATTCTCATGACGTTGACCTCGCCAAATTGCCCGGTGGCAGAAACCCTTCCTGTAGAAGTACAGGAAAAGGTACGCAGCCTGCCAGATGCCAAAGAAGTGGAAGTAGAAATCACGTTTGACCCCCCATGGACCAAAGACATGATGAGCGAAGCAGCCCGGCTCGAACTAGGGATGCTATGATCAATCCCAGCCTAGGTATTGATGCCCTCCATTTTTCTCTCCCTCGCCTGACATTGCCTATGGAGGCCTTGGCACAAGCAAGGGGCATTGAAGCAGATAAATTGCGTTTTGGCTTGGGCCTATCCTCCATGGCGGTATGTGACACAGATGAAGATGTAGTCACCTTAGCGGCTGAAGCGGCATGGAATCTGATTCAGCGCGAAAAGATTGACCCACATACGCTTGGGCGAATCTATCTCGGCACAGAGTCCGCCGTCGACGCGGCAAAACCTTCGTCAACCTATGTTTTGGGCTTGCTTGAGAAGCGTTGGGAGGCCACACTCGGCCCCAGATCCTTAAAGCACTGCGATGCCCTGGATATGACCTTTGCGTGTGTTGGGGGAGTAGATGCGCTGCACAATTCTTTGGATTGGGTGCGCGCAGGTTCAGGACGCAAAGCCTTGGTCATTGCTGCGGACGTGGCCAAATATGCGCCTGAAAGCCCCGGCGAATACACGCAAGGAGCGGGGGCGGTTGCCCTGTTGATCACGGAAAACCCACGCATCCTCGCCTTGGATTCGGACTTTGGCGTGGCCATTGAGAGTGTTGGAGACTTTTTTAAACCTCGCCGAACCTTCAGCAAGGCCATCTTACTTCAGGAGGCGGCGCTCCTTCTGGGCCAGACCTTGTCCCTGGAAGATGCCCATACCTTGACGCAATCTGCCCACGCGGGCTTTTGGGGAACACCTGAAGCGCACATTGACCAGTTTTTGGAACACCCTGTTTTTGATGGGCCCTTCTCTAACGATTGCTACGTTAGTCGACTGCGTGAAGCCCTGGATCAATACCAACAGGCCAATGGGCATGCCGTTTTAAAGGACTGGGATGCGATGGTATTTCACCTTCCTTATGCTTTTCAGGGTCGGCGTATGTGGCCCGAGATTGCCGTAGAGCTCTTAGATGCAGAAGGACGTCTTCACGAAATCATAGAGGCCATTGGCCAGCCAGATGTGGACCTACAGGACCGAAAAGCTTTGGCAAAACTTTGGAGCAAAACAGCCCAGTATAAAGCCTATGTCAACGCATTTATTGCCCCCGGGGAACGTGCTTCGCAAGAGATTGGCAACATGTACACCGCCTCCATCTTCATGGCGCTTTTGAGCACGTTGGTGGACAGCCTTCATCAAGGGGTCGATTTGGCGCACAAACGCATTGGCTTCCTGTCCTATGGTTCGGGCTCAAAATCCAAAGTTTTTTCGGGCGTTGTGCAACCCGAGTATGCAGCCCAATTGCAAGGGGTCAAACCTTTTCACCATTTGGATCAAAGGACGTCCATCGACTTTGCCACCTATACGCAATTGCATCAGCGAAGACTGAAGTCCCCTGCGTCCAAACCTTCTGGTGCTAGCCTAACGCACATTGGCACGGAGGGCACAGCGCAAGGGTACCGAACCTATTCCCTAGCTTAGTTGACCCATGGAAGACTTGATCAGAAACCGCGTTGCTGAAAATGACCAATTGGTCGTCTTTGATTTGGAGGACTACTTCCCCCCCGTGGGCGTGCGTGAGGTAGACCTTACCCCCTTGGCTTCAGAGGGCATAGTCCGTGAAGCAGCAGCACGGAAGTTTATAGACCACCTAGACCCTGATGACTTTGCTGACGTAGTAGTGGCCATTACGTTTGGCGCGGAAGTCATTGTCCCTCAATGGATCTGGCCCATGGCGTCATCACGCCTTGCAGAAGCAGCGCTTTATCTCGGAGAAGGCAGCAAAGAAGCCGTTTTAGGTCAATACTACGCACAGCGTCTGAGTCGTATTGATTGGACATTCTACGCTGGAAAAAAAGTATTACTCAAGGGCTGCGGGCAATACCCTGTGCCAAACTCTGCCTATGTCCAAGCTGCCATGTACCTACGCCTGTCTGCCCAGAAGCTGATGTACGGAGAAGCGTGCAGCAACGTACCCATTTATCGGGGTTAATTTTGCCTCGGAAAATCACGCATTATGGAGACCCCCACAAAGAAGACGGACTTTCGAATTCTTAGTCTAAACCGGCGTATTGAAGCGCAACGCAAGGCTATTTTACACCACGCGCTCTATCCAAAGATGATCTCTTTGAAGGAGGTGCGGGTGTTTATGGAGCACCATATTTATGCGGTCTGGGATTTTATGAGTTTGCTCAAGACACTTCAACGCTCTTTGACTTCTGTAGACACAGCCTGGGTCCCCACAGAGGACCGCGCCAGCCGAAAGCTGATCAACGAGATCGTGATGGCGGAAGAGAGTGACGTGGACCTCAATGGTGATCCAGCGAGCCACTATGAACTGTACCTCGATGCCATGCGTCAGGCGGGGGCAGAGACTCGGCCTATTATTCGTTTTGTGCAGACGCTACAGCGCGGGTACAAACCCAAGGAAGTATTGCGGTTTAATATCGCGGAAGCAGATGAAGATTGCCTTGCCTTTTTGAATGTGACCCATGCTATTATCCAGCGGGGCAAACTACATGAAATCGCAGCGGCCTTCACCTTTGGGCGAGAAGACTTGATCCCGGACATGTTCACTGCCTTGATCAAGAAATTGTATACCGAACACCCGGAAGAACTTAGCGCCTTTATCTATTACCTCGACCGACATATTGAGTTAGATGGAGAGGAACACGGCCCCATGGCAATTCAGATGATGCACCATCTCTGCAAAGAGGATGACCAGAAATGGGTAGAGGCAGAAGAAGCCTGTGTTGAGGCTCTAGAGGCGCGCCTGGCCCTCTGGGATGCCATCAGTAAAAAGCTCGGAGAGTAAGCGCAGAGCTTAGCCAGAGGGTTGGCCAATGGGGAAACATGAGGGCGCGACATCGCGGGCGTCTGCTTTGTATCTTCGCTTTCCTATGAAAAAGATTTTTGCACTCTTCCTGGCAATGTCCTTGGCATTGCCCACCACTCTTCACGCGGGTGAAGGCATGTGGATTCCTTTGTTGATGAAAAAACTCAACTACAAGGACATGAAAAAAGCAGGCCTCAAGCTTTCTGCGAAGGACCTGTATGACGTCAACCACGGTTCTTTAAAAGATGCCATTGTGTCTTTTGGTGGATTCTGCACCGGTGAAATCATTTCATCAGAGGGCCTGATTCTGACCAATCACCACTGTGGATATGATGCGATTCAAAAGCATTCTACGTTGGAACACAATTATTTGGCGGATGGCTTTTGGGCCATGACCCGCGCGGAAGAATTGTCAAACCCAGGCTTGTTTGTGAATTTCTTGGTTCGAATAGAAGACGTGACCAAAGACATGACCAAAGTGCTCAAGGAGGGCATGTCCGAAGCGGAACGTTCGGCGGCAGTCGCGGAAAGAGCGAAAGAATTAATCGGCAAAGCCACCGATGGCACCGACTATGATGCAGATGTAGAGTCCTTCTACCACGAGAATGAATTTTACCTCTTTGTTTATGAAAAGTTTAGCGATGTGCGTTTAGTGGGCGCCCCCCCAAGTAGCATTGGCAAATACGGAGGCGATACGGACAACTGGATGTGGCCGCGCCATACGGGCGACTTCTCTATGTTCCGCGTCTATGCTGGTAAGGATGGTAAAGCAGCAGAATACAGCGCAGACAATGTGCCTCACCAGCCCAAACACCACCTCCCTGTGAGCCTAAAAGGCGTAAGTGATGGTGATTTTGCCATGGTTTGGGGCTACCCAGGTAGTACGGATCGTTATCTATCAAGTTGGGGCGTGCAGCAGGCCGTTGACCTCTATAATCCAACGGTAGTAGAAATTCGTGATGCCAAATTGGCGGTGATGCGTAACTACATGCAAGCGGATCCTGCGTTGAATATTTTATTGGCTTCTTCGTACGCACAAACGGCCAATTATTGGAAGTATTACATTGGGCAAACGGAGCAATTGGTGAACAACCATGTCTATCAAAAGAAGGCGGATTTAGAAGCGCAGTTTACAGCGTGGGTAGCCGCAGAGCCGAAGCGTCAAGCCAAATACGGTGAAACGCTATCCCTCATGCAACAGTACTATGCCGCTACGGATGCCTCGGTAAAGAATCAGGTCTATCTCATGGAAGCCGTTATTCGTGGACCCTCTGCAGTGCTCTTCGCTTATCGCACAGCACGTGCGCTTGAACGCGGGGTGTCAAATCCAGAGATGATGGCGAAAATGATGCCCGCGATCCAAGGCCAAGCCGAAGGGCATTTTGCCGAATTCCATGGTGAATCTGACCGTGACTTGATGGCTGTTTTATGGAAAATGTATGCCGCCAATATTCCTGTTGGGCAGCAGCCCCGTTTTATCCAAAATGTGGTGGAAGTTGGGAGTGATTTTGATGCCTATGCCGCACATATGTATGCGACTTCACTTTTCATGGATCCAGCGCGTTTTGCCGCTTTCTTGGCAGCACCTGATAGCGCAACCTTGGCGAATGACCCCTTAACTAAGGTGGCCAATGATTTCCGCGAAGCGTATTTTGGTGGCCAAGACCCCACCTTGGCAGAAAAGAAAACCAAGGCTTACCGTCTTTGGACGGCCGGTGTGCGCGAAATGTTGCCCAACGAAGATTGGTCTCCGGACGCAAACAGCACCATGCGTATGACCTTTGGGAAGGTAGGCTCGTATGAGCCCAAAGACGGGGTCACATACAACTACACCACCACGCTGGATGGCGTGATGCAAAAGGAGGACCCTACTAATCCAGAATTTGAAGTACCTCAGCGATTGAAGGATTTGTACAATGCCAAGGACTTTGGTCGTTATGCAGACGCCCAAGGCAAATTACCTGTCGGTTTGATTACGGACAATGACATTACAGGAGGCAACTCTGGATCTCCCTTGATCAATGGGAAAGGGGAGTTGATTGGGATCGCCTTTGATGGCAACTGGGAGGCGATGTCGGGCGATATTTTCTTTGAAGACGAGCTACAGCGAACGATTAGTGTTGACATTCGTTACGTTCTATTTATTGTAGACAAGTATGCGGGCGCACGCCATTTGGTGGATGAAATGACGCTTCATTACTAAGTAAACGTTTGCAAGCGTTGATAAACGGCCCTCCATGATCTGGGGGGCCGTTTTTTGTTCTTGAACACATAAATTCTACCTTATAGACGCTATACGCCCAAACACCAAACTGTTCCTCCATGTTGCACCTTGGACCTAAAGGCCTCGAAGAGGCCTACCAATCAAATCCTGCGCAGTTTAAAACCGACTTTGAAGCGGCTAAACTGAGGTCATCCAAAGATCCCTTGGCCTTGGCTTGGATCTACCGCTTGGAGCTTGAGCCGCAGGAGCCTCAGCGCCTAGACTTTGGCAGTGGAACGCTGTGGTTCACCGTGGCCATGACCTTTGCGGCCTACTTCTTTTTCCGTGTGCCAGAATGGGCGAGCTGGGCAAGCGACGCATCCGATTGGTTTGTTCCTTATATAGCCCCCCTCTTTTTGGTGCCGTTGATGGCCTATCACACGATGACCAAGAACGCCTGGGTCCGAATGCGCGGATTTTGGTTAGGGGTTCTGGGCCTGATGGCATTGAACGTTATAACGGATATCTATTGGGGGGAATGGGATTATGCTCGTGGTACATGGATCGATAATCTTGAAACGGAAAGGGGTAATTTGGACATCCCGGATCCGTTTGCGTTGGTGCGTCAAACGCAACAGTTGTTTTCAATTCATTTTTCACTCCTCCTTTGGGGACTATTGGGCTTTCTTTTTACGAAGCTTTATGTGGGCGAATCTCGGGTGGACTTTGTACGTCATTCTGTTCAAGTCGGACTCTTTGCTTTCATTGTATCCCTTGCGGGGGGTGCGCTCTTGGGATTGACAGCCGGTCTCTTAAGCTTGTTAGACTCCCCAGAATCCTTCATTCAAAACCTTGCCATCTGGGGTCTTTGCGGCTTGCCCTTTTTTGGACATTATCTCTGGGTCACCAACAAGCAAGTACTAGAAAAAATATTGCCCACCCTGGCGCGCATTTTTATTCCGCTTTTCTTGCTAGTAATCTTGATTTTCTTGGTCACCTATGTTGGCCAAGGAATCGAAAACCTGCGCAACAACCGCGAAGAGCTCTTCATTTTCAATATGCTCCTCATTTTTGTGATTGGGCTGGTAATGATGCACTATGCCTTTGACGAGGATAAGCATCCTATCATCACCATGGGGGTAGGCGCCCTAGTGGCACTTACATTGGTCGCAGATGGGATTGGCTTATGGGCAATAGGGTCAAGGGTGCTAGAATTTGGCCTTACCCCCAACCGAATGACGGTACTCTTTGGCAACCTGATTTTTGCGGGAGCCCTTGGAGCTGTCTTATGGGCGATCCTGCGCGCAAAATCAGGGGAGGCAGGCCCGGTACGAAGTATGCTAAATACCATGCTCCCTGTCTTTGTAGGGTGGACCTTAGTGGTGGTGCTGATTTTTCCGTTGTTATATGGTCGATATGATCGTGCTAAAAAAGCGCTATACACGAAAGATCATCCACAAAATTTTGATGTTTCCCCGAAAAAAGGGCCAGCGGAAGAAGCTTCGGTAGAGGATGAAGTCTCCCCAGAGGGTGAAGCGGAACGCCCCTTTTAAGAAAGTTTTTTTAATGCGGCTTGCAGTTCGGCATCATTCTGAAAGCGCAAGGTAATGGTCCCACTTCCATTGGCTTTTTGCACCACTTTGGTCGCCAAACCGAAGCTGTTTTCAATAGCGGTGGTGGCTGGATGCTCAGAGCTACCGGAAGGCGACGCTTTGGGCACCTGCAGGTTGCGTACGGCAGATTCTAATTGTCGGACGGACCACCCGCCTTTGATGCATTGTGAATATAGGCTATCCCGCATGCGGTCATCCGCCACCCCAACCAAGGCGCGGGCATGGCCCATAGAAATCTCTCGGTCCCGCAAACCGGCCTGAACCAGTGGGGAGAGCTTGAGTAATCCCACATAGTTGGCCACCGTGGACCGCTCTTTGCCTACTCTTTCGGATACCTGCTGTTGCGTCATGCTGCATTCCTCCAAGAGGCGCGCATAGGACAGGGCGACCTCAATGGCATCTAAGTCCCGGCGCTGGATGTTTTCCACCAAGGCCATTTCGAGCATTTCTTGGTCATTAGCCAAGCGCACATAGACGGGGACATGACCCAATCCTGCTAACTGTGCGGCGCGGAAACGGCGCTCCCCGGAGATGATTTGATACTTGCCCGGACGCAGGTGACGCACGGTCAGCGGCTGTACGATACCCAGGGCAACAATGGATGCCGCGAGTTCTTGCAAATGTTTGGGCTCAAAGTGCACCCGTGGCTGCTTGGGATTTGCCTCAATGTCCCCCACGGCTACTTCAAAAACACCGCTTACGACCTCCTTTGCCCCAGCATCATGGCTTGAGGTGGCGGCATTGGTCTGAAGCAGGGCGGAAAGGCCCCGTCCCATAGCGGGTCGTTTGGACGTTGACATGGGCTCAAATATCGGAATTCTTTGGGGGCTTTTTCAAGATTTTTAGGTGGTAGCCGAAGCGTACCTTTGCGCTTCTACAGGTATGAAAGACATTCGGAATTTCTGCATCATTGCGCACATCGACCACGGTAAAAGCACCCTGGCCGATCGCCTTTTAGATGCCACACAATCAGTCACAGTTAGAGAGCAAAAAGAGCAGCTCTTAGACAACATGGATTTGGAGCGTGAGCGCGGCATCACCATCAAGAGTCATGCGATTCAGATGGACTATACATTGCAGGGGCAGAAATACCGCTTGAACCTGATTGACACCCCAGGGCACGTAGACTTTAGCTATGAAGTTAGTCGAAGCATTTCTGCCTGCGAAGGGGCCTTATTGGTTGTGGATGCCGCACAGGGCATTCAGGCGCAAACCATTTCAAACCTTTACTTGGCCATTGAGAACGACTTGGAGATCATCCCTGTCATGAATAAGATTGACCTTCCGAGCGCAAACCCAGAAGAAGTAGCGGACCAGATCATGGAACTGATTGGATGCAAGCGCGAAGACATTTTGAGCGTGAGCGCAAAATCGGGCACAGGGGTACCTGAGCTGCTCGAAGCCATTGTGGCGCGCATCCCCGCGCCAGGCGGCGACGCAGAAGCGCCATTACAAGCCGTCATTTTTGATTCTGTCTTTAACCCCTTCCGCGGCATTGAGGCCATCTTCCGAATCAAAAATGGCCGTATCCGAAAAGGCGAAAAGGTCAAATTCATGGCTACAGGAAAAATCTATCACGCCGATGAAATCGGGATACTGCGCCTAACGAAGGACCCCAAGGATATGCTGGCTGCCGGCGATGTGGGCTACATCATTTCGGGCATTAAGGAAGCCAAAGATGTCAAGGTGGGCGATACGATCACCTCCATAGACCGCCCAGCGGAAGCGGCTGTTTCTGGTTTTGAAGATGTGAAACCCATGGTATTTGCAGGTATTTACCCTGTGGAAACGGAAGAATTTGAAGAACTCCGTGGCGCGCTTGAAAAGTTGCAGCTCAATGATGCCTCCCTGGTTTTTGAGGCTGAGACCTCTGCAGCATTAGGTTTTGGGTTCCGTTGTGGCTTCCTCGGCATGCTCCATATGGAGATCATCCAAGAGCGTCTCGAGCGTGAATTTAATATGGCCGTCATCACGACCGTGCCTAACGTATCCTACCACGCCTTCAAAAAGGCGGATGTGAACAAGATGATTTTGGTCAACAATCCGACCGATTATCCGGACCCCTCTGGCCTGGACCGAATTGAGGAGCCGTTCATCAAGGCGCAGATTATCACCAAAAGTGAATTTGTGGGCGGCGTAATGAAGTTGTGTATTGACAAACGCGGCACCATTACGGGCCAGTCTTATTTGACAGCGGACCGCGTAGAGTTGAGCTTTGATATGCCCTTGGCGGAGATTGTCTTTGACTTTTATGACCGCCTCAAGACCATCTCAAGGGGCTATGCCAGCCTTGACTATCACCCGATTGGCTATCAAGAATCAAATTTGGTCAAGGTGGATGTTATGCTCAATGCAGAACCCATTGATGCGCTGAGTGCTTTGATTCACAAGGATCGCGCCTATGATATTGGGCGACGCCTTTGTGAAAAATTGCGCGAACTCATCCCACGCCAACAGTTTGTGATTGCGATTCAGGCGGCTATTGGGGCGAAGGTCATTGCGCGCGAAACCCTTTCTGCCTTGCGGAAGGATGTAACCGCCAAATGTTATGGGGGTGATATTTCTCGTAAACGGAAGCTACTTGAAAAGCAAAAGGCGGGTAAGAAGCGTATGCGACAGCTGGGCAATGTAGAGATTCCACAAGATGCCTTCTTGGCGGTACTCAAACTCAACGACTAAACCCATTCAAAGCGCTTCCATGGGTATCTTCGTCTGATGAAGAAGGCTATGGAACGACTGCAAAACCTCCGCGAAGAAGCCCAACAAGGTGGCGGAGCTAAGCGCATTGAAGCCCAACATGCTAAAGGCAAGTTGACGGCGCGCGAACGCATTGAACTTCTTTTTGATCCCGGAAGCTTTGAAGAGCTTGGCCAGATGGTCACGCACCGCAGCACACTTTTCGGGCTCGAAAACCAACGCTACCTGGGGGATGGCGTAGTCACCGGTTATGGTAGAATCGAGGGGCGTACTGTCTATGCCTACGCCCAAGATTTTACGGTTTTAGGGGGGTCCTTGGCAGAAGCACATGCTGAAAAAATTTGCCGCATTTTGGATCTAGCCGTCCAAAATGGTTGTCCTGTCATCGGATTAAATGATTCTGGTGGAGCGCGCATACAGGAAGGGGTCGTTTCTCTAGGGGGCTATGCGGATATCTTTTATCGCAATACCCGGGCTTCGGGTGTCATACCCCAGTTGAGCCTCATCCTGGGCCCATGTGCTGGGGGCGCTGTGTATTCACCTGCGCTGACGGACTTTATCGGCATGGTGGAGGGGAGTAGCTACATGTTTGTGACCGGGCCCAACGTGGTAAAGACGGTCACCCATGAAGAAGTGAGTTCCGAAGATTTGGGGGGCGCGAGCGCCCACGCTACCAAGAGTGGGGTAACGCACTTTACCTACGCCAATGAACGCGCCGCCATTGAAGGGTATAAGAACTTGTTGCGTTATCTGCCTCAGAATTGTGAGGATGGTGTTCCGAATTTGGACTATACACCCAGTGATGAAGCCCGCCCGCGTTTAGATACCATAATCCCTGCCAGTGCGCAGCAGCCGTATGACATGTGCGAGGTGATTGAGGATTTGGTCGATGCCGAGTCTTTCTTTGAGGTGCACGCGGCTTTTGCCGAAAACATTGTGGTGGGATTCGCCCGATTGGCTGGACGCTCAATCGGCGTGGTGGCCAACCAGCCTGCCTACTTGGCCGGCGTATTAGACATTCATGCCAGCACCAAAGCGGGCCGGTTTGTCCGTTTTTGTGATGCCTTTAATATCCCCTTGCTGGTGCTAGAAGATGTTCCAGGATTCTTGCCCGGAACAGACCAAGAATGGAACGGAATCATCACCCATGGTGCCAAGCTTTTATATGCTTTTGCTGAAGCCACAGTCCCCCGCATTACGGTGATCACACGAAAGGCGTATGGCGGAGCCTATGATGTAATGAATTCTAAGCACATTGGGGCAGACATGAATTACGCCTGGCCCACTGCTGAGATTGCCGTGATGGGAGCCAAAGGTGCCGCAGAAATTATTTTCAAAAAAGATATTTTAGAAGCATCCAATCCGGCTGCAATGTGGGCAGAAAAAGAAGCGGAATATGCCGAAGCATTTGCCCACCCTTACCGCGCTGCAGCCCGCGGGTATGTGGATGAAGTCATTGCGCCACATCAAACCAGGGAGAAGTTGATTCGTGCCTTTGCCATGTTAGAAAATAAGGTGGCACATAACCCAAAAAGAAAGCACGGAAACATACCGCTTTAACGTCTTGTGAGAATGCGGGTTTGGATTAACTTTGCGCTCGCAATTACGATGCCCCATCGTCTAATTGGCAGGACAGCGGTTTTTGGTACCGTCAGTCTAGGTTCGAGTCCTAGTGGGGCAACAAGACAGAAGGCCACACGGATGTGTGGCCTTTTTTATGCAATAGGGTGTGTATCCTGGCTGCACTGCGCGTAAAGCATACCACATTGGAATGACGGAAGCTTTGAGGGTCCCTGTGATGCCCAAGATGAGCCCGAGGACCAAAGGCGCGCCTTATGGGACTATGGCAAATCGCAGGATGTCATCTTCGGTGCGCAAGAAATACAGGCCACTTGGCCAATCTAAGGGAATTTCAAGGACCACACCTTCTGCTCCTAGGGTTACCCAAGATGCCCCTGACATGCTGCGGCCCATGGCATCTGTAATGTCGACATGGGGAAAAGAACCGATGCCTTGCACATGCAGTCTTCCGCCAGGGGCAATGGGATTGGGCCATAGTCCAACCTGCGGCAGGCCAGAATCATCTAACCCAACAGCCGTAAGGCTTTTGGTTAGGGTGTCAGAACCTCCGCAATCATTGGCTACCACTAAGGTTACTTGGTAGAATAGGCCCGCTATGGCATATATGTGCGTAGGAGTTTGCCCCGCCCCCTGTGTCCCATCTCCAAAATACCAGGTGTAGCTATTTGCGCCGATGGAAAATCCAGCATCAAACTGGACATTCATCCCCGAACCATTGGACCAAAGAATATTGGCGGTCCACTCTGCGGTTGGAAGATTACAAATCACCACCGTCGTGCTAAAGCTGGCGGTGTCACCGCAAGCATTGTAGGCCCTCAAGGTGGCTGTGTAAAGCCCTGAGGCACCATACGCATGGATAGGATTAGGGCCTGTCCCCGTTGCACCATCGCCAAATTCCCAATCATAGCCAGAAGCACCAACGCCTACCGCGGTAAAGGCGGCAGAAAGCCCAGCAACCATGGAGGTATAGCTGGATGAAAGCACCCCACAAACCGTAATGGGAATGGTGAGGGTATCGGCAGAGCCGCAGCCATTGGTCACGATAAGCGTGACATTATAGGTGCCCGGAGTGGTATACGTATGCGTTTTCGGGCTGCCTGTTCCGGCGGTACCATCGCCAAAGTCCCATGCATAACTGTTGCCCGTAGTTCCCCCTTGCGCGGTGAATATGCGCGTAAGCACCAGGCCATTATAATTAAAGTTGGCCGAAACAGAAGGACAAGCCTGGGTCGTAAAGGTGAGGCCCCCCTTCCATCCACTCACTAATCCTGGATTGCAACTGTCCCTCACGTACACATCATAGGGAGTACTTGACGTAAGTCCTGTTAATACGGTGGGGGAGGTGGCGTTGGGATGCGTCATGGTGCTAAAGCCCGGCGCAAAGCCGCTGGGACCCACCGCCAATTGAGAAAGACCGCTGAGGGTAGAGAAGCTAAGGGTTGCACCTGTTGGGGTAATTCCAGCAGCACTCAGCGTCGTGGGGGTGACACAGGTGGGGGGAGGAGCGGCCTCCACCGAAATATCGTCTAAGCCAATCATGGCCCACCATCCACTGCTCCGGTTCCCAGTGAAGCGGAAGCGCACCGTGTCGTTTCGGTAAGCATAGAGATTCGCTATTTGCTCAGTCCAAGCTGAGGCTTTTCCGGTTTGGTCACCTGGTAAAACGGTGAGCAAACTAGTCCAACCACTGCCATTGTTGATTTCCACTTTTAGGTTGACAATGTTGCTGCCATAGAGGTGGCTCCAGAAATATAAGGCCGGGGTATCCACTGGGGTAAGGTCAATCCACGGGGTAGTTATGTGAGTGAACAAGGGACTTGTGCCGGCCACATGGGTATAGAGGTATTTTCCACTACCCCCCGCACCGCTATTGGGCCCAGTGTTGGGCCATGTCGTCGCTCCAGTGCGTGGCGTCCAAAAATAATTCGTTGTATCACTTCTACTCCAGCACAAACCAATATCTCCTGGGTCATTCCAAAACCCACTGCTCTGGGCCCATTCTGCACCACTAAAATCTTCCGACCAAGGGGCAGAGGTTTGTGTACACAGAGTGGTTGCACCAAGGGGACCTATCCATTGACTCGTACCGCTTATGCCACAAGTATCACGAAGGTAGAATTGATAAGGGGTAGACCCTGTTAATCCCGTTACGGTGAAGGGGTTGCTGGACGCAGTGACCAAGGTGCCGGTGCTCGGTGTAAAGCCGGGAGTGCCATAAACGATTTGCCAAGGGGCACTACCTGTGGAAGTCCATGATAGGCTGACAGAGGTAGCGGTTTTCCCTGTGATCGTCAAACCAGAGGGTTTAGGGCAACTGGGACGTTCATATACATGGAGATCATCCAAGGCAATATCTGCAGCGGCGGTAAAAGCGGTCGACTTTGTTCCTGTCCACCGCAATTTGATCGTGTCATCGGCATAGTCGCTCAAGTCAATGATAGCCTCTAGCCAGGGCGAGGTAGAAGCCGTTTGTTGTTGGCTGCTTACGGACCAGAGCGGCGTCCATGTGGAGCCGGTCGAAATAGCTAGACTCAGGCCAGAAATGTCCGCACCATACAGGTGGTACCAGAAAGAAAGTTCGGGGGTATCTAAGGGGGCCAAGTCAATGGCTGGGCTGGTCAGGAGGGTAGAAGTCCCGTTGAGAAAACCGCTTGTTTCAGTATAAATGTACTTACCCCCAAGGGCTGGGGTGTGGTCTCCGCTCGGCCCCGTATTCCATCCAGGAAAAGCCGGCGGCCCTGGGGTCCAAAAGTAACCAGCGGTGGTATTTCTGTCCCAGCAACCTTGTAGGGTTCCGGGCTGTCCAAACGTCCCAATGATCCATGAAGTCCCATCAAAATTTTCGATGTAAGGAGTCGTCTCTGGGATACAATCCGTTGTAAAATTCACGGGACCAATCCAGTTGGAACTGGAGCCTAATACGCAACTATCTCGAACATAAGCTTGGTAGGCGGTATTGGGACTCAAGCCTGTCAGTGTGCCGGGATTACTGGATACGGTCACGATCGTTCCACCTCCTGGGTTGATGGTTCCCGTGCCAAAGCCTACTTGCGTCCATGAGCCGCCCCCAGCAAGCCAAGAAAGCGTTGCCGTTGTGGAGGTAGTTCCCAGAAGCTGAAAATTGGCAGGCGCAGCACAACCCGTCCCGGGTCGGACATGAATGTCATCAATGGCCATATCAGCCATTTGGGTAAAAGTGCTATTGCGTACCCCCTCAAAGCGCACCATGATGGTGTCCCCTGCGAAGGCACTCAGCGATATAACTTCATTGGACCATGCCGCAGTGCTTGAACTTTGTTGCTGACCTGTAATCGTTTTTACCGTAATCCAAGCACTGGCTCCAATGGATTTCACTTGGACTTCTAGACTCCCAATGCCGGTACCGAACATATGATACCAAAAGCTGAGTTCGGGACTGGCCACAGACCCTAAAGAAATTTGCGGCGTCCGGAGGGTGGCAGCGGTATTCGTGCCACTAAAGCCAATGACATCACAGAGGGCATACTTGCTTCGGCCAGAATGATCCGCGCTTGGACCTGTAAAGTTGTTGGGAAAAGGAACGGGATTCACCACCCAGCCATAGCCAGCAGTGGGATTTCGAGGCCAACAATTCGGAAAGGAACCCGACCCCGTCGCTGGCCATGAAGGTTGTGGGGTCATTTGGTCTTGGTCAAAATTTTCAAACCAAGGGATGACGGCGACACCACAAAGCGTGCTTGTAGCATAATAAGGGGTCCAGGCGCTGACGGATCCATCCGAACAACTGTCACGCACATAAAAATCATACCCGGTAGAGGGTTCGAGTCCAGAGGCTAAAAAAGTGGTGGCGCTGACCCAGCTAGAACGGTTTCCGTTTCCCACCACAAACCCAAGGGTTCCGTATTCGACTTGGTGGTACCCTGCGCTTGAAGCATAGCTAATCGTAATACTCGTTGTCGTTCGAGAGGCAAGGCTTACGGTGCTTGGAAGGGAACAAGCTTTGCCGGAAAAACCTCCCCCAAAGCTCAATATCAAAACGAGCAAAAAATATCGCTTCATCATAGGATGCAAAGATGAAAGGATTAAGGGCGACACCCCGGCCAAATTATGCAAACGCACAAATTCATTGAATGAAAGGGCTATTCTTTGCGCTCAATGACGACAATATGCCTTGTTTTTCCCTTTCCACATGGGCGGTAAACGCTACTTCTGTAGGGCAGTGCATGGATTTGCCGAAGATTTTGTACTTTTGCACCAACTTCGTGAGAACTACACAGAGGGGACCGCAAGTCCCCTCTTTTGTTCTCTAAACTTTTTTGAATGCCATGACAAACGGGGAATTGGAAACCTTGGTACAAGAGGAACTCGCACAATGCGGGGCCTTCTTAGTGGAGTTCAGTCTCAATGCAGAGAACCAATTGCGGGTCTTTGTGGACATGAACGAAGGCCATATTTCTATTGACCAGCTGAAGAAATTGAGCAGAGCGGTTAAAGGTGCATTAGGGGATGACTCGGAGAATTACTCCATTGAAGTATCCTCCCCAGGAATGTTTGCCCCCTTTAAAGTGCCTCAGCAGTTTATAAAGCACGTGGGTCGCGAAGTGAAAGTTAACCAAATCAGCACCGGCATTACCCTGAAAGGCCTACTTGAGGCATACGATGGAGAAATGGTGACGCTGACTTGGACGGAACGTGTTCCCAAGCCTGACGGCAAAGGAAAAATGAATGTGGATGTACGTGAAACCATTGCGCTAACGGACCTCTCCAAAATTGTACTGGATTTTAAATTCTGATTTTTTTCCCGAACCATGGAAAACATTGCCATCATCGAATCCTTCGGCGAGTTCAAAGATGAAAAGAACATCGACCGCGTCACCCTCATGTCCTTCATCGAGGAGGCTTTTCGTGTGCAACTTCGCAAGAAGTACGGCACGGATGAGCATTTTGATGTAATCGTCAACCCAGACAAGGGCGACCTAGAAATTTGGCGTAACCGCACCATTGTAGAAGATAGTGCCGTAGAAGACGATAACGCAGAAATTGCCCTTTCGGCGGCCTTAAAAATTGAGCCTGACTTTGAAGTGGGCGAAGAGGTTTCTGAAGAAATTAAAATGCTCGACCTAGGTCGTCGTTTCATCCTTGCCTTCCGCCAGACCCTGGTGCAGAAAGTCCAGGAACATGACAGCGGCGAGTTATTCAAGCGTTACAAAACCATGGAAGGTGAAATCATTTCGGGTGAAGTGCACCATGTGCGCAATCGTGAATTGATCATTTACGATGACCAGCAGAATGAATTGATCCTGCGCCGTGATGAAATGATCCCTGAAAAAGATTTTTATCGCAAGGGCGACACGGTTCGTGCGGTGGTGAAAAGTGTAGAAATCCGTGGAACCAAGCCTTTCATTCTTTTGAGCCGAACGGCAGACAACTTCTTGGCCAAATTATTTGAAAGCGAAATTCCCGAAGTATTTGATGGCATCATCACCGTTAAGGGGGTCGTGCGCATTCCTGGTGAAAAGGCGAAAGTGGCCGTTGAAAGCTATGATGACCGTATTGACCCTGTTGGGGCTTGCGTCGGGATGAAAGGATCTCGGATTCACGGCATTGTTCGTGAGTTACGCAGCGAGAACATTGACGTCATTAACTACACCACCAACCAGCAGCTCTTTATTCAGCGCGCCTTGTCGCCTGCGAAGATCAGCAACATGGTGATGAACGAAGAGCGCCGTCATGTAGATGTGTATTTACCTGCAGACCAGGTCAGCTTAGCCATTGGTCGTGGGGGCAATAACATCCGTCTAGCGAGCCGCTTGACAGAATATGAAATTGATGTATACCGCGAAGATGTGGTACATGAAGAGGACGTTGAACTCATGGAGTTTGCGGATGAAATTGAAGGGTGGGTCATTGAGCAGCTGCGCAAGAGCGGCTACGATACGGCCAAGAGTATCCTAAATGCTGAAATTGAAGATGTTGCTCGTCGAGCGGATTTGGAGGTAGAGACGATTGAAGAAGTCCTAAGGGTCTTGAAGAAAGAATTTGAAGATCAATAAATTTAACACGTAGCAGCGAAATTTGCCATCTATGAGTAGTTTCCGAATTAGTAAGGTTCTCAGTGAGTTGAACATCGGCCTCGATACGGCCGTGGACTACCTCAAGTCCAAGGGCCATGAGGTAGAAAAGAATCGCAACGCCAAAGTTGACCAGGGGCAGTACGATCTCTTGCTGGAGAGTTTTGCTTCGGATAAAACCAGTAAAGACAAGGCAGAGACGCTGATTCAGCAGAAGCGCGAAGAAAAAGAAGCCATTCAGGCAGAACGTGAAATTGCAGAAAAGGCAAAGCCTGAGGTGATTCGCGGAACAGCCAAATTGGAGGGCCCCAAAATTTCGGGCAAAATTGATTTGACCCCTAAAAAAGCGGTACCTGCCCCTGTCAAAGTAGAGGCCCCTAAAGTGGAGGTCAAGGCAGAACCTGAAGCAATAAAGGAAGCGCCAAAAGCCCCGGCCGTCAAAGAAGCCCTGGCTGCACCTAAAGAGACACCTGCAGCTCCAGAGCCAAAGGTTGAAGCCGCATCAGCCCTTGTAACGGGGGCGTCTGAAGCGCCCGAAACAGCTGCTTCCGCTCCTGCTCCTGATGCTCCTGCAAACATAGATGCTCCAACTGGGAAAGTTGACCCACTACATACCACGCAATATAAGAAGCTGGACGGACCCAAACTCACGGGGCAAACCATTGACCTTGCACAGTTTGCTAAAAAACCAAAACCACCGGGCGAGGCAGGTAAGCGGAAGCGAATCAAAACAGAGGGCCTTCAAAAACCTGCGGCTGGCGGTGGTCGCACAACTACAGGCGCTGCCTCGGTGGGCCCCCCCCGTCGTGACATCACCAGACCTGGATTAGGATCTCGACGTGGCCCAGCTCCTGCGGGAGCCCCCAAAGAGGTCTCCAAAGAAGATATCGCACGCAAGATCAAGGAAACTCTCGAGAAACTTGGGGGTGGCCGCAAATCGCGTGGCTCTAAAATGCGTCGTGATAAGCGTGCTGAGCGTACAGAACGCCGTGAAATTGCAGAACTTGAGCGTATTGAAGGCGAAAAGACCCTCAAACTCACCGAATTTGTGACGCTTTTAGAGGTAGCCAACATGATGGACGTTTCTGCTACAGAAGTCATCTCTACCTGTATGTCCATGGGCATAATGGCGTCCATGAACCAGCGCTTGGACAAGGAAACCTTGACCATCGTAGCCGATGAATTCGGATTTGAAGTAGAATTTGTGGACAAAGAGATGCAAGAGGTCTTCAACGAAGAAGACATTGTTGCCAACTTGGTTACGCGCTCTCCTATTGTAACCGTCATGGGTCACGTTGACCACGGTAAAACCTCATTATTGGACTTTATCCGTAAGGACAATGTCATTGCAGGCGAAGCAGGAGGCATCACCCAACACATTGGCGCCTATTCTCTACAACTTCCTGGCGGTCAAACAATTGCGTTCCTTGATACCCCGGGTCACGAGGCCTTTACGGCGATGCGTGCACGTGGTGCGCAGGTGACGGACATTGTCATCATTGTCATCTCGGCAGATGATTCCGTTATGCCCCAGACCAAAGAGGCGATTAGCCACGCGCAAGCTGCGGGCGTGCCCATGGTTTTTGCCATTAATAAAGTGGATCGCCCCGATGCAAATCCTGAGCGAATCAAAGAGCAATTAAGCCAAATGAACTTACTGGTAGAAGATTGGGGGGGCAAGCTTCAGTCACAAGAAATTTCTGCCAAGACAGGTCTAAATGTGGACAAACTCCTTGAAAAAGTATTACTAGAAGCCGAAATGCTGGATCTGAAAGCAGACCCTAACCGTATGGCGAAGGGAACGGTTATTGAGGCAACGTTAGACAAGGGGCGTGGCTATGTTACGACCTTATTGAACCAGTCAGGCACCTTGCGCATTGGCAATTACATCCTTGTAGGTCCCTACAGCGGAAAAGTGCGGGCCATGATGGATGAGCGCGGAAACAAACTTACAGAGGCTGGACCTTCTATGCCGGTTTCTATTCTTGGTTTGGACGGTGCACCGCAGGCGGGTGACAACTACATTGTCATGGAGGACGAGCGCGAAGCAAAAGCCATTGCCACACGCCGTCAGCAATTATCGCGTGAACAGAGTGTTCGTTCTCAGAAGAACTTGACCTTGGAAGAAATTGGCCGTCGTTTGGCCGTGGGAGACTTCCAGGAATTGAATATTGTTTTAAAAGGAGACGTGGATGGCTCCATTGAAGCATTGGCAGATTCCTTGCAGCGTCTCAGTACAGAAGAAATTCAGGTGAATATTATTCACAAAGCAGTCGGTGGAATCACGGACAGTGACGTTTTGTTGGCGTCTGCTTCTAAGGCGGTTATTGTCGGCTTCCAGGTTCGTCCTGCAGCAACGGCAAGAAAGTTGGCCGATAAGGAGAACATCGAGATCCGTCTGTACAGCATCATTTACGATGCAATTAACGATATCAAAGATGCCATGTCGGGCATGCTTTCTCCTGATGTTAAGGAAGAAATCACCTGTACGTTGGAGATACGCGAAACCTTTAAGATTTCTAAGGTGGGTACAATTGCAGGCTGTATGGTGACAGATGGAGCCATCACACGCAATACCCGTGTTCGTATCATTCGCCAAGGCGTTGTGGTATATACAGGGGAATTGGGCTCCCTCAAGCGCTTTAAAGACGACGTAAAAGAAGTCAAGAAGGGCATGGATTGTGGTTTGAATATCAAGAACTTTAACGACATTAAAGTAGGGGATATCATCGAAGGATTCCAAGAAGTGGAAGTCCAACGTGAGCTCTAATCTGACCTTTATACAATTAAAAAGCGGGCCTGAAAAGACCCGCTTTTTTTATGCTTGAAATTCGGGTCGCCCCCTCTAAAGCCATCGGGTGACCCAGCCAATGATCTTGGCCTTTAATGGGGTGTAAGGGGCCGCGATGAGCATGGTTGGGGACCAGCGTCCACGCCGATAGATACTGCGTGCATTTGTAAATTCTCGGAAGCCCCAAATGCCATGTGATTTGCCTATGCCAGAGTTATTGACTCCACCAAAAGGCAAACTTGGGTGCATGTAGTGCAGGTAAAAATCATTGATGACCGTCCCCCCAGCGCGGGTAGCCTCAATAACCCCATTGCTCCAATCTCGGTCGTGGCTCAATAAGTATAACACCAAGGGCCTAGGCTGGCTATTCATGAGGGTTAGGGCATCGGCGGTTTCTACAAAGGTTCGAATGGGAAGAATAGGCCCAAAAATCTCTTGACAAACCAATTCCAAGCCATCGGGAATATCCCATACCAGCGTGAGAGGGAAATAGCAGGTAGCGCGATCAGGGGCATCTACCTGCCAAACTGAAGCACCTGCCTCTTTGGCCTCTTTTAGCCAGGCTTCAAGCCGATCCCAATGACGGGGATGTACAATGCGGCAGAAGTCTGGGTTTTGGCTTGGGGTTTCCCCATAATGTTTTTGTACCCCGCGCTGAAAGCCCTGAATGAATCCATCTAGCTGGTCTTTGCGCACGAGTGCATAATCCGGGGCGATGCATACCTGCCCAGCATTGAGCCCTTTTGCCCACGCCACCTTTTTTCCCGCAGCTTCTGCGCCATATTTGGGATGCACCAAAACGGGTGACTTGCCACCCAATTCTAGGGTGACGGAAGTAAGGTGTGCTGCCGCACCTGCCATGACCTGGCTGCCAATCTTAGGTGAGCCGGTAAAAAAGATGTGGTTCCAGGGATGCTGTAATATGCCTTTGGCAACTTCCACATCGCCCTCGACCACCGTGACTTCCTCTGCAGGAAAAACATCGGCGATGAGACGTGCTAAAAATGCTGAGGAGGCTGGAGACAGTTCAGAGGGCTTCAGGGCAACAGAATTCCCTGCAGCCACCGCATATACGAGGGGAACTAAACAGAGATTCACCGGAAAATTCCAAGGGGATACAATCAAAACGGATCCCTTTGACTCGTAACGCACCTCCGCCTTCCCAGGAATGAGGGTTAGGGGTAGGCCATGGCGTTCGGGCCGCATCCAACGGCGCAAGTGCCCCACAACATAGTCAATGCTAGAGGTGACCGGTAAGATTTCATTTAAGTCTGTATCGGGGGCTGCACGGTTAAGGTCAGCCCGGAGGGCTGCATGTAGCTCATTACGGCGTTCCACCAGGGCTTTTTTCAATGCGCGAAGTCGCGCAATCCGCTGACCTGCTGTGCGGCGACCTATCGCTGGGGCAGATGCCGCCAAGCGCGAATAAACAGAAGTAAGTTCAGGCGTCGTCATAAGGCACAATCCATTAACCCATCACCCCGAATGTACGCAGAGAGTTTGCTTTTGCCTAGCGATTAGGGGTATCGCTTTCAATTTGCCCATCGCGCAAGCGAATAATGCGGTGTGCATGCTGGGCAATTTCTTCTTCATGTGTTACCACGACGAGGGTGTTTCCTGCCTTGTGGATGTCATCAAACAGACGCATGATTTCTAACGAAGTCGTACTATCAAGATTTCCAGTGGGTTCATCCGCCAGAATCATCGAGGGGGTATTGACCAAGGCCCGCGCAATGGCCACACGTTGTCGTTGACCGCCTGAGAGTTGGTTTGGATGGTGGTCCATACGGTCGTCTAGACCAACCTGACCCAACACTTCTTCTGCACGCAATGTCCGCTCCTCTTTGCTCTTACCAGCATAGACGAGTGGAAGCGCCACATTTTGCAAGGCAGTTTGACGAGGAATCAGATTGAAAGTTTGGAAGACAAAACCAATTTCTTTGTTTCGGACGGCGGCGAGGTCATTGTCATCCATGCGACTTACATCGCGTCCTGCAAGCGTATAGCTACCGGCAGTGGGGGTGTCTAGACAGCCGAGCAGATTCATTAAGGTGGACTTACCACTCCCAGATGGGCCCATCAAAGCGACATATTCTCCTTTTTGGATGTCAAGGTCAATCCCTTTCAGGACATAGACGGTTTGTGCACCCAATTGAAAATCTCGGGTGATCCCCCGGAGCGAAATAACAGCGTTGGATTCCATAGGAGACTAGAGGACAATATTAGTGCCAAGGTAGACCATCCTCCCAAAAATGGGCCCCCAAATGCGGGTGGCATCAAAGTTGGATTGGAAGTAGGGATCAGAAGGGAGCAAGGGACTCCCTGTTTGTGGATCCATAGCACCATCAATAGGATGAGCTTGCCGAATATTGAGGACATTCTCTAGACCGAGATAGAGATCCCCGTGTGCAAAGTCTTTGCGAATCTGTGCATTTAAAAGCGCAAAGGCAGGGGCATAATCAACCGAAGGCCACGCCCAGGGGTCTATGCCAGGAATGGGCTGTTTGCTATAACGTTGCAGCGTAGCATCTAGGGTCCAGTCTCCTTTGAATTCGCGACTAAGGTGTGCCATCATGCGGTGTGGTGCCACAAAGGGAACAGAGAGCATGCGTCCATAGTCCCCCCCTATTGGATTAGGCATGACATACATCGCCTGTAAATCTTGGAAACGATAGGCTATGCGTAATTCGGTCCGTTTATCCACATGATAAAACAAACTGGCCCCCCAGGTGGCAGAAGTCATCACGGGTCTCTCCGATCCAAACTGGGTTTGCGTCGGATATATTGCGCGGACCCCTGGAGTCCAGTAATCATGTATAATGGCCTTGCTAAACTGTGTCAAATGTGCATCAGCCTGTAATGAGCCCGTCATATAATTTAGGAGAAAAGACCATTGATAACTGAAGCCAAAATTGCGGGCTGTTTCGAGGCTCAGTATGTCACCCCCAAGGACTTGACCATATTGAAACCATTCCACGGTGCGCTGGCTGGCAAGGCGCCCCCATTCTTCCAAGAGAGGAAGGGCCATGCGAAACCCCCGTCCCGCATTAAAACGAAATGTATGCTTTTCGCCAGGCGCCCAACGGAGATGGAACCGAGGAGAAAACTGATGTCCTGCAATGGAATGAAGATCATACCGAACCCCTCCTACTGCGGTAAACGAAGGGAGAGGCGACCAAGTCCACTCGCTGGATAAACCGACGCCTTGCTCCACCCATGGCTGTCCCTGGCCCAACATGGGGTGGGTGATGGAAAGATCATATTGATCGCGTAAAAAAAGAACACTCGACGTCTGAGATAAGGTTCCCCATCCATGCTGAAAAAGGATTTGAGCAAGTCCGCCATTCTGAGCCCCTCCCCATTGACTATGGAGGGTAGCGGGCAAATCGCTGCCCATAGATCCCTTCATTTGATGGCTGTACAACTGGAAAATTGTACCTACGGATTGGTTTGGATTATCGGGGTTTACCCATCCCATTTTTGATGTGAAGGCGACGCGCCCTTGTTTCATAGCAGAAGACCAAAGTGATTCCGTATTTGTTCCAGGGGCAAAAGCACGGGCAATCTGCCCCCCTTCTTTCACATCCTCTAGGGCGTGAAACGTATAGATTCCTTCCCACCCGTTTTGTCCAAAATATCGCGCGCGGAGCATACCGTTGACCTGATACCCTAAGGGATTATCCATAAAGCCATCGCCATTGATATCGGTCGCTTGCTGGCGGCCGCTAAAATGCCCCAAGCTGGAAAGCATCCACTTTTTATTTATACGCACCCCGTATGCTTCATTTACTTCAAAGCGTCCTCCTTGGTTCAGGTAGGCATTTAGTTGAATATCTCCGCGACCCTCCGCTCCAGGGGCTTCTGCTGCTTCAACTAGGTCCTCAGGCTTTAAAAGCTCCACATTGATTTGACCTGTCATACTTTCAAACCCATTGTTGACCGAACCAATACCTTTGGTGAGCTGGATACTATGCACCCATGATCCCGGAATAAAATTGAGTCCCGAATTGGACAATAACCCTCGTACCAATGGGGTCATTTCTACTTGTATCTGGGCGTATTTTCCAGCAAGGCCAAACAGTTGAATTTGCTTTGTTCCCGTTACGGCATCTGTAAAGGCCACGTCAATCGACGGGTTGGTTTCAAAGCTTTCGGATAAATTGCAGCACGCTGCTTTTCGTAGCTCGGTGCGGGAGATATTGACCTGTAATGTAGAGGACTTGCTGTTGATAGATAGCCCATTGGCGGCTTCATAAATAACCACCTCTTCGATCTGTAGACGGCTATAAAGGGTGGTATCTACTTGCCCAAATAAAGTAAAGGGAAATAGCAGGGCAAAATAGCGTAACCGATACATTAGGGTATTCAATGATGAGACTTCGTCACATCCTCATTGCGGTACTTGCAGCAGGCGTGCACCTTGGCGTAATCTTCGTCTTTGGCTTTTACCTGGGGGGTATCATGGCCTACTGCCGCGACCGCTTGGTGGAGCGCAAGTTCTTTCACCTTTTTAGGATTGAATACGACATAGGTCTCATGGCTTTCGCGATCCCAATCCGCTGTCCAAACGCCATCGATAGCTAACAGGGCGGTTTCAATGCGCTTTTCACACATGCCACAAACGCCATCCGTTTGAAAGCGGACTTCCGCTTTTTTTTGCGCCATGGCTATAACAGGAAGAAATAACAAGGCAATTAGGGTCAGTCGCTTTTTCATAGGAAGGGATTTAAGTATAAGGTGTCTGTTTCGATTCGGGTATCCGTCAGGGTATTCAGGAAGGCTACCAAGGCTTGACGTTGCACAAAGGTCAAATTTAGGCCTTTTGTCCCGGAATGGACTTGGATGAAGCCCACCATGCTTGGGTCTAAATTGGGAGAAGTGGGCTCAACTGCTGCGTTGTAGAATTCGATGACTTGCTCCAGTGTCTGAAAGCGCCCGTCGTGCATATAAGGGGCCGTGTACGCAAGGTTGCGAAGAGATGGAACTTTAAACTTTCCTTGGTCGGTGGCAAGACCCGTAACATGCCCCAAGCCAAGGTCTGTTAAGGCCGTATCCAGACCATTGTTCATGAACTTATGGTTTGTAAACAACGCGCCGCCGTGGCAATGGAAGCAATCGGCACCGGGCGTTGGGCTATTGGGATTCGACTCGCCATTAAAGAGTTGCATTCCCAAGGCTTCTTCTGCCGTGAGACTTTCTACCCCCGCTTCAAATCGATCGAATTTGCTGTCGCCGCCGCTCAGAATCGTGAGCATAAACTGCTCTAAAGCTAGCCCCATGCGTTCTGGGGTCACAACATCATCACCAAATGCAGAGGTAAAAGCTGCTTGATAACGGGTTTGACGCTGGAGTTTGTCAACCACATGAAGGACGTCCTCTTTCATTTCAATGGGATTGGAAATGGGCTCAAGGGACTGCTCTCGAAGACTCGGCGATCGGCCATCCCAAAAGAAGACTTGGTGCCACGCCAAATTGTGTAATGGCATGGAATTGCGATCGCCTACAGAGCCATCAACGCCGGTGCTGAAAACATTCCCATGATCCGTAAAGCCGAACGAGGGGGAATGGCAAGATCCACAACTTTGTGCACTGTCCAAGGACAATATGGGGTCGTAAAAGAGTTGTCGGCCAAGAAGAATGCCTTCTACCGTTAAGGGATTGTCCTCTGGCAGATTTGGCTGCGGCATTCCGGGGGGAATAGGCAGAACATAGGGTGTAGTGATATGGGGTTTGTGGCCCCAGTCATCGCCACAGCTGGACCATAAAATGGCCGCTGAACATGCGAATAGGAGGGACCTTAAACTCAAGGCGTTTGTTTTTCTAAAGAAGAAAAGCGGAAGCTGTTGCGCAAGTTTTCGGCCAACTTATTGGCTAATCCATTGTCAAACGTACTATGCGTAAAATCTCCATCTTCCACTGGACTCAAGTCGTGCAGGGCTTTAAACAGCCCTTCCAAGTCTAGATCAAGGTTGAGTCGCATGTTGTAGGTAAGATCCAATGATGTCATGATGTGTATATCCATCTTGTTCTCATCCAAAGCAATGTGATAGAGCCAAGGGGCTTCCATCCCCTCTTTTTGATAGTAGCCCTCCGTCGCAGCAAAAATGTATCCACCTGTCCAGCCCCAATGTAGGTTATTGACGGAAGGATTGAGTGCGTGCGTGCCAGACCAAACGGTGGGGTCACCATGATTGTTCGTGCTATCCAGGCCAATACTAAAGGCAAACCCCGTATAGTTGCCTGGTGCAATGACACTGGGGAAAGTCCAGGTATTCTTATTTGGAAGGGAAACAAAACCATATTCGTTTCTGATCTCTACACGTTGTCCTTGGGCGTCTAAGAGGGCAAAATCGGACAGGATCATATCTGTGCGGGTAAACTTCACTGTATCTGTCCCCATAGCGAACGGCTGTGATTCAAATGCAACAGGCGTATTAGATGCTCCAAAAACAGGCTGAATGGCCACCTCAAGGTTGACTATCTCTGGCTTGGGATCTGGATCACAACCCGTCAAAAGGGTCAATAATGCGAAGGCAAATGGGGTGTATTTTTTCATGGATGGGTTCTGCAGTTCCTTTGTATGGAACCAAAAATAGTACCATGGGGCTAAATAAAGCGGAATATTATAAGATCGGCATCCTGATGGTCATTTTCGTTGGGGGGATAATTTGGGCTATACGCATTCAAACGCCTGACCCTAAACTGCCCATTCTAAACCCTTCTGACTTGAATCCTGCAGTGGTAGCAGACTCGCTAGAAGGCGTCGGTATAAACCATGTTGTCGCTCCCTTCATTTTGATAGATCAAACCGGGACAGTCAGGACGGAGGCAGATGTGCAAGGGAAAATCCGTGTAGTCAACTACTTCTTTACTACCTGTCCAAGTATATGTAAAGACATGGCCCATCATCTTCGCACCGTGCAAGCGGCCTATAGAGACAACAAGGCTGTCCAGCTTCTTTCTCATACCGCCATGCCCGAGTATGATACACCCGAAATCTTGGCAGCCTATGCCCATCAAAATCAAGTTAATCCCCACCGATGGTGGTTGTTGACGGGAGAACCGGAGGAACTGAACCGCTTGGCACGTACTTCCTATTTTGCTGTATTGGAAGCAGGCCAAGGGTGGGATGAACACAGCTTTATTCATACCGAAAATTTGGTTCTGGTCGACCACAAAGGGCGCCTTCGGGGCTATTATGATGGAACCTCGGAGGAAGAAACAAGCTTGCTCATTGCGCATATAGGCTGGCTGCTAAAGGAGCGCTCTGCAGACTTTATCAAATCCTCAAAGGCTAAGTAGAATGGAAGATTTAAAAGTGGCGGGCCTGCAACAGGCCATCATCTGGGGAGACATCGAGCAAAACCTAGAAGCGTTAGAGGTTGCTTGGGAAAAGGCGCCCAAGGCAGATGTATATCTATTGCCGGAAACGTTTGCTACGGGATTTGCGACTGATCAGGCAGATTTAAAGGATCTTGCACAACCCCCAACGGGGGGTGCCCCTGCCGCACACTTGGCAGCATGGGCCATAAGAAAAAAGGCATGGGTTGGGGGAACGGTGTTTGTCCAAGAAGCCAATCACCGATACCGCAATCGGTTTTTCTTGGCGGGCCCGGATGGCGCGTTACAGTATTATGATAAGCGCCATCGTTTTGGTATCGCGGGCGAAAAGGATTTTTTTGATGGTGGAGATAGGCGGCTGATCGTGGAGATCAAAGGTTGGCATCTTCTTTTAGCTGTTTGTTATGATCTGCGCTTTCCTGTATGGCTTCGCCAGCAAATGGCGGCAGGCGTGCCCGAATATGACGGCATGCTGATACCCGCCAATTGGCCCTCTCCGCGTCAATATGCATGGGATACTTTGCTCAGAGCCCGCGCGATGGAAAATCAGTGCTATGTTCTTGGGGTAAACCGAGTTGGAATGGATGGTTTGGGCATTGCGCATGAAGGGGGAACGGTAAGCATTGGCCCATGGGGAGATCAGCGCGCGGCAGCAAATTCAGCGGAATCAGGTTGGATCGTTGACACCTGGGAAGCAGTTCATCTGGCCGCGGTGCGTAAGCGCTATCCTTTTTTAGGCGATGCAGACGCTTTTGACCTTGAATAGACATCCTTAGTGGACCCCCCAATAGATGGGGTCATATCGATCAATTTCCCATGTAGATTCAATGGTCCATTGGGCTTTGATCTCAATGGGGTCTTTGGCAAAAATGCGGGTTTCGGGCTGTTGGACTTCCCAATAATCCCCTGCATCCAGGACCCCATTGCCATTTTGGTCATAAAAGGCCTGAAGGGTATACTTGCCTGGGGGAAGGCCGTGAACTTCACCCTTTTGAGTCGCACAAGGCGTCATACTTGTCCATTCGGCGTATACACCCAACTTCCCTTTGAGCTGAATAACGATAGGACGGGCATTTGGATACGCCAATGAATCCCCGATCATGGGGCCGCAGCCGTGCACATAAGTGAAGGAGAAAACACCGGCACTGTCTTCCCCCCACGGGGTCCAGTCCAATAGGCTATCCGCGATGGCAGTGGCACTCAAAAGGGGCAAAGGCGGAGCAAGATCATAAGGGGCGGATTCCACATAGCGTTGGGCTTGTGCGGTCGCCGTGACTGCAATAGGCGTAATTTCTCCGGTGCTGAGTTTGTTGTTTCCGTCCGCATCTGCAAAAGCACGTAGGGCATACGACATATTTTCACGGAGATAAGTAAAATGATAATAGCCCGAATCGTTGGACCGTGTCGCATAGCGCGCGGGCCCCATCACACAAGAGTCCCCCACATCTGCAGGATAGAGACATACTGCGGCATCCTTAACTCCCTTGCCCGACCAGGGGTCAATAACTTGGCCGCGCAGTTCGCCAGAATCTAATGCGTTGCCTGTGGAAAAAACCCACTGAATACCTTTGAGAACATTTCCTTCATGTAAATCGCGCACTGTATTCCCCCATTGTAAAACATAGGTACTGCTGTCCAGCAAGGGTTCAGGCCATGAAATGACAAGGGTTTTGCCCTTGAGTTCATAGGTAGTGCCGGCAGGAAGAGGAGGGGAAGAAAGCATGTTCTGTTGAGGCGAGGCGAGGACAACATATTCATCAAATGTCCACGTTGCTTTTTCTGCCTCAATGCCTGTAGATCCTAAACGTATACTGGCAGTCAAAATGATAGGAGGTTGCTGGTCCCTGGGGCCTCCATCTGGAGAGGCAGGGAGTGCGCATCCCGTAATGGCCACACTCATCCACGCAAAGAGCCGAAATAATGAGTAACCGGAGTACCAATTGCCCCTTTTTTGCATCACTTTTACGTTTTCAAATCTAACTTTCCCACGCATGAAACGAATGTACGCACTTCTAGTCCTCTTGTTTAGCGCCACTTTAAGTATACAAGCGCAAACGTATTGTACCACCAGTTTATATACCACCGGCTGTGCGTTTGGTGACTATATAGACAATGTGTCCCTAAATAACGTCAATCAGACAGCCACAGGCTGTTCTACAGGCGGGTATGCGGATTACACCACGGATACCGTGCTGGTTCAACAAACAGCACAACTCTCGTTGGGCGTAACCGCGGGGTATTCAAGTCAGTGGTTTGCGATATGGGTGGATGCCAATAATGACGGCGACTTTGATGACGCTGGAGAGCATCTCTGGAGCTCCTCAGTGGCAGGTCCAGCTGCAGGTGTAGTATATTCAAACACCATCGTCATTCCGGGCACACTAAGTACAGGGAATCACCGCATGCGCCTTCGCGGCAAATGGAGTGGCACGGCTTTGTTAGCCACGGAGTCATGTACGTCCTTCACGTATGGAGAAGTACATGACTACACCGTGAATGTAGCCCCTCCTCCCGCCTGCCCCCAGCCTTATTATTTAATTGCAGGGGGTGCAACCTCTAACACAGCTACTTTCTCCTATACCTCAACAGGTTCAACTTTTGAAGTGGAGTATGGTCCTGCAGGATTTACGCCAGGAACTGGAACAAGTGTAACCGTTTCGGGGACAACGGCTTCCATCACGGGTCTTACTGCGAATACATGCTATGAGTTTTATGTTCGCCAAAACTGCTCTACTGCAGGCAATGGTTACTCCTATTGGAGCGGACCTATCGAGATTTGCACACCCTGCGTAACGCAATCCTTGCCAGTGACAGAGGACTTTACCAATTGGCCGCCGAGCTGTTTCTTCCTTACGGGCGGAAACCAGCAATGGACTAGCTCGGGCACGGGTGCAGCATTAGCAGCGCTAGGTTCTACTTGGGGCTCAGGAGGAACAGGTTATATGACCACCGCACCTATCAACTTAAATGCCCTTTCGCGCATCAAATTTAAGTGGTCACACTTGGCCTACGCCTGGGCAAGTGAACGTATGGTCTTGGCTGCACGCATCTCCGGAACGACGACTTGGGATACTTTGTGGGACGTTGAGGGAGCCAATTTTGATTCTCAAGATGGCGCCACGTGGAATGCGCCTGGAACCTTTGTGCAAGAAACGTTAAACCTTGACTCTGCTACCTACTATAATCAAATCGCAGAATTCCGATGGATCGGATTCTCGAATTGGGGAAACAATGCTTGGGTAGACGACATCAATATTGAACAGCAACCCTCTTGCCCAGAGCCAACAGGTTTGGGTCTCAGCAGCGTGAGTGATACAAGTGCAAGCCTCAATTGGGTGAGTGCGGGATCCTCCTTTGTGATCGAATGGGGGCCTGCCGGATTTACGCAAGGAACGGGCTTCATGGATACCGCTACTACTTCTAGTTATGTTTTGAATGGCCTATATGGCAATACAAGCTATGACTATTACGTCCTGCGCAACTGTACAGGTCAAGGGAATGGCAACAGTGTTTGGGTTGGCCCTTATAGCTTCACGACCCTTTG
>ERZ888423.115-NODE-115-length-81865-cov-43.820193_pt1 | contig 81865 bp, 72 predicted proteins | sample MGYA00520523_ERZ888423 | MGnify/ENA primary metagenome ERZ888423 (study PRJEB32303, sample SAMEA104408611) | aquatic metagenome | biome: Brackish water; feature: Pelagic; material: water | place: Baltic Sea | collected 2014-06-08T10:24:00 | depth 30,27 m ... | reverse complement strand
TGCTCGAAATCCGCCCAACGGCTGCGATGGTTGGCCACCGCCACCCGGATCACGGCGCGGCCCTGCACGACAGTGCCGCTGCAGACCGCGACGCCGGTCTCCTGCAGGCGCAGCAGCACTTCGCGGGTCAGCATGTCCTGTTGCTCGGGCGTGGTCCCGACCGGGGCGATCCGCCAGCAGGCGACGTTCAAAGAAACCGCCGCCGCCAGCACCACATCCGGTACGGTGCCCACCAAAGCCCCGAAACGCCGGACCTGCGCGACGTTCTGCTCGAGGATCGCCGCGATGCGGTCGGTGCCCTCGGCCTTGAGCGCCATCCATACTTTGAGCGCCTTGAAGTTGCGCGAGAGCTCGGGCCCGCGCTCGGCGAACACCAGGCCGCCCGCCGCCACGCCGCGGTCCTCGACCCGCAGGTAGGCGGCCTTCGTCGCGAAGGCATCGCGGTGCGCCTCGGCGTCGCGCACCAGTACGCAGGCGCACTCATAGGGCAGGTAGCCCCATTTGTGCAGGTCGAAGGCCAGCGAATCCGCACGCGACTGGCCGCGGAACAGCGGCCGCAGGTTGGGGGACAGCACGCCGAGCGAGCCGATGGCGCCATCGACATGGAACCAGAGGTCTTCTTGTGCGGCGAGGTCGGCGAGCGCATCGAGGTCATCGATGGCGCCGGTGTTGATGGTGCCGGCTGAGCCGAGCACGCAGATCGGCCGCAGTCCCGCGGCGCGGTCGGCGACGATCATGTCGCGCATCGCGGCGACATCGACCCGGAAGTCATCGCCCACCGGCACGGGGCGGAAGGAATCGCGACCCATGCCCATGAGTTCGAGACACTTGGTGACCCAGCTGTGGATCTCGGTCGAGCCATAGACGGTGAGCCGCGGCTGACCGTAGAGGCCGTGCTGCCGCAGATCGAACCCCGCCTTCGCGTTGCGCCCGACCGCGAGGCCGATGACATTCGCCATGGTGCCGCCGCTCGCCATGATGCCGCTCGCGCCCGCGGGGAAGCCCATCACCTCAGCGAGCCACTTGATCACCTGCAGTTCGACCAATTTCGCCGACTGGTCCATGCCGACCGCGTTCACGTTCATGCCGGCGGCGAGCATGTCGGCCATCATGCCGAGCGGCGTGCCGTTCGATTTCATCCAGCCCCAGAAGCGCGGATGGCGGTTGCCCGCGGTGTAGGGCAGCACATGCGCCAGGAACTCGGCGTAGACCTGCTCGGCGCCCTGCGGTGCCGTGGGCAGCGGCTCACCGGTGATCGTCGATGTGATGTCCGCTGGCGGCGGCGTCCAGGGCGGACGCTCTCGCAGGCTGGTGAGATGGTCGAGGCTGTCGTCGACCATGCGGTGAGCGAGGGCGCGGAAGGCCTCCCAGTCCTGCGGATCGAGGGTGAGGTCGGCGTCGGCGGGTGCGGCGGGTCGGGTGTCGGAGGACATCCCGTATCTTAAAACCCAGGGGCAAAAACCCGGGGGCAAAATCTGGCGTCCGGCTTGACAGCCGATGCGACCTGTTCTTAAATGATAACGATTCTCATTCACAACAGGGCGATCGGGTGGCTCATCGGCCGACAATCTGGATCTCCATCGTCAGCCTGCTGACGATCTCGGCAGGAGGCCGCGCCGTCGGCGCTGAGGCCCCCACCGCCGATGACCTCGCGGAAGTCGTCGTCGTCGGCTCGCGGATCCGGGCGCGTTCCTTGGCCGGCAGCGCGCAGGTGATCGACGCCGAGACGCTGCGCGAATCGCGGACCCTCACCGTCAACGAAGCGCTACGCAAGGTGCCCGGCGTGTACGCGCGTGATGAAGAGGGGCTCGGTCTGCGCCCCAACATCGGCATCCGTGGTCTGAACCCGACACGCTCGTCCAAGGTGCTGCTGCTCGAGGACGGCCTGCCGCTCGGTTTCGCGCCCTATGGGGACAACGCGAGCTACTACCATCCTTCCTTCGAGCGTTTCGAGCGCATCGAGGTGCTGAAGAATTCGGGTCAGATCGCGTTCGGCCCGCAGACCATCGGCGGATTGATCAACTACATCACGCCGCGGGCTCCGCAGGATTTCGAAGCGGGCATCACCGCCCGCAGCGGTAACCACGGTCTGCGCGACCTGCTCGTCGATGTCGGCGATCGGTTCGATGGCACCGGTACCGGTTGGCGGATCGGTGCCAGCCACAAAGAAGGCGACGGCGCGCGCGACAACATCGACCTGTCGGTGACCGACGCGGCGTTGCGCCTCGATCAGGCCGTCGGCGATCGCCAGTCCTTGTCGCTGCGGGGCAGCGTCTATCGTGAGCGTTCCACGGTGCCGTATTCGGGTTTGACGCTCGCCGAGTTCCGCAGCGCACCCCGTTCCAACGAATTCCGCAACGATTTCTTTGGTATCGACCGGCGCGCCATCGCGCTCACCCATGGCGTCAGCGCGGAGCGGGTCCGGTTGCAGACCTCGGTCTATCACACGCAACTGCAGCGCGATTGGTGGCGCCAGTCGAGCAATTCGCGGCAGCGCCCGAACGACGCCTCGGACCCCGCCTGTCAGGACATGAGCCACCTGCTCACCACCTGCGGCAATGAAGGGCGGCTGCGGGCGTACCGTACCTTCGGGGTCGAACCGCGCCTATCTTTCGATCTGGAGTGGGCGGGTCTGCCCGTCGCGGCGCGGCTCGGCTACCGCCACCATCGCGAGTACCAGCACCGAGTACAGGCCAACGGTGACACACCGACCGCACGCACGCCCGGCGTCGGTCCGAACGCCGGCATCCGCGAGGACAACGAGCGGCGTGTCCGTGCCGACGCGGCGTTCGTCGAGGCCAGCGTCCGCATGGGCCGCGTCACCTTGACGCCCGGCCTGCGCCACGAGTCGATCGCCTATCAGCGCAGCAACCGTCTGGATGGCAGCCGCGGCGAGAGCGGGTTGTCGCAGTGGATCCCGGGCGTGGGCGCGACGGTCGAGGTGACGCCCACCCTGAGCCTGTTCGGCGGTCTGCACCGTGGGTTCGCACCGCCGCGTGTCGAGGACATCATCGGCAGCACGGGCGGGAGCGTCGAGCTCGACGCAGAGCTCTCCTGGAACACCGAGATCGGACTGCGTTGGCAGCCGGCGCAGGCGATCGATCTCGAGATCGCGGCCTTCGACATGGATTTCTCGAACCAGGTGGTGCCGTCTTCGCTCGCGGGCGGCTCGGGTGCGACGCTGACCAACGGCGGACGAACGCGCCACCGCGGGCTCGAACTCGGCGGCGAGGTGGGCGGGACGGGGCCGCTGCGACCTTACGCGCGCTTCGCCTATACCTGGATGCCGGTCGCTCGATTCGAAGGTGAACGCTACTCGGGCGTGCCCGGCGCTTCGACGCAGAGCGTCACGGGCCATCGTCTGCCTTACGCCGCCGAGCATCAGGGAACGCTCGCGCTCGGGCTGCGCTTGGCGGGCGGGTTTTCGGCGCAGATCGAGGGTCAGTACACCGGAGCGCTCTTCACCGACGATCTCAATACGCAGGCGATCACCGCTGACGGCCAACGCGGTCGTATCGACGCGTACACGGTGTGGAACACGACCCTGCAATATGCGCCGCGCGAGACGACGACCCTGTTCGTGTCGGTGAAGAACCTCACCGACCGCAGCTACATCGCCGACCTCAGCCGGGGGATCCTGCCCGGGTCGCCGCGGCAGTGGATGCTCGGGGTGGAACAACGCTTCCGTTGATCGGGACGCTGGCCGCCACCGCCTGCGCGATCCGGATGTAACTCTCGCCCGAAGGATGGAATCCGTCGGGCGCGAACTCCTCAGGCCGCGCCTCGAAGTCGAACCGGAGATGCCGCGCGCCCGGATGTGCGCCGAGCACCGCGGCGAGTTCGTCGTCGAGCTGCCGCGCACGCAGTCCCAGCACCTGCGCGAGCGGCGACGGCAGCACCGGAAATCTTTGAAGCGGTGGCAGGCCGAGGAACACCGTCAGGGCGTCCGGTGAATGTCGCGCGAGCCGGGTGGCGATCGCATCGAGATGCGCACGCCAGTCGCGCCGCCGTCGCAGCGCGGTGACATCGTTGACGCCCACCGACACGAGGAACAGATCCACCGGCTCCGGCGGCAACCGTCCGGCGAGCTTGTGCAGCACCCCGGCACTGGTCGCGCCGCTGCGCCCGACCGTGCGCCAACCGACCGCGCGACCGGTCGCGGCGGCGAACTCCCGGGCGCAGCAGGCCGTCAGGCAGTCCTCGGCGCGGGTGACGCCCACGCCCTCGATGAGCGAGTCGCCGAGGCCGAGCAGGCGTAGCGGCGCTCCGGCATCAGCGGGTGCGACAGCGCCTGGCCACGCCAGTCCCTCAGCGGCGGCGGCAGGCCCCGCGAAACGCGGTGCCCGCAGGCGGACCCACATCGCCTGCGGCAGCACGAAGGGCAGGGCGCTCCAGAACAGCAAAGATCTCATGGGGTTATTGATGTTCCGGCGGGTCCGCGGTTGCCGCCCGAGGGCGCGGCCTCGTATCATGCCGTCTCACCCGGCGCGGGTGTAGTTCAATGGTAGAACTGCAGCTTCCCAAGCTGCTAACGTGGGTTCGATTCCCATCACCCGCTCCATCTTCCCTCATGAATATCCGTCCCTTCGAGCGCCGTGATGCCGCAGCCGTCACCGACCTCGTGCTCGGTATCCAGAACGACGAGTTCCACCTCGGGCTGTCGATCTGCGATCAGCGCGACCTCGAGGACATCGAGGCGTACTACCTTAAGGGCGGCGGCACTTTCTTCGTCGCGGAGGAGCCCGCGGGTCGGATCGTCGGCAGCATAGGTCTGCTGCGCCTGCGCGACGACCTCGGCGTCATGAAGAAGTTCTTCGTCGCGGCCGGTCATCGCGGTCGCGAGCACGGCGTCGCGCGCGCGCTCTACGACCGCTTCATCGCTTTTGCTCAGCGCGAGGGCATCCGGCAGATCGTGCTCGACACGCCGAGCGCCGCCACGCGCTCGCACGGGTTCTACCGGTCGGTCGGTTTCGTGCAGATCGAGCGCAGCGAGTTGCCGATGCGGTACGATTTTCCCGAGCGGGATACCCTGTTCTTCTCGCTGGCGGTCTGAACCGTCGGCGGGGCCCCGTGGCGCTCAGCCATCACCGCGGACATAGCGGAACACCTCCTCGAACTCCTTGCGGAACGCGCGGGTCAGCCGGAATGCGAGCTCCAGCGACGGCGAGTACTTCTCCTGCTCGATCGCGTTGATGGTCTGACGGCTGGCGCCGACCGCATCGGCGAGGTCTTGCTGCGACCATCCGCGCTCGATGCGCAGGTCCCGGATGCGGTTGCGGACCTTGCCGTCCTCGCGGCTCATGTCCGGCGGTACAGCACGAGGGTAGCGACGCCACGCACGATCTCCTGCACGAGGAGCACGGTCAGCAGAACGAGCAGGATGCCGGCCGTCGAGGTGAAGTCGAGGGCGACGACATCCGATCGATCGAAGAACGCGACGAGCAGCACATGCCCGATCACAAGGTGGACCGTGACGACACCCGCCCCGTAGGCCACCTGGTCGGCTTTGCGCTCGATGAAGCGCTCGCGTTCGTCCGCGGGCGCGTCCTTCTCCTTGCGGAAGACCACCGCGCGGATGATGAGTTGGCCGATCGCGGCGATGACGCCGGCCGCGACATAGGTCCACAGCAGCCGCCCGGGCGACTGCTCGACGATGACGGTGCCGAGGCTCTGGCCGAGGATGACGGTGCCGTCGGTCAGGCGCATCCAGATGAACAGCAGCAGCGCGCCCCACAGCGCGAGTTCGGCGGCGACACGGTTCTCTTGCGGACTCATGGGCGGGCACTCGATAGATGTAAAAGATGTTTTACAATCTGCCATGCAGTGCCCGGCATGTCAAACATCTTTTACATCCACCGCCGACAGAGAGACAAGAGATGCCCATCACGAGAGACGACAGACCGGCGGTCCGACTGGACGGCGGGGTCTGGTGCGGCACTTGTCGTGCGAGGCGTTCGACTGCGAGATCGGCAGGGCGCGGCATGACTACACGCTCTCTTCCGGTCAATATATGGGCGTCAAGGGAGACATCTCCGAAAACGCCATGAGGTCTGCGCCATGCGTCACCTGATCTCCGCAATGCTGGTCATCGTCGGCGTCATCCATCTGCTGCCCTTGTCGGGCGTGCTGGGCGGGCCGCGGCTCGCGGCGTTGTACGGCATCGCCGTCGACGGCCCGGACCTCGCCATCCTGTTGCGCCATCGCGCGGTGCTGTTCGGTCTGCTCGGCGCCTTCCTCGTGGTCGCCGCGTTCCGTCCCGCATGGCAACCGGCGGCGCTGGTCGCGGGCTTCGTCAGCGTCGTGTCGTTCCTGTGGCTCGCGTGGTCGGTGGGCGGCTACAACGCGCAGCTCGCGCGGGTGTTCACCGCCGATCTCATCGCCCTCGGCTGTCTCGTCGTGGCGGCCGTCGCGTGCGCGACGCAGCGCAGCGGGTGAGCGTCATGGCGCCCGGAGCCTATGTCGTGATTTTCGCCAGCACGCGCACCGCCGACGATCAGGTGGGCTACGACACGATGGCCGAGGCGATGGGCGACCTCGCGCGGGCGCAGTCCGGGTTCCTCGGCATGCAGAGCGTGCGCGGCGACGACGGCGTCGGCATCACCGTGTGCTACTGGACCTCCGCCGAGGCGATCGCGGCGTGGAAGCGCGATGTGGACCACGCGGCGGCGCAGCGGCAGGGGCAGGAGCGCTGGTACGCCGAGTACTCGGTGACGGTCGCCCGTGTGGAACGGCACTACGGCGAAGGGAACCGCCCAGACCGTTGACACGCATGGTGTTGTAGTTCACCATATCACCTATCAGAACCCGTGATATGGAGCGTCCCATGACCACCCTGTCCCGCATCACCCTGGTGTCGGCTCTGCTCGCGCTGCTGCCGGCCGTGGCGCCCGCCGCCGACAAGGTCACCCGCACCCGCATGCTCGCGTCCGACGGCATCAACGCCATCCTCATCCAGGCGAGGGTCGGCTCGGTCCGTCTGGAGCCGGGCGAGGGCAACGCGATCGAGGCGAAGGTCACCCTCGAGGCGAAGCGCAACTCCGACCCCGTGAGCGACCTGCCCGATGTCACCAAGGTGCAGATGTCGGCGACCACCCGCGGCGATCAACTGCGGCTCGGCGTCGACGAGAAGAACATCGAGGAGCACTGGATCGTCCGCGTCCCCAAGCGGATGTTCTCGGAGTTCGAGGTCAAGCTCGGCGTCGGTCAGGGTGCGATCACCGCGCCGGCGCGCCGTATCACGCTCGACATCGGCGTCGGCGACGCGAAGGTCGATTCGGCGACCGGTGCCATCACGGTGCGTGTCGGTACGGGCAACGCGGAACTGCGCACCACGCGCAGCAACGCCGGCGCGGTCGAGGCTACGACCGGTGTCGGCGGGCTCACCGTGAAGGGCGTCGACGGCAAGGTGGAGCGCCACATGGTGGGCGGCAGCATCGACGGCAAGGGCCGCGGCCGCGAGCCGATCGAGGCGAAGGTCGGTGTCGGTGATGTGACGGTGACGCTGACGGAGTAGCCGCGCGGAGCGCCGGCTTGCCTTAATCTTTGAGGCGCTGCGCGATGAGTTCCGCCGCCTCCGCGGTGGCGGGATCGTCGCGCAGGCCCTCGAGCGCGCCGCGCTGATCGGCGGGCGTGCGGTTCTGGCTGGCCTTGGTCTTGGCCGTCACTTCGGTGATGCTGAGCGTCAGCCCGACGATGCCCTGCAGCATCTTGTCGATGTAATCCGCCGGCGCGTCGGACACCGCCCAAGGATCCCGGCGTTGCGATTCCATGTGTCGCGTAAGCCGCTCGACGATCTGCAGCTTCGCGTCGCGGTCGTGCGTGCAGACGAGCGTGCCACGCACATGCACCGCGCGGTAGTTCCAGGTGGGTACCACCTGATGGGTCTCGCGCTTGCTCGGATAGAACGACGGCGAGATGTAGGCCGACGCGCCCGTGAACGCCACCAGCACCTCGGCGCCGCGTTCGCCGAGGCGCCATGTCGGGTTCGCCTTGGCGGTGTGCGCGATCAGCGTCCCGCCCGGCGCGAGCCGGTCCGCGCAGATGACGGGCAGGTGGTCGATGACCGGCCGGCCGTCCTCGATGCCGGCGAGCGTGGCGAGCGGGTGCGCCGCGACGAACGCGGCGATCTGCGCGTCATCGCTTTCCGCGAACATCGTCGGGAGGTACATTGGCGACGAAGATATCACGAGGGAGGGATCTTCGATGCGTACGGGACTCTATGCCGGCCTCTGCGGTCTGCTGTTCATCTGGTTGTCGTGGCTCGTCATCAAGCAGCGGCAGCGCGCCAAGGTCGGGCTCGGCGACGGCGGCGATCCGGACCTCCAGCGCGCCATCCGCGTGCACGCCAACTTCATCGAGTACACGCCGTTCGCGTTGCTGCTGCTGCTGCTCGTCGAGATGACGACCGCCAACGCGCTGGTCGTCCACGCCTTCGGCATCGCGCTGGTCGTCTCCCGCGCACTCCATGCGCAGGGGCTCGGCGCCACCGCCGGCTACTCGCGCGGCCGTTACTTCGGCACCCTCGGCACCTGGCTCATCATCGTCGGACTGAGTCTGCTGCTGGTGGTGGACCAGGCCTGGAGCTTGTTCAGCTGACGGCCGTGGTCCGATCCGCGCCGCCGTTGATGTCGCTGCTCCTGCTCGCCGCCTGCGGCGGTGGTGGGGGATCCGCCCCGCCGCCGTCGCCTGTCCCGCCACCGGTGGTGGAGCGCAGCTTCGACTTCTCGCAGGGCAACGGCGGTTGGTTGTCCGGTCAGGCGGACTACACTCCGCAGACCGCGCCCACCGGTGTCGTGTTCGAGATCCGCGCGCTGCCGGCCGGGTTCGCCGGGTCCGGTTTCTATGTCGCCGGGCGGAACAACAGCGACGACCTGTTCCTCTATGTGAAGACCAGGATCAGCGGACTGGCCGCGTCGACCACCTACAGCGTCTCCGCCCGTGTGGAACTCCTGTCGTCGGCGGCCAGCGGTTGCGTCGGAGTCGGTGGCGCACCGGGCGAGAGCGTGTGGGTGGTGTTCGGGGCGTCCGCGGCAGAACCGCTGACGGTGTTCAACGGCACCGAGTACCGTGTGAATCTGCAGCGCGGCAACCAGAGCGTGGGCGGTCCGGAGGGCATCGTGCTCGGCGACATCGCCAACGGCTCGCCGGACTGCAGCAATCCGTCATGGCGTCCGAAGACGCTGTCCTCACCGGAGCCTGCGGCGATCTCCGTGCGCGCCGACGAGCGCGGGGAGGCGTGGGTGCTGGTCGGCATCGACTCGGGTTACGAGTCGCTCAGCAGCGTTTATCATCAGCGCATGGTTTTCCGTTTCACGCCGCGATGAACGCGTCCCTGCTGCAGCCGACGCTCGCCGGCGACCTCGTACACCTCGCGCCGCTGCGCGCCGAGGACCTTGATGCGCTCTACGAAGTCGCGAAGGATCCGCTCATCTGGGCGCAGCATCCCTCTTGGGATCGTTACAAGCCCGAGGTCTTCCGTCCGGTGTTCGACAGCGGGCTCGCCTCGGGCGGTGCGTTGGTGGTGCGCGATGCGGCGACCGGCACGGTCATCGGCTCGACGCGCTTCTACGACCACCGTCCGCAGGAGGATTCGGTCGCGATCGGTTACACCTTCCTGGCGCGTCGCTGCTGGGGTGGCCGCTACAACCACGAGATGAAGCGCCTGCTGTTGGCGTATGCCTTCGGCTTCGTCGACCGCGTGTGGTTCCACATCGGCACACAGAACCTCCGATCGCGTACGGCGATCGGGCGCATCGGTGGGGTGCATTCGCACGATGTGATCGCCGATCCCGCGTTCGGCGACAAAGATATGGCCTATTACTTCATCGACCGGCGATCAGCCCGAGAGCGCGGAGAGCTTCGAGCGTAGGTAGACGATCGCCGCGCGACACTTCGCCGGTAGCGCCTTCATCGGCGGCTGCGCCGGGTCGATGGGTGCGAACGGGATGATCAGCATCAGCACGCCATAGAGCAGGATCAGCCCGCCGCCGGTCACGAACAGCAGTAGCAGGGCGATCACGCGCACCAAGGTCGCATCGATCGAGGCACTGCGCGCGAGACCGAGGCAGACGCCGCTGATCCACGCGCCTTGGCTGATCTGCTGCAGGGCGATCGACGCGGAAGGTGCCGCGCCGCCGGCCGTCGCACCGTGTTCGGCGGAGGCACCTGCCGCGACGGCGGTCGCCGAGCTGGCCGATTCAACGGCCTCGACATGCCCGATCTCCTGCAGCGCCGGGACCAGTTCATCCAGCGTGATCACGGTGCGACCGGTCGGCAGGCGACGGGTGCATTTGTCCGCGACCGACTGTTCGAGATCGGCGAGGATCTCGGCCCGGTCGGGGTCGCCCTGCAGGCGCGCGCTGGCATCGGCGAGCCAACCTTCGAGGCGGGCGTAGGCGTCGTCCTCGAACTGGAAGGCGTTGCGGTTCAGGCTGGCGGTGATGACTCGTTTCATGAGGGTACTTCCATGGATCGGCCGAGGCCGGCGAGGGTGCGATTGATGCGGGTCCAGTAGTCGTCGAGCGTGGCCAACTGGGCCTCGCCCGCAGTGGTCAGGCGGTAGTACTTCCGCGGCGGTCCCGTCTCGGACTCCCGCCACTCGTACTGCACGAGGTCTTCGCGCCGGAGTTTGCTCAGCAAGGGGTACAGCGTGCCTTCCTGGGTGGCGAACTCGGTGTTCGCCAACCGCCGCAGGATGTCCGGCACGTAGAGACTCTCAACGCCCACGATCTTGAGGACGACGAATTCGAGGAGTCCCTTGCGCAGGGGAGCGAGCTTGATTTCGGTGGGGTTGTTCATAAGTTCAGGTACCTTTATGAAGCAAGATACCTGTGAGCAGCCCATGTGTCAAGCCTTGGGGGTCATCAGCATCATCATCTGGGCGGCCGCCAGCCCGCCGCCTGCGCCTCGCGCTCGCTGCAAAACCAGCGCTCGCCCTTGGACTCATCGATGGTGGTCCGTGCGTAACTGGCACTGTTCGGGAGGTGGTAGATCCGGCCGTTGCGGCTGATGTTCCCCTTGATGGCGCATGCGCCGGGTGGGCTTGATGCGCCGGCGAGGGCAACAGCGGACGGTGGCATGGGCGAAGAGCCGCCCGGTGGCCGCATGCGATCCGGGGTCTTTCTCAGGTTGGCACGGCAATTCTCGGGCGTTTCGCGCGACCAGTCGGTGAAGCTTCGCGCTTTCCCCCGCTGGTTGCGCCGCCACTCCCAGGGCGCGATACGGGTGTTGGTCGGCAGCCCCCAAAGACCCCGTCTGGCTTGCCGCGCTCGTGCCTCAAGATCGCAGAGGTCACCGTCGGTGCGGCGGGCGTACTGCCGATAAGCCCAAGCGTGCCCTTGTCGTATGAGCCACGCATTGACGTCGCGCCCATCGACGAAGATCCGCGCGACCATGCGCCCGTAGCCATCGCGCTGCTCGATGACCTCGATCTCCACCGCTCTTCCGGCGATCTGCTGCGAGAGCGCTGCCGTCGCTTCCGGACCCCAAGGTTGCCGACGCTCGGGTGCATCGGTGGCGTGCAGTCGGATATTGATGGGGCCGGAGGACAGGCTGACCCGAACGGTATCGCCGTCGATGATCCGCAGCACGCGGCCCTGGAGGACGATGTCTTGCGCGGCGAGGGGGATCGGTGCCGCAGTCCCTGCGAGCGCGACCCACAGCAGGGACATCGGGCCAAAAAAAAGTCGGGGCGCTCTCACGCCCCGACGATAACAAAACCCTCAGCGCATCAGGGCCTGACCGGTCCTGACGACGGGATCATTTCGGCGCTTCGCGCGACATGCCCGGGCCTTGTGGGCCTGGGCCCTGCATGGGCGGACCGTCCGAATCTTCGGGGATCGCCATCCGCGACACGCCCGGCGGAGCCATGCCTGCGCCGTCGTAGTTGCTGCGGCCGGCCATCGGCCGCCCGCCCTGGACTTCGAAGATCGCGCGGCAGCCGTCGCTGACCCAGATGGCTTCCTTACCCAAGGTTCCCCAAGTCATGCCGCGGGTGCAGGCGGCGTGGCTCTCGCGGCGAACGAGACGGACTTTGCCGTTGATCTGCACCGGGCACGCACCCCATCGACCGCCGATGGACTGGCACTTGATCTGGTACGGCGCTGAGCCTTGATTGAAGCCGCCGCCGCTGTTGTTGTTTCCCCAGCCGCCGCCGCTGTTGTTGTTTCCCCAGCCGCCGCCACCACCCCCGCTCCAGCCACCATCGTTACCGGTGCGGGCGACGAACTGCCCTCGGCAACCGCCGCGGACGTAGATCCCGCGCGAGTCGGCACGCCAGGTGTTGCCCTCGACGCAGGGCGCACGGGACAGCGTGCGGGTGAGGCGGATGCCCCGATTGTTGATGGCGCAGAACGCTTCGCGACCGTCGTTGGAATCGCAGCGCATCTCGATCTCGCCGGAGCCTTGGTCGTTCCACCCGCTGGGGGGCGCGCCCATGAGCGCGAACTCGCCGCGGCAGCCTTCGCGCACCGTGATGCCGTTGCGATCGGAGCGCCAGTTCCGACCTTCGTTGCAGTAGACCGGCCCCAGATTGCGCACGAGCCGCACACGACCGTCGTTCGGTGCGCGACAGAACTGCTCACCGACACCATAGGATTCGCAGCGGATGCGCTGCTCTGAACCGCCCCACTGCTGGGCGTTGGCGGGTGGCGAGCCGCCTGCAAGCAAACTCGACACGACAGCGACAGAGGCCAAAAGGCCGAAGATGGACGAAGGCTGGGGGTTCCTCATGGACAGTCTCCCTTGATCGGTGGCTGATCGGTGGCCTGAAATCCGGAGTGCCTGAGCAGTATACTTGACGATATGGATCTCAATATGAAAGGCCTTGGTCGGATACTGCTGAAAGGACTGCTCACGATCCTGCCGATCGGGCTGACGCTGTATTTCATCTATTGGCTCGGCGTCGCGGCCGAGTCGTTGCTGTCCGGGACGCTCCAATGGCTTCTGCCAAGCGGTTTCTATCGGCCAGGGATGGGTTTGATCGCGGGCTTCTTGGTGCTGTTCATCGTCGGTCTGCTCGTCAACGCCTATGTCGTGCGTCGGGTGTTCGGCTTCGGCGAATCGCTGCTGCTGCGCATCCCGGTGGTGAAGACCGTCTTCGCCGCGATCCGCGACCTCACGGGTCTGATGCGCGGCGGTGACGCAGGACGAGAGCTTGAGCGGGTCGTGCTCGTGAGCGTCGGTCCCGGCAAGGTCCTCGGGTTCGTGACGCAGGAAAATGCGATGATTCCCGGAGTCGATACCGACGAGCCCTTGGTGGCCGTCTATCTGCCGATGAGCTACCAGATCGGCGGCTACACGCTGTATCTGCCGCGCGACCGCATCGAGCCCACCGACCTCAGCGTCGAGGCGGCGATGCGCATCGTGCTCACCGGCGGGCTGCAGAACCCATGACAGAATCTTTGACGAGGTGACATCAATGGCAATGGTCGATCAATCATCGCGAGGCCGGATATCGGTGATCGCGTTCCAAGCGCCGCCGGTCAACAGCCTCGGGTATGCGTTGCGGGTCGAGATGCTCGCAGCCTTGCAGCGCGCCGCTGCAGACCCGGATGTCGAGGGCATCGTGCTCGTCGGCAGCAACGGCACCTTCAGCGCCGGCGCGGACATCCGCGAGTTCGGCACGCCGGAGATGATCCGCGGACCGTCCCTATGGACCCTCAACTCCTTGCTCGACGATCTCCACAAGCCGGTGGTCGCCGCGATCGAAGGCATGGCGCTCGGCGGCGGTCTCGAACTCGCGATGAGCTGCCACCATCGCGTCGCGCTCGCCACCGCCCGGATCGGCCTGCCTGAGGTGAAGCTCGGCCTGCTGCCGGGTGCGGGCGGTACGCAGCGTCTGCCCCGACTGATCGGCGTCGAGGGCGCACTCAATGTGATGTTGTCGGGCGAGCCGTTGCCGGTCGCCCTGTTCGCGAAGTCGCCGCTGTTCGACAAAGTGGTCGAGACCGATCTGGTCGATGCCGCGGTCGCCGTCGCCGAGGCTTCGGCGGCCGCGCTGCGCGGGGGCAAGCCGTTGCCGCGGGCGCGGGACCGCAAGGTGAAAGAACCTGACCTGCAAGCGCTCTGCCAGTTCGCGCGGAACACCGCCAAGACCGCGTTCAAAGAATACCCGGCGCCGCTCTCGATCATCGATGCGGTGGAGTACGGCGCGACACGCTCCATCGACGCAGGCTTCGCCGAAGAGGGTCGTCTGTTCAAGCAGCTGATGGACGGCCCGGTGTCGGCTTCCCTCCGCCATGTGTTCTTCGCCGAGCGCGCCGCGGGGCGTGTCACCGGTCTGCCCGAGGGCGTCAAGCCGCGCAGCGTCGCGTCGGTCGCAGTGATCGGCGCCGGCACCATGGGCACGGGGATCGCCATCAATTTCCTCAACGCCGGTATCGCCGTCCGACTGTTGGAAGTCGGTCAGGATGCGCTCGACAAGGGCGTCGCCCGCGTCCGCCAGACCTACGAGGGTCAAGTCAAGAAAGGCAAGCTCGATGCGGCCAAGCTCGAGGCGCGCATGGCGCTGCTCAAGCCGACGCTCACCTATGCGGACCTCGGTGACGTCGACCTCGTCATCGAGGCGGTGTTCGAAGACATGGGCGTCAAAGAAAAGGTCTTCCGGCAGCTCGATGCGGTGGCGAAACCCGGCGCGATCCTCGCCACCAACACCTCGACGCTCGATGTCGACCAGATCGCCGGCTTCACATCGCGCCCCTCCGATGTCATCGGTCTGCATTTCTTCAGCCCCGCCAATGTCATGAAGTTGCTGGAGGTCGTGCGGGGCGCGAAGACCGCACCCGATGTGCTCGCGACCGCCATGGCGCTCGCCAAGAAGATCCGCAAGTCCGCGGTGGTCTCGGGCGTGTGCGACGGGTTCATCGGCAACCGCATGATCAACCAGTACTCGGCGCAGGCGATGCAGCTCGTGAACGAGGGCGCAAGCGTCGAGAAGATCGACGCTGCCATCGAGAAGTTCGGCTTCGCGATGGGGCCGTTCCGCATGGGCGATCTCGCCGGCAACGACATCGGTTTCCACATCCGCAAGCGCCAGTACGCCGAGGGCAAGTTGAAGTCGAAGGCCGTGGTCGCCGACCGCATCTGCGAGCTCGGTCGCTTCGGTCAGAAGACCGGCGCCGGTTGGTATGACTACAAACCCGGCGATCGAACCGCCTATCCCTCGCCGGTGGTGGCGGCAGCGATCGAGGAGGCGCGGGCCGCCTCGGGAGTCACGCCGCGGCGTATCTCGGACGCCGAGATCGTCGATCGCCTCGTCTACGCGCTCGTCAACGAGGGCGCGCGGATCCTCGATGAGAAGATCGCGCAGCGCGCCTCCGACATCGATCTCGTCTACCTCACCGGCTACGGCTTCCCGGTCTGGCGCGGCGGCCCGATGCAGTACGCCGATTCGCAGACGCTCTACGAGGTCGCGCGTCGGATGGAAGGTTTCGCCGCGTTGCCCGGCGCCGACACCGAGTTCTGGACCCCCGCGCCGCTCTTGGCGCGGCTCGCCGCCGCGAGCGGTAGCTTCAACGGAGGTGGCGCATGAGCCGCACCGCATCAGGCCACGAGGCCGTCATCGTCTCCACCGCCCGCACCCCGCTCACCCGCAGCTGGCGCGGCGCGCTCAACATGACCCACGGCGCCACGATGGGCGGCCATGTGGTCAAGGCCGCCGTCGAGCGCGCGGGCATCGACCCGGCGAGCGTCGAGGATGTGATCATGGGCTGCGGCCTTCCGGAAGGCGCGACCGGTGGCAACATCGCCCGCCAGATCGCGCTGCGCGCGGGCATGCCGGTGTCGGTGTCCGGCATCACCGTCAACCGCTTCTGCTCGTCGGGCCTGCAGGCCATCGCGCTCGCTTCGCAGCGCATCATGGCGGGCGAGGGCGATGTGTATGTCGCGGGCGGTCTCGAGTCGCTCTCCTGCGTACAGGGCGAGCTCAACGCGCACATGGCCTACGAAGGGTGGCTGTCCGAGCACAAGCCCGGCATCTACCACTCGATGTTGCAGACCGCCGAGACGGTGGCAGCACGCTACAACATCTCCCGCGAGGTGCAGGACGCATACGGCGCAAGCAGCCAGCAGCGGGCGAGCGCCGGGCAGGCGGCCGGGCACTTCAAGGAAGAGATCGTGCCCATCACCGTGCGCATGGCCGGTGTCGACCAAGCCGCCGGTGGCCGGCTCTTCACCCGCGAGGTCACTTCGTCGCAGGATGAGGGCATCCGCGAAGGCACCACCGTCGAGGCGCTCGCCAAGATCCGTCCGGCGATGCCGGGCGGTGTGATCGCCGCGGGCAACGCGAGTCAGCTCTCCGACGGCGCGGGCGCCTGTGTGGTGATGAGCGCCGCCGAGGCGGCGCGCAGCGGCGCCAAGCCGCTCGGCGTGTTCCGCGGTTTTGCGGTCGCGGGCTGCGAACCCGACGAGATGGGTATCGGTCCCGTGTTCGCCATCCCGAAATTATTGGCGCGCGCCGGTCTCAAGGTCGAGGACATCGGTCTCTGGGAGCTCAACGAAGCCTTCGCGGTACAGGTCATCTACTGCCGCGATCGGCTCGGCATCCCCGACGACCGGCTCAATGTCGATGGCGGCTCGATCGCGGTCGGTCACCCGTTCGGCATGACCGGGCAACGCCTCGTCGGCCACGCGCTGCTCGCCGGCAAGCGGCTTGGCGTGAAGCATGTCGTCGTCACCATGTGCGTCGGCGGCGGCATGGGCGCGGCGGGCCTGTTCGAGGTGCTGTGATTTGGAGAGCAACATGATCCGACCTGCACGCCGCGCCGGGCGCATCGCTGCGCTCGCCGTCGTTGCGGTGGCAAGTGCGATGTCAGCGGAGGTCGCGATGGCGATCGAGGAGCCCGGATATACCGTCCTGCGCGAGGAGAACGCCTTCGAGCTGCGTCGCTATGCGCCGTACCTCGTGGCGGAGACCGAAGTCGACGCCGATTTCATGTCCGCCGGCAATGTCGCCTTCGGGCGGCTGTTCCGCTACATCAGCGGCGCCAACACCACGCGCACCGAGATCGCGATGACGGCGCCGGTGGAGCAGGTGCAGCGCAGTCCGGGCGAGAAGATCGCGATGACGGCTCCCGTCGAGCAGGTGCGGGCGGGCGACACCTTCCGCGTCGCGTTCGTCGTGCCGCGCAAGTACACCCGCGAGACGGTTCCCCAGCCCACCGACCCCGCTGTGCGCATCCGCGAGACACCGGCCCGTACCGTGGCGGTCTGGCGTTACTCGGGGCGTTGGACCGAGGAGAACTTCCGCGAGCACGAACGGGACCTGCGCGCAAAGATGGCTGCGCTCGGTCTGAAGTCCGTACCCGGTGACAGCGCGATCATCGCGCGTTACGACGCACCCTTCATCCCGTGGTTCATGCGTCGCAACGAGGTGCTCATCCCGCTGGTCGACCCATGACCGACGATCTGCGCAGCCTCAGACCGCTCGCCACGCTCGACCGGCGCGGCTTCGTCACCACCGCGCTCGCCGGAGGGTTCGCCGCCGCGACGCTGCCCGTGAGCGCCGAGACCCTCGTCACGCCGTCGGAGGGGCTCGATGCCGGCGAGGTCCGCATACCGGTCGCGGACGGCTCGCTGCCGGCGTACTACGCGCGGCCGGCGCGTGGCTCGAAGCTGCCGGTGGTGCTCGTCGTGCAAGAGATCTTCGGCGTGCACGAGCACATCCGCGATGTCTGCCGTCGTTTCGCGCAGCGCGGCGCGATCGCCGTCGCGCCGGAACTCTTCGCTCGCCAAGGCGATCCTTCGAAGGTGACCGATATCCAGGCGCTGATGCGCGATATCGTCTCCAAGGTGCCGGACGCGCAGGTCATGGCCGACCTCGATGCGACGCTGCAGTGGGCGCGTGCGCGCGCGCGCGGCGTCGAGGGCAAGGTCGGCGTCACGGGATTCTGTTGGGGTGGGCGCATCACTTGGTTGTACGCCGCGCACAGCCCGGAGGTGGCGGCGGGCGTCGCCTGGTACGGACGGCTCGTCGGGCAGCCCTCGGTGTTGCAGCCTTCGCATCCCGTCGATGTCGCGGCTTCGTTGCGCGCCCCGGTGCTCGGACTCTACGCCGGTCAGGATGGCGGGATCCCGCTCGACGGCGTGGAGGCGATGCGTTCGGCGCTGGTCTCGCCCGGCGCGTCGGCGGAAGCCGCCGCATCTCAGATCGTCGTGTATCCCGAGGCAGGACACGGCTTCTACGCCGATTATCGGGCGTCCTACCGTCGTGAGGATGCCGAGGCGGCGTTCGCCCAGGCGATCGGGTTCTTCGCGAGCCGGGGTCTGATGTTGAAGGCCGCCTCGACGAAGACCGCCTGACCGAAGATCGCCTGACCGAAGATCGCCAGAGTGCTGCTGCGCCTCGATAACGTCTCCCTCGCGTTCGGATCGCGACCCTTGCTGGATCAAGCCTCGCTGCAGGTCGGCGAGCGCGAGCGTGTCTGCTTGGTCGGCCGCAACGGCGAGGGCAAGTCCTCGTTGCTGCGGTTGGTCGCCGGCCTCGGACAAGCTGACGACGGCAGCATCTGGATCCGCCCTGGCGCTCGTTTGGCGTCGTTGGCACAGGATCTCGACGCCGTCGATGATGATCGGGTCATCGACATCGTGCGGGGCGGTCTCGGAGCGGACGCCGGCGAGGGTTGGGAGACCGAGTACCGGGTCGAGGCCATGCTCTCGCGTCTCGGACTGGAGGCCGAGCGGCGCTTCGCGGAGTTGTCGGGTGGCTGGCGGAGGCGCACGCTGCTCGCGCGGGCCTTGGTCTCCGAGCCTGACATCCTGTTGCTCGACGAACCGACCAACCATCTCGACATCGCCACCATCGAGTGGCTGGAAGAGGCCTTGGTCGCGTTCCGCGGCGCGCTGCTGTTCGTCACCCACGATCGCGCCTTCGTCAACCGCCTGGCCACGCGCGTGGTCGAACTCGATCGCGGACGGCTCAGCTCTTGGCCGGGGAACTATGACGAGTATGTGCAGCGCAAGACGCTGCAGCTCGAGATCGAAGCCAAGGCCAACGCCGATTTCGACCGCAAGCTCGCGCAAGAAGAGGTCTGGATCCGCAAGGGCGTGGAGGCGCGGCGCACCCGCAACGAGGGCCGGGTGCGGGCGCTGCAAGCGATGCGTCGTGAACGACGCGAGCGACGCGATCGCATCGGGCAGGCGGAGTTCGAGGTCGCCGAGGCCGCGGGTCCGGGACGCTGCATCTTCGAGGCGGAACACGCGTCGGTCGCCTTCGATGACCGTACGGTGATCCGGGATCTCAGCGTCCGCATCCAGCGTGGCGACCGTATCGGGATCGTCGGTCCGAACGGCGCCGGCAAGAGCACCTTGTTGAAGTTGTTGCTGGGCTCCCTGCAGCCGACCAGCGGGCGTGTGCAGCGCGGCGCACGGCTGGAGATCGCCTACTACGACCAACAGCGCGAGCAGCTCGATCTTGAGGCCTCCGTCTCGGACAACGTCAACGGCGGTAATGCGTTCGTGCCGATCGCCGGCGAGAACCGTCATGTGTCCGGGTACCTGCGGGATTTCCTGTTCCGACCTGATCAGTTGCTGACGCCGGCGAGCGCGCTGTCGGGCGGCGAGCGCAACCGGTTGCTGCTCGCGCGGCTGCTGGCGCGTCCCGCAAACCTGCTCGTCATGGACGAGCCGACCAACGACCTCGACATCGACACGCTGGAACTTCTCGAGGAGCGCGTGGCGGGGTTCGACGGCACGCTGCTGTTGGTCAGCCACGATCGCGCATTCCTCGACCGGGTGGTGACGAGCTTGCTCGTGCTCGAGGGCGATGGACGCGTCCAGGAGTTCGTCGGCGGTTGGAGCGACTGGGTGCGGTGGCGCGAAGCCCGCGATGCCGCGGCCCGTCGGGTGCTTCCGCCGGCGGGAGCACACGGCGCTGTGGCGGGGTCCGGGACCGCCAAGACGCAGCGTCGTCGCCTGTCTTTCAAAGATCAGCGTGAGTACGATGCGCTGCCGGCGGGCATCGAGGCGCTCGAGCGTACCAAGGCGGCGCTCGACGAGCGTATCGCGCAGCCGGAGTTCTACAGCGAGGACCGCGCGGCTGTGCGCGATACGCTGGCACGGCTGCAGCAGACGATCTCGGACATCGATGCCGCGTACGCACGATGGACGGAGCTGGAGTCGCTCGCCGGAAGATAAGTCTTGGCAGCCGTCGTGCGTCGTGTATAGTGCGCCGCGAGCAGGGTTGCGCGGTCAGCGCCCCTACTTCTCGGCTCGCGCCTGACCGCAGCGGAACTCGTTCCGCTTCGCGAGCCTCCCCCAGTAAATCCTGAAGGTATCCCATGAATTTTTCCGATCTCGGGCTCGAGCCTGAGCTGTTGCGTGCCGTCGCCGACAAGGGCTACGACATCCCGACCCCGATCCAGGCGAAAGCCATCCCCGCGGTGCTCTCGGGCCGCGATGTATTGGCGGGTGCCCAGACCGGCACCGGCAAGACCGCAGGCTTCGTGCTGCCCTTGCTGCAGAAACTCGGCAAGGCCGCAGGGCGTGCACCGCGTGTGCTCGTGCTCAGCCCGACCCGCGAACTCACCGCGCAGATCGCCGAGAGCGCTCGCGAATACGGTCGCTACAAAGACCTGCGTACGCTGGTCATCTTCGGCGGCGTCAGCGAGCGTCCGCAGATCGACGGCTTGCGCAACGGCTGTGACCTTCTGGTCGCGACGCCGGGTCGGCTCCTCGACCTCGTCGAGCAGCGTTACGCCGATCTCTCGCAGGTGCAGCATCTGGTGCTCGATGAAGCCGACCGCATGCTCGACATGGGCTTCATCCCCGCCATCAAGCGCATCCTGAAACTGCTGCCGCAACAGCGCCAGAACCTCATGTTCTCGGCGACCTACTCGGATGACATCCGGGCGCTCGCTTCGCGCATGTTGCGCGACCCGGTGAGCGTCGAGGTCGCGGCCCGCAACACCACCGCCGAGCGCGTCGACCAGGTGGCGTTCCGCGTCACCAAGGAAGACAAGCGCCACCTTCTCGTGCATCTCTTCAACACCGGCGCCACCGGCGAAGGCAGTTGGCACCAGGCGTTGGTGTTCACCCGCACCAAGCACGGCGCCAACCGCTTGGCTCAGCAGCTCGAAGGCGCCGGCATCCGTGCCGCCGCCATCCACGGCAACAAGAGCCAGGCGGCCCGGGTCCGGGCGCTCGAGGACTTCAAGGCGGGCCGCGTCGCGGCCTTGGTCGCCACCGAGGTGGCCTCACGCGGCCTCGATATCAAAGAATTGCCGCAGGTGGTGAACTACGAGCTGCCGAACGTCCCTGAGGACTATGTGCACCGTATCGGTCGCACGGCCCGCGCCGGCGCGACCGGTCGTGCCGTGAGCCTGGTGGCGCCCGATGAGGCGGGGCTGTTGCGCGACATCGAGCGCACCATGCGCCAGTCGGTGCCGGTGCTGCCGACACCGGCGTTCGAGCGTCGTGTCTCGGCGGGTCCACCCGATCGTGGTCCGGACCGCGGCTCGGACCGCGGGGTCAACCGCCCGAACGCTTCGCCGCCCAACCGAGGCGGGTCAGCTCCTCGACCAGGAGGTCCCGGTGGTCGCCCTGGATCTCAATCGCGCCGTTTCGGACCTTCCCGCCGCAGCCGCAGCGCTTCTTGAGCTGACGCGCGAGATCGTCGAGCTGGGGTTGGGTGAGCGGCAGGCCGGTGATGACGCTCACCCCCTTGCCGCCCCGACCTTGGGTCTCCCGGCTCACGCGCACCATGGCATCGCGCTTGCCCGCCGCGAGCGGCGCGACCACGGTGCCGGCGGCGGCCTTGCGTTTGGCATCGATGTTCATATCGCAAGTCTAGGCGATGTCGCGCCCGCGCTCGACGGGTCCTAGAATGAGGGCATGAACGCTCAACATCGGTCCTTCCCGGACTCCGCCGCCCGGCCCCGTGGCCGGACATCCGCAGCGCTTGCGGTCGTCCTCTCGTTCGCCTCTGCCGTGGTCGCTGCAGGGCAGCAGGCGCCGCCGCCACCGCCTGCGCCGGTGACCATGGCCGAGATCCTCGCGGCCTCCCGTGCCGACGAATGGCGACGGCTCGATCCTTCGCGGACGGTGCTCATGGACCTCGATCGTGGCCAGGTCGTGTTCGAGCTCGCGCCGACCTTCGCGCCGGAGTTGCTGCGTAATCTGCGGATGCTGGTGCGAGAGGGTTGGTTCGACGGTCTCAGCATCAACCGCGTGCAGGACAACTTCGTCACGCAGTGGGGCGACGCAGCAGGCGGACGCCCGCTCGGAACCGCCGCGGCGCGCGTCACGCCGGAGTTCGAGCGTGACTGGTCCGCGGACCTGCGCTTCACGCCGCTGCCAGACGGCGATGTGTTCGCGCCGCAGGTCGGTTTCGTCGACGGCTTTCCGGTCGCAGGCGATCGTGCCGCAGGACGCATCTGGATGACACATTGCTACGGTGCGCTCGGTGTCGGTCGAGACGCGCCTGCGGATTCCGGCAACGGCTCGGAACTCTATGTGGTCATCGGACACGCCCCGCGTCAGCTGGACCGCAACATCACGGTCGTGGGCCGGGTCGTGATGGGGACCGATCTGCTCGCCGCGTTGCCGCGTGGCACCCAAGCGCTCGGGTTCTACGCGACGGCCGCTGAGCGGGTACCGATCCGGCGTGTCCGCTTCGCTGACGACCTGCCTCCCGATGAGCGCCCGGAGCTCGAGGCGCTGCGCACCGACTCGGCCTCGTTCGGCGCCTTGGTCGAGGCGCGACGCAACCGTCGCGACGATTGGTACAAGCGACCGGCGGGTCGGATCGACCTCTGCAGCGTACCCTTGCCGGTGCGCAAGGCTCCCGCCGCACGCTGACTCAGGGCAGCACGGTCTGGCGCAGCACTTCGCCGCGTGCCAAGCGATCGAAGCCGAGATTGATGTCCTCGAGCGCGATCGACCCTGACAACAGGCGATCGACCGGCAGACGCCCCGCTTGATACCACTCGATGTAGCGTGGGATGTCGCGTGCGGGCACACAGCTGCCGAGATAGCTGCCTTTGATGCTGCGTTCCTCCGCGACGATGCCGACATGCGGTACGGCGAACATGGCCTGCGGATGCGACAGTCCCGCCGTCACCGTGGTGCCGCCGCGGCGCGTGATGCGATAGGCGAGCTCCATCGCCTGCACGGAACCGGCCATCTCGAACGCGAATTCGACGCCGCCCTGCGTGGCTTCACGCACCGCCTCGATGCAGGCGGGATCGGCGGCGTTGAAGGTGTCGGTGGCTCCGAGTTCGCGCGCGGCAGCGAGCTTCGCATCCGACAGGTCGATGGCGACGATGCGCCGTGCTTCGCGTAATCGGGCCCCCATCAGCGCCGCGAGCCCGACCCCGCCGAGTCCGACCACCGCGACGCTGCGATCGGGCGGCAGGTCGGCGGTGTTGACCACGGCACCGACGCCGGTGATCACCGCGCAGCCGAACACCGCGGCCAACTCGAAACTGAGCGAGCGGTCGACCCGGACCAACGACTCGCGTCGCACCGTGGCGTACTCCGCGAACGCCGAGACGCCGAGGTGATGGTTGAGCGGCAATCCCTCGCGCGTCAAGCGCCGCACACCGCCCAGCAGCGTGCCCGCCGAGTTGGCCGCAAAGCCGGGTTCGCAGAGCGCGGGTCGTATGTCCTCGCAGGGTCGGCAATGGCCGCAGCTCGGCACGAAAGTCGTGACCACATGGTCACCGACGACGAGATCGGTGACACCGGCTCCGAGTGCTTCGACCCTACCGGCACCTTCGTGGCCGAGCACCATGGGCAGCGGTCGCGGTCTGTTGCCGTCGATCACCGAAAGATCGGAGTGGCAGAGCCCCGCCGCACGGATGCGCAGCAACACCTCCCCGGGGCCCGGCGGTGCGAGTTCGAGTTGCACAATCTCGAGCGGACGGGATTCGGCATAGGGTGCCGGGGCTCCCATCCGGGTGAGCAGGGCGGCGCGCATCTTCATACGGTCACGCTAAGCCCTGCGGGCTGCTCTGGCAACTGCGCGCACGAGGGCTGACAATGCCGGCATGAGCCGCCCAACCCCCCCATCGCGCGAAGACTTCGCCGTCTTCCGTCCGATCGGTACCCGCTGGATGGATGATGACGCGTACGGTCACGCCAACAACGTCGTCTATTACGCCTGGTTCGACACGGTGGTGAACGCTTGGCTGATGGAAGCGACCGGAACCGACATCCGCCGTCTGCCGCAGATCGGTGTGGTCGCTGAGACGGGTTGCACCTTCTTCTCCTCGGTGTCGTTCCCGCAGACGCTCGATATCGGTCTGTCGGTCGAGCGTCTGGGCGAACGCAGCGTCACCTATCGCCTCGGCGTGTTCGTCACGGGATCGGCGGACTGCGCGGCACTTGGCCGCTTCGTGCATGTCTATGTGGACGCGACGACCCGCCGCAGCGCGCCCGTGCCGCCCGGGATCCGCAAGGTGTTGGAGCCGTTGCTGCGCGGCCCGATCATTCGCGCCGGGAGCGGGCCTCTTTCGCCAACCGGCTGATGCCGAGCGAACCGCTGCGCACCACCTCGAGCAGTTGTGCGCCCTTGCCGAGGTCCGCGACGAAAGCGTCGACCTCGGATTCGCCGGCCGTGAGTTCGACGATGAAGCCGTCGTTCGCCGGGTCGAGCACGCGCCCGCCCGAGCGCACCACATAGCCACGCACGGCATCGGCCTGTTCCGGACGGACCTTGAGCTTCAAGAGGACGAGCTCGCGTTCGATGTGTTCGCCGCCGGTCATGTCCTCGACCGTGACCACATCGATGAGCTTGTTGAGCTGCGCCGCGATCTGGTGGACGACCGCATCCGAGCCGCGCGTCACGAGGGTGATGCGTGAGACGGTAGGGTCGTCGGTCGCTGCGACCGACAGCGATTCGATGTTGTAGCCGCGGGTGGAGAACAAGCCTGCGACGCGCGTCAGCGCGCCGGCTTCGTTCTGCAGTTGGATGGCGATGATGTGGCGCATGAGGGTAGGAAGCATATTGCACGAGGCCGGTAAACTGATAGTCTGAAAGGCCGCTTGTCGCGATATCAACGGAACATTTCCATGTCTTCGTCGTCGTCTGCCGCTGTGTCCCTCCCCGCCTCAGCCCCCCATCCGCGGGCCGGTCAGGTCATGTCCGGCGCCGAGATGATCGTGCAGGTGCTGGCGGACGAGGGCACGACGGCGATCTTCGGCTATTCGGGCGGCGCCATCCTGCCGACCTACGACGCCGTGTTCCGGTACAACCAGCAGCAGGTCGAGCGGAGTGAGCCGCAGATGCCGCTGATCGTCCCGGCCAATGAACAAGGCGCGGGTTTCATGGCGGCGGGGTATGCGCGTGCGAGCGGAAGGGTCGGTGTCTGTCTCGTCACCTCCGGACCAGGCGCCACCAACACCGTGACGCCGGTGCGCGACTCGATGGCCGACTCCGTCCCGATGATCGTCATCTGTGGTCAGGTGCCGACCGCCGCGATCGGCACGGACGCGTTCCAGGAGGCGCCGGTCGCCGCCATCATGGGTTCGGTCGCCAAGCACATCTTCCTCGTCACCGACCCGACCCTGCTCGAGGCGACGGTGCGCACGGCGTTCGAGATCGCCCGCACGGGCCGCCCCGGCCCCGTGGTCATCGACATACCGAAGGATGTACAGAACTGGAGCGGCAGCTTCCACGGCGAAGGTGTGCTGCCCGTCCCCGGTTATCGCAAGCGGCTCTTCACCACCCGCCATGCGCACATCGAAGCCGATGAGGCCTCTGCATTCTTCGACATGCTGGCTGACTCGCGCCGTCCGCTGCTCTATGTCGGCGGCGGCGTCATCAACGGCGGGTCCTCGGCCGCCCTCACGGCGTTCGCCACCGAGTTCGGCATCCCGGTGGTGACGACACTGATGGGCATCGGCGCGTTCGACACCACGCATCCGCTGTCGATGCGGATGCTCGGCATGCACGGCGCCGCCTTCGCCAACTACGCCGTCCAGGATTGTGACCTGCTGATCGCCATGGGTGCGCGCTTCGACGACCGGGTGGCCGGCGTGCCGTCGCAGTTCGCGCCCAACGCGCGTCGTATCGCCCACTTCGACATCGACCGCGCCGAGATCAACAAGGTCAAGGCGGTGCACTGGAGCCATGTCGGCGAGCTGTGCGATGCGCTCGAGACGCTCACGGCGTTCGGCCGCGAACGCGGTTTCCGCGGTGACTTCGCCGCCTGGCATACAGAGCTCGATGCGCTGCGTAGCCGTCACGCCATGGGCTACGACCGCGCCAGTCCCCTCATCCAGCCGTACCATGTCATCGAAGAGATCAACAAGCTGACCCGTGGCGAAGCCATCATCACCACCGGCGTCGGGCAGCACCAGATGTGGGCAGCGCAGTATTTCGATTTCCGCCACCCGCGTCTCTGGCTCACCTCCGGCTCCATGGGCACCATGGGGTTCGGTTTGCCGGCCGCCATCGGCGCACAGTTCGCCAAGCCGGGCGCGCTCGTCATCGACATCGACGGCGATGCGTCGATCCGCATGAACTTCGGAGACCTCGAGACCGTCACGACCTACGACCTGCCGGTGAAAGTGGTGGTGCTCAATAATTTCGGCGACGGCATGGTCAAACAGTGGCAGAAGCTGTTCTTCAAGGGGCGGCTGTCGGCCAGCGACAAGTCGCTGCACAAAAAAGACTTCGTCAAAGCCGCGCAAGCCGACGGCTTCCAGTGGGCGCGCCGGCTCGACCGCAAAGCCGATGTCAGCGAAGTGGTGCGGGACTTCATCGAACACCCCGGGCCGGCGTTCCTCGAGGTCATCATCGACCCGGACGCCGGGGTATACCCGATGGTGGGGCCTGGACAGTCCTACGATGCGATGATCACCGGCGATCACATCCTCGCCCGTCGTCCGCCGAGCGAGTCGCAGGCGCCCGGTCCGTCAGAGATGTTCTGAGGATCGGTCCATGAGATACCTGCACACCATGGTCCGCGTCTCGGACATCGACGCTTCGCTGCGCTTCTACCGCGACGCACTGGGTCTCGAACTGCTTTCAAAGCGGGACTATCCGCAGGGGCGGTTCACGCTGGTGTTCCTCGCCGCACCGGGCGACTCTGCGGCGCAGGTCGAACTCACCCACAACTGGGATCCGGAAGCCTATACGGGCGGCCGGAACTTCGGGCATCTCGCCTACGCCGTGCCCGACATCTACGCCGCCTGCCAGCGGCTCCTCGACCATGGCGTCACGGTGCTTCGACCGCCGCGCGACGGCCGGATGGCCTTCGTGCGTTCGCCCGACGGGATCAGCATCGAATTGCTGCAAGAGGGCGCCGCGCTCGCGTCTGCCGAACCTTGGGCGTCCATGCCCAACACCGGTAGCTGGTAGGGGTCGCTGGATCCGCCTCGGTGACGCGCCTACCAGGTCATCGATACGCCTTTCGTCTTGAGGTAAGGCTCTAGTCCCTCCTTGCCTAGCTCGCGTCCCCAGCCCGATTGCTTGTTGCCACCGAACGGCATCGCCGGATCGATGGCCGCGTGCATGTTGACGCTCACCTGTCCGGCATCGATACGCCGCACCATCTGCAGCGCGGTGCCGAGATCGCGCGTCCAGACGCTGCCCGAGAGTCCGTAGACCGTCGAATTGGCATCGCGTGCGACCGAGTCGAGATCGCCGTCGCCGAAGGACTGCACGCAGAGCACCGGCCCGAAGATCTCCTGCGATACGGGCGTCATGTCGTTATGGGTGCGCGTGAGCACGGTAGGCTCAAAGAAATAACCAGGCCGCACCGGTGAGCGACCGCCGCAGACGAGCTCCGCGCCTTCACGACGGCCCGCCTCCACATGGTCCGCCACACGCTCGCGCTGCCTTGCGGAGATCAACGGTCCGAACTCGGATGCGGGATCCATGCCCGGTCCGATCTTCAGGGTACGCGCGATGCTCGCGATACCCTCCACCACCTTGTCGTGCACCCGTTCGTGGACGAAGAGACGGGTGCCCGCCATGCAGTTCTGGCCTTGCATGAAGAAGCAGGCGCGGGCTGCGCCCGGGATCACCTGTTCGAGGTCCGCATCGGCGAACACCACGACCGGCGACTTGCCGCCGAGCTCGAGCGTCACTTTCTTGAGATCGGCGGCCGCGGCGCGCACGATCGACCGGCCGACCTCCGTGGAGCCCGTGAACGCGATCTTGTCGACGCCTGGATGGGCGGCGAGCGCGGCACCGGCGGACTCGCCGGTCCCGTTCACGAGGTTGATGACACCGTCCGGTACGCCGGCTTCCGCGCAGATCTCGGCGAGCCGCATGGCGGTGAGCGGCGCCAACTCGGCCGGCTTCAACACCAAGGTGCAGCCGGTGGCGAGCACCGGTGCGATCTTCAGCATCGCCATGGGAAGCGGCGAGTTCCAGGGCGTGATGGCGCCCACCACGCCGATCGGCTCGCGCAGCGTGAAGGAGAGCGACTCGCCAGGAAGCTTGCCCTTCGGTGAGGCCGGGAGGGTGGCGCCTTCGATCTTGGTCGGCCAGCCGGCGTAGTAGCGGAAGAACTCGGGCACCACCGTCCCGCAGACATATCCCGCGAGTGAGGTCGGCAGGCCGCTGTCGAGGATCTCGAGTTCGCAGAGGAGCTGGAGATCCTGCTGTACGAGATCGGCCACCTTCCACAACACGGCGCTGCGCTGCGCGGCGGTGAACCGCGACCAAGGGCCCTCGAGGGCGGCGCGGGCCGCCCGTACCGCTGCGTCGATCTCCTCGGCGCCGCCGGCTGCGACGCGGGCGATGCATCCACCGGTGGCAGGGTCCTGCACCTCGAAGGTCTCACCGGAGACCGACGGCCTCCAGCGGCCGTCGATGAGATGGCCGTGCTCGCGGCCGAGGAACTCGAGCGTGCGGCGTGAGGGCCCCGAGGGCGTGTCGGTCATGTGACGGAACTCCAAGTCTGGTGAAGATCGGATTTTCGGGTCATCGTAAACTGTGTATTCTCCGGCACCGTCGAGTGATCCCACCGCCCTCTGATTTGTATCACGGTTTGTATTATGCGCAGAGACGAGAACAAGAAGGCCGCCGCTGCGTTCGCCGCCGCCTCCGCCACCCACGATGTGCTGATCGCCAGACAGCCCATCTTCGATGCGCGGTCGAAGGTGACGGCCCATGAGCTGCTTTACCGCCCGACCCTCGAGGATGAGGGCGCTGGCGGTGAGCTGCCCGGTTCGGCGGCCACCGCGCGCGTCATCCTCGCCGCGATCAGCGATTTCGGTCTGAGGCGCCTCGTCGGCGACGCCGATGTCCACCTCAACCTGCCGGCGGAACTCATCCGCATGCCCATCGACATCCCGTTGCCGCCGGAGCGGGTCGTGCTCGAGGTCTTGGAGGATGTGCAGGCCGACCGTGATGTGATCGTGGGCCTCGAGGCGTACAAGGCCCGAGGCTTCCGCATCGCGCTCGATGATTTCGCTGCGGTGCCCGGACAGGGCGATCCGCGGTTGTTGCCGCTGGCGGACATCGTGAAGGTGGATATCCTGCTGCAGCCCGCCGATTCTTTGCCCGCACTGATCGACGACCTGCGTGCCCGGAAGATCGATCTCATCGCCGAGAAGGTCGAGTCGGGTGAACAGTTCGAGCGTTGCCGACGGCTAGGGTTCACCGGCTTCCAGGGGTTCTTCCTGCAACGACCGGAGACCTTCAAAGGTCATCGTGCAGAGGGTTTCAAGCCGGCGACCCTGCAGGTCCTCGCTGCGCTGCAGATCTCGGACTATTCCGCCGAGGACATCGAGAAGCTGGTGTCGCGCGATGTCGCGTTGGTGACCCGCCTGTTGCGTTCGCTGAACTCCGCTTACTACGGATTCTCATCGCCGGTGTCGTCGGTACGGCACGGCATCAATCTCGTCGGCCGCGATAATCTCTTGAAGTTGTGCGCGATCCTCACTTTGGCGGCCTTCCGCGATCGTCCCAGCTGGCTGCTCGGCAACACGCTGGTGCGCGCTCGCATGTGCGAACTGCTGCGCCCCGCCGGCGATGACCAAGAGGGTGGTGCGTTCTTCATGGCCGGCATGCTGTCGCATCTCGATGCGCTGCTCGGCGTGCCGTTGCCGGAAGCGGTGGGCAGCATCGATCTGGTGCCATCGGTCAGCGACGCGTTGTTGGCCCGTAAAGGTTCCATCGGCCGCGCGCTCTCGGCGGTCGAAGGCTATGAGAAGGGTCGTTGGGATGCGGTCATGGCCGCCGGCTTCGACGATCTGACGGCTGTCCGGGCCGCGTACCTCGAAGCGGTGGGTTGGAGCGAAGAGACCCTCAATCTGACGATCGACTGACGACCGATGACGGCGTCCCGTCTCAATCGTTGAACATCTTCCACATCGTGCGCCGCGACGGGTCGTACGCGTTGTAGGTCTTGCCGATGGTCGTCGGGTCGCCGAGGGCTTGGACAGCAAGGTCGGCGAGGTCGGTGCGGGAGATGTAGCTGAACGCTCGCGGATCGTCCGCCAACACGGCGGTGCCGGTGGCTTTGACGTCGCCGAGTCCACCCGGACGGATGATCGTGTGGTCGAGGTCGCTCGCTCGCAGGTGGTCTTCCGCCTGGCTCTTCAAATCCATGACCGTTTCCAGGAATCGGCGGGACGGTGCCGGTGCCGTGGCGCGAGAGTCGCCGGCGCCGATCACCGAGATGAGCACGAATCGCCGCACGCCGGCTGCTCGGGCGCCCTCGATGGCGTTACGGTTGCCCTCGAGATCCGGCCGACGGGCTTTGTCGGCAGGGCCGCCGCCCAGGGTCGACACGACCGCCGCATAACGCTGCGCGGCGAAGGCGGCTTGGATCTGCCCGGGATCGAACGCATCGGCGAGCACGGTCGCCACGCCGATCTCTCGCAGTGCCCGGGTGTCGGAGGTGGGTCGGACCGCGACCGTCACCTGCTCGCCGCGGGCCCGCAGACCGCGCACGATCTCGAGCCCGGTGCCTCGGTTACCGCCGAACACCAGGATCGGTCCACCGGGTGAGACATACGCGCTCGCCGGACGGACGCCGGTGGGTTCGTGCGAGGAACCGCTCAACCAGAAGACATACATCGCCGCGACCAGCGCGAGCGTGAACAGAAGACCGCCGAGCGCGGCGAGGATCCAGCCGATGATGCGCCGCATTACGGTGTCTCCCGAGAAGCTGATGCCGATGCGCTGCATCGTGCCACAGCGCGACAGCGCCCGTCAGCGCCGCTGCCGACAAGCGTCAGCCATGCAGCGGGGCGATCAGGGCTTCCACGCCGCCAAAACTTCAGTCTCGCGGGCGGGCGCGATACCCGCCTTGAGGGTCGTCTGCTCCGCGGCAGGGCGCGCGAGATGCCAGCGGAGCGTGTCGCGGACGGTGTCATCGAGCGCTCGGATGCTCAATCCGGCGACCGCTGCGCGTTCCATGCGGGTCGCGGCGAAGCCTGCGGACTCCCCCTCCGAAGGCACCCAGACAGGCATGTCCGACCACGGTTGCACTTGCTGCGCAGCCAAGAATTCGGAGGGCAGCCAGACCGGTTGAGGGGCGTCCTTGGGACCGACGCTCGCTTGGGCCACCGCCACCGATGCATCGACCAGTTCGCCCATCGTGAACCGGCCGGGCGCTGATACGGCGTTGAAGGTGCCTGTCACGCGACGTTCGAGGGTGTCGATCGCGAAGGCCGCAAGGTCCCGGGCGTCGATCCATTGCAGCGGATCGGAGGGTGTACCCGGCGCGATGAAGCGACCGCCGCGTGCCGCACGCGCCGGCCAATAGGTGAAGCGGTCGGTGTTGTCGTCGGGGCCGACGATCAGACCGGGACGCAGGATCGTGGTGTTCCCGGCGCCGTAGGCCTCGCGTGCCGCATCCTCGCACAATGCCTTGAGCGGCCCATAGGTCGCACCGTCGATGGTCTCGGTGGCGGGCTCCGCCAATTTTGCGACCGGTGACTCCTCGTCGTTGGCGGACGCGAAACCGGCGTACACCGAGAGTGTGGATACGAAGAGGTAATGCGGTACCGAAGCGCGCAGCAGTTGCGCGGACAACCGGACATGACGCGGCACATAGCCGGAGTTGTCGATGACGGCATCCCAGTTACGCCCCGCGAGACCACCGACCTCTCCGTTGCGATCGCCCTTGATGCGCTCGACCTGCGGGAAACGGTCGGTGTTGGTACGACCACGGTTGAAGAAGGTCAGCCAATGACCGCGATCGAGCGCGTACTGCGTCATGTGCAGGCCGAGGAAGCGCGTGCCACCGAGGACCAGGATGCGCAGCGGGCGCCGCGCGGGCGTGACCGGTGCGGCGGCGGCGGCGCCCGTCAGACCCCCGACCGCCAGCGCGGTCGATGCCTGCAGGAAATGCCGACGACGCATGCTCATCGCCCTCCCGGCGGCGCGTACTGCTCCACCCACTCGCGCACGGTGCGATACCAGAACAGCGAGTTCTGCGGCTTCAGGATCCAATGGTTCTCGTCGGGGTAGTAGACGAACTTCGAGGGGATCCCGCGCCGCTGCAGGGTGTGGAACAACTCGATGCCATGGTTGACCGGCACGCGCAGGTCGTTCTGTCCGTGGATCACCAAGGTCGGCGTCACGAAGTTGCCGGCGGAGGTGTGCGGTGAATAGCGCGCGAACTCCTCCGGCCGTTCCCAGAACTCGAAGAACCGGTCGGTCTCGCCGGCGTAGTCAGCGGCCATCTGGGTGAAGCTGTTGTAGACGGCGGCATGAGCGATCAGCGCCTTGAACGGATGTGGACGGCCGAGCAGCGTCGCGGCGAGGAACCCGCCGTAGCTGCCGCCACCCGCGACCATGCGCGAGGCATCGACATACGGTCTCGCAGCGAGCCACTGTGCCGCGGCGATCGTGTCCTCGTAGGGCTGTGTGATGCGGTCCGGATTGATCGAATCGGTGAACGCCTGCCCGAATCCGCTCGAGCCGTGGAAGTTGTGCCAGGTGACGATGTACCCCCAGCTCGCGAACACTTGTGCGTTCCAGCGCCATTGCACGGCGTCCTGGATGCCGTTGTGCGGACCGCCATGCAACAGCATGAACACCGGGTACCGTTTGGCGGGATCGAAGTCCGGTGGATGCACCACCCACATCTGGATCGGCGCGCCGCCGCTGCCGGCGTAAGTGACGCTCTCCACCTTGCCGAGCGGCACGCCCTCGAGCGCCGCATCGTTGAAATCCGTCAGGCGCGTGGCAACGCCGTCCGTGAGGCCGAGCCGTACCAGCGTCGGCGGTTCGGAGAAGCTCTGTCGCAAAGCCACTGCAGCCGACCGCGCACCTGCGTCGCGCGCTATCGCGAGGCCGCTGAAGCTCGGCGTTGTGGTGATGGCCCGGGGCTTGCCGGGCGCTGCAAGATCGAAGCGGTAGATGCGGTTGGTCGCGGCATCGTCGATCGCGCTGAAGATCGCCTTCGAATCCGCCCGCCACAGCAGGCCGCCGACCGAGCGGTCGAAGCTGCCTGAGAGATCACGCGTGGTGCCGCCCGCTCGATCGATGAGCAACAGCCGCGCACGATCCGCATAGAAGCCCGGGATGGACTGCGCGGTATAGCCGAGCCACTGGCCGTCGGGGCTATAGGCTGGGGAGCGGTCGTTGCCTGGATTGTCCTCGGTGAGGTTGCGGGCGGGCTTGCAGCCGCATGATGCGATCGTGATCAGGTCGTAGTTGGGCGCTGTGCCGAGCTTGTCGGTGTCGGCTACCAGTGCGATCTCTGTACCGTCCGGCGAGATGTCATAGGACGATGCCGAGTAAGCGGTACGCGACAGGTGGAACCCCGAGAGACGGGTGATCGCCTGCGGGTCACCCCCTGTCACGGCCACCGAGAAAAGATGGGGTTCGCGGTCGTCGAGGTAGCGGTCCCAGTGAGCGATCGGCGCCCGATCCCAGACGCGCGCGGTCATCTTCGTCTCCGCACGCTCCTTCATGCGCGCCGCCTGATCCTTCCACTCCACGAGATCGGTCCAAAGGGGGGTGACGAAAGCGAGGCGTTGTCCGTCCGGGAACCACTTGATCGCATTCGCGCCGGTCGGGACTTGCGTGAGCCGCCGCGCCTCGCCGCCATCGACGGCGATCAGGTAGATCTGCGTTTCTTTGTCATCTGCTCGCTTGGAGAGGAACGCGATGCTGCGACCGTCGGGACTGAAGATGGGTGAGTTGTCGGCCGCCTTGTCGCTGGTCAGCGGGCGAGCCTTGCCCCCTTTGGTGGGCACCAGCCAGATATCCGTCGCGCCGCGGTTCTCTTCGACATCGAAGCGCGTGACCGTGACGGCGGCCAAGGTGCCATCGGGGGAGATCGCGGTCTCGCCGAGGCGTGCGAGCGTCCACATCTTGCTGGCGGTCAGACCGGCTTGTTCATCGGCAGCCTGCGCAGAGGTCGGAGCGGCGCAGAGCAGTGCGGACAATGCGCAGAGGGCGGTGCCGAACCGCAGCCCTAGGGGGAGGGTGTGTTTCATGGAGTCTCCCGGTCAGTAGTGAGGGGGGCGTTCGTCGGAGGTCAGGCTGGTGGTCGACGCGCCGCCTTCCGCTTCGGCGAGCAATTGCTGGTTGCGCAGTCGCAGCGCGTCGAGTTCGCGCTGTTGACGGTATAGGGCGTCGGAAAGTTCCTGTTGCCCCTGTTCCAGGTGCGCGAGGCGTGATTCCAGCGCTTCGAGTCGTGTGTCTTCAACCATGGCTCCCCCGGGGGTGGCGTGTCTGGGGATAGAGGCTAAGCGATTGCGGCGCGACCGGCCACCGGACGGCCGCAGGGGGGGAGCCATCGTCGGATGCCGCGCAGCAGCGGGCTGGGGCATACTCGAGCCCATGACGCTCAATCTTGGTGATGGACGGATCGTGGTCGGCACTGCGCGCACCGAGCGCGCGGATGCGATCGACCTCGTCCGCGGTTGGCTTGATGCCATGGCCCGACGGGACTTCGGCGCAGCGGCAGCGATGATGGTGGCGGGCGCACGGGTCGTCATCTCCGGCGGCCACGAATTCCGCACGCTCGAGGACTTTGCGGCCTTTTCGGCGGGGCGTTACACCGCGTTGCGTAAGCAGGCCGATGCCTTCGAGACCTGCGAGGCGCCGGGCGGCATCGCCGTCTATGTCCGCGGCACGGCGTCGGGCGCATTCGTCGACGGCAAGGAGTTCACGGGTGCGCGGTGGGTCGACCGGTTCCAGGTCACCCAAGGCCGCATCGCCGGCCTCGAGACTTGGAGCGACCTTGCGGAACTGCGACTCGCGCTGGGTGCCCCATGACGGAGCCGATCGTCCCGGGCAGGCTCGACCGCTATGCAGCGTTGGCGCTGCAGATCGATTGCGATGGGGTCCATCCCGATCATGATCGGGAATCGGCTGCCCGCCGGATGCAGGCGTCTTTGGTGCGTATCGGTCAGGCGCTCGAAGGCGCGCGTCGCTGGATCGGCCCGGAGCTCAAGCTCGTCGTGCTGCCGGAGTACATCCTGACCGGTCCGCCGTGGGGCGAGACCATCCCGCAGTGGACCGCGAAGGCTGCGCTGGCGCCCGACGGACCGGAGTACGAAGCGCTCGCTGCGCTGGCCCAGCGTCATGGTGTGTTCCTTGCCGGTAACAGCTACGAGACCGATCGTCATTTCACCGGGCTCTACTTCCAAGCCTGCTGGATCTTCGATCCTTCGGGCGACCGGATCCTGACCTATCGCCGGCTGATCTCGATCTTTGCGCCGACGCCGCATGATGTCTGGGACAGATACCTCGACATCTACGGCATCGAAGGGGTGTTCCCGGTGGCTGAAACGGTGATCGGCCGGTTGTCGGCGATCGCCTCCGAGGAGATCCTCTATCCAGAGGTCGCGCGTGCGCACGCCATCCGCGGTGCCGAGGTGTTCCTGCATTCGACCAGCGAAGTCGCTTCGCCTAACCTCACCATCAAGCAGATCGCGCGCCGCGCGCGCGCGCTCGAGAACATGGCCTATGTCGTCTCCGCCAACAATGCGGAACTGCGCGGCATCTCGGTGCCGACCGACTCGACCAACGGCTATTCCGACATCATCGACTGGAACGGCAACCAGATGGTGGTCGCGGCCGTCGGCAATTCCTCCGTCGCCACGGCGTCGCTCGATCTCGCGGGCCTGCGCGCGCATCGGCGTCGGCCATCGATGTCCAACATGCTTTCGCGACAGGCGCTCGAGATGTTCGCAGAGCCGTTCGCCAAGGCCGATCTGCGCCGTCGCAACGGGTTGTTGCAGGACGGCAAGCTGATGATCCCCGACCGCGCCTACTTCCAGCAGCGCCAGGCGGATGCCATCGCGCGCATGGTAGAGCGCGGGATCCTTTGACGGTCGCGCGGTCGTGGCCCGCGCTGTCATCCAGTACGCCTATGGAGCCGCCGACCGGGCGTTGCGCGTGGACGAGGTGCCCTCGTCGGACCCGGCGCCCGAAGAAGTCGTGGTGCGGATCGAGGCTGCAGCCATGCATATCGCCGATCTGCGCACCCTCGAGGGTGCCGCAGGGTTCCGCTATCCGCTGCCGCGCACGCCGGGCTACGAGGGGGTGGGGCGTGTGCTGCGAGCCGGTGCGGCCTCCGGGTGGCGCGAGGGCGATCGCGTGTTCCCGGCGCTCGGCAGCGGTACCTTCCGCGATGAAGTCCGTTGTCGCGGCGCCGATTGTCTGCCCGCGCCCGAGGGTGATGCAGCGCAGCTGAGCTTGCTCACGGTCAATGGACCGACCGCCGCGGTGCTGCTGGAGGATTTCGCCGCACTGAAGCCCGGTGATTGGTTGGTGCAGAACGCGGCCAACTCCAGTTGCGGCCGATACCTGATCCAATTGGCGCGGCGGATAGGCGTTCGCACCGTCAATGTGGTGCGTCGGACGGGACCGGTGGACGAGTTGCGCGCACTGGGTGGTGATGTGGTGCTGTCCGATGGCGAGGATCTTGCGGCGCGGGTGCATGCGGCCACCGACGGCGCTCCCCTGCGGCTCGGCATCGATGCGGTCGCCGGTGCGGCGACCCAGCGCATCGCCGAGTGTCTCGCCCCGGGTGCGCCTTTGGTCGCTTACGGTGCGCTCTCCGGGCTGCGCTGCGAGGTCGATTTCTACCTGATGTTCCGTCAGGGCATCGTGCTGCACGGATTGAGTTTCGTACGGCAACTGCAGCGGCGCAGTCCGGAAGAGGTCCGGACGCTCTACGCGCGTCTCGCGGGGATGATGTCGCGCGGCGAGCTCGTCGCGAGGATCGCGGCACGCTATCCGCTCGAGCGCATCGTCGAGGCCTGCGCACACGCGGCGCTTGCCGGACAAGACCGCGACGGCAAGATCATCATCGAGCCGGTGGCAGCGCCCGGCGCATCACCGCCCACAGGGTCCACAACAAGAGCGGTAGCGTCACCAGATTGAGCATCTGCCAACCGAGCGCCTCGATGGCCACCCCGGCGAGCAGTGACACCACGGCTTGTGCGCCGAACACGATGAAGTCGTTCGTGCCTTGGGCGCGGAAACGTTCGTTGTCGGAGAAGGTCCCGGCCAACAGCGTGGTCGCGCCCACGAACAACAGGTTCCAGCCGATGCCGAGCAGCACCAGCGCCACGAAGTAGTGCGTCACGCCCTCGCCCACGGCGGCGACGATGCCGACACAGGCGAAGTTCGCCGCGAGTCCACCGAGCATCAATCCGCGCACGCCGAGACGCGCGACCAGCCAAGGCGTCGCAAGCGAGGGCAGGTACATGCCGAGCAGGTGTGCGGTGATCACGCCCGAGGTGATCGCTCCTGAGTGGTGGTCGTGCACATGCATGCTGATCGGGGTCGCGGTCATGATGAAGCTCATCACCGCATAAGAGGACAGCGCGGCAAGCACTGCGAGACGATAGCCGGGGACGCTCAGCAGTTGGCGCGCCGATCGAGCGCTGCCGCGATCCGCCCTCGGCAGCGGTGGCGTCGGCGGCAGTCGCATCAGGACCGACGCGGCGCCCGCGAGCAGCACGGCGAGCGCGAGGAACGAACCGGTGTACTCAGGCCACCCTCCCCAAAGCCGCGTCTGTTGTCCGAGCGAGGGGCCGATGATCGCGGCAGCCAGCGTACCGAGCATCACGGTGGCGACAGCCTTGCCGGTCGCTTCGACGCCGGCCTCCGGTGACACCAGTTCCGAGGCGGCGAAGCGATACTGCTGCACCGCCGAGGCATGGACGCCGAACAGCGATGCTGAGAGGCAGAGCCCGATGAAGCTGCCTTGCGAGATGCTGAACGCGCAGGCGAGCGCCGCGACGCAGCCGAGCAGGGCGCTCGTGACCAGCACCTGCCGCCGTCCGTAGCGCTGCATCAAGAGCGCCACGGGGATCGAGGCGGCCGCGAGTCCGACGACCGAGAGCGACCATGGCAGTGTGGCCAGCGCCGGCGAGGGCGCAAGGCGAGCCCCGACGATGCCACCGAATGTGACCAGCATGATGGTGCTGCAGGCGGCGAGCGCCTGCGCAAGGGTCAGTGTCCAGACATGGCGCATCGGGAGGTCTCGCCTCAAGGCCGCACGCTGTGACGCGCACAAGGGCCGCAGTATATGCTTCGCAGATGACTGCCGGTCCCGCTGCGGAATACATGGAGCGCATCCTGCGCGCGCGCGTCTACGATGTGGCCATCGAGTCGCCGCTCGAGCCGGCCTCGCGGTTGTCGCGCCGTCTCGGCAACACGGTCCTGCTCAAGCGCGAAGACATGCAACCGGTGTTCTCCTTCAAGCTGCGCGGTGCCTACAACAAGATCGCCAACCTGTCGGCGAGCGCGGCCGCACGCGGCGTCATCTGCGCCTCGGCGGGCAACCACGCCCAAGGCGTGGCGCTGGCGGCGGGCCGGCGCGGCATCCCGGCGGTCATCGTGATGCCGGTGACCACGCCACGCATCAAGGTGCGGGCGGTCATCGATCTCGGTGGCGAAGTGCTGCTGCACGGCGATGACTATGACGCCGCCTGCGATCATGCGCTCGGTCTCGCCCGCGAGCGCAATCTTGTCTTCGTACACCCTTTCGACGACCCGGATGTGATCGCGGGGCAGGGGACCATCGGCATGGAGATCGCGCGACAGTCCGGCGGTGATCTTGATGCCGTGTTCGTGCCGGTCGGTGGCGGCGGCTTGATCGCCGGCGTCGCGGCCTTCCTCAAGCATCTCTATCCGCGGATCCGGATCATCGGCGTCAATGCCGCGGATTCACCGGCCATGCGGGATTCGTTGCTGGCGGGTGAGCGGGTGACCTTGGCACGCGTCGGCACCTTCGCCGATGGTGTGGCGGTCCGTCGGGTCGGTGAGGAGACCTTCCGCTTGGCGCGCGCGTTGGTCGATGAGATGGTCTGCGTCGATACCGACGAGATCTGCGCCGGCATCCAAGATATCTTTGAGGACACGCGCGCGATCATGGAGCCGGCTGGAGCGTTGGCGGTCGCGGCAGCCAAGAAGGTCATCGCCCGCGAGGGATGGTCGGGCAAGCGCGTGGTCGCCATCAACTGCGGTGCGAACATGAACTTCGATCGGTTGCGCCATGTCGCGGAGCGCGCCGAATTGGGGGAACAGCGCGAGGCGCTGCTGGCGGTGCAGATCCCGGAGCGCCCTGGCAGCTTCCTCGGGCTGTGCCGTGCACTCGGCCACCGAAGCGTCACTGAATTCAACTACCGTTACGACCGATCCGACATGGCGAGGGTGTTCTTGGGGTTCGCGCTCGCCAACGGTCGTGCAGACCGGGACGGCGTGTCCGTCGCGCTGCGTGCGGTGGGACATGAGGTCGTAGACCTCACCGACAACGAGCTCGCGAAATCCCATGTGCGCTACATGATCGGTGGCCGGCCCGCGGAGGTGGCGCACGAGATGCTGTTGCGCTTCGAGTTCCCGGAGCGTCCAGGGGCGCTGCTGCGTTTTCTCGAGGCCGTGGGCACGCAGTGGAACATCACCTTGTTCCACTACCGCAACCACGGTTCGGACACCGGCCGCGTGGTCGCGGGCATCGTCGTCCCGCCTGCGACGCGGGAGGATTTCATGCTGCATCTGACGGCGTTGCACTACCCATGGGTGGATGAGACGGCCAACCCCGCCTATCGGCTGTTCCTGGCGGGTTGACGATGTCCGAGACCTATCGCGCCCGACGCATACCCCGCGAGTCGTTCGTCGAGCTGCGTGGACTGCGCCACCGGCTGCTCGCCTGGGGTCCGAGCGAGGCGCCGCCGCGCGTGCTGTTGCACGGCTTCATGGATTGTTCGGACACCTACCAGTCACTGGTCGATGCGCTGCCGGACGATTGGCATTGCATCGCGCCCGACTGGCGCGGGTTCGGCGGTAGCGCACATACCGGCATGCCGTATTGGTTCGCCGATTACCTCGCCGATCTCGATGCCCTGTTGGACAGTCTGTCGCTTGCTCAACCGCTGCGGTTGGTGGGCCACAGCATGGGCGGCAACATCGCGGCACTCTATGCCGGTATCCGGCCCGAACGCATCCGGTCGGTCGCCTCATTGGAGGGCTTCGGCCTGCCACGCACAGATCCGGTGGAAGCGCCGATCCGCCAACGTCGGTGGTTGGACGAACTGCGTTCACCGCCGGCCGGGTCACGCTATCTGTCGGTGTCACAGCTTGCAGAGAAACTGGCTCACCGCAATCCGCGCTTGTCGCCCGCGTACGCACGGTTCGTCGCCGACGCTTGGACCATCCCGAGTCCGGAGGGTGGTCGGGTGGCGCGTTTCGACCCCTGGCACCGTTTGGTGACCCCGGTGCTCTACCGCCGTGAGGAGATCGAGGCCACTTGGCGGAACATCACGGCGCCGGTGCTCATGCTGCTCGCGAGCGAGTCGGAATTCCTCGGGCGGCTTGGACCCGATGCGGAACCGGGAGCGTTCCACGCGCACTTGTCGCGGCTGACGCTGCATACACTGTCGGGACTCGGTCACATGATGCATCACGAGGATCCCTTGAAGGTGGCTGCAGCGCTGCAGGATTGGTATGCGGCGGAGCCGACCGCCTGAGTGCCTGGAGTTCAGGTATCCGTCACGCTACGGCGGTATCATGACTGGATGGAACCGACCGCCCAGCCAGCCTCGCGAGCCGTCACCCCCTCCGCCGGGCTTGGACCCGGCGCGGTCGCTGCGGGTTGGCTCGGTCTGCTGCCGTTCGCCTTGGCACTCGCCTGTGTGGCGCTCGGGCCGACGCCGGACTGGCGCCACTTCGGGCTGGAGTTAGCGCTCGTTTGGGGCGCGGTCATCCTGTCGTTCGTGGCCGCTGTGCACTGGGGACTCGCGTTGGCGGGTTTCTGGCGTTGGGAGATCACCATCGTGATCGGTTCCGTACTGCCCTCCGTTTGGGCGGCCGCGGCTTTGTTGCTCGGCGGTAGCCGCGGGCTCGCGTTGCTGTTGGCGGGCTTCGGGTCGTTCTGGCTCTACGAGAGCAGGCGCGTGGGGGACGGACTGCCCCCTGACTACCTCGCGCTGCGTCGACAACTTTCGATCGTCGTCTGTGCGTTGTTGGCGCTCACCGTCCTCGCCTCGGAGCCGGTCCGCTGATGGAAACCCTCACGGAAGGCAAGTGGTTGCGGCGATTGATCCTCGCCGCTTTGCTGGCGACTTTGGCGTTGCTCGCCTTCCAGGTGTTGCAGCCGTTCATCGTCCCGGTCATCTGGTCGGCGATCCTCGCCTATGTCAGCTGGCCCCTGCATGCCCGCCTCGTACGCGTGTTCCGGGGGCAGCGCGATGCGGCCGCTTTCGTGATGACGCTGCTGCTCGCGATCGCCATCATCCTGCCGATCGTCTGGTTGGTGATACTGGTGCAGACGGAGGCGCTGCCCGTCTATCGTGAAGTCGCACCGCTGCTCGCGCGCACGGAGCTGCCGGCGTTCGTCACCCAATTGCCGTTGCTTGGGCCGCGTATCCAGGAATGGTTCGCGGAATGGGCGCGCAATCCCGAGGCGCTCGGCAAGGCCCTGGAGGGTTTCTTCGCGCAATCTTCCGGCGAACTGTCAGCGGTCGTGGGTGGGGTCGGCCGCAATCTCGCCAAGTTGGTGCTCGCGATGGTGTCGCTGTTCTTCATGCTCCGCGACGGTGAACAGTTCGCGGCACAGGTGCGGCGGATGCTCGCGCAGTTCTTCGGTGACGCGAGGGTCGAGCATTACCTGCACGGCATCGGTGCGACGGTCCGTGCGGTGGTCTACGGCATCGTCTGTGCAGCGTTCGCGCAAGGCACCCTTGCCGGGCTCGGCTATTGGGCTGCGGGTTTGCCGGCGCCGATCTTCCTCGCTGCACTGACCTTCCTCGTCGGCCTGGTGCCGTTCGTCGTCCCCTTCATGTGGGTGGGGGCGAGCCTCTATCTCTTCCTCACCGGCAAGACGATCGCGGCGATCGGGCTCTTCATCTGGGGTCTGACCGCGGTCAGCTGGATCGACAACATCGTGCGGCCGCTCGTGATCAGCGGCTCGGCCCGGATCCCGTTCCTGCTCGTGCTTTTCGGCGTGCTCGGCGGGCTCGCGGCCTTCGGACTCGTCGGCCTGTTCATCGGTCCGGTGATACTGGCGGTGTTGATGGCGATCTGGCGCGAGTGGATCGCCGAGAAGCGCGCGCAGGTCTGAGCCGCAGTTCCGCGTCCCTGCTGCGCGTCAGGTCTCCTCGCGCGTCAATCGCACCGGCACCTTCGGTGCCCGATAGGCGCGTAGCGCGGTGAGCATCGCGGCAGGATCGCGTTCGATGAGCAGCATGTCGCGCACGCCGCTGCGCAGGAAGCCCTCGCCCTCGACGTGGTCGAGGAAGCGCCCGAGACCCGAATAGAACCCTGCGACATCCAGCAACGCACAGGGCTTGGCATGCAGACCGAGATGCGCCCAGGTCCAGATCTCGAACAGTTCCTCCAGCGTACCGACACCGCCCGGTAGCGCCACGAAGCCATCGGACAGGTCGGCCATCAGCGCCTTGCGCTCGTGCATCGAGGATACGATCCGCAGGTCGGCGACCCCTCGGTGCGCGAGTTCGCGATCGACCAACGCCTGTGGGATCACGCCGATGACCTCTCCCTCTGCCTTCAGCACCGCATCGGCGATGGTCCCCATGAGTCCGACCGACCCGCCGCCGAACACGAGACCGACCCCGGCTTCTGCGAGCGCCGTTCCGAGATCGCGGGCGGCGCTTCGATAGACCGGGTCGAGACCGGGATTCGCGCCGCAGAACACACAGAGCCTTTTCATCGGCCGTCGAACCAGGGCAGCAGCGCGCTTGCCCAACCCACCTGTTCGTCGGGCAGTGCGACACGGACGAGTCGCGGCAGCGCGGTGGCCGCCCGCTCGGCACAGTCCGACCACGGATCGGCGGGCGAGGAGGTGATCGCAGCAGGCACCCGCAGCTTGGCAAGCTTTGCAGTCATCGGCCACTTCAGACCGGCGAGCAGCGAGCGCCGCCAGAGGCCGGATGAGGCGAAGAGCTCCAACACGCGCGCGTCGATCTGCGCCGGATCGACCTGCGGTGTCCCGCGCAACACCCCGGCACGGCTGTGGTCGAACCAAGGCCAGAAAAGCGTCTGATCGCGCACCATGTGCCAGGCGTGCAGCAGGTGTCCGCCGTGCCACTGCGGCTGGATGTCAGGTGCGCCTTGTCGTTCGAACGACTGTCGTTGCCGCTCGTCGAGGAACGGCAGCGAGACGAGCGCCAGTCGGCCGAACCGTTGCGGCTCCCGCAACGCCGATTCGATCGCGACGATCGCGCCGTGGCCGACACCGACGCAATCGACCTGCGTCGCGCCGAGCGCCGCCAAGGCAGCGGACACAGCGCGGGCTTGTGCGGTGATGATCGACGGCCCACGCGCGAGCGCCGCATCCGACGCACCGTGACCCGGCAGATCGAACGCGATCACCGGGCGTCTGCCGATGAAGCCGTTGGCAGCCTCGATAAGCGTCCGTGAAGAGCCGATGGCATCGTGCAACAACAACACGGGTCGGCCGCTGCCTGTGTCGTTGCGCCGCAGGCCCAATTGCCCGCCGGGCAGATCGATGAGGTCTTGGTGCAGCGCGCGCGGTAGCGGTGCAGGGGGTGAGAGCGCAGGCGCCGGGGCCTTGGCGTGGCGCTGGATGAACTCACGGGCCAGATCGAGCGTGGCGTCCGGATCGGTGGCTGTCTGTATGCTGACCGCCGCTGATCTTTGGCGGATACGCGGGAGCTGCCGGGCGAGTACATCGGTCGTCGATGCGGTCACCAGCAAGGGGGCTTCGGCGTGACGCAGCACTTCGTCGGAGCGCAACTCGAAGGCTGCCCGGTAGCCGACGCGGTAGTGGTCGCCGGAGCGCATGAAGTCGAGCAGCGCGTCTTGCAGGCGGTCCGGGGTCGGCACACCACCACCCAGTCTGTTGGCCGCCGCTGCGCGGTACCACGGGAAGAAGATCGATTGCTCGCGCAGCCGTGCCCAGAGCCAGCTGAGGTGCGCGCCGTCCCACGACGGTTGCAGCGGCGGCAGATAGTTCGCGACGATGTCGGCGCGCTCCGGTTCGGTCAATAACACGAAGCCGTTGGCGACGGCGCAGCTGAGCCGATCGGGGTGCCGCGCCGCCAGCGTCGCCGCCATCATCGCGCCGGTGTGGAAGCCGTACACCGCGGTGCGGCCGATGCCTAGGGCGTCCATGAACTCGATCACCGCATCGGCGAAGTCCTCCATACCGGCTCGCGCGACACCGAGCGGGGTCGACGATCCGAAGCCGGGTGTGTCCGGCGCGATGCAGGTGAAGTGAGGATGCCAACACGCAAGCGTCGCCAGCATGTCGCGTGAGGAGAGCGGCGATTGGTGCAAGCACAGCACCACCGGGCCGCGGCCGACGCGACGGTAGTGGACTTGGCGTGCGCCCCAGCGTCCATCGGCGATGGTGGCGAAATGGCGGGTGATGCGGATTTCGGTCATGCGACACTCCGTCGCTGGGATTGCCGCGCAACTTACCACCGCTGACCGACCACCGCGTGCCATCGTCCACGGAATCCGCGTGCGCCGCCGCCCACTGGCGCTTGTTCCCGTCGCTGCGCAACCTCGACCGGTTCCCGGATCCTGCCCGGGATTGAGGCCCGGACTCGGCCGCGCCTAGACTGTATATCCAGACAGTCAGAGCTTGGGGGAGCGGGAACTGCCGGCGATCACGGCGGTCTTTGTCTTTCAAGGTCGCGTGGCATACTTGTTTTCGGATCCGCGTCGCGTCTCTCCCGCTGTGGAGTTCCAGCATGGCTCATCGGTCCCTGATCACCGCTGCCCTGTCCCTCTGTGCTGCCCTGTTCTTGGCGGGCTGCATGAGTGCACGCATCGAGGAATCCCGGGAATTGTCCACCCAGATCGAGACGGGTGAGGCGGTGGTGATCCTCGCAAAGCCGCAGATCGAGGGTGCATCAGCGGACGACGATTTCATGGACTGCGTCGGACGCGGTCTTGCCTCGGGGGCGCGGCCGGTCGAGGTCCACGACAACAATGCCTTCGTCGACGGACTCTTCCCTTGGTTCGAGCCCGGGACGGCGCCCTCGCGACCGGAGGCTGTGAGCCGGTTGCTCGCCCGGCCAGGCGTGAGCGAGCGGGTCGCCGCGTCCGGGGTGCGTTATCTCGTCTGGCTGGACGGGGCGACGCGCAAGACCGACGGCGGTGGCAGCCTCGCCTGCGGCGCAGCGCCCGGCGCGGCCGGATGTGTGGGTTTCGGTTGGTGGGAGAACGAGTCGGACTTCGAGGCCGTCATCTGGGACCTCGAGAGCGGCAAGTCCGCCGGATCGATCGATACCAACGTGACCGGCACTTCGGCGATCGTCGGCGCCGTGGTGCCGTTGCCCTTCATCGCGCGGGTCGAGGCCACCGCCTGCAAGCGTCTGGCCGCCCAGCTACAAAATTTCTTCCAAGGCGGCGCACCGACGCCTTGATCGCGTCATCGCCACGAGGATCCGGATGATGAATTCTTTGAAACCCTTGCATATCGCGCTGTGCCTCGTAAGCCTTGTGGCGGTGACCGGTTGCGCGACACCTCAAGGAGACGGCGGCTCAGCCGGTATCCCCGGTAGTCCGTCGGGGGGCATGCCCGGGACGCCAGGGATGCCAGGCATGCCCGGGACGCCCGGGATGCCGGGGATGCCCGGGTCGCCCGGTATGCCCGGCATGCCAGGTTCATCGGGTGGTGCGGAGTCGTCCGAGGGCTCCGCAGATGGCACGCGGGATGGGGGCACCGCCAGCACTGCCGATGAGCGCCGCGCGGTGCTCGACAAGCGGTTGGATGACTCGTTGGGCGAGTTCGATAAGACGCTCGGCGAGGAGCAGGCGCGCACCGCCCGCGAGCGTGATGCGCGCGGCGCGACGGTCGCCGCAGGCGGCGGCGCTGCGCAGTCCGGCGATGAAGGTGCTGGTGCGGGCGGTGAGGGCAGCTCTCGCGAGGGCGGTTTGAGCTCCGAGCGCAGCGCTGGCGCGAGCGCGAGCGCCAGTGGCGGTGAGCGGGGTGATCGCGGTGCGGCTGCGGGCAGTGGCGCCCCGGACCGGGGTGTCCCCTCCGGTGACGATGACGACATCGTCGCGCGGCGTCTGCGGCGTGCCGCCGAACAGGAGACCGATCCAGAACTGCGCGAGAAACTCTGGAAAGAATATACGGAGTACAAGCGCAACGGTCAGGGCAGGGGTTGAGGATCACCATGGACCAAGCGCCGTATCTTCATGTCGATGCACCACGGAGGCGAGTGCTCCTGCCGCAGTTCGCTGCGCTGCTGGTGGCGGTCGGCCTGCTCGGTGGCTGTGTGGTCAACGAGACCCGGCCGCTGGCGAAGCTCGAGGCCGTGCAGGCGAAGGAACAGATCCCTGAGGCGGAGTTGCTCGATATCGGTATCCGCGAATTCGACGCCGGCATCCCGGCTGAGATCGCCGATGACGAAGAGAAGCTCGACAAGCGGCGTATCTACCCGGATATCCGCAAGGCGGAGTCACGGTTGCTGGCGGTCCGGCTGCGCAGCACGCTGGAGGGCTCCGGCCAATGGGGTGCGGTGCGTGTCGTGCCCGAAGGCGTGTCCGGTCTCGATGTGATGGTCACCGCCCGCATCGTCGAATCCACGGGTGCCGACCTCGCGGTGCTCGTCTCGGCGGTCGACGCCCAAGGGCGCATCTGGATCAAGGACCGGCGCTATGCGAGCGAGGCCGATCTCGGTGCCTACAAGACCGAAGCGTCCCTGCGGGCCCGCGACCCGTTCCAGAACGTCTACGCCACCATCGCCAACGACCTGCTCGCTGCGCGGGCGCAATTGCCTGCGGCCGATCGTCGCGAGATCCGTCGGGTCAGCGAACTGCGTTTCGCACAGGACCTTGATCCGAAGCGTTTCCAGGGCTACCTCGTCCGTGGCACCGACGGGCTGACGCGGGTGGCGCGGTTGCCGTCGGCAGACGATCCGGCGCTGGCACGGGTCGTCAAGATCCGCGAACGGGACTCGGCCGTGATCGACACCGTCGACGGTTACGCCAGCGAGTTCGCCGACAAGCTGTTCGATCCCTACGGCGGTTGGCGGCGTACCAGTCGCGATGCGATCGAGCGCGAAGAGCGCACCCGCAATCAGGCGCGTACCCGCACCGTCCTCGGTGCAGCGGCGGTGCTCGCGAGCATCTTCGTCGGGGGGCAATGCGACCCCAGCGACTACAGCTGCCGGAACGCCGAGAGCATGCTGCGGACCACCGCGGTGATAGGTGGCACGGCGGCGGTGCTCTCCGGTATCCAAAGATATGGGGATGCGAAGGTCGCTGCGCAGGAGGTCAAGGAACTCGCAGGCAGCTTCGGCAACGAGGCCGCGACGCAGACCGTTGAACTCGAGGGCCGTACGCTCAAGCTCACCGGTACGGCGGAAGAGCAATATCGCGAGTGGCGGCGGTTGCTGGCGCAGATCTACAGCGAGGAGACCGGTACGCCGTCGGGTTCCGGAGCCACCACGACCCCTGCACCGTAGGGCGGTGGACGCGCAGATGGCGGACACCGGAGCCTTCGCTCATTTCACGCTGCTTGAGCGTCTGCACGGCGGCGGCGTGGCGCAGATCTGGAAGGTGCGCGATACGCAGAACGGACGCTTGAGGGCGCTCAAAGTCCTCGAGGGCCGAAAGGGCGCAGGTCCGTCGGGATCTGCAGCGGACATGACCGCGGCGATCGCAGCCTTGCGACGCGAGCACGAACTCTCCAGCGTGGTGACCCATCCCGGGATCCTGGCCGTCGATCCGCCGTTGCTCGACGGCGATCGTGTCGGAATGCCCATGGCGTTGGCCGCCGATGATGCGCGGTCGTTGCGCGGCGCGTCGCCGATACGGGTGCTGCGTCTGTTACGGGAGGTCGCCGCAGCGCTTTCGGCACTGCACGCGCAAGGGGTCGCGCATCGCGATCTCAAGCCCGCGAACATCCTCCTCGATCGATCGGGCGCGGCGCTGTTGGCCGACTTCGGTTGCGCAGCAAGGTTCGGTGAGGACGGTGGGCTGACCGGCCGTTCGCCTTATTCCGCGGGCCCCGCGCAGCGTACGGGGGCCACGGTCACGGCGGGCGATGACCTGTACGGTTTCGGCGCACTGGCCTATGAACTGCTGGGAGGTTATCCGCCGCGGTATCCCGGCTCGCCCGATGCACTCGGGGAGGTGCCACCGCTGCAGCCGCAGCATCCCATCCCGCCTGCCTTGCAGGGGCTCGTGATGTCATTGCTCGACTCCGACGAGTCCCGTCAGCCGGCCAGCATGGTGGGTGTAGTCGATGCGCTGCGACAGATCGAACTGCAGCCCCTTGCCGCGGCTGCCACGCGCATCCGGCCGCTCGAGGAGGCGGAGTTGGATCCGCGCCGATCGACCGGTGAGGTGGGGCGCAGCCGTCGACCACGGACGATCATGGCGGTCGGGATCGCCGTATCGATAGCACTGCTCGCGGGTGTGTTTCTTTGGTTGCCGCGGTACGCCACTGAAGTCGCGCCACCCGTGGCTGTGACCGAGAAGGCGGCGAAGCCCGATGCCGCGAAGCCCGATGCTGCCGTGGAGGCCCGAGCGCTCGCTGACGCGAGGCGCGCTTTCGAAGGCGTGTTGGCGACGCTTGAGGCCCGTGCTGCAGGGGTCTGGGGCGGCGAGGCTTTCGCGACGGCCAAGGCGGATGGCGATGCCGCAGCACAGGTCGCCGCTGAGGGCCGCATCGCCCGAGCCACCGAACTCTATGGTCTGGCCACCGACAAGCTCGGTGCGGTGACCGGCCGCGCGGGGGCGGCGCTGGCGGCGCAGCGCAGCATCGGTGAGCGCGCGCTCGAGGCGGGGCAGCCTGAGGCTGCGAGTCAGGCATTCACGATCGCGTTGCAGATCGAACCCGACGACGCGGTGGCCCGTGCGGGTCTCGCGCGTGCCGGCAAGCTCGGTGCGGTGCTGCCGCTGTTGGCCGAGGCGGAGTCGGCGCTTTTGTCGGAACGACCGCTCGAGGCGGTGACGCTTTACGAGCGCGTGCTGCGCGACGACCCGGCGAACCGTACGGCACAGTCCGGGCTCTCCAAGGCGCGGACGGCGCTCGGTTCGGATGCTTATGCGCAAGCGGTCGGTGAAGCGCTGGCGGCATTGCGCGAGGGTCGTATCGATGCCTCCCGGACAGCGCTCGCGAAAGCCCGCGCGTTGCGCCCGGGTGGTGCGGAACTCGCCTTCGTCGAGGCGCAGTCGGCGGCGCTCGGTGTGCGGCGTGAGGTCGGCAGCCGCCGCGATGCGAATCTAGCGCTCGAGGCGGCGGAGCGCTGGGGCGAGGCGCAAGCCGGTTATGAGCAGTTGTTGGCGCGCGATCCGACCCTGGAGTTCGCGCGTGCGGGTCGTGCGCGCACCGCGCCGCGCGCCGAGTTGGCGCGACGGCTCGATCGACTGTTGGCCGATCCGTCGCGGCTCGTCGCACCGGAGGTGCGCCGAGAGGCGGAGACGCTGTTGGCCCGTGCCGCGGCGGTGCGCGGACAGGCACCGGTGTTGCAGGGGCAAGCGCAACGCCTGCGGGACTCATTGGCGCTCTATGATCAAGTGGTCGCCGCGGTGTTCGAGTCCGACGGACTCACGGCGGTCAGTCTGCAACGGGTGGGTGTCATCGGTACATTCCGCCGCAAGGAGATCCGGCTCAAACCCGGTCGCTATGTCGTGACCGGGAGCCGTGACGGCTATCGCGATGTCCGGCGCGAGTTCGTGGTCGCACCAGGAAGTACGCCTGTGGTCGTCGAGGTGCGATGCACCGAGGTGGTGTCGTGACCGGCCTGTCGCTGCAGGTGCGCGAGCCCGCCGGTGAGCGTGAGCTCGGCTTGCCCTGTGCGTTCGGCGGGTCCCCGGCAGACCCGCTGCGGATTCCCGGTGTCGAGGATGTGACGGTCGGCGTCTTCGAGCGACTCGACGGCGCGTTCGGGGTACGACTCATAGATGGCGCGCCAGTCGCCGCCATCACATCGTCGGGCCGAGCACGGCTCAATGGTCGGTCGCTGGCGATCGGTGACTTCCACGAACTCGTCGCGGGTGATGTGTTGTCGCTCGGCGAAGCCCTCATCGTCGTCGATGGCGAGGGTCCTGCGATCGATGTGCGTCACCTGCAGGGCAACGACACGCTGCCGCCGCTGCGATCGACGGTCGAGGAGCGTGACGAAGATGACCCAGCGACGACCGCCATCACGGCAGTCGCGGTGGCGCCTGATGCGCCGGGCGCAGGCGCCGCGGGTCCGGTGACAGCGGCTGCCCGTACCGCACAGGCGTCGCAGCGTCGGCAGTGGGTGACGGCGCTGCTGCTGCTCGGGGCGGTGGTCGGCCTCCTCGGCTGGGTGTTGCTCAGCATGCAGTCGGTGACTGTGGTGGTGACGCCTGCCGAGGCCACGGTACGCGGCTCCGGGATCAGCTGGCGCTCGGGACAACTGCTGTTCCTGCGGCCGGGCCCGCAGGTGGTGACCGCCCGTGCAGCCGGTCATCGCGATATGTCGCGGAACATCCAGGTGCGCGAGGGCGAGTCCTTGCGTCTTGATCTGCGGCTCGAGCCGCTGCCCGGTGTGCTTGAACTGGATACCGGGGGTGTCGTCGCGCAGGTCTTCATCGATGGCGCGGAGGCGGGGCGTGCACCGGGGTCCATCGAGGTCGCGGCGGGGGAGCGGACGCTGACGCTGCGCGCACCGCGCTTCCTCGATGCGTTGCAGAAGGTCAAGGTCGAAGGCCGTGGTGTGCGCCAACCGCTGCGCATCGAGATGCGCAACAATTGGGGCCGGCTCGAGGCGAGCGTGAGTGCGGGCGCGGCTTCGTTGTCGGTCGATGGCGCCGCAGCGTTGCCCATGCCGGTGTCTCTGGAACTGCCTGCGGGGATGCATCGCCTCGAGGTGGTCGCACCCGGCGTCCGACCGTGGCGCAGTGCGGTGCTCGTCAAGGTCGGCGAGACTGTGCGGGTAGGTCCGATCGAACTCGGCGCGCCGGACATGACGGTGTCGCTGCGCTCGCAGCCGACCGGTGCGCAAGTCACAGTGGGTGGCAGCTTCCGTGGGCGCACACCGATCGATGTCGAGTTGGCGCCCGGCGTCGATCACGATGTGGGGTTCGCGCTGCAGGGTTACGCGCCCGCGAGCCGGCGTATCGCGGCGCAAGCCGGCAAACGGGAGGGCATGACGGTCGTGCTGCAGCCTGTGCTGGTCGCGCTGACCGTACAAGGTGAGCCGATCGAGGCGGAGATCTGGGTGGACGGTGTGTCGCGCGGCGTTTCGCCGATCACGCTGCAGTTACCCGCCCGTCCGCATCGGGTCGAGGTACGGCACAAGGGTTCCGAACCGCAGCAGTTCGCGGTCGACCTCTCTGCTGCGGTGGCGCGGACCCTCGATTACTCGCTGCGGCCCGCGGGGCGACCGGAGGGTTGGAAGCCGGCCGCAGCAACGCTCACGACCGGTGCAGGTCGCACGCTGCAGTTGATGCCGCCGGGCAGTTTCGTGATGGGCAGCGAGCGTCGCGAGCAAGGGCGGCGCGCCAACGAACCTTTGCGCCGTATCACGCTGTCGCGCCCGTTCTACCTCGCCGCGCGTGAAGTCACCAACGGTGACTTCCGCCGTTTCCGGTCTGCCCATGCGTCGGGTGCCGTCGACCGTCGCAGCATCGATCTCGACGGACAGTCAGTCACCCGCGTAGCGTGGGCTGATGCCGTCGAGTACTGCAATTGGCTCTCGGCGCAGGACGGCTTGCCGCCCGCCTATGAAAAGTCCGGGGGCGATTGGACGCTGCGCCAGCCGGTCACGACCGGTTATCGACTGCCGACCGAGGCCGAGTGGGAATATGCCGCGCGGCAGGTCCCGTCGGCTGGGCGCGCCCGGCGCTATGAATGGGGCGATGATCTGCCGCCGCCGCCCGGGTATGCGAACCTCGCTGGGATCGAGACCGCGGCGACGCTACCGCGTGTGCTCGAGGGTTGGCAGGACGAGTATCCATCGGTGGCGCCGCCCGGCAAACATGGCGCGAACGGCCTTGGGCTCTTCGATCTGACCGGCAATGTCTCGGAGTGGGTCCATGACGCGTATGCTTCTTTTGATGCTGCGGGCGGTGGCACCGATCCGCTCGGTCCTGCAGCGACGGGATCCCGTCGCGTGATCAAAGGCAGCAACTGGCGTACGGCCTTGTACTCCGAGCTGCGCCCGGCGTGGCGTGAGGGCGCTGACGGCGGTTCGCAGGACATCGGATTCCGGGTGGCCCGTTATGCGGAATGAAGGAGACGAGTGCCATGCGTGATGGAAAGGGACCCGTGCTGCGGGTCGGTCGGATGATCGGCTGGATGGCCGGCTTTGCCCTCTTTTGCTGGGGCGCGACGACCTACATGGTGAGGGCTGTGGCGCAGGAAGCGCCCGCCGTGCCGTCGCCCACCGAGCCGCAGCCGAGCACGCCGTCCGCAGAGGATGCGGACCCCGGCACCGATGTCGACACCAACGAAGATGAACCCGCCGATCCGTCGCGCGGCGCTGCTGCAGCCGTGTCGGAAGAGCTCCCCGAGTACCGCGATTCCGCGGACAACAACATCAGCCTGCCGGTCGACATATGAAACACAACATGCCCAATGAATTCATCTTCACCGTGGTGGCACTGCTGCTGTCGGTGGTCCTCGTGCATTCCGCATACGTGCTGCATGTGCGACCGGTCGCCGAGGCGCAGATGCGCGCGGATCGCGAGGCCATCGCGAAGGACCCTGATCATGTCTCGCAGCGATCCGTCCATGTGCTCATCAAGGACTACGAGCAGGAGGCGGTGATCATCCTGATGCTATGGGCGCTCGCCATCCTCGGCTACAAGGCTGTCGCGCAGAGACACGAGGTGCGGGCCTTGCGGGCGGAGCTGTTGCGGCTGCCCGAGGGCATGAAGATCCTGCCCGAGGACACCCGGGAGTACGCCCGCCAGCTCGAAGCCCTTCCCGAGGCGAGCCGCGACCTGTTGGTGCCGCGCGCGCTGCTTGCCGCATTGGCGCGCTTCGGTGCTACGCGCAACCTGCAGGATGCTTCCACGGTGGCACACGGAGTCTGCCAATCCGAAGCCGAGCGACTCGATTCTGATCTCTCCATGCTGCGCTACATCGCTTGGGCGATCCCCGCGATCGGGTTCATCGGCACGGTCCGCGGCATCGGCGATGCGTTGTCACAAGCGCATAAGGCCGTCACCGGCGACATCTCCGGCGTCACCGAGGGGCTGGGCGTCGCCTTCAACTCGACGCTGATCGCGTTGTTGTTGTCGATCCTGCTGATGTTCCTGATGCAGCAGTTGCAGCAGGCCCAGGAGCGGCGCGTGCTCGACACCGAGACCTGGCTCGATCAACGGGTGATCCGCAACCTGCAGGTCGTTGAATGACCGTGCTCGGCGCGCACCTCGATGATGCGGAGTTCGCTGTGGCGCGCGACGGCGCGACGCTTGCGAGCGCGCTGTCCATCGTGCACGCCGATCCGTCCGATCCGTCGCGTTTCGGGACACCCGCCGCCGACACGGCACGCCGTACGCCACACCTTGTATCGCTGACCCATTGGTCTTCTTTGGCGCGTGGTGCCGCGCTCGCCCGTCCCGTCCAGTCGGTGCTGCGTGCCGAGTTGCGTGAGCGGCTCGGGACCCTTCATCGACCCGGAGACAGCTTGCAGCTGGCGGTACCGGCTGCGCTCGAGGCACCCGCGCTCGGTTGGGTGCTCGGTGCCTGCCGTGCGGAGTCGCTGCCGGTCGCTGCGTTGTACGATGGCGCGGCGGTCGCGGTGTCGGCACTCGGCCTGCAAGGTACGGTGGTGGTGCTCGAGGCCGGCCTCCACCACCTCGGCGCGGTGCGCGTCGTGACGGAGGGCGGTACGGCCCGGCGTCGGGCTGCCCGGGTGACCCGCGACACCGGGCTCATGGCGCTGCGCCAAGCATGGATGCAGCTCATCGCCGAAGCGATGTTGCTGCGCTCCCGATTCGATCCGTTGCACGACGCGGCATCTGAGCAGCGGCTCTTCGATCGCATCATGCCCGCGGCAGCCGAGGCCGCGACCGAGAGTTCGGTGACGCTCGAGTTGCCGACCGGTGGTCTGCCCTGCGCGGTGACGCTCAGCCGCGACCAGTTCGCCGCTGCGGCGCGCCCGGTGCAGCGCGCGTTGCTCTCGAGCATCGACGGGCTGCGACCGCCCGGTGCCCCGTTCACGCTGCTGGTACCGGCCGTTCTGCTCGCGGTACCGGGGTTGGCCCCGTCGCTGCTCGCGCTGCCGAATTCACGCGTCTTCGTGTTGCCGAGCGACCTGATCGCCCGTGCCGTCTCGATGCTGTCCGCGGAAAGCGATGCAGCCGACGAGAGTGCGGAGGTCTTGCTGCATCGCGCCGTGCCGCAGATGCTGCCGCTCGAGGCGGCGAGCGAGCTTGTCGCAGGGACGAACGACCCTCCGCACCGCGCTCCGCCCACCCATGTGCTTTGGGAGGGTCAAGCGCTGCCGCTCGTCGGGGCGCTGGAGGTCGGGCGGGCGCCGGCGGCCGGTGGCGTCCGTCTCGGCGACGGTCTCGCAGGCATCTCGCGGATGCACTGCAGCCTGTGCACTTCCGCTTCTGGGGTAGAGCTCGTCGACCACAGCCGCTTCGGTACCTGGCTCAACGGGCGGCGGGTCGCCGGTCGTGCGTCCCTCGCTGCCGGTGATCGCATCCGCATCGGCGATCCTGGTGTCGAACTCGCCTTGATCGCCGTCGGCGCGGACCCGCGCTGAGCAGGCTTGGAGGTCTTCGTTGAAGCGCCGTCGCATCGAGATCTTCAGCCTGTCGTTCCTCGACGTGATCTGTTGCGGCTTCGGCGCCGTCATCCTGTTCTACACCATCATCAGCGCCCAGAGCGGCATCGAACGCACCCGCAAGGCCGAGGATCTCTCCGCGCAGGTGGCGCTGCTCGAGGAACAGGTGGTGGCAGGCGCCAAAAACCTGGTGTTGCTGCGCAACACGCTGCGTCGTACCGACAGTGAGACGGTCTCGGCATCCTCCCGGGCCACCCGATTGATCGAGGAGCTCCAGGAGCGTCGCGAGCAGAGCGCGATCTACGATGCCAGCACGCTCGCCAAACGCGAGCGCATCGAGCGTCTGAAAGCCGATGTGCGTGCGCTGGACGAGAGCACCCGACGACTCGAAGTCAGTGCGAAGACCGATACGCCCAAGGCTGATCGTACCGGTGCAGCGCGTGCCACGGCGAGCCGGCGTTCCATCACCGGTCTGTCGCTGCACGGCAAGCGCGTGTTGGTGCTGTTCGACCGATCGGCGAGCATGATGGACGATGATCTGGTGCAGATCATCCGCCTGCGAAATTCCGATGAGGCGGCCCGCCGCGCGGCGCCCAAATGGCAGCGAGCGACCGACATCGCAGGTTGGGTGGTGTCGCAGTTGCCTCCCGGTGCTCAGTTCCAGGTCTATGGCTTCAACGAAACCGCTGAACCGCTGCTGAGCGGGACCGCAGGCCAGTGGCTGTCGGCAGGCGATGCCGAGCGGCGACGACAGGTCACCGTCGCCATCGATGCCGCGCTGCCGCAGGGCGGCACGAGCCTCGTCAACGCGCTGCGTGCGGCACGCGCGTTCGTGCAACCGCCCGACCAGATCATCCTGATCACGGACGGGCTGCCGACCCAGGGTGCGACACCGCCGGCGCTGCGCCGCTATGTCGGGGTCGCCGAGCGCGCCCGCTTCTTCGATGAGGCGGTCCGCGACATCAACGCCAGCGTGCCGGTGGATGTGGTGCTGTTGCCCATGAAGGGCGATGTCCCCGCGCCGCATCGCTTCTGGGGGTTGGCGCGTACCACCAAGGGGTCGTTCATCATGCCCTCGAGGGACTGGCCGTGAGGGCGCTGGCATGCGATTGAAGCGGCGCGAGACCGAGATCTTCAGCCTGTCGTTCCTCGATGTGATCTGCTGCGGGTTCGGCGCGATCATCCTGCTGCTCGTGTTGTCGGAGTTCGGGCAGCCGCTCGTGATCGAGCGCTCGCGGCAGGACCTCGAGTCACAGCTCAAGCGCTTGCAGCAAGAGCTGTTCGCCATCCGCGGCGACAGTCAGGTGCTGGAGCGGGAGCTGCAGGGGCGTATCGATCTGCTGCAACGCGAGCGGCTCAATCTGGCCCGTGCCGCAGGCGACATGAGCGCACTGCGCGGCCAGTTCGACGCCTCGCGCCAAGAGGCGGCGGTCAGCAACATCGTCGAGAACGAGCTGCTCTCCGCCTACCAGGAACTGCAAGAGACCAACGAGCGGTTGACCCAGGCGTCGCGTTCGCGTCGTCGCATCAACACCAACGCGGTCGGCGGGATCCCCGTGGACAGCGACTATGTGATCTTCCTCATCGACACCTCGGGAAGCATGCAGAGCGCACATTGGGAGACCGCGATGGCCGTCATGCGCGAGGTGCTCGACATCTACCCGCGCCTGAAGGGCCTGCAGATCGTCGATGACAACGGCCGAGAGCTCTTCACCGGCACGCGGGGACGCTGGTTGGTGGACTCACAGTCGCTACGCCAGGACATCGTCAACCGGATGCGCACATGGCGGGCGTTCAGCGACTCGAACCCTGCCGATGGCATCGAGGCCGCGATCCGCACCTATTGGTCCGCCGATCGGCGCATCAGCGTCTATGTGCTGGGAGACGAGTTCACGGGCGAAAGCATCCAAGCGGCGCTCGATGCCGTCGACCGGATCAACCGGCCGGATGCCGGCGGTCGCCGCCGTGTCCGCATCCACGGCATCGGCTTTCCCGAGGGCGGTATGGCGCCCTTTACAAACATCCGCTTTGCCGCCCTAATGCGAGCCATGTGCGAGCGCAACGACGGCACTTTCGTCGGTCTCACGCAATCGCGGCGATGTGCCGCGACGATCAACATCGGAGGCATCAACACATGCGTCGGTGGCAGTTGACGGCAGTCTTAGGTGTCGCTGCGTTCGCGAGCGGATGCGGCAACATGCAGATCGCGCCGCAACCGGTGTTCCCCAAGGCGCTCATCGAGCCGATGCCGGCGACCGTGGGCCTCGTGCTGCCCGCCGAGCAGCGCGACTTCCGGCACGAAGAGACGCGGTCGGGTACGACATGGGCTGTGCTGCTCGGCTCAGCACAACAACATTTCGCGCGCACCGTCATGGGTGTCCTGTTCCGCGAGGTGCGCGAATTCCCAGCCGCCTCGGCGGCCACACTCGACCCGCAGGTACAGGCGGTGTTCGAGCCGCACATCGAGCAGTACTCCTTCGCCACGGCGCAGGAGACGGGCGGAGAGTATGTGGCGGTGACCATCCGCTACCGCATCGAGGTGACCGCGCCCGATGGCGGCGCCCACGACACGCTGACGCTGACCGGATACGGCACCAGTTCGACCAGCAGTCTCGGTTTCGATGCCAAGGGTCCGATGGACCAAGCGACTCGTGCTGCGATGCGCGATGCCGCGGCCAAGTTCATGGTGCAGTTCGGCGATCTGCCGTTGGCGGCGACGCTCGCCAAGGGCGAGCGCGTCACGGGAGACGGTGTCGCCGCGCGTACGGACGCGGGGCAGTCCATCGAGGCGCTGTCGATCCGCGGCTCGCGTCGGCCTGCATCGTTGCAGGCCCCGGTCGTCGTCACTCCTTCGACGACGCCTGCGGGACCTTGATCAGCATCCGTTCGCGCAGGATGACGCCGTCGGTCTCGGTCGGCACGCCGGCTTCGAGCCTGGGTGCGTAGCGGGCTTTTCGGGCGGCGAACATCACCGAGCGTGCGACCGCATCGGGTTCGCTGCCATCCGCGAGCGCGGCCTCGGTGACTTTGCCGTCGGCCGCCACCTTCAGCCGCAGTTCGACGATGCGCTCGACGAACCCGTCCGGATCCGACGGTGAGAGCCGGGCAGCCGACGCCGGTGGCGGACGATAGACGGCCCTGCGTGGTGATTCATAGGGCCGTCGTGCTGACGGGCCGGCCAGGGTCAAAGATTTCCAGGCCTCGGCGTAGGCGGCGGAAGCACGCGCTGGGACGCCCGTCAGGAGGTACCAATCACCGAGCTGCGCCAGCGTCTCGCCGAGCTGCCGATCATCGACAGGCGGGTGGCTGCGCAGCACGCCCACGGCGGTGCGCAGCATGCGCTCGCCTTCCGGGTTCAGCCGGCCACCGCCGCGCACGGTCGGGAAGGGATCGAAGCCGCTGGTGGTGTCGGGTGCCGTGTTCGGTTGCACCTCTGGGCCGAACAAGGCTTCGTCGAGCCAGGTCCGTGACAGACCGCGCAGCGCCGGTACGCCCGCCGGGGGTGTCGAGGTCGCGCCCTGCTCGGCGATCTGCAGCGCGCGCGCATGCAGGCCTCGCGCGGTGCTGTAGCGGCCGATCGATTCGTACCACCTTGCGAGCCGGTCGAGCGGGTCGAGCAGGCGCGGGTCGTTGCGGCCATAGGCGGTCTCGGCGACACGGAACGAGAACAGGTGCTCGCGTTCGGCTTCCTCGCGAAGACCGAGGACGACATAGCTTTCGATGAGCGGGTCGACGATATCGAGTTGCGCGAGGTTGTAGAGACCGTCGAGGTTGCGCGACAGGTCGACGGCACGCTTGAAGACGACCGCCGCTTCGGCATGCCTGCCGGCGGCCAACCAGGTCTCGCCGAGACCCGTGAGCGGCCGGACCAGGTCCCGATCGGCGCCCCCGCTCTGCCCGTCGATGAGCGCCACCGCGCGTTGGTAATCGGCCTCGGCAGCGGCGAGATCGCCGCGTCGCAAGGCGACGGTGCCCGCGTTGGTGAGGGGGTTCACGAGTTCCCGGGCGTCTTTACCGAAGCGGGCTTCGGTGAGTGCCACCACGGCGGCGGCCTCGATCGCGGCCGCCTCGAGCCGATCCTCTGCAAGCGCCGCCCGCAGCCGGGCGTGCGCCGACGCTCTTTCGTCGGCGGAGGGTGGCAGCGCCGACGCCGCGATGGGCGGGGAGGTCGCCTGCGCGTCCTGCCCCATGGCAGCGGTGGCTTCGGCGGCGGGTGCCGCCAGCAGCAGGCTCAGCGCCGCTCGAAGAGATAATGCGAAACGATCCATTCGCGTCCGCTCCGGTAGCCGAAAAGTTCCGCACAGGACATGAAGAATACACGCCAATACACCCACCAGCGCAGCGCTTGGTCGGCGCCGTAGGCCTCGGCGAGCGCCGGCATGAGGGTGGCGCGGTTCGCGTCCATGTTCTGCAGCCAGGCCTCCGAGGTGAGCTGGTAATGCCGACCATCGACCTGCCAGTGGTCTGCGAGGCGCAGGTCACGCTGGAAGTAATGCAGCAGATCGTCGCTTGGCATGATGCCGCCGGTGAAGAAATACCGCGCCATCCAGTCGCTCTCATCGCGCACTTCGAAGGTGTACGCGAAGCGATGGTGGGTGAAGATATGGACGAACAGCGTCGCACCGGGCGCCATCCACGAAGCGATGCGACCGAGCAGCGTCTGGTAGTTCCGCATGTGCTCGAACATCTCCACCGACACGACGCGGTCGAACCGCGTATCGGCGTCGAACTCCAGTCGGTTCGCATCGCGGGTGATGATCTCGAGGTTGTGCAGACCGCGTTCGGCGGCTCGCGCATCGATGAACGCTTTTTGGGTCCGGGAGTTCGAGACGGCGGTGATGCGTGAACCGGGGTAGTGTTCGGCCATCCACAACGACAGCGATCCCCAGCCGCAGCCGAGTTCGAGGATGCGATCGCCATCGCGCAGCCGAGCCCGCTCGCAGGTCAGCGCCAGCATGCGTGCTTCGGCGGCCCCGAGGCCGGCTGCAGCGCGGGCTACCGTGAAGTCGTCGTAGAGGCAGCTCGAGTATTTGAGGTGCGGCCCCAGCGCCTTGAGATAGAACGCGGCCGGCACCTCGTAGTGCTGTTCGTTCGCGGCGTCGGTATGGATCGCGATCGGGCTCTCGCACAGCCGCCGTACCATCGACATCAGATGCGATTGCTGGGCCTCGGGACTGCCCTTGTCCTCCTCGGCGAGGCGCTGCGCGAGAAGTGTGCGGATGCGCCGTCGGATGAGCCAGTCCGGAACACGGTCCGACTCGAGCAGCCGCATCGACAGCGAAGTCTGGGTCTGGTCCGTCATGATGTCTTGTCGATCCCTGGTTTCAGGCTGTGGGCGGCGCGCGCGAGCATCGGCACCAACAGCCGGTAGAGTAGATAGATCCCGAGCGGACCCACGACCAGCCAGCCGAGGGCGGCGTGCACGATCGCGTCCCACAAGGTCACCACCGCGTTCCAGACGCCGTCGGCGATGAGCTCGAGCCCTGCTTCGATGGTGAGCGGTTGGCGCGCCGCGCCGGTCAGCGCTTCGCCGAGCCGAACGAACGGGATGATCAGCAGCAGTTGCAGCGGGTAGATCAGGTAGTTCACCAACTGGATCGCCGCGAGGTTCAAGCGTTGCGCCAAAGCGATGACCGCCAACAACGGGGTGGATATGCCGAGCACCGGGAACAGACCGATACCGGTGCCGAGCGCCAGACACAAGGCGAGTTCGCGCGGCGCCAACCCCTGTCGCAGCAGACCGAGTATCGGATCGACGAGTTTGCGACGGAGGAACTGTTTCATGCGGCGGACATTCAGGTGTGCAGTCGAGGGGGCGGTGCCGCTTGCACCAACGCAGCGCCGATCAACAAGGCGGCGATGTCGGTGGTGTCGGGTAGCCTGCCGGGCGCCCATTGTTGCAGGAACTCGGCGGTCGCGGTGGCGAGCAGCGCGATCCCGATCGGCGGCAAGGTCGTGGTGCGGCTTCCCCATGCGAGCCACGCCAGACCGATCCCCAAAAACAGCCGTTCCATGAGCGGCAACGCCCCACCGTCCACCGCACCGCCCGCCAACTGGGCGAACGGCAGCCAAGAGGCCACCGCCAGGTCTTCCCCAGGTCCCGGGATCAGGCCGGCGAGCAGCGTCATGGCGCAGGCGGTCAGGAACACCTTCGTCGGTGTCCATCGGGACCGTCCCAGCCCCAGCAGCGCCACCCATGGCAACGCCAGCAGCGCCCCGGCGACCTCGTCCGGCGACAGTCGTTGACCGACGAACAGCAGCCGCAGGCCGAGCGAGGTGACCGTGGTGACGAGCAACAGGCTCCAAAAGTCGCGCCAGCCAGCCAGTGCACGGATGGCGGCGGCCAGCACGAGATAGCAAGCCAACCAAGCGACCACCCGGCTCGGCACAAGATCCAGGGCGAGGCTGTCGGCGAACGCCGCGCTGATCCGCCCGGGCCGCAGCCGGGGGACGAACGGCGCGAGGTGCGCGGCGATCCACAGCCCGGCCAGGATACCGAGCGCGGGGCTTGCCCAGGCGCCCCCCGACCGGGTCTGCAACGGCGCACGACGGGGCCAGGCACGGTAAGCGAAGGCGATCATCGTGCCGGATGCCGCGCTCATCGTGTTCAGGGCCCAGTCCGCAAGGCTCGGATCCCGGGGCGGAAGCGCATGCTGTGCGATCTCGATGCCGAGTGACAGCGCGGCGGCCGCCGTGACGGGCCACAAGATCCTGCGCAAGATGGACAGCTGGGGGTCGAGGGCGAGCGCCCCCAACAGCCCGCAGGGGACGTACAACAGCAGGTTGACGATGGTGTCGCGGCGCGATGGCGGGATCCACTCCCGCAGGCGCGGAAATCCCCCCTGGACCCCCTCGAGCAGCCGACCCCAGTCCCAATCGAACGGGTACAGGGAGGCGCTGAGCACCAGCGCGACCCAGCCAGCCAACAGCCAAGCCTGCAATCGCAGGATGCCCGGCTCCCGGGCGGCGGTTCCCGGGATCATAAATCTGTGACGCGCGTCCTAACCGCCCGGACGGCACTTTCCATCATCATTCGTACACAGTCTAACCGTAAACACTGCTTGCACCCGCCCGGGTCCTGACGGCACTCTGGCGATCGACGAACTGTTCCTATGATGGAGTCCATTTTGGTCGAAACCCACCTCAGCGCATTGCGTGACCGCGTGTCCGCGCTCGAGGCATTGGCGGCGGTCGATCGACTGATCCTCGCCGGGGCTCAACTCGAACCCGTGGTGGACGAACTGTTCGATCGGATGCCGGGCGTGATGCGCTGCGAGTACACCTGCATCGCTTTGCCGTCGGTCGACCGCCCCGGTCTTTGGGATCTGCACCTCGAATCGCATGGTGCTGGCGGGACCGGGCGGGTCCTCCTGCCGCGCCAGTCCGGCGCGGAGGTCCATCGACCGCGTCTCGGTCCGGTCCCGGCCGCGCTGCGCCGAGCGGGTGCCGAGCTCGTGCAAGCATGGCCGGTCACCCTCGACACCCGCGTGGTCGCGATCCTCGGAGTCGGCTTCCGTGACGCGATCCCGGCCGATCCGTCGCTCGGCGACACGCTCGAGAGCTTCGCCCAGCGATTATCTCTGGCATTGGCCCGCAGCGAGCGTGAAGAGCGTCTCTACCGTCAGGCGCATTTCGATGCGCTCACCGGCCTGCCGAACCGGCTCCTTTTCCGCGATCGATTGACCGATGAGCTGCAGCAGGTCCGTGAGGGTGGCCTCGGCGGTGCCTTGCTGTATCTCGACCTCGACGACTTCAAGCAGGTCAACGACACCCTAGGCCATCCCGCGGGCGATCAGATGCTCGCGATCGTCGGCCAGCGTCTGCGCGGTTGCGTCAAGGAACACGACACCGTCGCCCGTCTGGGTGGCGACGAGTTCACGGTCATCCTGCGGGCCTTGCCGGAACCTGGCGCTGCGCAGCATGTCGCGCAGCGCATCATCGACACGCTCGCGGCACCGATGCGGCTGGGCAGCCAGAGCCGGCGATTGGGCGTGAGCATCGGTATCGCCGTGTTCCCGGACGATGCGCAGGAGAGCGATGATCTGATCCGGATGGCCGATGCGGCGATGTATCGCGCCAAGCAGCAGGATCCCATCCGCATCGCTTGGCATCGATCGCCCTGATCCACAGCCGGTCAGGCGTCCGGCCCTCCCATCCCTGATCTATTTGCCGAACAGCCGGTCGAGCTCCGCGCGCGCGGCATCGATCACTGCGGCGTCGCGCGGCACATGGGCGCCCGGTCGTGGCTTGAAGTGATCGCAGAAATTGGCGTGCTCCTTGTCGCGCACCTCTTCGGCGGTCGGTTCACGGCATTGCTTGGCGATGCGCGTGTCGAACTCGACGCACAGCTTGCAGGCGTGCAGCTCGGCCCGGCACATCGGACATTCCTCGAGCCGGCGCAACGGCAACGAGAGCGCTGCGAGCGATGCTCCGCACTTCCAGCAGACGAGATCATGGGCCATCGTGCGACTCCTGCAGGGTGGTCTCCCACCGGTCCTCGAGGAAGTCTCGCAGGGCGCGTCCCGTATGGGAACGACCCGGATGCTTGGCGAGCGCCTGCGGCGTCTTCGCAGCGATCTGCTTGCCGCCGCCGTCACCGGCCTCAGGACCCATGTCGATGACCCAGTCCGACTGTGCGATGAGGTCGAGGTTGTGTTCGACCAGCACCACCGTGTTGCCGGCATCGACCAACCGATGCAGCACCCGGACCAGCTTCTCTACATCGGCCATGTGCAGCCCGACCGTCGGTTCGTCGAGCACATAGAGGGTGTGTTTCGGCCGCGTCCGCAGCGGTGCGCGCAGATCGACCCGGACCTTGGCGAGTTCCGTGACGAGCTTGATGCGCTGTGCTTCGCCGCCTGACAGCGTCGGACTCTGTTGACCGAGCGTCAGATAACCGAGCCCCACATCGCAGAGCAGCGACAGCACATGGTGCAGGGCGGCGTGCGGTCGGAACGCCTCGGCGGCGTCCTCGATGTTCATCGCCAGCACTTCGCCGATGCTGCGGCCACCATAGGTGACACCGAGCGTATCGCTGTCGAAGCGCTGGCCAGCACAGCTGTCGCAGACCAGCTTCACATCCGGCAAGAAACTCATCTCGACGGTCTGCACGCCCTGGCCCTCGCAGGCCGGGCAACGACCCCCTGCCGTATTGAAGGAGAAGCGTCCCGCATCATGACCGCGCAGCCGCGCCTCGGTCGTACCGGCGAAGATGCGTCGGATGTCGTCCCAGATACCGACATAGGTCGCCGGACAGGAGCGGGGCGTCTTGCCGATCGGCGTCTGGTCCACTTCGAGCACACGGTCGATGTGTTCGATGCCGCTGATCGCGCGACAGCCGACGGCGCGAGCCTCGCCGCCGACCAGGTTGCGCACGCTCGCGAACAGCACATCGCGGGCGAGCGTCGACTTGCCGGATCCAGAGACGCCCGTCACGGAGATCAGTCGTCCGAGCGGGATGCGTATGTCGAGCCCGTGCAGGTTGTGCAGCGTGGCGCCTTCGATGGTCAAAGAAGGCGTGCTGGCGGCGATCGGTCGACGCGGCTTCAGCGGGTGTCGCAGCGGCGCACGCAGGTAGCGGCCGGTGATGGAGCCGGGGTTTGCGAGCAGGTCTTCGATCCGCCCCTCGCCGACGATGCGCCCACCCCGTACCCCTGCACCTGGGCCGAGATCGATCACATGATCGGCACGGCGGATCGTGTCTTCATCGTGCTCGACGACCACCAGCGTGTTCCGGTGCCGCGCAAGCTCCTCGAGCGCATCCAGCAGGATCCGGTTGTCGCGCGGGTGCAGTCCGATGGTCGGTTCGTCGAGCACGTAGCACACGCCGCGGAGGTTCGAACCGAGCTGTGCCGCGAGCCTGATGCGCTGCGCCTCGCCACCCGACAGCGTCGGCGCGGCACGATCGAGGCTGAGATATCCGAGACCGACGCGTTCGAGGAAGCCGAGGCGGGTGCCGATCTCCTGCAGCAGATCACGGCCGATCGCTTGCTCGCGACGGTCGAGCTTCAGACCGGTGAGACGCTTGCGCACCTGCGTCACGGACTCGCAGGTCAAGCGACCGATCGAGCGGTCACGGAAGCGTACGGCGCGCGCAACGGGATTGAGCCGTTCGCCATCGCAGCGGCCGCAGACCGCTGCCTCGCCGTCTTGCCGCTCGTTCCAAGCGGCTTCTTCACCGCTCTGCTCGGCGTCGAAACCCTCGAGCTGCAGCCCGGTGCCGAAGCAGCCGGTGCACCAGCCCTGCTTGGAATTGAAGGAGAACATGCGCGGATCAGGCTCGGCAAAGCTGGTGCCGCAGCTGGGGCAGGCGCGGCGTGTGGAGTACACGATCGGCACCCGGCTGCCTGTGGCCAGCACCTGCACCACGCCCTTGCCGTGCTGCAGCGCCTCGGTGAGCTTCGCGCGCAGATCGGCCTCGCCGCGAGCCGAGATGCCGAGCCGTGCGACCGGCAGCTCGATCGAGTGCTCGCGGAACCGGTCGAGCCGCGGCCAAGGCTTCACCGGCAGCCGCTCGCCATCGACGCGCAGTTCACGATAGCCCTTGGCTGCCGCCCACTTGGCGAGGTCGGTGTAGAGACCCTTGCGCGCGACCACGAGCGGCGCCAGCAGGTCGACGGTCTTGCCGCGGAACTGCTCGAGGATGCGGACCGCGATCAGGTCAGGGGACTGCGGTTCGATGCGTGCGTCACAGTCCGGGCAGTGCTGTGTACCGAGCTTCATGTAAAGCAGGCGCAGGAAGTGGTAGATCTCGGTGAGCGTCGCCACGGTGCTCTTGCGGCCGCCGCGACTGGTGCGCTGCTCGATCGCGACGGTCGGCGGGATGCCGCGGATCGAGTCGACCTCCGGCCGCGAAGCCGGCTGCACGAACTGCCGCGCGTAGGCATTCAAGGACTCGAGGTAGCGCCGCTGGCCCTCGTTGAACAGGATGTCGAAGGCGAGCGTCGATTTACCTGATCCGGAGACCCCGGTGATCACGGTGAACGCATCGCGCGGGATGTCGACATCGATGCCGCGCAGATTGTGCTCACGCGCGTTGCGTACGGTGATGTTGCGAGGCACCGACGCCGCGGACGCTGCTGCCGTGCGTACCGCCATCGCCGGTTCAGCGACTTGGGTCATCGTCCCCCTGCGTGCCTGCGAGGCGAGCGTCCGACGGTACTCGAGCAGCGCACGACCGGTATGCGAAGCCGGGATCTTCTCGATCTGTGCAGGTGTACCGACGGCGACCACTTGGCCGCCCGCATCGCCGCCCTCCGGCCCGAGATCGACGATCCACTCGGCAGCGCGGATGACATCGAGGTTGTGCTCGATCACGACCAAAGAATGTCCGGCATCGAGCAGCTTGCGGAAAGCACCGAGCAGCCGGGCGATATCCTCGAAATGCAGTCCGGTGGTGGGTTCATCGAACAGGAAGAGCTTGCCGGTCGTCGGCTTGCCGGCGGCCGTTTTGGCGGTCGCTTGTGCCGAATCGGCGAGGTGGCCCGCGAGCTTCAAGCGTTGTGCCTCGCCGCCCGACAGCGTGGGGACCGGTTGCCCCAGCCGAAGATAGTCGAGACCGACATCCACGAGCGGAGCCAGTCGGACAGCGAGCTCCGGTATGTCGGCGAAGAAATGCAGCGCCTCGGTGACCGTCATCGCGAGGACATCGGCGATGCTCGCCGATCGCCCGTCGGGTCCGGGATGCGTCACTTCAAGCGTCTCGGTGCGATAGCGCGTACCGTTGCAGTCGCCGCAGCGGAGGTAGACATCCGACAGGAACTGCATCTCGACATGCTCGAAGCCGCTGCCGCTGCAGGTCGGACATCGACCGGTGCCGGAGTTGAAGCTGAAGGTGCCTGCCGTCCAGCCGCGTTGGCGTGCCTCGGGCAGTTTCGCGAAACGCTCGCGCAGCACATCGAAGGCGCCGACATAGCTCGCAGGGTTGGAACGGGCGGTGCGTCCGATCGCCGCTTGGTCGACGGATACGACATCGGTGATGGACTCGGCGCCGCGTAGTCCTCGGTGTGCGCCTGCGGCCTCTGACGGCCGACCGAGATGTTTGAGCAGCGCCGGATGCAGGACATCCTGCAGCAGGGTCGATTTACCGGAGCCCGACACGCCGGTGATGCAGACCAAGCGCCTGAGCGGCAGCCGGACATCGATGTCGCGCAGGTTGTGCTGACTCGCACCGATCACTTCCAGCCAGCCGTGGTCCTCTGCTTCGCCGGCTGCGCGCCGCGGCGGTGGCAGCCGTACCGTACGTCGGCCGGTCAGGTAGTCCGCGGTGAGCGATCCCGGCGTCGCGAGCACCTCTTCCGGACGCCCCCACGCGACGATCCGACCGCCGTGCTCACCGGCACCGGGACCGAGGTCGAGCAGTCGGTCGGCCTGCTGCATGATCTGCGGATCGTGTTCCACCACGAGCAGCGAGTTGCCGGCGTCGCGCAACCGGTGCATGACGCCGATGACGCGCTGCATATCTCGGGGATGCAGTCCGATGGAGGGTTCATCCAGCACGAACAGCGTGTTCACCAGCGAAGTGCCGAGCGCGGTGGTGAGGTTGATGCGTTGCACCTCACCGCCCGACAGCGTGCGTGACTGGCGATCGAGCGTGAGATAGCCGAGACCGACCTCGCAAAGAAAAGCGTAGCGGCTGCGGATCTCGGCGACGAGCAGTTGGGTGGCTTCGTCGAGCCGACCTGGTAGGCGCAGCCTATCAAAGAAATCCCGCGCCCGCTCAAGGGGCAGCAACATCAGGTCGTGGACGCAGAGTCCCGGGAGCGCAGCGAGCGCCTCGTCGCTCCACTGCACGCCTCGCGGACGGAAGCGCGGTCGCTCGTCGAGCGCCGCGTCCGCGAGCGGCGCATCGCCCAGCCGCCACAACAAGGACGGGGTCGCAAGCCGTGCACCGTCGCAATGCGTGCAGGGGGTGTAGGCCCGGTACTTCGAGAGCAGCACCCGGATGTGCATCTTGTAGGCCTTGGTCTCGAGCCAGGCGAAGTAGCGTTTCACGCCGTACCAGGTGTTGCGCGCCCACTCGCCTTCGCCCTCGATGACCCACTCGCGTTGGGCATCCGTGAGATCACGCCACGGCACATCGAGTGGCATGCCGCGCTTGCGTGCGAGGCGCTCGAGGTCCTGTTGGCATTCGCGGAACGAGGGGGTCTGCCAAGGTTTGACCGCGCCCTCGCGCAAGGTCTTGGCGGTGTCCGGGATCACGAGCCCGTAGTCGACACCGATGGTGCGGCCGAAGCCGCGGCAGTGGGCGCAGGCTCCGGTCGGGGAGTTGAACGAGAACGCGCCGGGGGTGGGCTTACGGTACTCGATGTCGCAAGCCGCGCAGTGCAGACCGGTCGACCAGCGCCAGCTCGCGATCACCTCCGGCGTCTGGTCAGCCGTGTCGGGGGTGCTTGCAATGCTTGCGGTGGGCGCGAGCGCGTGCACCAACAATCGGCCACGGCCCCCGCGCAGCGCTGCCTCGATCGCTTCGCCGAGCCGAGCCGGGTCCGCGGAGCCCGCGCGTAGGCGGTCCTGCACCACCTCCAACAGGCCGCGCTCGACCCGCCGTACCCGCGTATAGCCCTGGCGGTCGAGCAGTGCCAGCACCTCCGCTTCCTTGAAGTTCTTCGGGACCTTGACCTCGAAGCAGACGAGCAACCGCGGATCGCCTGCCGCTGCGGCACGCTGCAGCAGGTCTTCGCGGATGCCCGCCGGCGTGTCCTCACGCACGGGCGCGGCGCAGCGCTCGCAGTGCAGCTGCGAGCAGCGCGCGAACAGGAGCTTCAGGTGGTCGTTGAGCTCGGTCATCGTGCCGACCGTCGAGCGCGAGGTACGCACCGGGTTGGTCTGGTCGATGGCGATGGCGGGTGGGATGCCCTCGATGCGGTCGACCGCGGGCTTGTCCATGCGGTCGAGGAACTGCCTCGCGTAGGGCGAGAAGGTCTCGACATAACGCCGCTGGCCCTCGGCGTAGAGCGTGTCGAACACCAGCGACGATTTCCCAGAGCCGGACACGCCGGTCACGACCACGAGCTCGCCGGTGGGGATATCGAGGTCGAGGTTGCGCAGGTTGTTCTGGCGGGCGCCGCGCAGGACGATCGCGTCGTTCCGAGGATCGGTCATCGTCAGGGATCCACCGAGCGAGGCGGGAGCCGAACCTTACAACGCCGTGGCCGCCTCGTCATCTGGGGATGTGCTGGAGAGGGGGATATCGCGGTTGACGGTGAACCAAGGCCGCGTCTCTGGTCTAATGACGCCGCCATGGAAGCCGCCCGCGACATCTCCCGTTACCGTAAGCACTGGGCCTCCCGGTTCGGGATCGCGCCGTTCCTGCCCATGTCGCGCGCCGAGATGGACGCGCTCGGCTGGGACTCCTGCGACATCATCGTCGTCACCGGCGACGCCTACGTCGACCATCCGAGCTTCGGCATGGCGATCGTCGGGCGCCTGCTCGAGGCGCAGGGCTTCCGGGTCGGCATCATCGCGCAGCCGGACTGGCAGAGCGCCGACCCGTTCCGCGTGCTCGGCAAACCGAACCTCTTCTTCGGCATCACCGCCGGCAACATGGACTCGATGGTCAACCGCTATACGAGCGATCGGCGCATCCGCAGCGATGATGCCTACACGCCGGGCGGTGAGGGCGGATTGCGGCCCGACCGCTCGGTGATCGTCTATGCGCAGCGTGCGCGCGAGGCGTTCGCCGGTGTACCGATCGTCATCGGCGGCATCGAGGCCAGCCTGCGGCGCATCGCCCACTTCGACTATTGGTCAGAGAAGGTGCGTCGTTCGGTGCTGCTCGATGCCAAGGCCGACCTGCTCGTCTACGGCAACGGTGAGCGGCAGATCGTCGAGATCGCACACCGCCTCGCGGCGGGCGAGGCCATCGGCGACATCACCGACCTGCGCGGCACGGCGTTCATGCGTCGCGCCATGCCGGAGGGTTGGGTCGAGATCGACTCGACACACCTCGACGCCCCGGGGCCGATCAACCCGCCGATCGATCCGTACGCGATGGACGACAACGGCGGCACCCGCACAGCGACGGCGGCATCCGTACCGGAAGCGGCTGCGTCTGATGAGACGGTGGTGCGATTCGTCCGTCGTGTGAAGAGCGCCGATCGTTCGCGTAGCGTGATCCGTCTGCCGGCGTTCGAGCAGGTGGTCGACGACCCCGTGATGTACGCGCACGCCTCGCGCATCCTGCACCTCGAGGCCAATCCCGGAAACGCGCGCGCACTGGTGCAGCGCCACGGCAATACCGAGATCTGGCTGAACCCACCGCCGATCCCGCTCACCACCGCCGAGATGGATTGGGTGTACGAGCTGCCTTACTGCCGTCAGCCGCATCCGTTCTACGGCGATGCGGAGATCCCCGCCTACAAGATGATCCGCTTCTCGATCTCCATCCAGCGCGGCTGTTTCGGCGGGTGCACCTTCTGCTCGATCACCGAGCACGAGGGCCGCATCATCCAGAGCCGCTCCGAGGGTTCGGTGCTGCGCGAGATCGAGGTGGTGCGCGACACGGTACCGGGCTTCACCGGCGTGATCTCCGACCTCGGCGGCCCCACGGCCAACATGTACCGCCTCGCCTGCAAGAGCCGCGCGATCGAGACCGCCTGCCGCAAGCCGTCCTGCGTGTATCCGGGCATCTGTCCCAACCTCGATACCGACCACGCGCCGCTCATCGAGCTCTACCGCAAGGCCCGGGCCTTGCCCGGCATCAAGAAGGTGCTGATCGCCTCTGGGGTGCGCTACGACCTGGCGATCGAGTCGCCGGAGTATGTGAAGGAGCTCGCGCAGCACCATGTCGGTGGCTACCTCAAGATCGCGCCGGAGGCGATCGGCGAAGGGCCGCTCTCCAAGATGATGAAGCCGGGTGTGGGCACCTACGACCGCTTCAAGGAACTCTTCGACCGCTACTCCAAGGAAGCCGGCAAGCAGCAGTACCTGATCCCGTACTTCATCGCCGCGCATCCCGGCACCACCGACGAGGACATGCTCGAACTCGCGTTGTGGCTCAAGAAGAACGGCTTCCGCGCCGATCAGGTGCAGGCCTTCCTGCCCTCACCGATGGCGACCGCCACCGCGATGTACCACTCCGGCAAGAACCCGCTGCGGCGCGTCACGCGCGGCAGCGAAGAGGTCGTCATCCCGCGCGGTTTGAAGGTGCGCCGTCTGCACAAGGCGTTCCTGCGCTACCACGATGCCAACAATTGGCCGTTGCTGCGCGAGACACTGCGACGCATGGGGCGCGCCGACCTCATCGGGCCCGGCAAACAGCACCTCATCCCCGCATGGCAGCCCGCCGGCACCGGCACGCTCGCCGAGGGCGCGCGTGTCCGCGGTGATGTCCGCAAGCAGGGCGGCGCCAGCGCTGCACCGGGCAGCGCGATGCCGCGCCGTGCGGCGGGTACGCCGTTCCGCACCCAGCATACGGGCCTGCCCGATGCCCGCCCGCCCGCTGCGCGCCGTCCTGGACCCCGTCGTGGAGGTAAGCCTTGAGCGCAGATCACGAGTTCCGACCAGGACTGGAGTTCGATGTCGGTATCTTGGAAAGCCACTTCGCGGTGCATCTGCCGGAGCATGCCGGGCCCTTGCAGGTGCGGCAGTTCTCGGGCGGGCAGTCCAATCCGACCTATCTCATCGAATCGCCCGCGGGCAGCGTCGTGTTGCGTCGCAAGCCACCCGGCGTGCTGCTGCCCTCGGCTCACGCGGTCGACCGCGAACATCGCGTGCTCGCGGCGCTCGCTCAAGATGGCCGCGTGCCGGTAGCACGACCGCTCCTGATGTGCGACGACGCCACCGTCATCGGCACGCCGTTCTATGTGATGGAACACCTCAAGGGTCGCGTGTTCTGGGATCCGACCCTGCCGGACTTGCCGCGCGCGTCGCGTCGCGCAATCTTCGACGCGATGGGGGCGACGCTCGCCGACCTCCACAACCTCGATCCTGTCGCGCTGGGTCTTGCCGATTTCGGGCGCGCCGAGGGCTATGTCGCACGGCAGGTCGCGCGCTGGTCGAAGCAGTACGCGGGCGATGTCGAGGCAGCAGGGCGTTTCGAGTCGATGGAGCGCGTCATCGATTGGCTGCCGCGTCATGCACCGGCATCGGAACCGCCGGCGTCGGTCGTGCATGGAGACTATCGTCTCGACAATCTGATGTTCGCGCCGGATGCGCCGCGGGTGATCGGCGTGCTCGATTGGGAGCTCTCCACCATCGGCAACCCGCATGCGGATTTCGCCTATCACCTGATGATGTACCGGATGCCGCCGGTGTCGGTCGGCGCCTTGCTCGGTCAGGATCTCGACGCGTTGGGGCTGCCCTCGGAAGACGAGTATGTCGCCGCGTATTGCACACGCCGCGGCCTGCGTGAAGTGCCGGACCTGGGCTACTACATGGCGTTCTGTCTGTTCCGGATGGCCGGCATCCTGCACGGTATCCGAGGCCGCGTGCAGCGCGGCACCGCGGTGAACCCGCAGGCGAAGCGCTATGCCGCGGCGGTCGAGACCGTGGCGGATCTTGCCTGGAAGCAGGCGGAGTCGACGGGCCTGCGCTAGCGCGCGATACGATGCGTCAGGGCGCCTGTGTCACCGGTGGCTTGAACACCATCGTCGACGCCGGCCGCGCCTGCTGCAGCCGCGCGGCGACCTGCTCGGTCCGCTCCATCGCACGCAGCGCGTTCTCGCCGGCGAGCTGACGCAGCTCGGCGTCGGTCCAGCCGCGACGGATCAGCTCCGCGAACAGCTTCGGGTAGGTCGACACGTCGTCGAGGCCTTCCGGCCAAGCGTCGTTGCCGTCGAAATCCCCGCCGATGCCGACATGGTCGATGCCCGCCACGCGCCGGATGTGTTCGATGTGGTCGGCCACCATGCCGATGGTGGTGCGCGGGCGCGGCATCGCGGCGCGGCCCTCGTCCATGATCCGCTGCGCCTCTTCGGGCGTCGCGGCCGCTGCAGCGCGTGCACGCAATGCGGCCATGTAGGGCTGGGTCACGCGACCGACTTCGCAGTTGATGAAGCCGGCCACGAAGGTGACCATCACCACGCCGCCGTTCCGCGGCAGCTCGCGCAGGATGTCATCCGGGACATTGCGCGGCACATCGCAGACGCCGCGTGCCGAGGAGTGCGAGAAGATCACCGGTGCCTCGGTGATGCGCAGCGTGTCCGCCATGGTGGAGGGCGCGGCATGCGAGAGGTCGATCAGCATGCCGAGTCGGTTCATCTCGCGCACGACCTCCTCACCGAAGGGTGTGAGACCGTCATGCCGCGCGGGCACCATCGCCGCGGCGTCGGCCCAATCGGTGTGCGCGTTGTGCGTGAGCGCCATGTAACGCACGCCGAGATCGTAGTAGGCGCGCAGCGCGCCGAGCGAGTTCTCGATGCCGTAGCCCCCTTCCATGCCGAGCATCGAGGCGATCCTGCCGCCACGGTGGGCCGCGCGGATCTCCGCCACGGTGGTCGCGAAGCGGAAAGTGTCGGGGTAGCGCGCGATGATGCGGTGCGCGATCTCGATCTGCTCGAGCTGCGGGCGCGCGAACGGGCCACGGCCCTCGCCCGGGATGTAGACCGACCAGAACTGCGCACCGAGGCCGCCGGCACGCAGCCGCGCGAGGTCGGTGTCACCGGGTGTGGGCTTGCGCAGATCGTAGACGACGATGTCGCCGGGCGCGTCCTTGAAGCCGCGCACGGCGTAAGGCAGATCGTTGTGGCCATCGACGAGGATGGTCGAGCGCAGCAGCTTGCGCGCATGCTGCAGTGCGACATCTTCGGCGGTGCCGTCCGGCGCGGCGGCACAGCCCGCGAGCATCAGCGCGAGCAGGACCGCCGCGGCGCCGCGCACCGTCACGCCCCCGCCCAGACCGCCCATGCCGGGGCCCCCGGCGTGCTGTCCGCGGGCATCTTCTACATTGCTGCTGCAGCGCATTTTGTCGAGACGCATGTCCAGTTCCCTCGTTAAGGTGGTCTGCAGGCGCGGTGCTGTGGGGCTGATGCCCCGCAACCGGTCCACGCGCCACGGTGCTCATAATACGATGCACTGGATGCCCTGCCATGGGGGAGCGCTCCAGTCCCGATCCTTTGAATCAGGCTCGCCGACCCGGTCGATTGCATACAATCCGATGCCCTCATCTCCTGTCATCCCCATGCCCCCGCCGCGCCCCGTGTTGCCCACCCTGCCGATCCTCGAGGCGCTGCCTGCGCTACGGGCGGCGCTGGCTGTGGGTCCGGCAGCGGTGCTCGAGGCCCCGCCGGGCGCCGGCAAGAGCACCGTGGTGCCGCTCGCCTTGCTCGATGAGCCATGGGTGCGGGGTCGCAAGATCCTGATGCTCGAGCCGCGCCGACTGGCTGCGCGTGCGGTGGCGCAGCGCATGGCCGAGACGCTGGGGGAGGGGGTGGGCGCGACGGTCGGCCATCGTATGCGGCTCGACACACGGGTCGGTCCGCACACCCGCATCGAGGTGGTCACCGAGGGCGTGCTCACGCGCATGCTGCAATCTGACCCGGCGCTCGAGGGCGTGGCGGCCGTGCTGTTCGACGAGTTCCACGAGCGCAGCTTGCAGGCCGACACGGGACTCGCACTGTGCCTTGATGCGCGTGCCACGCTCGACACCGATCTGCGGATCGTCGTGATGTCGGCCACGCTCGACGGCGCCGCGGTGTCCGCGCTGCTCACGCGCGCGACGGGTGCGACGGTGCCCGTGGTCACGGCGGCGGGTCGTCTGTATCCCGTGGAGGTGCGATACCTCGGCCGAGCGATGCCGGTCTTGCCGGGCGGTGACGAGTCGCCCGAGCGGCTGCTCGCACTCGCCGTGCAACGCGCGCTGCGCGAGTGCGCGGGCGATGTGCTCGCTTTCTTGCCGGGCGCGGGCGAGATCCGTCGCACGCTCACGATGCTCGGGGGTATGCCCGAGGTCGATGACTCGGTGGTGCTGCTGCCTTTGTACGGCGAATTGGCTCCCGCCGAACAGGCGCGTGCCTTGGAGCCGGATCCTGCTGGGCGCCGCCGTGTGGTCCTCGCCACAAACATCGCCGAGACCAGTCTCACGCTGCCTGGCGTGCGCGCGGTCGTCGATTCGGGACTGGTGCGCCGCGCGGCCTTCGATCCGGTGACCGGCATGAGCCGCCTCGAGACCCGGCGCATCTCCCGCTCCGCCGCCGACCAGCGCGCGGGTCGCGCCGGACGCGTCGCCGAGGGGACCTGCTACCGCTTGTGGAGCGAGGGCGCGCAGCGCAGCCTCGCGGCGCAGACGCCGCCCGAGATCATCGAGGCCGACCTCGCACCGCTCGCGCTCGACCTTGCGGAGTGGGGCGCTGATGAGGCGGCGGCGCTGCCCTGGCTGGATGCCCCGCCCGCGCCCATGCTCGACAGCGCGCGAGACCTGTTGACGCGGCTCGGAGCATTGGATGATGCGCAGCGCATCACCGCCCACGGTCGGGCGCTCGCACGCTTGCCGGCGCACCCGCGGCTTGCGCACCTGCTGCTCGAGGCGCAGCGTCGCGGTGAGTCGCGGCTCGGTGCGCAGCTCGCCGCCGTGCTCGGCGAGCGAGATCTCCTGCGAGGTCGACCTGGCGATGCGCGCGATGCCGATGTGCTGGCGCGTCTCGATCTTGTGCTCGGCCGGGGCCGGGGCCGTGGCGGTGGCGCTGCCGGTGACATCGACCCGGGCGCAGTGGCACGCGTGCGCCGTAACGCCGAGCTCTTCGAGCGGCGTCTGGTCGAGCGTCGTCGCGCGGATGACCCGGCGGTCGATCCACGCGCGCCGATCGGCGCTGCAGGTCTGCTGGCCTGCGCCTATCCCGATCGCATCGGGCGCCGTCGCGCCGGCGACGCACCGCGCTTCCTGCTGGCGAACGGCCGTGGCGCCGCTTTTGCGCATGTCGATCGGCTCGGCCGCAGCGAGTTCATCGTCGCACTCGACCTGGACGATCGAGATCGCGAGGCGCGCATCCTGCTCGCGGTGGCGCTGGATCGCGGGACGCTCGAAGCTGCAGCTGACGGACGCCTGCGGCGCGCGGTCGAGGTCGCGTGGTCGTCCCAGGACGAGGCCGTGGTGGCGCGCGAGGTCGAACGGATCGACGGCCTCATCGTCGGCGAGAAGCCGCTGCCGCGCGTGCCACCCGAGGCCGCGCGCGCGGCGATGCTGGAGGGTCTGCGGCAGCTCGGACTCGACGTGCTGCCCTGGACCGACGAGGCGCGTGCGTTCTGCGCGCGTATCGAACTCGCGCGCCGCAGCGCCCTGCCGGGCACCGGAGACTGGCCGGACTTCGCGGCGGCCGCCCTCGCCGCAGACCACGACTGGCTCGAACCCTGGCTGGAGGGGATCACGCGGCGCAGCCACCTCGCACGCTTCCCCTTACTGGATGCGCTGCGGCTGCGGCTCGGCGCCGAGCGTTGTCGCAGACTCGATGACTGGCTGCCGTCGAGCCTCACCGTGCCCACCGGTTCGAAGATCCGGATCGACTATCTCGATGACCTCGCGCCTTGCGCCTCGATGCGCATGCAGGAGGTGTTCGGCATGGCGACCACGCCACGGCTCGCCGATGGGCGCTTGCCCGTGACCTTCAAGCTGCTCTCGCCTGCGCAGCGACCGCTGCAGGTGACCGCCGATCTCGCGAGCTTCTGGCGTAACGCCTATGTCGAGGTACGCAAGGACATGCGCGGGCGGTATCCTCGTCACCACTGGCCCGAGGATCCGCTGCAGGCCGAGCCGGTGCGCGGCATCCGCCGGCGGAACTGAAGGGCGTACCGATCGGAGGGGCGGATGATGATGACGGATCGTGTCAGGGTCTGGATGTTCGGCGCCGCGCTCTGGTTCGCCGCTGCGCCTGTGCCGGTGCGCGCGCTCGAGACCGCCGCCGCGGACGATCGCATCGTCGCGCGCGAAACCTGTCCGGCCCGGGACCCCGACTACGCCGACTACCGTTCGCGCCAGATGGCGAACTATCGCCGAGAAGCGAAGGCCGCGAAGTCGCAGGGGCTCGCGATGAGTCCGTCGACCGTAGCAGAGGCCTCGATCCTCTCGGCAGCCGAATACCTCGACCGCGGTGCTCCAGGCATCACCTGCGAGCGCATCACCTATCTCAGCGATGGGCTGAAGGTGGTCGGTTATCTTTGGCGTCCTGCCACCGCGCGCGACGGCGACCGCTTGCCGCTGCTCGTGTTCCATCGCGGCGGTGCGCTTGAAGACTCGAAGCTCAGGCCCAACACCCAGTTCGGCTTCGATCGCTTCGTGCGCGCAGGGTATGTCGTCATCGGCACGCAGTACCGTGGCAATGATGGTGGCGAGGGTCGGGAGGAGTTCGGGGGCGCTGATGTGCGCGATGTGCTCGCCGTGACGCGCATCGGACAAGCCTTGCCCTATGTCGATCCGCGGCGGGTGTTCGCGCTCGGCTATTCGCGCGGTGGCATGATGGCGCTGCTTGCGGCGCGGGCCGGCGCACCGCATCTCGCGATCGCCACGGTGGGCGCACCCACCGATCTGCGCAGCGCCCGCGCGGCGGCGGACGCCGGCAGCCTCGCGACGGCGCGTCGCCTGATCCCTGGCTTCGACGCCGACCCGGATGCTGCGTTGAGCGCGCGCTCGGCGATGGCCTGGGCGGAAGAGCTGCGGGTGCCGGTGCTCATCCTGCACGGCGGCGCCGACCCCATCGTCTCCGCCGCCGCACACGCGCTGCCGTTCGCGGCCCGCCTGCGCGAGCTTGGCAAGATCCATGACCTCGTGGTCTACGAGGGTGACACCCACGGTCTGCAGATCAGCGGTCGAGAGCGCGACGAGCGCATCCTCGAGTGGTTCCGGCGTTTCGACGCCGTGCTGCCGTCCCCCTAAGGACGCGCGGAGAACGGCGTGCCGCTGCGTCCATGCAGCGACGCCTGCAGCTCAGCGACGATGGAGAGCGCGATCGCCTCGGGCGTGGCGCCGCCGAGATCGAGGCCGACGGGCGCACGCAGCCGTGGCCGCAGCGCCTCGGCCAAAGATCCGAGCTCCGCGTACAACCGCTCGCGTCGTGCAGCGGGACCGAGCAGACCGACATATGGGATATCGCTGACGGCGAGCGCGGCGAGGTAGCGGCCATCCGCGACCAGGTTGTGGCTCATCACCACCGCTGCGTCGAACCCGTCGAGGGCGACGACGGCGCCTGGGTCAGCGGCATCGACCGTCACGACACGGACCGCACCTGGGAAGCGTGCGGCCTCGACATAGGCCGGTCGGTGATCCACCACGGTCACCTGCCATCCGACCTGCGACGCCATCCGCACGACCGGCTCTGCGTCGGGGCCTGCACCGCAGAGCAGCAGCGCAGGGGCGCGTGCCGCAGCGACTGCGAACGAGCCGTCGCGCAGTGTCGCGCGGCCGGGTGGCAGCGCACCGACCGACGAGGCGCGGTCGGCATCGCCGCCGAGCGCGTTGCCGATCGAGAAGGCACCGTCGCCGCTCGCGAGATCGATCTCGAGCAGCGCCGGCTCGCGGCGTATCGCGGTCGACAGCCACCTATGCAGCAGCGTCAGAGAACTCCCCGCCTCGAGGCGCCACAGCAGGATGCGCATCGCACCCTCGCAGCCGAGGCCGAGCCCCCAGATCGGGTCATCGGAGCCGCGGCCGTCGTAATGGCGCTCGAGGATGCGATCGTCACCGGCCAACAACCGCTGCGCGTGTTCATGGAGGTCGCCTTCCAGGCAGCCGCCGCTCAGTAGGCCGAAGCGTGCGCCGCTCGATGAAAGCAACATCAATGCGCCCGGCTTGCGGTAGGTGGAGCCTTCGGTGGCGATGACGAATGCCGCGACGAGCCGGTGTCCGGCCGCCGTCTCGCGATCGAGGAACTCCAGCATCGCGGGCGCTGCGGCCGCTGTCAGAGCGGCGCACCGTCCTCGCGGCTCACGGCGATGACCGCCGAGCGCGCGGGCAAGCCGCCACCATCCGGCCAATGGCTCACAGGCGCGTCCACCGTGCCGCCCTCGCCGGGGTGTTGGATGCTGAGGAACAGCGTCTTGCCGTCGGGCGTGAACTCGCAGCCGCAGACCTCCGCGCCGACCGGCGCACTCAGCACTTGTGTCAGTCGTCCTCGGTCCGGCCCGCTTGTCGGTACCACGAAGCAGCCGTTGTTGCCGATCAGCCGGGTGTCGGCATCGGTCACCACCCACAGGCGACCGGAGGGGTCGAAGCCGAGGTTGTCCGGACAGGCGATCGGGCTCACAGCACCGCGGTCGGCATACCCCGCGTAATAGACATCTTCGCGGGCAAGCTGTCCGGCGGCGACGTCCTCAGCGCGGGTCAGGAAACGTGCCGCGCCATCACGCGGATCGCCTGCGAGCAGGAACACGTTCCATGCGAACCGCAGACTGGACGCATCGTCGCCATCCTCGATGAGTTCGACGATGTGGCCGAAGTCGTTCTTGGGCCGCGGATTCGCGGCGTTCGGACCGAGGTCGATGTTGCGGCCCATGAAATCGCGGCGCTCAGGCGCGCGCGAGTCGTTCTTGGTGAGCGCCATATAGACGCGTCCCGTCACCGGACTCGGTTCGACATCCTCGGGCCGGTCCATGGGCGTGGCGCCGAGCAAGTCTGCAGCCTCGCGGCAGCGGATCACGACCTCTGCTTGGCTCGTAAAGCCGGCTCCGCTGTTCAAGGGACCGCGCTCGTCGTACACCAGCGGCAGCCACTCGCCGCGTCCGTCGGCGTCGAAGCGCGCGACATGGAGCGTGCCGTGGTCGAGGAGGTCACGGTTGGCGGCACGGTCCTTCGGGTCGAAGCGGTCGCGGCTGACGAACTTGTAGACATACTCGAACTTGGCGTCATCGCCCATATAGGCGGCCACCCGCCCGTCCTTCGTGAGGATGGTATTCGCCCCTTCGTGGCAGAAGCGGCCGAGCGCGGTGCGCTTGCGCGGCGCCATCGTCGGGTCTTGCGGATCGATCTCGACGATCCAGCCGTGCCGAAGCGCCTCGCGCGGTTCGCGACGGACATCGAAGCGCGGATCGACGGTGTCCCAGCCGTAGGCGGAGCGCTCGCGCAGCGGCCAGCGGCGGTGCGCGCGCTTCGTCGCTTCGTCGGCGTCCGCGCCGCCCGCCCAAGTCCGTGCGCCGCCGAAATAATCCTGGATGTTCTCCTCGGCGGTGAGGTAGGTGCCCCAGGGCGTCTTGCCGCCCGCGCAGTTGGCGAAGGTGCCGAGCACCCGTGTGCCGGTGGGGTCGGCGTTGGTCCGCAGCAGCGGCGCACCGCGCGCGGGTCCGGAGATCTCCATCGGGGTGTTGGCGGTGATACGCCGCGTCGCAGCTGCACCCCGCACGACGCGCCAACCGCGCATCCCGCGGCGCACCTCGAGCACGCTCACGCCATGCGCCGCCTGCATCCAAGCGACGATCTGCGGCCGTGCCGCGATCATCGCGGCGACCTGTCGTGCTTGATCCGACTCGGATCCGGACAGACCTGCGAAGACCAGTTCATCCACATATTCGTGGTTCGCGCAGAGCAGGCCGGCATTGCGTCGCCCGCGCATCGGGAAGAAGGCCAACGCGTCGTTGCTGGTGCCGAACCTTCGTTCCTGCCGCGTCGCCGCGTCACGATCAAGCCAGTCGAGCGTACGCAGATCGCCGGCGGTGAGGCCCGGGTCGCCATCGAACAGCGGGTCGCCGAAGCCGACGATCACCTGTGACCGCAACCCTGGTGACAACCGCAGCGCGTCCTCGCGTGAGGGCGCGAGGGCCGCGTAGGACTTGGACTTCGCACTGCGCGTGGGGTCCATCCCCGCGCCGAGGGCGGGCAGGGCACCGGTCGCTGCCGCAGCGCCGGAGGCGACGAGGAATCCGCGCCGCGACAAGCGTTGCTCGAGGAGTGCGCCGAAATAGACGGGCTTGAGGGTCATCGGATCGTCCTCTTTACGGGAGGTTTATATTTTAGCGGGACATCGCCACGGTCGGCGTGAAGATCATGTGGCAGGCGAGTCGTTGACTGGCAGGCCTTCGAGCACGGTCACGAAGAAGCGGCCCTTGCCTTCACGCAATCTCTTCGCCGCCTCGTACTCGGCCGACTTCCAGAAGCCCCAAGCGGCTTCTTTGGAGGGGAACTGCGCGATCAGGATGCTCTCGCCGCGCGGGTCGCCCTCGGCGACCTCGACCTTGGGGGCTGGGGTGATCGTCAGATAGTGCCCACCGTACTTGCGGTAGATCGGCGGTAGCGCAGCGCTGTAGGCCTTGAAGCCTTCCAGATCGGTGATCTTGCCCTGCACCAGCAGATAGGCGGGCGGACCGCCTGCGGGCGTATCGTTCATCCGATGAGTCCTTCCGCGCGCTTCGCGGCCTGTACGGACGGGCGCTGCGCGATGCGCTGGTGGTAGGCCTGTAGGGTCGGCCACTGCGCAAGATCGAGGCCGCCGTAGCGGCACCAGCCGAGCACGGTGAACAGATAGGCATCGGCGACCGTGAAATCGCAGCCGAGCAGATGGTCGTGACCCTCGAGCGACTGTGTCAGAAAGTCGAAGCGCTTGCCGAGGTTGGTGCGTGTGGTGGCCTTCTGCTCATCGGTCACACCCGGGGTGAAGAAGGGGCTGAAATTCTTGTGCACTTCGGAGTTGATGTAGCCCAACCACTCGTGCAGCCGGTAGCGTGCGCGCGTGCCATGAGCGGGCGCGAGGCTGCTCTCCGGCTTGAGATCCCCGACATACGGGAGGATGGCCGTGCCTTCTGTCAAAACTTCGCCGTCATCGAGGCGCAGCGCCGGCACATAATTCTTTGGTGTGACCTTCGCGTATTCCTCGCTGCCCGCGGTCTTCTGGCCGCGGCCCTCGACCTTGACCGCCTCGAACGGCAGCCCGGTCTCGAGGAGCGCGATGTGGACGGCGAGCGAGCAGGCACCGGGGGA